>Ga0081538_10000859_pt1 | contig 32758 bp, 31 predicted proteins | sample TabmetS5T2R1_FD_71022 | JGI IMG/M metagenome (GOLD analysis project Ga0081538, IMG submission 71022) | Tabebuia heterophylla rhizosphere microbial communities from the University of Puerto Rico - S5T2R1 | ecosystem: Host-associated > Plants > Roots > Rhizosphere ...
TCAGCCTGGCGCTGGGTCCAGACATAAAAGTCCTGCTCGTACAGTTCGTCGATCCGAGTCGCCATGGGCCACTTCCTTTCAGACCCGAGGCTACCACATCGCTGCCGGGACCCGGAAGGTCGCCTCGCCGGCGCCACCACGGGACGTCTTATGCGGTTGCTCGCGACCTGCTATACTGCAGGTTGATGTCATATGGTGGGATCAAGCCACGTTGCGCTATTGGGTGCTCATATTGCTGTCCTTGGGCGCGGCGTGCGCCGCCAAGGATCCGGATGTTGGCACGGGGCGGATCACCCTCAGCCCGCAAGTCAAGGCCAGTTTCGAAGAATACAAGCAACATAACGCTCCGATCTATTTCGTCGTGACGCAGAGCGGGGTCCGCTCCTACTATCTCTACTGCGAGGGCAACTATGGTTGCACCGGCTCGGCAGCCCGGATGCGAGCCCTTGAGGGATGCCGCAGGCTCTACCCCGACGAGGATTGCAAGATCTACGCAATCGGCCGCATCGTGGTCTGGCGGGATGCCGACGCCCCCAGGCCGCGGCCGCAGCTGAGCGCGGCCGACCGGCTGATCCGTGAGTGTCTCGAGGGCGATACTCCCGAGGTACGGATCGACAAGTGCTCACAGGCGATTGCCTCCGCGGAACTCGCGCAGGATCGGAAGCGAGGTGCTTTCTACGTGCGCGCGAGCCTATGAGCAGATCGGAAAATTGCCCGAAGCAGAACGAGACTACCTTGCGGTCCTGAGTATCGATCCAGGCCATGCGATCGCGAAAGCCAGACTGGAAGGGCTCCGCGGGCCCTCGGCCCTGCCAGGCCCAACCCGACCGAGCCCCGCGTAGTCGGGCGTCCGCACGACCGCCCTCGAGCGGCTCTTTACAGCCGCCGCGGCGGACAGGCATAAGGCGGCGATGCGGATCCACCGGGGCTACTGGAAGCTGACGCGCGACGCGTGGGGCACGGTCGTGGCGATCGGCAATTTCGACGGCGTCCATCGCGGTCACCGCGTCCTGATCGAGACCGCAAGGCGACGGGCGGCCGTGCTCCGAGCGCCGCTCGGCGTCGTGACCTTCGAGCCGCATCCGCGCGAGGTCCTGAGCCCACAGAATGCCCCGCCGCGCCTGACGCCGTTCCGCGTCAAGGCCCGGCTCCTGGCGGATCTCGGCGTCGAGCATCTGTTCGTGCTCGCGTTCAACCAGACCCTCCGCCAGAAGTCGCCCGAGGCCTTCGTCCACGATGTGCTGGCGGGAGGTCTCGGCATCCACCATGCCGTGGTCGGCTACGATTTCCGCTTCGGCTATCGGGCGGCAGGCGATGTCGAGCGCCTGCAGATGCTCGGTCAGGACTATCGGTTCGGGGTCAGCCGGGTCGAGCCGGTGACCTGGGATGGCGAGGTCTGCTCGTCGAGCCGGATCCGCGCCGCGGTCGAGGCGGGCGAGGTGGCGCTGGCGCGCGATCTCCTGGGCCATCCGTTCATGATCGAGGGCCGGGTGGTCGCCGGCGACCGCCGCGGCCGCGAGCTGGGCTACCCGACCGCCAATCTGCGACCGCCGGCAAGGCGCGTGCTCTGGCCGCCGGCTGGCATCTACGCCGTGCGCGCGCGGGCTCCCGACCGCGGCGAGGACTGGCGCGACGCCGTGGCGAGCCTCGGCTGGCGACCGACCTTCGATGGCCGCGACTTCGTGCTGGAGGTGCACCTCTTCGACTACGGGGCCGATCTCTACGGCCAGTGGCTGTGCTGCGCGTTCGTCGAGCGCCTGCGCGACGAGGAGCGGTTCGAGACCGTCGAGGCGCTGCAAAGCCAGATGGCGCGCGACTGCATTCGCGCCCGCACGGTGCTCGCGACGAGCCGGGACTGAGCCAGAACCGGGCCCGCGCCCGCCACGCGATGGGATCAGAACACGGGGGTTTTCTTGACTCGTCAGCCACCGATTCCTATCTTCGCGCCATGCGCACGCGGCTCCCTGAGAGGCGAATTACGAGCCCGGTCCTCGCCAAGGACCGGGACGATGTCATGGTTCGCCCCAATGCCCGGGAGTCTGCCCGTGAGGGTCTTTCCTGAACCCCCTTCGACCTGGTGTCTGACGCCTCGCCCAAACTGCCGCCCGGCCGGGTCGGCTCGGCCCTGTGACCGGGAGGATCGGCCATGACCACGGTTACGACTCCCGCCACGACCAAGGACTATCGCAGCACGGTGTTCCTGCCTCGCACGGACTTCCCGATGCGGGCCAATCTGCCGGCGCGTGAGCCGGAGATCCTCGAGCGCTGGCAGCGGCTCGATCTTTACCGGCGCCAGCGCGCGGCGGCAGCCGGCCGGGAAAAGTTCGTGCTGCACGACGGGCCGCCCTACGCCAACGGCCATCTGCACATGGGCACGGCGCTCAACAAGATCCTCAAGGACGTGGTCAACCGCAGCCAGCAGATGCTGGGCCGGGACTCGGTCTACGTCCCCGGCTGGGACTGCCACGGCCTGCCGATCGAGTGGCAGATCGAGCAGCGCTACCGGCAGGCGGGCAAGGACAAGGACACGGTGTCGATCGCGGAGTTCCGCCAGGAGTGCCGCGAGTTCGCCCTGCACTGGATCGACGTCCAGCGCAGCGAGTTCCAGCGCCTGGGCGTGATCGGCGACTGGGACCACCCGTACACCACGATGGCCTATCAGGCCGAGGCGGGCATCTTCCGCGAGCTCGCCAAATTTCTGCTCTCCGGCGAGCTCTATCGCGGCCGGAAGTCGGTGATGTGGTCGGTGGTCGAGAAGACCGCGCTCGCCGATGCCGAGGTCGAGTACCGCGACCACACCTCGACCACGATCATGGTCCGCTTCCCGGTGGTCGAGGCGCCACGCCCGGAGCTGAGCGGTGCCGCGGTGCTGATCTGGACGACCACGCCCTGGACCATCCCGGGCAACCGCGCGGTCGCCTACGGCGAGGGCGTGCGGTACGTGGTGATCGAGGTGACCGAGGTCGGCGACGGCTCGCTCGCCCAGGTCGGCGAGAAGCTCGTGCTGGCCGCCTCGTTGGTCGGGAACGTGGCGAACCAGGCCAAGATCACCGGCCATCGGACGCTCGCCGAATTTTCCGGCGAGGCGCTCGCCGGCACCATCTGCCGCCACCCGCTGCACGGCAAGGGCTACGGCTTCCAGGTCCCGCTGCTGGCCGCGGACTTCGTCGACACCGAGCAGGGCACGGGCCTCGTGCACATCGCACCCTCGCATGGCGCCGACGACTTCGAGCTGGGGTCGAAGCACGGCCTCGAGGTGCCCGATACCGTGGGCGAGGACGGCCGCTATGCGGACGACGTACCGTTGTTTGCCGGCACCCATGTGTTCGATGCGGCCGAGCCGATGATCGGCGCGCTGAGCGAGACGGGCACGCTGCTCGCCCGCGGCCGGCTCACGCACAGCTACCCGCACTCCTGGCGCTCGAAGGCGCCCCTGATCTTCCGCGCGACGCCCCAGTGGTTCATCCCGATGGATGGGGCGGGACGGCTGCGCGAGAAGGCGCTGCAGGCGATCGCGCAGACCCGCTGGGTCCCGCCGCAGGGCGAGAACCGGATCCGCGGCATGATCGAGAGCCGGCCCGACTGGTGCGTCTCGCGCCAGCGCGTCTGGGGCGTGCCGATCGCAGTGTTCGTGCACAAGGCGACGGGCGAGGTGCTGCGTGATCCCGAGGTGGTGGAGCGGATCGCTGCGGCCTTCGAGCAGGATGGGGTGGACATCTGGTTCTCGGGCGAGCCCGGCCGGTTCCTGGGACCGGACCGCAACCCGGCCGACTACGAGCAGGTCGTCGACACGCTCGACGTCTGGTTCGACAGCGGGTCGACCCACGCCTATGTCCTGGCGGCGCGACCGGAGCTGACCTGGCCCGCCTCGCTCTATCTCGAGGGCTCGGATCAGCACCGGGGCTGGTTCCACACCTCGCTGCTTCTGAGCTGCGGCACGCGCGGCCGGGCGCCCTATGACAGGGTCTTGACCCACGGCTTCGTGGTCGATGCCGAGGGGCGCAAGATGAGCAAGTCGCTCGGCAACACGATCTCGCCGCTCGACCTCATGAAGACCATGGGCGCGGACATCCTGCGGCTCTGGACGGTATCGACCGACTACACCGAGGATATCCGGATCGGCGACGAGATCCTGGCCGGGCAGGCCGATGCCTACCGGCGGCTGCGCAACACGCTGCGCTATCTGCTCGGCAACCTCGCCGGCTTTGGCGAGGCGGAGCGGCTGGCTTACGCGCAGATGCCGGAGCTCGAGCGCTGGGTGCTGCACCGCCTGGCCGAGCTGGACCGGCTGGCGCGCGAGTGCAACCGCTCGTTCGACTTCCCGCGCCTGTATTCCGCGCTCCACAACTTCTGCGCCACCGACCTGTCCGCTTTTTACTTCGATGTGCGCAAGGACTCGCTGTACTGCGACCGGCCGGACAGCATGCGGCGCCGCGCGGCGCGCACCGTGCTGGACCAGCTGTTCGCATGCCTGACCGCCTGGCTCGCGCCGGTGCTGGTGTTCACGACCGAGGAAGCCTGGCTGACCCGTTTCCCGTCCGAGGACGACAGCGTGCATCTGCGCCTGTTTCCGGACCTGCCCGCGGACTGGCGCGATCCCGAGCTCGGCGCGAGGTGGGACCGGATCCGCCGGGTGCGCCGGGTCGTGACCGGCGCGCTCGAGGTCGAGCGGCGCGACAAGCGGATCGGCTCCAGTCTGGAGGCCGCACCGCAGGTGTTCGTCGGCGCGGCCGATGCCCGGCTCCTGGCCACCGTCGATTTCGCCGAGCTCGCGATCACGAGCGGCATCGAGGTGATCACGGGCGAGCCGCCGACCGGCGCGTTCACCCTCGACGACACGCCGGGCGTGGGCGTGGTGCCGAAGCTTGCCGAAGGCACGAGGTGCGCCCGCTGCTGGCAGAGCTACGCCAGCGTCGACACTGATGGCCTTTGCGCCCGCTGCGCCGATGCGGTCGCCGCCCGGGCGCCCTGATCGATGCTCACGCCCTGCGCGATGATGCCGTGGCCGATTTCAGCCTGACGATGGCCGGAGCGCGCAACGGGACCATGGTTCGACTGGGCCTGGCGGTCGCGCTCATGCTGCTGGCTCTCGACCAGCTGACCAAATGGATGGCGCTCGATCTGCTCGACCTGGCGGCGCAGCCGATCGCGGTGACACCCTTTTTTAACCTTGTCATGGTTTGGAATAAGGGCGTGAGCTTCGGCATGCTCGACTCGCTCGGGACGCTGGCGCCGTGGCTGCTGTCGGCGCTTGCGCTCGCGGTCGTGATCGCGCTGCTGGTCTGGCTGCGACGGAGCGAGCATGCGATGATGGCGATTGGTCTCGGGCTGGTGATCGGCGGCGCGCTCGGCAATGTGATCGACCGGCTGCGCTACGGTGCGGTGGTCGATTTTCTGGATTTTCATCTGGCCGGCTATCACTGGCCCGCGTTCAACGTCGCCGACGCCGGCATCTGTGTCGGTGCCGGTCTGATCGTGGTCGACGGCTTGCTGGCGCCGCGCCGTCAATATACATAGAGCGCGATAATGGAAGCGCCCGTCGTGGGACCGATGCCGGACGAGGCGCCAAAGGCGCTGGTAGCGGGCTTTCCCGAGCTGAGATTGGTGAAGGCAGCGCATCGCGCGCGGGAGGTAACGAGCAGAGGAGATCGACGGGTGTGGCGCGGGTTGGGAATCGGACTGGTCATGCTAACTCTCCTGCCGATCGTCGGATGCGCCCGGGGTACGGTCCAGGACGCGCTCGGCATGGGCAAGCGCTCACCGGACGAGTTCGCCGTGGTCAAGCGAGCGCCGCTGATCGTGCCCCCCGACTTCGACCTGCGGCCGCCCGAGCCAGGCGCGCCGCGGCCCAATGTCGGTAGCACGGCCGACCAGGCGCGCGTCGCGCTGACCGGCAGCCGGCCGGAGCCCAGTCCGGCGGCGCAGATCCTTGCCGGCACGCCGCCCTCGATGGCCAGCCAGATGGGCCCGGGGTCGAACCGGCAGATGCCGACCGCCGGCGTGCCGGGCAGCGTGCCGGCAGCCGCGATCGCCGACGATCTGCTGTCCGCCGGCACCAACATGCCGAGCGACGGCTTCTCGAGCACCGCCACGCCCCGGACCGCGACCACCGCCGCCGCGACCACCGGCGCTCCGGCAGGCGCCAACGGCGAGAGCCCGGGCGAGCGGGCCATGGTAGCCCTGGCCGGCGGCGACCAGGCTGACCCCGATATCCGGCGCGTCATCGCCGAGGAGAACCAGGCGCTCGCCGACGTCGAGGCGTCGCTGTTCACGCGGATCGTCAAGTGGCGCGAGCCATCGACCACCCTGGGGCCGACGGTCGACGCCCCGGCCGAGGCGCAGCGGTTGCGCGACAACAAGATGGCGGGGCGAGAGCCGACCGCAGGCGATACGCCGACCGTGATCAATCGGCGCCAGAGCGCGTTGCAAGGCCTGTTGGAGAACATCTTCTGATGGCGAGTGCACGATCCGTCACGCTGTGTGGTCCGATCCTGGCCCTGGTGCTGACCGCTGCGGGGCCGCAGCAAGCCGAGGCTGCCTTGTTCAATCCCGAGACCTTCACCCTCGACAACGGCATGCAGGTGGTCGTGGTGACCGACCGCCGCGCGCCCGTGGTCAGCCACCACGTCTGGTACAAGGTTGGCTCGGCCGACAGCCCGCTCGGCAAGTCTGGCCTGCCCCATTTCCTCGAGCACCTGATGTTCAAGGGGACCCAGAAGCTCGCGCCGGGCGAGTTCTCTGAGATCGTCGCGCGCAACGGCGGCAACGAGAACGCGTTCACCGGTTCGGACTACACCGGCTACTACCAGACCATCGCCAGGGATCGGCTCGAGCTGGTCATGGAGATGGAAGCCGACCGCATGACCAACCTGGTGCTCGACGATGCCGCCGTGCTGCCCGAGCGCGACGTGGTGTTGGAGGAGCGCTCGCAGCGGGTCGACAACGACCCCGGCTCGCGCCTGGCCGAACAGATCAATGCGGCGCAGTTCCTGAATCACCCCTACCGCCTGCCGGTGATCGGCTGGCGCCACGAGATGGCGAGCTACACGCGCGAGGATGCGCTCGATTTCTACCGCACCTGGTATGCGCCCAACAACGCGGTGCTGATCGTCGCCGGCGACATCGACGCCGCGGAGCTACGGCCGCTGGCGGAGCGCTACTACGGCTCGATTCCCCGGCGCGACGTGCCGCAGCGGGTGCGCGTGCAGGAGCCGCAGCAGCAGGCGGCGCGGGAGGTCGAGCTGATCGACCCGCGGGTCATGCAGCCGTCCTGGTCGCGCTCCTGGCTGGCACCGAGCTACAACGCCGGCGCCACCGAGCATGCCTATCCGCTCCAGGTCCTGGCCGAGATCCTCGGCGGCACCAGCACGTCGCGCCTGTACCGCTCGCTGGTGATCGAGCAGAAGCTCGCGTCCTCGGCGGGCGCCTACTACAGCGGCAGCGCGCTCGACGATGCGACCTTCAGGATCTATGCCAGCCCGCGCCCCGGCGTCAGCCTCGACCAGATCGAGGCGGCGGTCGAGGCCGAGCTCGCCAAGCTGGCCGAGCAGCCGTTCACCGAGCAGGAGGTCGCGCGCGCCACCGGCCGGCTGGTGGGCGAGGCGGTCTATGCCCGCGACAGCCTGAGCAGCGCGGTGCGAAGCTTCGGTGTGGCCCTGGCGACGGGGCGCACGGTCGAGGATGTCGAGGCCTGGCCCGAGCGCATCGCCGCCGTCAAGGCCGAGCAGGTCAATGCGGCGGCGGCGCACGTGTTCCGCCCCGAGCGCTCGGTCACGGGCAGGCTCAGCCCCGCGGCCCCGGCCACGGCCGCGGCCCACGAGGTCAAGCCGGCGGCCGCGGAGGCCGCCAGAGGTCAGCCGCCGGTCGGCTCGGCCGAGCGGGACGACCATGATTGAGCGCGGCGCGAAGGTCGCGCTCGGCGCCGCCCTGGCACTGGGCGTGCTGACGATGAGCCCTGCGGCGGGCGCCGCGGCCAAGGTCGAGCGGGTCGTCAGCCCGGGCGGCATCGAGGCCTATCTGGTCCGCGAGCCGTCGATCCCCTTCCTGTCGATGTCGATCCACTTCGCCGGCGGCTCGGCGCTCGATCCTAGCGGCAAGGAAGGCCTGGCCTACATGGTTTCGGGCCTGCTCGACGAGGGTGCCGGCGCGCTCGACAGCCAAGCGTTCCGCACCGAGCTCGAGGACCTGGCGATTCGCCTGTCGTTCGATGCCGAGCGCGACAGCTTCACGGGCGAGCTCAAGACGCTCAGCCAGCATCGCCGCCGGGCCTTCGAGCTGTTGCGCCTGGCGCTGACCGAGCCGCGCTTCGACCCCGAGCCGGTCGAGCGCATCCGCCACCAGATCGAGGCGAGCCTGCGGCGCAGCTCCGAGGATCCCGAGTATCTGGCGAGCCTCGCCTGGTTCGGGACCGCGTTTGCCGGGCAACCCTACGGCCGGCCGGTGCGCGGCACGCTCGAGAGCGTCGCGGGGCTCGAGGTCGCCGATCTGCGGACCTTCGTCTCGACCCGCCTCGCCAAGGACAACCTGACGGTCGGCGTGGCCGGCGACGTCACGGCCGAGGAGCTGGGCCGGCTCCTGGATCTGGCCTTCGGCGACCTGCCGGCGGCCAGCACGCCGGTCGCGCTCGCGACCAGCGCACCCCGCGGCGGCCAGACCATCTTCGAGCGCCGCGACGTGCCGCAGAGCCAGGTGATCTTCGGTGAGGCCGGGCTGCGCCGCGACGACCCCGACTATTATGCGGCGTACGTGGCCAATCACATCCTGGGCGGCGGCGGCTTCACCTCGCTCCTGACCGAGGAGGTGCGCGAGAAGCGAGGGCTCGCCTACTCGGTCTACAGCTACCTCTATCCGCTCGAGCAGGCGCCGATCTGGCTCGGCGGCCTCGGCACGAGCAACCGTTCGGTCGACGAGGCCCTGCGCCTGGTCCGGCAGGAGATCGAGCGGGTGGCGCGGGGCGAGATCAGCCAGGAGCGGCTCGACGACGCCAAGACCTATCTGACCGGCTCCTTCCCGCTGCGCCTGACCGGCAACGACCGGATCGCGCAGACCCTGGTCGGCATGCAGGTCGACGACCTCGGCATCGACTATCTCGAGCGCCGCAACGCCTATATCGAGGCGGTGACGCTCGCGGACGTGCGCCGGGTGGCGCAAAGGCTCTATCAGCCTGACCAGCTGCTGGTGGTGGTGGTCGGCGGCGCCCGCGACGCCTGAGGCGATCCCGGCAGCTCGATGCCAGCGCGCCTTGGCGGCAAGACCCTGGGCTAAAGCCGCGGCGATTGAGGCGCGGCCCGCTTTCCGTTCGCATCGCCAGCCCGCACGCCGCCCGGCCACCCAGCGGGCGCGGCGGTCGCAGAAGCTCGAGCACGGTCCAGAGCCAAGGCCGAGGCCCGCTGCCCGGTCCGGGCATGGCCGCGCGGAATGGCAGGCCAGATGCCGACAGCCTCGCGCGGCTGGACCGGGCGCAGTTGCCCAGACGATGGTCGGGTCGAATCGCTGCGGTGACGCCAGGCCGCCGCCCGTGCTAGAAGGAGCGCAGTGAACCGGCCATCCAGAGGGGCCGTTGCCTGCGATCCGCCGCTTGCCGCCTGGCCTGGTCAACCGCATCGCCGCCGGCGAGGTGGTGGAGCGGCCGGCCTCGGCGATCAAGGAGCTGGTCGAGAACGCGCTCGATGCCGGGGCGACGCGCATCACGGTCGAGCTGACCGAGGGCGGGCGCTCCCTCATGGCGGTCACCGACGACGGCGTCGGCATGACGCCGCAGGAGATCGAGCTCGCGGTCGAGCGCCACGCGACCTCGAAGCTGCCGGACGACGATCTGATCAGGATCACGAGCCTCGGCTTTCGCGGCGAGGCGCTGGCCGCGCTCGGCGCCGTCAGCCGGATGCGGGTGACCAGCCGGCCGCCGGACCAGGACAGTGCGTTCGCGCTTGTGGTCGTCGCCGGGGACGCCGGCGCGGTCGTGCCCGCGCCGGGCCCCGTCGGCACCCGGGTCGAGGTCCGGGACCTGTTCTTCGCGACGCCGGCCCGGCTCAAGTTCCTGAAGTCCGACCGCAGCGAGAGCCAGGCGGCGCGCGAGGTGGTCGAGCGTCTCGCGATCGCCCATCCGGAGGTCGCCTTTGACCTTCTGCTCGACGGTCGCCGGGTGCTGGTGCTCGAGCCGCTCGGCACCGATCCGCTGGAGCAGGCCGAGAGCCGGCTGCGCGCCATCATGGGCCGCGAGTTCGCCGACAACGCCCTGATCGTCGATGGCGAGCGCGAGGGGGTCCGGCTGTTCGGCTTTGCCGGGCTGCCCACGCTGTCGCGCCCGACCCAGCGCTTCCAGCATTGGCTGGTCAACCGCCGGCCGGTGCAGGATCGCCTGCTCAAGGGCGCCCTGCGGGCGGCCTATGGCGACCTTCTGTTCCAGGACCGCCAGCCGATGGCGGCGCTGTTCCTGCGGCTCGCGCCGGAGCGGGTCGACGTCAACGTGCACCCGGCCAAGGCCGAGGTGCGGTTTCGCGAGCCGGGCCTGGTGCGCTCCCTGGTGATCGGCACCCTCAAGCATGCGCTGGCCGAGGCCGGCTGGCGCACCTCGACCAGCCTCGGCGGCGCCGCGCTCGGCGCGTTTCGCGCCGGTGCTGGCCCTGGCAGGCCGCCGGCGGGCCTGGCCGAGACCGCCGCGCGCTACCAGGCGCCGGCCGCCGACCAGGCGGGCCTGGAGCTGGGCGCGCCGAGCGCGCGCCACGAGCTGGCGGCCGACGAGCCGCCCGAGCGCTACCCGCTCGGCACCGCGCGTGCCCAGGTGCACGACAGCTACATCATTGCCCAGACGGCGGACGGGCTGCTGCTGGTCGACCAGCATGCCGCGCACGAGCGCCTGGTCTATGAGCGCATGAAGGCGCAGCTCGAGAACGGCGGCGTGGCGCGCCAGGGCCTGCTGCTGCCGGAGGTGGTCGAACTCGGCACCGCCGATGTCGATTGCCTGATCGAACGGTCGGTCGAGCTGGAGGAGCTCGGTCTGGTGCTCGAGCGGTTCGGCGATGGCGCCGTGCTCGTGCGCGAGGTTCCGGCAGTGCTCGGCGCGGTCGACGTCGCGCGGCTGGTCCAGGACCTGGCCGAGGATCTGGCCGAGATCGACCGGGCGCAGAGCCTGCGCGCGGCGCTCGAGCGGGTCTGCGCCAGCCTCGCCTGCCACGGCAGCGTGCGCGCCGGTCGCCGGCTCAACCTCGCGGAGATGAACGCCTTGCTGCGCGCGATGGAGCAGACCCCGCACAGCGGCCAGTGCAATCACGGCCGGCCGACCTATGTGGCGCTGTCACGCGCCGACATCGAGCGCCTGTTCCAGCGGCGCTAGCCGACCTCGCGCGGCTGCCCGCCACTCCCGATCGGCCGGTCCGCCTCAGCGGGCCGGCAGGCCCTGGACAAGGGGCAGCCGGCAGACCACATTCGGCTCGTGCGGCGCCAGCCCGCGCAGCGGTTCTCGTGGAGCTTTTCCATGACTTACGTGGTGACCCAGGCCTGCATCAAGTGCAAGTACATGGACTGCGTCGAGGTCTGTCCGGTGGACTGCTTCTACGAAGGCGCGAACATGCTGGTGATCAACCCGGACGAGTGCATCGACTGCGGCGTGTGCGAGCCGGAGTGCCCGATCGAGGCGATCCTGCCGGACACCGAGGAAGAAGCCGAGAAGTGGCTCGAGCTGAACCGCGAGTACTCGACCGGGCCGTGGCCGAACATCACGCGCAAGGGCGAACCACCGCCCGACGCCGACGACTACAAGGACGAGCAGGGCAAGTTCGAGAAGTACTTCAGCGCCGAGCCCGGCGAAGGCAGTTGATCGCAGGCGCCGGGTTCTTGCCCACGGGGCCTCTCAGGTGGTGCAGGGTGCGGCAAAAGTGCAAGGGGCTGTCTTTTTTCCGTCGCATGTGTTATAAGTGTTTAAGGTTAATTGTCGTTAACCCTATGCAAAGCTTTAGCGGTCTGTCGGACAGCGGCCGACCGGGGAGAGGGGCTACGCGTCATTGCAGTAGCGATGGCGCGTTGACGTGTGCTGAGGATGGTGGAGATCAAACAACATGGGAAAGAACCTGGCCTTCGCCCGTGATGACTACGTGGTGTATCCATCACACGGCGTCGGCCGAATCATCCGCATCGAGACCCAGGAGATCGCGGGCGACCTCCTCGAGATGTATGTCGTCTCGTTCGAGCAGGATCGGCTGATCCTGCGGGTCCCGGTCGCCAAGGCGCCCAAGTCCGGCATGCGCAAGCTCTCCAGCCGGGACAAGATCCAGACGGCCATGAACGCGCTGAAGACCCGGCCGCGGCCACGCCGCGCGGTGATGTGGAGCCGTCGGGCGCAGGAATACGAGGCCAAGATCAATTCCGGTGACCCGGTGTCGATCGCAGAGGTTGTGCGCGAGCTGCATCGGGCTGAAGACGCGGACCAGTCTTACAGCGAGCGGCAGATGTACCGCGCCGCGCTCGAGCGTCTCGCGCGCGAGGTCGCGGCGATCGAGCGGATCGACGAGGAGATCGCGACCGCCAAGCTGCAGCAGGTGCTCGCCGCGGCCTGACCAGGCTGACGCGGCCGGCAGGAAGGGGACTTCAGTCCCCTTTTTGCTGCCATCACGCGGGCGCTGCGCTCAGGTCGGCAGTTCGCTGTGCCGCGCGTGGTAGCGCGCCTCGATCACATCCCAGATGCGGCTCTCGAGCGAGACGCCGTCGAACCGGTTGATCTCCTGCAGACCGGTCGGCGACGTCACGTTGATCTCGGTCAGCCAGTCGCCGATCACGTCGATGCCGACGAAGATCAGGCCCTGCTCGCGCAGCACCGGACCGAGCGCCTCACAGATCTCGCGATCGCGCGGGGTCAGCTCGGCTTTCTCGGCGCGGCCGCCGACATGCAGATTGGCGCGGGCGTCATCAGGCGGCGGCACCCGGTTGACCGCGCCCGCGGGCTCGCCATCGATCAGCACGATCCGCTTGTCGCCGGCGCGGATCTCGGGCAGGTAGCGCTGCGCGATCAGCGGCTCGCGCACGACCTGCCCCAGGAGGTCGAGCAGGCTGTTCAGGTTGTCGTCGCCGGGCCGGATGTGGAACACGCCAGCCCCGCCGGCGCCATAGATCGGCTTGACGACGATGTCCTTGTGCTCGGCCCGGAACTCCTTGATCTGAGCGGGATCGCAGGTAATCAGGGTCGGTGGCATCAGATCCGGGAAGTGGGTGACGAACAGCTTCTCCGGCGCGTTGCGCACCGCGACCGGATCGTTGACCACCAGGGTATCCGGATGCACCCGCTCGAGCAGGTGGGTGGCGCCGATGTAGTTCAGATCGAAGGGCGGGTCCTGGCGCATCAGCACGACGTCGAGGGTGCGAAGGTCGAGCATCTCGGGCGTGCCCAGGGTCGCGTGGTTGCCGCGCTCGCGGCGCACCTCCAGCGGCCGCGCGCGGGCTCGCACACGGCCGTGGTCGTAGCTCAGATCGGTCGGCAGATAGTGGTAGAGGCCGTGGCCGCGGCGCTGCGCCTCGAGCGCGAGCACGAAGGTGCTGTCGGTGTCGACATTGACCCGCTCGATGGGATCCATCTGGATGGCGACCGCCAGGCTCATCATGCAACTCCGCTCCGACTCCCGCCAGCACCGCGCCGGACCAGAGCAGCCGGGCGGCGAGGGCGCGCTTGACACTGCCGAGCCGGGCGGGCTTTGTCCAGCATCGGAGCCCGGCCTCGGGCCGGGCGGACCGTCGTTCCGACACAGGGGGAGCGCAGCCGCCATGGCCTATGACGACAACAACGTCTTCGCCCGGATCCTGCGGGGCGAGGTGCCCTGCCAGCGCGTCTACGAGAACGACCACGCGCTGGCATTCCACGACATCAATCCGCTCGCACCCGTGCACGTGCTGGTGATCCCGAAGGGCGCGTATGTATCGATGGCGGATTTCAGCGCCAAGGCGTCGAGCGAGGAGATCGCCGGGTTCTTCCGGGCCGTCGGCGAGACGGCGCGCCAGCTCGGCGCCGTCGAGGGCGGCTACCGGATCCTGGCCAACTCCGGTCGTGACGCCAACCAGGAGGTGCCGCACTTCCACATGCACATCTTCGCCGGTGCGCCGCTCGGGCCGATGCTGCGCAAGATCACCAGCTAGTTGCGAGCGCTCCGAGGGTTGCTCATGGGTCTCAGAGGTGGTGGCGTAAGCGGTGCCATGGCGACATCATGCGCTTCTTGATGCTTTGCAAGCACCGTTGGCAGGCAACACGATTCGCTCCCCGCCTTCATCTGGTCCTTGCTGTCGTTTCGGCCCTGACCGGCGTGGCGTGCGGCCCGTCGACGCTCGAACGCGGACGACCGGACGATGCGCGCCCCTCCGGCAATGCAGGACAGCCCACAAGCCAAGAGACGACCGCTGAGGGAGCCGTTGCGTTTCCGATCAGCGAGGGCTTCGAGAGCTGTCGAGGCAATCCCGCAATGCCCCTCCCATCCTTTGACTACGGCAATGTCGGATATCATGGCGGCGCCCCTCTCCCAGACAAACCAGCGACCAGGACGTTTCCCGCAGGCAGACATACGATCACCAACCCGATTGTCTTGAAAACCGGCGATGTGCTGCGTGGTGCTGGACGTGATAAGACCATCCTCTATTTTCCGGAGGGATTAAAGCAAATGGGGGTACCGTGCCGCGACGGAACATTTACCAACAATGACTGTTTTGACTGGCCAGAAGCCAACAGCAGAACCTCCGATCTGTTCATGGGCGTCATCGGCGCAATGGGTTCAGAAATCGGCATCGAAGACCTCACGATCGAATTTCCTGCCAACCATGCTTGGACCCACCATGCCAAGCACGAAGGCACTAGCGGCTATAACGGGTTTGAGTTGAAGCAATGTACGAACTGCTGGATCAAAGACGTTTCCATAAAAAATGCCGACAACAGCATTATGGTGAGTGATGGCGGCAACAATACGATCCAAGGCGTACATCTGTATGCGCGTCCTGGCGGCGGTCATATCCACGTCGCCTATGTCAATTCGGATAACAATCTCACCACGAATTTCAGGATGTATGGCACTTCCTCTCACGGGTTGGTCAACAACTGGGGCGGAGAAAATAATGTCTTCGCGAATGGTTGGGTAGAAAATCTAAAGCTTGAAGCCGATCATTCGTGCGGCAGCAGGCGTCATGGCGACGAGATTTGCACGAAGAATCTGCTCTATTCCAATATCAGCGGCAAGATCGGGGCCATACAGACAATCGATCGCAAAGGAGACCCTGTAGAAAAAGTGCTCTGGAACGTCGGCAATCTCGACCGTTGTCCGCTCGACGCCTACACGGCGCAGCACTCGAACGAGACCCGCAGAGGCGGGACCTAGGCGTCGGCCACGCTGCTCGCCCGTGCCTCCGCCGCCGGCCGGATCACCAGGAGCAGGATGGTCAACGCGCCGGCATAGCCGACCATCGCGCCGAGCGTATTCGCGCCCATGTCCAGGATGTCGAAGGTGCGTTGCGGCACCAGACCCTGCGCGAACTCCAACGCCACACCGCCGGCGACCGTCACTGCCGCCAGCATGGTGAGCTCAGTGCCACGGTGACTGAAGCCGACCGTCGCGAACCCGAGCCAGGCGAACACCAGGAAATGGGCGATCAGGTCCGACAAGGACATGCCGAGCGGGCTGCTCAGCGGCGCCAGCAGCAGCACCGCGATGATCAGCCAGGCAAGGCACCACAGCCCGAACAGGGCCTTCTTCACGCGACGGTCGAACAGTAGCTGCATCACGCCTCGATGCGTTGGCCGGAGCCGGCGATCGCTGCCATCTTCTAGCCAAACTCATGCCGCCGCGAGAAGCCCGTGCGCAGTTAGAGCGCACCGGGGTGAGCCCCGCCGATCCCATGGCGCCGAACGGCGAGTGAGCCAGCTCACAGCACGACCGGATCCAACGGCGCAATCTTAACGCAAGCTTTACGCGGATCGGCTTGAACAGCATCGGGTCAAACCAGAGCAGCGCGGTGGAGCCTCGATGCGGCCAGTTGGATTGCTCATCGTCCTCCTGCTGCTCGCGGTCACGGCCGTTGCGCGCGCCGCGCCCGGCACTCCGCAACCGCGAATGCCAGACCCGTGCATCGACGCGCCGAACCTGCCCTTCTGCCGATAGCGAGCATCGCATGCGTCATCCCAACATGAACATCCTCCGTCCCTGGTGGCGCGCTCACGGGGCGCGTCCTGCCGGGTCTTTGCGCCGACGCTGGCAGCAGGTGCTGCTGGACCATTTCGGCCTGGTGGCGGGCCTGCTGTTGCTGGTCTGCGTGCTGCTCTGGGCCGTCGGCGAGTACAGCCGGCACAAGGCCTCGCTGCGGGTGGCCGAGACGAGCCGCCATATCGCGGCCTTCGAGGCCCCGCCGGTCGCCGATGCCTGGCAGCGCCTGAGGGACGTATGGCATGCGCAACAGACGCGTCAGAACGTCCTGCTGCGCCGCATCGCGCCGCGCTCGGGTGCGCGCCTGCAGGCGGAGCTCGGCAACTACCGCGCCTTTGTGATCGATACGGTCGTGGAACACGGCCTGGCACAGGACATCGACACGGTGATCCGGTTCTACCGCCGCCTGGCCTCCTGCGTCCGGATCGGCAGTTGCGATGCGAGCCTCGCGGCCGGCCGGTTCGGCAGCGCCGCCTGGAGCTTTCGCAACCAGCACTACTACTACCTGCAGGAGCAGTATGAGGTCGACGAGATCGATCGCGTGATCGACCTGATCGCGCCTGGGGCGCCAGGACGCACGACCGCCGCGCCGTCGTAGCCGCCAGGCGCTCGCTAGCCGGCGCCGACGATGTGCGCGACCACGGCGTTCATCGAGGTCTGGGCGGTCGGCTCGTCGGCGATCACTTGGCCCGGCCGCAGCGCGATGATCCGATCGGAGACCGCGAACACGTCAGTCAGGCGATGGCTGATCAGCACGACCGCAATGCCCTGGATCAGCTCCAGCACCTGGTCGGCCTCGGGCACGGCGAGCGCCGCCGTCGGCTCGCGGCCGAGAAAGATGTTCGAGGCGACGTGCAGAGATTAGGGGCTTTGCCAAACGCTGGCAAACGCGCAACTGTGGCCGGCAGACGTGCCCGCGCCACGGACCACGAGGGTGCCCGATGCAGCTCGACGCCTACCAGGAAGCCGCCCGGAAGACCGCGATCTATGAGGCGCGGCACAAGGTCGTCTACCCGGCACTAGGGCTCGCGAGCGAAGCCGGCGAGGTCGCAGGCAAGGTCAAGAAGGTGCTGCGCGATCGGGGCGGCGCCTTCGAGGCCGAACAGATCGAAGCGCTCAAGGACGAGCTCGGCGACGTGCTCTGGTATGTCGCCGTGCTGGCGGCCGACCTTGGCCTGTCGCTCGACGCGATCGCCGAGGGCAACGTTGCCAAGCTCGCCTCGCGCCGGGAGCGCGGCGCGCTTGGCGGCGAGGGCGACCGACGCTGATCACCCTTCCCGCGAGCGCGCCTGATCAGCTATCGCGCGCCTTGTCAGGCGCTACGTGATGAGGCCGGGACGATGCTACTCGGCCTGGTACATCAAGGGCTCGCCCTCGTTCTGCACCTGGAACACCAACAGCTCGAAGGGCTCGTCGGCGCTCTTGTTGAACGCCTGCATTGGGTTGCCGATCGGCTCGACGTAAAGCTCGCCGGCCTGGAACGTCTGCGCCGGCTTGCCCTCCTCTTCGACAGTCAACGTGCCTTTCAGAACGTAAACGTAGGTCGGGCCGGAATGATAGTGCTTGCCACCGATATACTCCGGCGCCGCCTTGAAGTGGTTGATCGAGACGATCTTACCATCGACTCCGGAGAGCGCCTCCTCAAGTAGCACGTTTCTTTCCGCCGTGCTCACATATTCTTTCTTTTGTTCTTGAGCCGCGGCGGATTGAGTGATCAGCGCGAGAACAGCGCATGACAGAGGCAACATGAGCCCGGCGCGAGTAAGCATAATTGCCCTCCTATAACCGTAAAATTTGGCGAACATTATAGCAAAACTGAGCGAAACCATCAATTGCGTCGGGCACCCGCGCCGTCGACTAAGTCGAAGTTGCAGGCGAATGGTGCATGCACTAGATCGGCTTGAAGTGCTTGGAGAGCTTCAGGCCCTGGCGCTGGTAGGACGAGCCGATCTCGGTGCCGTAGAGGCGATCGGGGCGGGCGACCAGCCGCTCGTAGATCAGCTTCACGACCCGCTGGCCGTCGGCGAGCACGAACGGCACCTCGTGCGAGCGGACCTCGAGCACCGCCCGGGTCCCCTCGGCGTCCGCTTCGCTGTGGCCGAAGCCGGGATCGAAGAAGCCGGCGTAGTGGACCCTGAACTCGCCCATGCCGACGTCATAGGCGCGCATCTCGGCAGCGTGGTCCGGCGGCACCCGGACCTGCTCTTTCGAGGCCAGGATGTAGAACTCGTCCGGGTCGAGCAGGAGCGTGCGATCGCGGGTGGCGTGGAGGGGATACCAGAAGTCGCCGACCTCATAGTGACCGAGACGACTGAGGTCGATCAGATCGGCGTGCTTGCGCGCCCGATAACCGATGATCGAGCCCTCGCCCTCGCCGATGAGGTCGACCGAGACCGGCACGCCGCGCCTGATCTCGCCCGCCTCGATCTCGGTGTCGACCAGGCCGTCGCGCAGATGCAGGCGCCGCATTGAATCATCGCTGGACAGCGGCGTGCCGCGCTTGATCCGGATCTGGTTCAGCCGGTCGCCCCGGCGCACCAGGATGCTGAAGGTCCGGGGCGAGATCTCGGCGAACAAGGGGCCCTGATAGTTGGCGCGCACCTGGTCGAACTCGGTCGCCTGATCGGTGATCAGGCGCGTGAACACGTCGATCCGGCCGATCGAGCTTTTGGGATTGGCGATCGCCGAGGTGCGGCTGCGCAGCGCCAGGCTCTCGATCAGCTCGACGATGTAGACGCAGCCGCGCTCGAGCACTGCACCGGCTTCGGTGAGCTCGAATTCGTGCATGGCAAGCGCGCCGATCTTCTCCCGGACACTGGCGCCGCGGCCCGGCAAAAAGCTCGCTCTGACCCGCCAGGCGTTGCTGCCAAGGCGCAGATCGATGCTCGCGGGCTGCAGCTGGTCGGGCAGAATCGGCTCGATCGCGCGCACCTCGCGGCGCTCGATCAGCGCCTTCAGATACTGCGCGGGCAGCAGCCCCGTCGCGTGCGCGTCGTCGTCGACGGGGAACAATGTCTCGGCAGCCTCGGCCATCGCCTCTCCCTCCCGGGCCAGTCTAGCGGACCTGGCTTCGGGATCGAAATTCAATCTCGTCCACAGGATCGTTGGCGCCTCGTCCACAGCTCCACTAGGCCGATTCCCCGAATGTTCGCCAGTTGTTCACAAGCTGTGGATAACTCACGAGACCTGGACCGGCATCGAGCGCAGGCGGGCGACGGTCTCGGGTTCGGCGCGCTTGCACACGACGGGCGGCAGGCCTTGGAGGATCAGCGCGAGGTCGGCCAGCACCAGCTCGCCGATCCGCTTGAACACCTCGTCCAGGGCGCCCGCGCGATGGGCCGAGAGCAGCATGCCGTCGAGGGCGCGCACGCGATGGCCGGCAGGCCAAGGCTCCTCCGGAAACACGTCGGTCGCGGCCTTGAACCGGCCGTCGGCGACGCAGTCGACCAGCGCCTCGAAGTCCACGACCGCGGCGCGGCTCATCAGGAGGAACAAGCTGCCGGGGCGGATCCGCTCGAGCTGCGCGCGCCCCAGCATCGCCTGATTGTCGGAGGTCACGGCCGCGAACACCGCGATGGCGCGCGAGGTTTCCAGTACCTCGTCGAGGCCGCAAGGCGTGCAGTCATGGTCGCGGACCAGCAGGTCCGGCAGCCAGGGGTCGTAGACCTTGATGGGGCATCCGAACGGCACGAGCAGGCGGCGGAACGCGCGGCCGAGATCGCCAAAGCCGATCAGGCCGACCGGCTGGCCCCGGATCAGGAAGGATTCCTTGTTGCTCTCGAGGCCGTACACCTCGCGACCCTCGCGGAAGGCGCGATCGGCCGCCGAGATGCCGCGGGCGAGGTCGAGCATCATGCCGAGCGCCATCTCGGCCACGGTCTCGGCGAACACCGGGCTCGCGTTCAAGACCCAGATGTCGCGCCGAAAGCAGGTCGCATAGTCGATATTGGGCAGAAAATTGCCCTCGATGTTGATGATCGCGCGGAGCTTGTTCGCGCGCTCCAGGCGCTCGGCCGGCATGTCGGTCTGGCCGATCAGCACCTCGACCTCGGGCAGATGCTCCTCGACCATCGCGGCCGGCATGCGCGAAGTCTCATGCACGACCACGCGGCCGAGCGCGGCGAGGCGATCCTTCGCGGCGGCGTCGAAGCACATCGGCACCGTGCGCGGCAGCGGATCGATCAGAATCAACGGTTTGCTGGTGTTCATGCAACCTCCCGGGACGGCGCGCCACGACTCGCCTGACGGTGTCCCAGGCTGGCGTGACACGGTTGCCATCCTGGCCTACCTTGCGGTCGAAATCGACGGGGAAGGGGGCGGAGATGGCACTCAAGCCGCATCTGATCGGGGGAGCGTGGGTCGAGGGCAGCGAGGGACAGGACGACGTCAACCCATCGGATCTGAGCGACGTCGTCGGCGTCTACGGCCGCGCCGACCGGGCGCTCGCCGAGCAGGCGATCGCGGCCGCCAAGGCGGCATTTCCGACGTGGTCGCGCAGCACGCCGCAGCAGCGCTTCGACCTGCTCGACGCGACCGGCGACGAGATCCTCAAGCGCAAGGAGGAGCTCGGCAAGCTGCTCTCGCGCGAGGAGGGCAAGCCGCTCGCCGACGGAATTGGCGAGGCCGGGCGTGCCGGGCAGATCTTCAAGTTCTTCGCGGGCGAGGCGGTGCGACTCGCCGGCGAGCGCGTGCCCTCGATCCGGCCGGGCGTCGAGATCGACATCTACCGCGAGCCCCTGGGCGTGGTCGGCCTGATCACGCCCTGGAACTTTCCGCTGGCGATCCCCGCCTGGAAGGTCGCGCCGGCGCTCGCCTATGGCAACACCGTGGTGCTGAAGCCGGCCGATCTGGTGCCGGGCTGCGCCTGGGCGATCGCCGAGATCCTGCAGAAGCATGGCGCGCCGGAAGGCGTGTTCAACCTCGTGATGGGGCGGGGCTCGGTCGTCGGCGAGGCGATTCTCGATTCGCCGGACGTGGCCGCGGTGAGCTTCACCGGCAGCGTCGAGACCGGCCGGCACATCGCGCAGAAATGCGCCGCGCGGCTCGCCAAGTTCCAGCTCGAGATGGGCAGCAAGAACCCGCTCGTGGTGCTGGACGACGCCGATCTCGACGTCGCGGTCAGCTGCGCCGTCAACGGCGCCTTCTTCCAGACCGGGCAGCGCTGCACCGCGTCCTCGCGTCTGATCGTCACGGAGCAGATCCACGACCGCTTCGTCGATGCGGTGGTCGAGGCCATGAAGAAGCTCAAGGTCGACAACGCGCTGAAGTCCGGCACCCAGGTGGGACCCGTGGTCGACCAGAAGCAGCTCGATCAGGACCTGCGCTATCTGGAGATCGGCCGCAAGGAAGGCGGCCGGCTGGTCCAGGGCGGCGAGCGCCTGAAGCGCGAGACCGAAGGCTATTACCTCGCGCCCGCGCTGATCACCGGGACCACCAACGACATGCGGATCAACCGCGAGGAGGTGTTCGGGCCGGTTGCGGCGGTGATCCGGGTCAAGGACTACGACGAGGCGCTCGCGGTCGCGAACGACAGCCCGTTCGGCCTGTCCTGGGGCATCTGCACGACCTCGCTGAAGCACGCGAGCCATTTCCGGCGCAATGCCGAGGCCGGGCTCGTGATGGTCAACCTGCCGACGGCTGGCGTCGACTACCACGTGCCGTTCGGCGGGCGGAAGGGCTCGAGCTACGGCCCGCGCGAGCAGGGGCGCTACGCCGCCGAGTTCTACACGCAGGTGAAGACCGCCTACACCCTGCCCTGACCAGGCGCGTCGCCATGCCGCTTGACCGCGAGGCGTCGGAGTGATCTAATCGTTTATCGACGATAGACGATGAGTATCCCATGGACGAGCTTCTCGCCGACCGTCTGAAGGCGCTCGGGCATCCCGCCCGGCTCGAGATCCTGCGCGTGCTCGCCGCGCGTGGCACCTGCGTCTGCGGCGAGGTCGTGAAGGTGATGCCGCTCTCCCAGGCGACGGTCTCCCAGCACCTCAAGGTGCTGAAGGAGGCCGGGCTGATCCGCGGTCGGATCGACGGCAAGAACTCCTGCTACTGCCTCGATCCGGGCGGCATCGCTGAGCTTCGTGAGGCGCTCGATCAGCTCCTTGGTGGTCTTTCGAGCGCTGCCTGGACCACCCGTGAACCTGAGAAGGAGACGCAAGAATGAGGAGCAATGACGAGATCAGAACGCTCGTGAGGGAGCGTTACGGCGCGATCGTGCGCGAGGGTGCGAGCTGTTGTGCCCCGGCGTCGTGCGGATGCGGCCCCGAAATGGCGCCTGACGGACTGAACATGATCGGTGATGCCTATGTCGGCGTTGCGGGTCATCTCGCGGAGGCTGACTTCGACCTCGGTTGCGGTGTGCCCACGCGCCATGCCGCCCTCGCGGCGGGGGAAACCGTCCTCGACCTCGGCTCCGGCGCCGGCAACGACGTGTTCATAGCCCGCCATGAGGTCGGTCCGGAGGGTCGGGTCATCGGCGTCGACATGACACCTGAAATGATCGACAAGGCCAGGACCAACGCATCCAAGCTCGGCTACGACAACGTCGAGTTTCGGCTCGGCGAGATCGAGCAGATGCCGGTCGAGGCCGGCAGCATCGATGTCGTGATCTCCAACTGCGTGCTGAATCTCGTGCCCGACAAGGCCAGCGCCTTCGCCGAGATGTTCCGCGTGCTGCGGCCTGGAGGTCGCTTCTGCGTCTCCGACATCGTGGCGACCGGCGAGTTGCCGGGGCGGGTACAGGACGCCGCTGGCCTGTACGTCGGCTGTGTTGCCGGAGCGATGCCCGAGGCCGACTACCTCGCTCTGCTGCGTGCGGTCGGCTTCGAGCGCGTGCACGTCGCCGAAGCGAAGTCGGTCGCGATTCCCGACGACGCTCTCGCGCCGCATATGGATGCGGCCGAACTCGCAGCATTTCGCGCCTCGGGCGTTGCCCTGAAGAGCGTCACCGTGCTCGGCACCAGGCCGGCATCGTAGCCGCCATCGAAGGAGAAGCCGGGGCCTCGATCAAGGCCCCGGCGCACCGAGGTGGGCCCTGCTCGCAAGCACGAAGGCAGGGCCGCTGTGAAGCCTACGCCGCTTCGGCGGGCGGCTCGCACGGGCAGCAGCGATATTCCTGCGTCTTGTGCAGGATCTCGATGCGGCGCTTCAAGAGCTCGTTCTCCAGCGCCTTACGATCGAGGTCGAGGTCGATCTCGCGTTTGAGCGCGGGCTCGCAGATGTCGCACTCGTCGAGGCAGCCGCGGACCAGCATGCCGGGCGTCGGCAAGGAGCTGGTCGCCTCGAAGGCAAAGCTCGTCTTCACCTCGTCGGTCACCTCGCCGGACTTGGGGTTGATCAGCCCGGCCTTGGCGAGGTCGGCGTCGACGGCGGCGAGCGCCTGAGCGCGGAGTTCGGCTGACAGCGGCTCGGCCGGCTGGGCGACCGCGAAGCTGTTGCTGGACAGCCGGGTCGCGAGCAGCGTCTGGGCGCCGGTCGCGGTCGCATCCGCCCGGGCGGCGGCGACGCTCGCCCGGCCGATCTGCTCGAGCTCGAGGCGCTGCTTGTCGGTGGCGAGCACCGCGCTCGGGATCACCGAGACCTCGCCGCGCGAGGCGAACGGGTTGTTGGCGATCCGGGTGTCGCCCGCCGGGTCGATCACGCGCCGCCGGATCGCTTCCAGGGTCAGGCGCACGGTCTGGGTCTTGTTGATCTGGTAGAAATAGAAGGTGACGGCGTGGCAGCGGTTGGGGTTGGCAAAGGCCCGCGAGGCGGATTCGAAGTGATCCTCCGATTCGCCCTCAGCATGGCTGCGCGACTGCACCTCGCCGACCGATACGGAGCTCGCGGCGCGGGTCGCCTCGACGGCGCGCGAAGAGGAGGCGCGGGCATGCTGGTTCAGCTCGCGCAGGAAATCGCTGGTCGATTCGGCGTTGTAGGAGCCGCTCACGTCGACCGAGGGGCCGGAGAAGAACGCCTCGAGCGCGCCGCTGGTCCCGGCATGGGACTCGGACGAGCCGCGCTTCTGGTTGGCCGAGCGGGCCTCGTCGCGCACCGTCAGGTCGGACATGAAGTCGCTCATGCTCGACATGAAGTAGCGCTCTTCCGAGGTCTGCTCGTGCCGGTAGCTGACGCTGGTCGAGGTGTCGAGCGAGAAGCGGGTGCGCCGGTCGGTGCTGAACAGGCGCACCTTCTCGCCCGGCAGCAGGGTCGTGCTGTAGACCAGATCGCCTAGCGCAAGCGGTCCGGGGCAGCGCTCGAGCCGCGCGTGCAGAATCACCTCGACCGGGATGCGGCGGATCTGGTTGCTGACGTTGATCGTGGCGGTGTGGATCAAGCGGTAATGGAAATCGAGGGCATCACAGCTGCGGTCGGCGTCGAGCTGCGGGCAGCAGGGCACGCCGGCGGCGTCGGCAGGCGCTGGCGCCGCTTGGGATTCGGGCTCCGCGCAACCGCAGTCGCGCGCGGGAGAAGCGCTGGTCATCGTTTTCGGGTTCCCTTTGGACTATCGTTCCTAGCACAAGGAACTATGTCCCAAGGAATATCATCATATATGCTGTATTGTCAATCGTCACCCGCCGTCGGGCACGCCGATCGGGACTTCGAGCCGATGCGCGAGCCTCTCGGCCTTGCGGACGCCGTGAATTTAGGGGTTTCGCGAGCCTACCAAATATTGTAGATCGGGGTGTGTTGGCCACAAAGTGTTGAGACAGACAGACCTGCTCGATGCGTCCTCCCAGGGCCAATTCGAGTAAGCGTGACGAGCCGCCGACCGGGCACATCAAGCTCGGCGACGCAGCCGGCCATAGCTTGCTGCGACCTGCGCAGCTCGCCCCAAGTCGATCAGGTTGGTCGGCCGAGATGGTTTTGAACGCTATCAAGCCGGCGCTGCAAAAGTCGGTCCGCGGAGCTTTGGCCGTCGCGCTGTTTTGTCTGCTTCTTTCGACAGAACTTCGTGCTCAAACAGACAAGGAAGCCGAAGAAGTTGCTACATCACTAGCGATATGTAAAGACGTCGAAACTGACGTTGAAGCGGAAGAAGAAGAAGCAAATCAGTATCAACCATGCGAACAATATATTGATGAAAATATCAAAAATAATGCCGATACAGTTAAGTGGATGTTAGAGCAGATAGATATGAAAAAAGACTACGCTGCGAGCGTTAGTAATAATTATTATCGCAACGATCAAATTCTGCAGATGGTCATCATCCTCTTGAGTTTACTTACGACTATCTCCGCAGCGATAACAAAACTATATCCTAAACTGAATGTCAAGGGGATTGACTTCGCTCTTGCTCCAATCGTTCTATCGGCACTGATCGCTGCCGTCACTTCGATCAATGCATACTATCAGTTTTATCAGTACAGTCAGCTCAGTCATAATATGGCGAACGATCTGACGGAGTTGGAAGCAGACATTCATTTTTTTATTCTCCGCCATGTAGCGGGTGGAGGCCAGGAGCACGTCGATGGAGACACGATCAACGAGTGGCACGACCGGCTGAACACAATCATGCAGCGTTATTCGCAGCGCGAGACGGGCAATGGCGTCTGAGCCGAACCGCGAGCCCGGTCCCTGCAAACGGCGGATGCGCCGCCTCAGGCGAGCTTGTACTGCTGCGACTTGAACGACAGATGCCGCGTTGCCGCCGGCGCGTCGGCGAGCTTGCGGATGTTCGCCCAGGTCTGCTTATAGTTCGGGATGATGAACTCGTTGACGCCTGGTGAGACCACATTGCCCTGGACGCCCCGGGGGTAGGCGAACAGCATGAAGGTCTGGCCCCGCTTCGCGGTCGGCGTCGGATAGACCATTGCCTGCGTCGCGCCGTTCGCGTTGTAGACCTCGACCAGATCGCCCTGTTTGCCCCCGAGCCCAGCCATATCGTCCGGGTTCATTTCGATGAACGGGTAGGGCCAGCGGTCCATCACGAACGCGTTGTCCTGGTCCAGATAGGCCGACTGCCAGACGTGGTTGGTGCGCCCGTTGTTGATCAGGAACGGGTAGGTCGCCTGCTCCTGCTCTTTCCCCGGCGCCTCCAGGCCCCGCCATTGCGCGGCCATGAAGATGGCGCGGCCGTCCTCGCTGCCGAAGACGCCGTCGGTGTACAGGCGCTGCGTGCCGACGATCTGGCCGTTCTCAAACCCGACGGCCGGCTCCTGGCAGCCGTTGGTGCCCATCGCGCGCAGGCGCTCATAGGTGACGAACTCGCCACCGCTGGCGTGCTGGTGGTAGCCGTCCATGAATGCGTCTTCCTCCGTCTGCCAGTCGAAGCCCCGGAACTTGTCGGCGCTGGCATCGTCGCCGGCGGCGCGGAAGGCCGCTTCCAGGTGGTTGGCGAGCCGTGCGGCGATCAGGCAGTCGGGCATCGCCTGGCCCGGCGGGTCCATGTAGCGCTCGGTCAGGCGCATGCGGCGCTCGCCGTTCATCGAGGTGAGGTTCATCTCGCCGGAGGTCGCGGCCGGCAGCACGACATGGCAGGCCTCGCCGATCTGGGTCGGCACGATGTCGACGTCGACGGCGAACAGGCCGCCTTCGCGGATCGCCCCCATGATCGCCTCGACCAGTGCGCCGCGATCGCCCGCCGGCACGCGGTTGATGGCATCCTTCACCCGGTCGGTGCGCTCCTTGTAGACCCGCTTGAAGGCCTCGGCGTTGAGCGTGGTCTTGTAGTGATCGCAGCCCCAGATGTGGTGGACGCCGCCCTGGCCCTCGATCAGCAGCTTGTCGACATAGGGTGCCGGTCGGCCGATGAAGGCATCCGACGGGCGGACATAACCCTCCTGGTGGCCGCCCAGGCGCACGCAACCACCGCCCGGCCGGCCGACATTGCCAGTCGCCAGCGCCAGGTTCACCAGCGCGGCGTTGGTGCGATAGTTGTCGTTGCCCCAGATCAACCCCTTCTCGTAGCCGAACATGGTGCGGCGCCGCGAGCCCTCCTTGGGCTCGGCGATCCAGGCAGCTGCAGTGCGCATCTCATCGACCGAGAGACCGGTGATCGACGCCGCTTCCTCGAGCGACATGCGGTTCGCGGCGAGCGCCCGATCGAAATCGCGGGTGTGCGCGTCGATGAACGCCCGGTCGACCCAGCCCTGCTCGGCGATGTAGGTCAGCAGCGCATTGAACAGGGCGAGGTCGGTGCCCGAGTTGATCGCGAGATGAAGCACGTTGTCGGCGCCCGCCGCCGCCTCGCAGGCGTTGACGGTGACGGTCCTGCGAGGATCGACGATCACGATCCGGGCCGCCGCGTGCGGCTCGCCCGCTAGCTGCTCCTGCTTTTTGCCGAGCGAGCGCCCGTCCAGGTTCGGAATCCAGTGGTTCAGGAAGTAGTTGGTCTGGGTCTCGAGCGCATTGGTGCCGACGGCGACGATCGTGTCGGCCAGTTCGGCGTCCTCGTAGGCGTTGTTGAGCTCGCCCACGCCCATGTCGCGGGTCGCGTGCACCTCGGAGTTGTAGGCGGGGCGGTTGTGGATTCGGATGTTGCGAATCTTCATCGCCTCGAAATAGAGCTTGCCGGTGCCCCACGTGTTCTCGTAGCCGCCGCCGGCGCCGCCGTGGTCGAAGGCGGACACGAACACGCCGTCCTCGCCCTGCTCCTCGATCACCCGCCGCGTGACCTCGGCGACCAGCGAGAGCGCGTCGTCCCAGCTGGTGGGCATCATTGAGCCGTAGCGCCAGACCAGAGGATCGGTCAGCCGCTGCATCTGGCTGAACGTGGTGCGCGAATAGGATTCCTCGGCCAGCCGCGCCCCCCGGATCGAGCCCAGGCCCGAGTTCACCACGCAGCCCACATCGGGCTTGATCACCAGCTGCACGTCGCGGCCGTCCTGCCGCACGATGTTGTACATCGCGGGCGAGTACCAGGCTTCGGTCTCGGCCGGCTGCTGCGCGCCGAGATCGACACCGAACTTGTTCTCGCCCGGGGCCGTGCCGCCCTGGCGGTTGATGTCCCAGGTATATGCCTTGTAGCCGCAGCCGACGATGCAGAAGTGGCAGACGACGTTGTGCTCTTTGGCGTCCGCCGGGATGATCGGCAGGCGATCGATGTAGCGCTTGTAAGCCATGTCCCGCCCTCCTCAGAGCACGTTGCTGAGCCGGCCGTAGATCAGCTCGTCCACGCCCTCGGCGTAGATGTCGCCCTGATCGTCGACCCGCAGGATGAACTGCGGCAGGTTCTGAGTCGCCTGGCCCCAGACCTGGAGCCCGCCCTTCTCGGCATCGAAGCGAGAATAGTGGCCCGGACAGTTGAACACCCGGTCGGACGGGTCGTAGCTTAGCGGGAAGCCCTTGTGCGGGCAGAGCGTCGAGAAGGCGACGATGTCGCCGTCGGGTCCTGCACCGCCCTCGACGGCCGTGCCGAGCTTGAGCAAAACGCCCGGCGAATCCGCGTCGGGATAGCTGATGTCCAAGGGCTGATCGATCTCCAACTCGGCCATGTTGGCGAGCCGGTTGGAGGGGTAGGTGAGCCGCGCCGGTGCCGGCGTCGCCCGGGCCGGGGCGAGCGGCGCGGCGGTGGCCGCGAGTGCGCCGGCCGTTGCGGCGCTACCTCTGAGGAACTGGCGCCGGCCGACCTCGACCAGTTTTCGGCATTCCCGCATCGGTCCGTCTCCCCTCGGGCTGCTGGTCCCGTTGTTGGTTGTCACAACTTATCACGATTCGACAATGCGCGAAAATACGAAATAGGACTCGGAAAGGGACTTAGCCGTGGTCGCGGGCCGCGGCGGGGTGCAGCTTCTCCGAGGCGACCGCGGCCGCGCCCGGCCGCAGCAGCCAGCCGAACAGCCAGGTCGCGAGTACGGCGCCGATCAGCTGGGCGGCGATGAAGGCGGGCGCGTGGCCGGGGAGAATGCCGGCGAACGTATCGCTGAGCGAACGCGCGATGGTCACGGCTGGGTTGGCAAACGACGTCGAGCTCGTGAACCAGTAGGCCGACGTGATGTAAAGGCCGACGGCATACGGGATCGCGTCTTTGCGGAACCTCAGGCAGGCGAGGATGGTCCCGACCAGGCCGAAGGTCGCCACCATCTCGCCGGCCCATTGTCCGGAGCCGGTGCGCAACTTGGCCGACAACATCAGGATCGGCTCGTCGAACATCAGATGCGCGACCCAGGTGCCGGCGAGCCCGCCTGCGATCTGGGCGGCCACGAAAGCGACCGCGACGCCGGGCGCGATCTCCCGGCGCAGCAGGAAGGCGAAGGTCACGGCCGGGTTGAAGTGTGCGCCCGAGATCGGCCCGAACATCAGGATGATCACCACGAGGATCGCGCCGGTCGGGATGGTGTTGCAGAGCAGTGCCAGGCCTGCGCTGCCGCCTGCGAGCCGCTCGGCCATGATGCCCGAGCCGACCACGGCAGCGAGCAGGAATGCGGTGCCTATCGTCTCGGCGACCAGCTGCCGGCGCAGGTCGAACTGCATGCCGCTCATGAACCTCCCGGGACCGCGGCGTCCGCGCGAATCCGCCCGATCTCCTGCAGCCTGCCTTGCAACGAAAGCCGGTCGAGCGAGCGGATCGGCAGCGATGCGAAGATCTTGATGCGGTTCTCGAGCATGCCGTACACGGCGCGGAACAGTCGGCGCTGCTTGTCTTCGGCACCGACGAAGGCCGCCGGATCCTCGACGCCCCAGTGCGCCGTCATCGGCTGACCGGGCCAGGCCGGACAGACCTCGCCGGCGGCCTGGTCGCAGAGCGTGAACACGAAGTCGAGCGGCGGTCCGCCGGCGCCCGCGGCGAACTCGGTCCAGTCCTTGGAGCGTAGCTGGCTGGTGTTGTAGTTGAGCCGCCGCAGGACATCGATCGCCATAGGGTGGATCTGCCCCTTGGGCGAGCTGCCGGCGGAGTAGCCCCGGAACTTGCCCAGCCCCCACCGGCCCATGGCGCATTCCGCCATGATGCTGCGCGCCGAGTTGCCGCTGCAGACGAACAGGACGTTGAACAGACGCTGCGCCATAGCCGTGTCTCCCCCTGCCTTCCCTGTGGGCTGGCCCTGGTCACGATTCAGCCCTTGTCTTCCGACACTCGATGACGCGCCACGCCGCCGCATTGCGGCTGATCGGCATGGCCTGCCGCTGGCGGTGCAAAGCCGCAGATCTCGGGATGGCCGCCGCAGCATTCCTCGGTCAGGTACGTCAGCAGCGCGCGCATGCCGCCGATGTTGACCGCGTAGATGATGCGGCGCTCGTCACGCGCCGAGGTGACGAGGCCGGCGCGCTCGAGCTGGGCGAGGTGCGGCGACAGGGTCGAGGGCGCGACCTCGAGCCGCTCGGCGATCTGCCCGGCCGGCAGGCCGATCGCGCCCTCGCGCATCAGGAGCCGGAACACCTCCAGCCGGGTTCCGTGCGAGAGCGCGGCGAGCGCCTGCAGGGCATCGGGTGTCTTCATATCCAGGGGCACCTAGTTCGGTGTTTCATGAATGATTGAAATAAGGAGGTCAAGGCCCGAGCGCCTGATCGAGATCATCGAGCAGATCATCAGGATCCTCGATGCCGACCGACAGCCGCAAGAGATCGGGCGGCGCGGGCGTCCCTGGACCCTCGACCGAGGCGCGATGCTCGATCAGGCTCTCGACGCCACCGAGCGACGTCGCGCGTTTCCAGATGCGGACCTTCGCGGCGGTGGCGATCGCCGCCTGCTCGCCGCCCTGGACCCGGATCGAGAGCATGCCGCCGAAGCCGCCCTGCATCTGGCGCGCCGCGACGGCATGGCCCGGATGCTCGGGCAGACCCGGATAGAGCACCGCGGCGATCGCGGGGTGTGCTGTCAGCCGTGCTGCCAGGTGCTCCGCGGTCCGGCAGGCACGCTCCACCCGCAGATAGAGCGTGCGCAGGCCGCGCAGCAAAAGCCAGGCCTCGAACGAGCCTAAGATCGCGCCGCCGTTGTGGCGCAAGGTCGCGACCTTGTGCCAGAAATCGTCGGACTGCGCGGTGACCAGCGCGCCGGCGACCACGTCGCTGTGGCCGTTCAGGTATTTGGTCGCCGAATGCATCACGAGGTCGGCGCCGAGCGCCAGTGGCCGGGTCAGCACCGGCGTCGCCACCGTGCTGTCGACCGCGAGCCGGGCGCCGGCGCCATGCGCGAGCTCTGCCGCGCCGGCGATGTCGGTGATCGGCCAGGTCGGGTTGGCCGGCGTCTCGATCCAGACCATCTTGGTCGCGCCCGGGCGCAGCGCCGCGGCGATCGCGTCGAGATCGCTGGCATCGACCAGGTCGACCTGGAGGCCGCGCTCGCGCCCGAAGGTAGTGAGCCACCGGCGCAGGCCCCAGTACATCACGTTGGGCGCGACGACGTGGTCGCCCGGCTTCAGGATCTGGAACACCGTGGTCGCCGCGGCCATGCCCGATGCGAACGTAAGGCAGCCGGCGCCGCCCTCGAGTGCCGCGAGCAGCTTCTGGGCGTGATCGTAAGTGGGATTCTCGGCGCGCGCGTAGGAGTGCCCGGCGCGGTACTGGTTGTCGGGATCGCGGATGAAGGTCGTGGCGGGATGGATCGGCGGGACCACCGCCTTGGTGAGGGGGTCCACCCAACCCATGGCCTGCGCGGCCAGGGTCGGCGCCTTCGCGTCAAGCTTGCTCATGCGGCAGAGATTGCGGCCGGTGGCATCCTGCGGCAAGGGCAATCTGCCTGCCCTTTGTGGTTGGGCGCCGCACGTTCGATCCGCTGCCCTCGCACGCGACTCATGTTAGATTGGGCCTCGCCATTGCCGGAGGACATCGATGTCCTACCGCGTCACGGTGTTCGGCGGCTCGGGTTTTCTCGGCCGCGCGATCGTCAGGCGCCTCGCTGCGGACGGCGCCGACGTGCGTGTCGCCGTGCGCCATCCCGAGCGAGCGGCCTTCCTTGCCGAGCCAGATATCGGGACGATCATGGCGACTCATGCCGACGTCTGGGACGAGACGACGGTCGGCCCCGCGATCGCGGGCGCGGATGCCGTGGTCAATACCGTGGGCCACTATGTCGAGCGGGGCAGGGCGACCTTCGAGGCAATCCATGGGCGGGGTGCGGCGCACGTCGCGCGCGCGGCAGCCGCGGCAGGGATCCAGCGGCTCGTGCACATCTCGGGTATCGGCGCCGACCCAAACTCCGAGTCGCCCTATGTGCGCGCCCGCGCGGTCGGCGAGCGCCTGGTGCGCGAAGCCTTGCCGCAAGCGACCATCTTGCGCCCGAGCGTCATGTTCGGTCCCGAGGACGCGTTCTTCAACCAGCTCGCCGACCTCGCGCGGCTGATGCCGATCCTGCCCCTGTTCGGCACGGGCGATGTCAGGCTGCAGCCGGTCTATGTCGGCGACGTCGCAGAAGCCGTCGCGCGTGCGCTGGCGAGCGAGACCGCCAGAGGCCAGACCTACGAGCTGGGTGGGCCCCGAGCCTACAGCTACCGGACGCTGCTGCAGCTGCTGCTGCGCCAGGTTGGCCGCAAACGGCTGCTGCTGCCGGTCCCGTACGCTGCCTGGGAGCTTCTGGCGACCCTGATGGCGCCCTTGCCGAAGCGCCCGATCTCGCGCGACCAGGTCGTGCTGATGAAGCGCGACAACGTGGTCGGCCCGAACGCTCTGGGGTTCGCCGCGCTCGGCATCACGCAGCACTCGGTCGAGGAGATCCTGCCGACCTATCTAGGCAAGACGTC
>Ga0081538_10000860_pt1 | contig 32748 bp, 26 predicted proteins | sample TabmetS5T2R1_FD_71022 | JGI IMG/M metagenome (GOLD analysis project Ga0081538, IMG submission 71022) | Tabebuia heterophylla rhizosphere microbial communities from the University of Puerto Rico - S5T2R1 | ecosystem: Host-associated > Plants > Roots > Rhizosphere ...
CGACCGGCATCTTCGCCGCGGCCGCTCTGACGGCGATGGGCACCCAGCTGTTCTACTGCTCAATCTTCGTCCTGGTCGCCGACGTGAGCACGAGCACCGCGAAGGAGCGACCGTTCGCCCTGGTGGCGATGGTCCGGGCCGGCGCGTTCGGGCTCGGCACCCTGACCGGCGCGCTCGCGCTGACCTGGGACAGCGACGCGGCCCTCCAGATCCTGGCCGGTGCCAACGCCGCGACGTTCGTCGTGGCCGGGCTGCTGCTCGCCGCCCTCGTCGAGACGCGACCCGTGGACCACGACACACCGCGCGGCGTCGGCCCGCTGACGGTCCTGCGAGACCGGACGTACGTCGCCCTGATGGCCTCGGTCTGCCTCATCGACCTGGCCGACTTCGCCCTCGTGGGAGTGCCGATCTTTCTCATCGAGGTGGTCGACGGTCCCACCTGGCTGCCCGGTGCCCTGCTGGCGACCGGGACGGCCATGGTCAGTCTCGGCAGCGTCCGGGTCGTCGACGCGCTCCGCGGTCGCCGGCGTACCCGATCGCTCCAGACGAGCGCCGCGGTCTATGCCGCCTGGGCCCTCTTGACCATGGCGATGCTCTGGATCCCAGCTGCTTGGCTTGTGCCGTACGCCTTCGCCACCTGGATCCTGCGGGTGCTCGGCAGCATGGGCTTCTTCTCGATCGCCGGTGCGCTGTCGGAGAACCTGCCGGCACCGGAGCAGCGGGCCGGCTACATGGCGACGTACCAGTACGCCTTCACCACCGCGCAGGTGCTGGCGCCGGCCGTGGTGGCGCTGTTCGCGGTCGCGGACTGGCTCCCGTGGGTCGTGCTGGCGGTGGCCGCACTCGTCGCGGTGGCGATCCTCGAGTGGCTCGGTCGGGCGATCCCGGCCGAGAAGAACCGAGCGCCCTCGCTCACCGCCGTCCGGAGCTGACGGCGCTCCGGCAGGCATTCGGCGAGACATCGACGGACCGGGCGGTCGCGACCGCGATGGGACACTGGACGCGTGGTCGAGATCGTCGAGCTGATCCGGTCCGAGCGGAACGCGCTGGTCGAGCTGCTCGAGGGCCTGAGCCTCGGCGAGTGGGCCACGCCGTCGCTGTGTCACGCCTGGTCGGTTCGCGACGTCGCGACCCACCTGGCGTGGACGCCGACCCAAGGTCCCACGGAGCGGATCGCCGGTCTCGTCAGGGGCGGCCTCCGGGCCAACAAGCTCAACCTCGACAACGTCACCCGCTGGTCGCGTCGCGAGACCGGCGAGATCGTCGAGCGACTTCGGACCGGCGACGGGACCGGCACGACCCTGCTCGGCGCCTCCCACGCGGCGGTGCTGACCGACGCGGTCGTCCACGCGGTGGACATCCGGCGCCCGCTCGAACGGTCCGGCCGGATCGCCCGGGACTCGTTCGTCACGGCCGCCGAGTTCCTCCTCGACCTGCGCTGGCCGCTGACCGGGTTGGTCGGCGGCAGCCCTCGACAGCGGGTCCGGGGCGTGCGCCTGGTCGCCGACGACCTGGAGTGGTCCCACGGCGACGGGCCCGACGTACGCGGGACGGCCGAGACGCTGCTCCTCGTGCTGTCCGGTCGACCCATCGGCCCGGGCGAGCTCGCCGGGGCCGGCGCCGTCCGGATCTACGGCCGACTCTGAGCCCGCCCTGAGCCACGGTCCGCCCACGGCGTGGACCCGCGGCACCGGCGCCGGCGCGCTCCGTGAGCGGCGCCGCACGCTCGGTACGACGGGCAACCTTCACCACGTCGCGACTGGTCAGGTGGGGTAGGCCGGCCTCGGGGCCGGCCGCTCGCTCGGCGGAGATCCGTCCAGTGGGCACGCTCTCGGAGATGGGGGACGACCTGCCATGCCCCGACGCCATCGCGTCGACGACGCCCTGCCCGCGATGCGGCCGCGGCCCGACATCCAGGGGCTTCGGGCCGTGGCCGTGCTCCTGGTGGTCCTGGCACACGCCGGCGTCCTGGGCGTCGAGGGCGGCTACGTCGGAGTCGACGTCTTCTTCGTCGTGTCCGGCTTCCTGATCACGTCGATCCTGCTGCACGAGGCGACCGCCCGGGGATCGGTCTCCCTCGTCCGCTTCTACGGCAAGCGGGCCCGCCGCATCCTCCCGGCCGCGACGCTGACCCTGGTCGTGACGGCGGCGGCCACGACCGTGCTGCTGCCGTACGTCAGGGCCGAGAGGATCCTCGGTGACGTCGGATGGGCGGCCGGGTTCGCCGCCAACGTCCGGTTCGGTCAGGAGCGCACCGACTACTTCGCCGCGCAGCAACCGCCGTCGCCGGTGCAGCACTTCTGGTCGCTGGCGGTCGAGGAGCAGTTCTACCTGGTCTGGCCGGCGCTGATCGTCGCCGTGCTGATCCTCGGGACCCGCGGGTCTCCCGCCGCCGCGCGTCGCCGGCTCCCCCGGCTGGGTTGGCTGGTCGCCGGCCTGGCCGCGGCGTCGCTGGCCTGGTCGATCGCGACCACCCCGACCGATCCGACCGTCGCCTACTTCTCCACGGCCACGCGCGCCTGGGAGCTGGCGGCCGGAGCGCTGCTCGCGTTCGCGGGCCGGAGCCTCCCGCGGCTGGGCCGGCGCGTCCGTGGCCTGTTCGCCGCCGTCGGGCTCGCCATGGTCGGCGCGGCGGCCGTGACGTTCTCCGAGCACACGCCGGTTCCGGGCTATCACCTCGCGCTCCCCGTCGCCGGCACCGTGCTGTTGCTCGCCGCCGGCAGCGGCATCCCCGGCGGCACCGGACCGGTCGTGGTACGGCTGCTCGGCCGGCAGCCGCTGCGCTGGATCGGCGACGTGTCGTACGGCTTCTACCTGTGGCACTGGCCGTTCCTGGTCCTGGCCCAGGCGTACGCCGGACACCGGCTCGACGTGTCGACGAACCTCCTGCTCTGCGCGGGCGCGCTCCTGACGGCGTGGCTGAGCTATCAGCTGATCGAGAACCCGATCCGGCGTACCACGACCCTGTCGCACCGACCCCGGCTCGCCCTGCTGCTGTGGCCGGCGGCGATCGGCAGCCTGCTCGTGGTCAACCTCGGATCGCACGCGTACATCGACCACGAACGGCGGGTGCTCGCCGCGGCGGCCGCGAACGTCGACCTGTCCGATCTGCCGTCGGCGCAGCGGCTGCCGCGGACCGGCGACGTCGTGCACGACGCGCTGGCCGACGCGCTCGACCGCGCCACGCTGGACGCGCCGCAGACGCCGGTGGACGGGCTGACCCCGGACGGTGAGGAGTTCGTCCGGGACGCCGACTGTCGGGCGGCCGAGACCGAGTCGACCCACGAGATCTGCCCGTTGGGCGATGTCGGAGCCGACCGCACGGTGGTCGTCCTCGGCGACTCGCACGCCCAGATGTGGCTGCCGGCGATGGAGCTGATCGCGGACCGGACGGGGTACGAGCTCGTGCCGATCACGAAGCTCGGCTGCACCCCGTACGACGTCGTCGCGTGGAAGTTCGACCGCGGCGAGGAGTACGCGGAGTGCAACGCGTGGCGCCCGTGGGCCGTGGACCAGGTCCGGCAGGCCGATCCCGACGTCGTGGTCGTCGCGAGCGCCTCGGTGGTCAAGAGCGTGGACCCGTCGACCGGTGAGCTGCTGCCGCTCGACGCGTCGCGGTCGACGTGGCGCGAGGGCGCCCGCTCGCTCGCGGCCGAGCTGCTGGCCATCGCCCCGGAGGTCCGGTTCGTGGCCGACATCGAACGACTGCCGTGGAACCCGGCCGACTGCCTGTCCGACCTCGACAACACCGCCGCCGACTGCACCTTCGGCCGGTCGGACTGGGTGCACGCCAGCAACCGACTCGTCCGCCGCGGCATCGCACCGACCGCGGCGGAGTACGTCAGCCTGCGCGGCCTGCTGTGCCTGCGCGGCCGCTGCCCGACGGTCGTCGACGACCTGGCGGTGTACAGCGACGACGACCACCTGGCGAGCGGCTACGCCCGGTTCCTGGCCGACGACCTCGAGGAGCGGCTGCGACTGCCGGACTGAGACGGCGCCGACGAGTCGGACTCACCCGACCAGGGCGATGCCGGACGGGGTCGACCGCGGGCAGCATCGCGGGTACGGCACGGTGAGCGCCTTGCCGTCCGGCGGACAGGAGCCGAGATGGACGACAGCAAGCCCAAGCGGGGATTGGCCACCCTGTCTCGTGACCAGATCATCGAGATGCTGGGCCAGATGAGCGACCTGGACAGCGTCGAGCTGAAGATGAACATCCCGGCCGACCAGCGGATGGCGGCCTCCGGACTCGACTTCGACCCGCTCGCCGGCCGGATCCGGCAGGTGTACTTCTTCGACACGCCCGACCTGACCCTGTTCAAGAGCGGCCTGGTCGTACGAGCTAGGCGGACGCAGGGCCGCGACGACGACACCGTGGTGAAGATCCGACCGGTGACGCCGAGCGAGCTTCCGCCGGACGTGAGGTCGTCGAAGGATCTCAAGGTCGAGATGGACATGACGCGAGGCTCGTACGTCGTCTCCGCGTCGCTCAAGGGCAAGCGCCGCCCCGGCGCCGTCCTGATGGCGTTGCGCGGCGAGCGTCGGCTGGAGCGCCTCTTCACCAAGCAGCAGCGGGCCTTCTTCACCGACCGCGCACCCGCCGGCGTCGGCTGGGACGACCTGGTCGCCTTGGGCCCGATCATCGTGGTGTTGGTGAAGTTCGTACCCTCGGGATTCGATCGCAAGACGACGCTCGAGCAGTGGCACTACCCCGGTGAGGTGCCGCTCGTCGAGCTCTCGACCAAGGCACCTCCGCAGGAGGCGTTCGAGGTGCTCGCCGAGTCGGTCAAGCTGCTGCGCAGCCACGGCCTGTCCGCCACCGGTGCGCAGGAGCCGAAGACGCGCAAGGCGTTGGAGTTCTTCTCCAGACCCCGGACGGGCTCCCGATCTCGCAGCCAGTCCCGATCTCGGACCCAGTCTCGGACCCGGTCCCGACCGCGGGCCCGGACTCGGGCTCGAGCGTGACGCCGGCCGCGCCTCGGGCCGGCCGGGCCGCCTGCCCCTCGCACGGCGGGACCTTCGGCCCGTGCTCGGCATCCGCGGCCTCGCCTAGCGTTTCCCGCAATCACGCCTCGGGGTAGCGGGACGGAACGGGTTGTCCATGGCGACACAAGGGTGGCTTGCGGTCGGGTTCGGCGCCGTACTCCTGCTCGGTGCCTGCGGTGGCGACTCCGACGACGGGACGAGCGCTGACGACACCTCGGACGCCGTCCTCGCCGAGCTCCCCGACGAGGAGGAGCTGCAGCCGGGACTGCTGACGATCGACGACGTGCCCGCCGGCTGGTCCGAGATCCCGGACGACGGCGCGGAGAGCGATCCGCTCTGCGGCATCAGCATCTCGCGGATGCTGGGCTTCGACGTCGACGAGATGCCGCACGCGGCGGTCCAGTTCGCGGAGGACGAAGGCACCGGTCCGAGCATCGGTGAGGAAGTGGGTTTCGCTCCCGAGGGCCGTGGCGGCGAGGCGTTCGACCTGCTCGAGACCGCGATCGCGGACTGCGACAGCGACACCGTCAACGGTCTCGACGCCACCGTGGCGGAGCTGTCCTTCCCCCGGGTCGGCGAGGAGTCGCTGGCGTACCGGATCCACGTCGAGGACCCCACCAGCGGCCAGGAGCTCGACCTCGACGTCGTCTGGGCCCGCCAGGGCGATCTGCTGGTCTACGTCTTCGCGTACGACACCTTCGGCGACCCGACCCAGCTGCTCCAGACGTACGCCCAGCCGGCGGTGGACAAGGCGACCGCGGCCCTCGTCGGCGACTAGGACGGCGGGCGGCCGCCGATCTGTGCGCGAGTCGCTGGTCCGACAGGCGTCGGCGAACGATTCGCGCACACATCCGTCGGGTGCCGCCGTGCGAGGGCCGAGCTATCGACCCGCTCGCGCCAGGAGCGACCGCGCGCGGCGGGCCATCGCGGCGTCGACCATCGCCCCGGACGGCAGCACCGCGACACCGGCAGCCGCGCCGTCGAGGGCCGCCAGCACCTGCTTCGCCCAGGCCAGCTCCTCCTCGGCCGGGGCGAAGGCCGCCTCGATGACCGGCAGCTGCCGCGGATGGATCGCGGCCCGGCCCACCATGCCGAGACGTCGGCCGATGGCGCACGAGGCCGCCAGCCCGTCCAGGTCGGCGACGTCGGTGTACGCGGACATCATCGGCGCCGCGAGGCCGGCCGCCCGAGCGGCGACGACGATCCGGACCCGGATCCACGCCAGCGCCGACTCGTCGGTGATGCCGACGTCGGCAGCCAGGTCGGCCTCGCCGAGGCCGAGGGAGACGACGCGCGGATGCGAGGCGATGGCGAAGGCGTTCTCGACCCCGAGCGCCGACTCGACGATCGCGTGGACGTCGCGCTCGCCGACCGCGTCGACGTCCGACGGCGTCTCGACCTTCGGGAGCCGGATCGAGACGTCGGCCGGCAGCCCGGCCAGGTCGTCGAGCGAGCCGATCCGGACCTGTGCGTCGACGTCACGTGCCGACGCCAGCCAGGTCGCGACGTGCTCCCGCGCCGCATCCCGCCGCGCCGGCGCGACCGAGTCCTCGAGGTCCAGAATCACCGCGTCGGCCCCGGACGCCGCCGCCTTGTCGAAGCGGTCCGGCCGGTCGCCGGGGACGTACAGTGCCGTCAGCATCAGACCACGCCGTCCTTGCGCAGCCGACCGATCTCGTCGGCGGTGAGACCGAGCTCCTCGAGCACCTCGTCGGTGTCGGCACCGTGCGCGCGGCCGGCCCATCGCACCGAGCCGGGGGTCGCCGACAGCCGGAACAGCACGTTCTGCATCCGGGTCGGCCCGAGGTCCGGGTCGTCGACCGAGAGCGCCGTGCCGAGCGCTTCGTACTGCGGGTCGGACAGCACGCCGCGGATGTCGTGCACCCGTCCGACCGCCGCCTGCGCCGCCTCGAACGACTCGACCACGACCGACGTCGGCCGGTCGGCGATCCACGACCCGACCGCCTCGTCGAGCTCGTCGGCGTGCTCGGCTCGCTCCCGGCCGGAGCCGAACCACGGCTGGTCGACCAGATCGGATCGGCCCACGAGCCGCAGCACCCGCTCGGCGATGCTCTGCGAGCTGGTCGACACGGCCACCCAGTCGCCGTCGGCGGTGCGGTAGACGTTGCGGGGCGCGTTGTTGACCGAGCGGTTGCCGGTGCGCGGCTGGACGTAGCCGAGCTCGTCGTACGCCGTGATCGGCGCCCCGAGCATCATGAGGATCGGCTCGATGATGGCGAGGTCGACGACCTGACCCGCACCAGTGGCGTCGCGGTGCCGGAGCGCGGCCGTGATCGCGTACGCCGTCGCGAGCGCCGCGATGCCGTCGGCCAGCCCGAACGGCGGTAGCGTCGGCGGCCCGTCCGGCTCCCCGGTGACGGCGGCGAACCCGCTCATCGCCTCGGCAACCGTCCCGAAGCCGGGCCGCGACGCGTACGGACCGGTCTGGCCGAAGGCCGTCACCCGCGCGACCACCAACCCCGGATTGACGGCGAGCAGCGCCTCCGGTGCGAGACCCCAGCGCTCCAGGGTCCCGGGCCGGAAGTTCTCGACGAGCACGTCGGACTCGGCCAGCAACCGCCGCATGACGTCCGCGCCGTCGGGATGCGACAGGTCCAGCGTCATCGTGCGCTTGTTGCGACCGAGCGTCTTCCACCACAGGCCGATGCCGTCCTTGCTCGGCCCGTGTCCGCGCGCCGCGTCGGGCTTCGACGGATGCTCGACCTTGACGACGTCGGCTCCGAAGTCCCCGAGGTACGTCGCCGTCAGCGGCCCGGCGAACAGCGTCGCCACGTCGACGACCCGTACGCCCTGCAACGGCCCACTCATGCGTCGTCCCCTTCCAGATCCACGACGCACCGGAAGCCGATGCACTCCGACCGCCCCAATCCGCCGCCGGTCAACAGCAGCCGCACCGACCACTCGGGGTCGCGCGGCCCGCCGTCGACGTACCAGTCCGAGCCCTCGGCGCTCCACCACGAGCCGCCCTTGAGCACGACCCAGCGGGTGCGGCCGTCGCGGTGCTCGCTCTCGGTCCACGACCACACCAGCGGCTCGCGGCGACGCCACCCCGGCTCGGCGGCGGCCACCTGCCACTCGTCCTCGGTCGGCAGCCGCGCACCCCGCCAGGCCGCGTACGCCCGGGCGTCGTCGAGGTCGACGTACGTCACCGGCTCGGCCTCGGTGCCCGGCGTCGGGCGGCCGTCGACCCAGTGCGCGAGGAAGCGGCTCGACACCGGCGGCGCGTAGCCGGTCGCGTCGAGGAACGCGGCGAACTCGGCGTTCGTGACCTCGGCGGCGTCGACCGCGACCGGGCCGAGGGTGACGTCGCGGGTGTCGGTACGGATGCCGTGCAGGCGCGGGGGCAGGGGTTTCCAGTCGTCGACGTAGGGGGCGGCTTCGTACATGCCGGTCTCGCGCTGGCGATAGGAGTACGTCAGGGTCCTGCGGCCGGCTGGGATGCGGATCGCGTCGGGCGCGGCATCGCCGAATGCGGGTGCCACCTCTTGACGCCGAGGGGGTACGGCGGTTCGCTCGGTCCAACCAGCCTCGCTCGTTCCTCGCTCGGCGGCCAGGCCCATCCACGGACGCTCGCGAACCGCCGTACCCCCTCGGCTCGCGTCGGTGCCGGCCTGCACGACGGCTCCGATGCCGCCGGCCGGAATCCGGATCGTGTCCGGTGGCACCGCCTGACCGGTCGTCGGATCGACCAGCTGTCCATCGATCGGGTCAGCGAGCAACGGACCTCGGTAGTCCTCGTTGTTGCGGTTGACGATGGTCCAGAGGGTGGTGGCGTCGAGGGTCCAGGCGGTGGCGTAGAGGCCGGATGTCTCGGCGGTGGGGTGGAGGTCGGCGAGGGGTTGCCAGTGGCCGTGGGTGAGGTGGTCGGCGTACTGCCGTTGGACGGTGCGCATGGATCGGAGGGTGGCGAGATCGCGGTCGGTCCAGGGGACTGCGATGCCGAAGACGACGTCCCAGATGAGCACGCCGGCGCCGTTGATCCAGGCGGACTGGAGCTCGGCGCCGTGATCGCGGTTCCAGCGGCGGGTGTGGTGCATCATGTGGCGCTGCTCGAACCAGCGGGCCCGAAGGATGCCGGGTGCGTCGGAGTCGGCGAACCACTGGGCCCACGACGCCTGGTGGTCGGCGATGCGGACGAGCGGGACGCGTGACTCGCCTTCCAGCACCGGTGGCGGATCGACGGCGGTCAGCCGCTTCAGGAGCTCCGGATCGCCCTCCTTGAGGGTGTCGAGGAACACGCCGTCGGCACCCGTCGACGCGACGAGATCGGCCAGCTCGTCGGCGTCGGAGCCGGCCGGGCGTCGGGTGTCGACGTCCCACGGGTTGTAGTCGACGAAGACCCGGACGTCGCGCCGGTGCAGCTCGGCGACCAGGTCGGCGAGCCCCGGCACGTCGCGATACCAGTCGAACTGGTTGCGCCGATCGACGCCGATGACCGGGTACGCGTGCCACAGCACGACCGCGTCGAGGCCGCCGAAGCACTCGTACGTCGCGAGCAGCCGGCCGACGTCGAACCGGCTCCGCTCCCAGTCGTAGAGGGCCTCGTCCCACAGCCACACCATCGCGACGTTCCACGCCCGGGCCGGCCACGTCGTCTCCCGGTAGCGGCGGTCGTCGTAGCCGATCCGCTCGCGGGCCTCGATTCGCCAGCGGCGCAGCGCCGCTCGCCAGGCCGGCCGGTCGGCGGGGTCGTCCGGCGCCGCCAGGATCTTGGCCTCGTCGAGTACGGACAGGTCGGCGGCGGGGTCGAGCGGCACCGGGCTCGGCAGGTCGATCGGCCGCGGCGCGTACGGGTCGCGCGGCGCCTCGTCGGGGATCCGGCTCATCGGGTCGACATCCGCCGGTCGATCTGCTCTCGGGTCGGGATCGACGGCACCGCGCCCTCGGTCTCGACGCTGATCGTGGCCGCGACGACGGCCCGCTCGACTGCGGTGGCCATCGGAAGCCCGGAGGCGAGGCCGGCCGCGAGCCCGCCGGTGAACGTGTCGCCGGCACCGGTCGTGTCGACGACGTTCGCGGGCGGCGCGGCGACCTCACCGGCGCCTTCGGGGCCGCTCCAGTGGGCACCACGGGCCCCGAGCGTCGTGACCACGGTCGGTTTTGCGCCCTGGTGGTTGGTGTCGGGCCCTCCGGACCAACCGTCCGGGCGCAAAACCGCTCGCTCGTGCTCGTTGACGACGAGGACGTCGATGCCTCGCAGCAGCTCCGGATCCAGCGCCCGCGCCGGAGCCGCGTTGAGTACGACGACCGTGTCGGCGGCGCGGGCGCCGGCGGCGGCTGCTGCCACGGCGGACAGCGGGATCTCGAGCTGCATCACGAGTACGCGCGCGGCGGCGATGGCCGACTGTTCGGCGTCGAGGAGCGACTCCATCGTGGCGTTGGCGCCCGACGCGACCACGATGGCGTTCTCGCCGGTCTCGTCGACGGCGATCAGCGCCGACCCCGACGGTCCGGCGACTCGACGTACTCCCTCGACGTCCACGCCGGACTCGACCAGCGCCGCGAGCAGGATCTCGGCCGCCGCGTCGTCGCCCAATGCGCCCAGGAACGCCGTCGACGCCCCGGCCCGCGACGCCGCGACGGCCTGGTTGAGCCCCTTGCCGCCCGGGTGGCGAGCCTGCCCGCTGGCCAGCACGGTCTCGCCCGGCGCCGGAATCGACGGCACCGCGTAGACCAGGTCGAGATTGGCGCTGCCCAGCACGACGACGTCGCTCATCGCGGCATCACCGCCAGGGTCCGGTCGGTCAACGTGTCGAAGCCGATGCCGTCGAACCCGGGCAGGCTCGACGCCAGTCGGTTGCGCAGCGGCGCCACCCACTCGGCCGGGAGCGCCCGGGCGCCGGCCAGGGCCCCGCAGACCGAGCCGACCGTGGCGCCGTTGGAGTCGGTGTCCCAGCCGCCCATGACGACCGTGCAGATCGCGTCGGAGAAGTCGCCGCGGCTGCGAGTGAGGGCGTACGCGACGAGGCAGGCGTTGTTGAGCGCGTGTACCCAGTGCAGATGGCCGTAGTCGGCGGCGATGGCGTCGAACCCCGCCTCGATCGAGCGGCCGTGGTCGCGGCCGAGCTCGGCGCCGCGTCGTACGGCGGCGGCGTAGCGACTGTCCGGCGGCAGCACCGACAGCCCCGCCTCGACGACCTCGTCGATCCGCTCGGCGACGACCGCCGCCGAGCACATCGCCGCGACGAACATCGCGCCGTAGACGCCGCTGCGTACGTGGCTCACCACCGCGTCCCGCCAAGCCATCCGCGCGGCAGCGACCGGCTCGCCGGGGTTGACCCAGCCGTACACGTCGGTCCGGATCTGCGCGCCGATCCACTCGCGGTAGGGATTGCGGTACGTCGCGGTCGCCGGTGGCGTGAGGCCGAGCAGCAGGTTGCGGTAGGCCACTCGCTCGGCAGTGAACACCCGGCCGGCCGGCAGGCCGGCCAGCCACTCATCGGCGACGTCGCCGGAGGTGAAGTCCGGACCGTTGCGCTCCAGCACCGACAGGGCGACGAGCGCGAAGTTCAGGTCGTCGTCCTCCGGCATCCCGACGATGTTCTCGGCGAGGCTGTTGGCGGCGCTGCGACGGTTCCATGGCCAGCGCCGAGCGACCTCGTCGGGCAGGTCCTTGGCGGTGAACCACGTCCGCAGCGGCCATCGGTCCTGCGATCGCAGGATCTCGCGGATGCCCTCGCGGGGGATCTTCTCGACCGGCTTGCCGAGCAGGCACCCCGCGGCCCGTCCGAGCCAGGCGCCCTTGACGCGGTCCTCGATGTCGCTCGAGTTCCGACTTGTGGACGGTGTCGACGCCTCCACACCCGCCACAACTCGGAACTCGGGCGACTGGGGTGCCGGCGCGGCCTCGGTGCCGACAGCCGGCGACACCGCCTCGATGGCCGCCAGGTCGGTCGGCTCGCGCGCCGTCAGGGCCGGGTCGACCGGCAGCTCGGCCAGCTCATCGAGCAACTCCCCGGCCAGCGCCCACAACGCCGCTTCACTCGCGGCGTCGCTCGCGGCCGGACCGCGACCACCCACCGGCGCCTCGACGACACCGCCCGCCGACCGCCAGCGCTCTCGAATCGCCGCGACGTCCTTGCCCTCGTGGGTGCTGGCCACCAGCTCGTGGGCCAGCAGATCGGGCAACCGCACCCAGGTCAGCTCGCTCATGGCGCATGCCTGTCGTCCGACGCCGCCCCGTCGTCGGGAGCCGCTTCGCCGTCGGGCGCCGCGTCACCGCCGTCGGGCGCCGCCTCGCCCTCGGACGCCGCCCCACCGCCCGCCGACGCCGCCCCACCGCCGAGCAGCGCGATCCGGCGCTCGGCCAGCTCGCGTACCCTCGCGGCGTCCTTCGCCATCACCTCGGCCGCCACCTCGCTCATCACCCGGCCGGCCGACTCGAGCTCGGTCCGGCTTCCGGCGACCACCTGCTCGTGCCACTCCTCCGGCACCACCGACCGGCCTCCGAGGGCGCCGCAGATCGCGCCGGCCATCGTCGCGATCGAGTCGGCGTCCCGCCCGTAGTTGACGGCGCCGAGCACTGCGTCACGGTAGCGACCGCCGGCCACGAGCACCAGGCCGAGCGCGACCGGCAGCTCCTCGATCGACTTGGTACGGCTCGGCCGCCGGGCGTCCAGGTCCGGCGCCCGGTAGTCCGGGCCGACCGTGTCGTACGGCGCGACCCGTTCCCGGAGATCCGGGAGCGCCGCCTCCCACGATCCGTGCTCCCGCGCCGCCGCGCAGACCGCCTCGATCGCCGAGCGGGTCCCGTCGTGGGCCACCCGTCGCGCCGCGTCGACGACGTCGTCCGCGCTGGCGCCCGGCGCCATCGCCGCCGCCACCGCCGCCGCGAACACACCGGCCGCCTCGCGCCCGTAGCTCGACTGGTGCGCGCCTGCGATGTCGATCGCCTCCGCGTACGCGCCGTCGGGGTCGCCGGCGTTCAGGATCCCCACCGGGGCGACGTACATGGTGGCTCCACAGTTGACGATGTTGCCGACCCCGGCCTCCCTCGGGTCCACGTGGCCGTAGTGCAGTCGCGCCACGAGCCACTTCTCGGCCAGGAACAGCCGGTGCACCAGCAGCGACTCCGACTCCAGCTCGGGCACCCAGCGCTTGCCTTCGATCAGCAGCGGGACGAGGTCCTCGGCGATCGCGTACGCGTCGAGATGGTCCCGCCGCTTGGCGTACACCTCCACCAGCGCGTGCGTCATCAGGGTGTCGTCGGTGATGTGGCCGTCGCCCTTGTGGTACGGCGCGATCGGTCGCGCCTCGCGCCAGTCGGCGTGGTACGGCGGCACCACTCCGGTGACGTAGCCGCCGTACCGCTCCCGGACCTGCTCCGGCGTCCAGCCCTCGGTGGCGCCACCGAGGGCGTCACCGACTCCGGCGCCGACCAGGCAGCCGATGGCCTTGTCCCCGAGCACCTGCACCTGCTCCTCCTCGCTCGTCGCGATTGCGGGATGGTGGTCGATCGCGAGACCGACGAAACGACCGCGATCCCGCAATCGCGCCTTCTACCGGCCGACGCGTCAGCCGCTGACCTGGGACCAGCCGTCGGTGAGCTCGGCCTGCAGCTCGTCCAGGCTGATCTCGTCGGCGAAGTACTTCTGCAGCGCCGGCATCGCGATCTGGTCCTCCCACTGCGGGTAGTTCGTGACCGACTGGAACGGTGCCTTCGTCAGATGCTCACCGCTGTTCAGGATCGCCTCCCACCCGTTGTCACCGCCGGTCATGGCGGCGAGCTCCTCGGACGCGTCCGACGACGCCGGGATCAACCAGTCACCCTGCGCCACCTTGGCGAGATTCTCGGCCGCCATGAAGTAGTTGATGAACTCCGTCGCCTCTTCAACATGCGGGCTCTCGGCCGGGACCGACAGGGTCTGCGGGTTGGCCGCCTGGGCGGCGCTGTCGGCCGACAACGGCGGCAGCACGGCCCAGTTGAAGTCGTCCGGCGCGTCCTGGACCATCAGCTGCGCGACGTAGCTGCCCTGGACGGTCATCGCGTACTTGCCGTTGAGGAAGCCCGGGACCAGGTCGCTGCCGGACAAGGTGAGTGAGGTCGGGTCGAGCGACTGATCGTCGTAGGTCATCTCGTGGACGCGCTCGGGCAGCTCCAGCTCGGCGTCGCCGACCGTGATCTCGGCGTCGTCTCCTTCGCCCTCGAAGAACTCCGCGCCGAAGTTCATGCCGAGGCTGGTCACGGTCGCGGTCGGCTCGGCGAGCCCCCAGCCCACGCCGTAGTGGTCGTCGGTCGTCGCCTGAGCGGCGGCCGCCTGGAAGTCGTCCCACGACCACGTCTCGCCGGTCGGGATCTCGACGCCGGCCTGCTCGAGCAGGTCGGTGTTGGCGAAGACCATGTACGACTGGAGCAGCGTCGGAGCGGCGACGATCTTGTCGTCGACGGTGACGGCCTCCCAGACGCCTTCGGGGACGGCGTTCTCGACCTCGTCGGACAGGTACGGGCTCAGGTCGGCCAGGTACCCCTGTCGGGCGAAGCCGCTGATGTCGGCCGACTCGTCGTGGATGACGTCGGGGGCTTTGCCGGTCTGCAGTTGCGTGACGAGCTGGTCGTGGACGGAGTCCCAGCTGCCCTGGACGTACTCCACCTGGATGTCGGGATGCTCGGCGTTCCACGCGTCAACGATGTCCTTGGACGCTTGGATGGTCGGCTCCTGGAAGGCGAGGCTCTGGAACCGCAGCGTGATCGGGCCTTCCGAGTCGCCGCTGTCGCCGTTGTCGTCGGACTCGTTGGTCGACGTGGCGCAACCGGCGACGAGGAGTGCCGCAGCAGCCGCCGCGACAAGCACCTTCCTCGCGGGGTGTTTGACGGTCATCGGTATTCCTCCTAGGTCGGCGTTCATCCCTTGACCGCTCCGCTCAGCAGGCCAGAGGTGAGGCGGCGTTGGATGAGCATGAAGAAGACGAGGCTCGGGACGGTGGCCAGCAGCGACGCGGCGGCGAGCGCGCCGAGCTGCACCTGACCCTCGGCGCCGACGAAGCGGCCCAGGGTCAGCGGCAGCGTGACCTTGTCGGGGTCCTGGATGAGGACGAGGGCGAAGAAGAACTCGTTCCAGGACGAGATGAACGTGAACAGCGACGTGGCGACCACGCCCGGGCGAAGCAGCGGCAGCACGATGCTGACCAGGATCCGGAATCGACTCGCGCCGTCGACCGCACCGGCCTCCTCGACGTCGCGCGGGATCGCGGTGATGTAGCCCTGCAGCATCCAGAGCCCGAACGGCAGGGCGTAGACCGCATGCACGAGGGTCAGCCCGACCAGGCTGTCGGTGAGGCTGAACTGGTCGAGGATCAAGAAGAGCGGGATCGCGACCAGGATCACCGGGAACACCTGGCCGACCAGGATCCAGCTCAGCGTCACCGGGCGCAGCCAGGTCTTGAATCGGGCCAGGCCGTACGCCGCCGGCAGCGCCATCGCGACGACGAGCACGGTCGTCGCGAGCGCCACCTTCAGGCTGTTGGCCCCGGCGAGCACCAGGTCGGCACGTTCGATCGCGTCGCCGAAGTTGGCCAGCGTCGGGTTGTCCGGGATCAGGCGGGGTGCGATCGAGGTCAGCTCCCGCGACGTCTTGAACGCGGTCGAGAGCATCCACAACAGGGGGAAGGCCAGGAACGCGAGGTAGCCCGCGAGCGCGACGTACTGCAGCGTCCGGGTCCGGGTCGGGTGCGCGCGTACGCTCATCGGTTCTCCCGCAGCCGGTTGCGCAGGTAGAAGAAGAGCATGGTCAGCACGACGAGAACCATGACGTTGCCCATCGCCGCGGCCATGCCGTAGTGGCCGTACCGGAAGGCTTCGTTGTACGCGAACAACATCGGCAGCATGGTCTGGCCGCCGGGACCGCCCTTGGTGAGGACGTAGACCAGGGCGAACTCGTTGAAGTTCCAGATGAAGTTCAGCGACGTGACCGCGACGATGACCGGCCGCAGCGACGGGATCGTCACGTGGATCAGCCGCCGCCAGGCGCCGGCACCGTCCACCTCGGCCGCCTCGTGCAGCGACGTCTCCATCGCCTGGAGACCGGCCAGCAGCGTGATGGTGGTGATCGGCATGCCGGCCCAGACGCCGACGACGATCACCGTCGGAAGCGCGGTGTTGAAGTCGCCGAGCAGGTTGAAGTCGCCGTCGAATCCGAGGTTGCGGACCCAGTTGTTGATCGGGCCCGAGTTCGGGTTGAGCATGAGTCGCCACATGATCGCCACGACGACGGGCGGCATCGCCCACGGCACCAGTGACAGCGTGCGAGCCAGCCAGCGCAGCCGGAGATCCTGATGCAGCAGCAGCGCGAGCCCCAACGCGGCGACGAACTGCAGGATGGTGACGGAGAACGCCCAGATCAGGCCGATCCGGAAGGACTCCCAGAACAGCCCGTTGTCGAGCATCTCCTGGTAGTTCTCGACGCCGGTGAAGTGGGTGACCTGGTCGAGGCCGGCCCGCGAGTCGGTGAACCCGAGATAGATCCCCTGCAGCAGCGGAAACGCGTTGAACAGCGCCACCGGGATCAGCGCCGGCAGCAGCAGCGGGAGGGCCTCGTTGCGGCGGCGTCTCCGTCGGCGCGTAGGTGGCGGAGCCGACGGCGGCGCCGGTCGGGCTGTCGCGGGTGCGGCGCTCACGACCGCGCCCCGGCGCTCGACGAGCCCCGCACGCGCAGTCGCGGTTGCACGGCCATCCGCTGCGGCTCGTGATCGGGGTCCTGCAGCCGCTCGAGCAGCAGCCGAGCGGCCAGCCGCCCCCGCTCGTCGGCTCCGAGCGAGACGCTGGTCAGGGTCGGCGTCGTCACCAGCGCGAGCTCGGTGTCGTCCATGCCGACGACCGCGACGTCGCCTGGCACCGGGCGGCCCCGCTCCCGGAGGGTCTGCAGGGTCGCGACCGCCAGCAGGTCGTTGCCGGCGAGGACCGCATCCGGCCGCGCCCGCTCCACCAGATCACCGACGACGTCGAGACCCGCCTCGATCGTGAAGTCGTCCGCCTCCGCCCGCAGGTCGGCGTCGTCGGGCAGCCCGAGCCGCCGACAGACCCGGTCGAACGCCCGCGCTCGGGCGGCGCCAGGAACGGTGTCGGCCGGGCCGTTGAGGAACGCGATCCGGCGACGGCCGGTCTCGTACAGGTGCTCCACGGCCATCCGGACTCCGCCGGCGGAGTTGGCGCGTACGTTGTCGACGGGCACGTCCGGCGGGATCCGCCCGATCACCACGGCCGGCACCCGAAGTCGTCGCAAGGCGTCGAGGATCTCGTCGGTCACCCGGAGCGGGCTGAGGATCAGGCCGTCGGCGTAGCCGTGCGCGAGGCTCCGCAGCAGGTCGAGCACCGCGCTGGGGTCGGACCCCGTCGACGACAGCACCAGCCGATAGCCCTCGGCCCGGGCCTCCGCCTCGACGGCGCGCATCATGTCGACGTACACCGGGTTGCCGACGTCGGCCACGCCGAAGGCGATCTGCTCGGTGCGGCGGACCTTCAGCGACCTGGCCATCGCGTTCGGCGTGTAGCCGAGCTGGTCCGCCGCGGCCCGAACCTTGGCGACCATCTCCGGGCTCGACGACAGCCCGTTGAGCACCCGCGACACCGAGGCGACCGACACCCCGGCGTACGCGGCCACGCGCCCCACGGTGGGTCTGCCCTCGGACACGTGCGACTCCTCGACGGACTTGGGGACGCTTGGCGGTCTTCTTGTAATCGATTACGTAATCGATTACAAGCGAGCCTCGCATGAGTCCGGTCGCGCCGTCAAGATGCGGTCGGCGCCGCCCGCGACGCGGCGCGGGCAATGGCGTCGACTCAGTCGGCCGAGCTGACGCCGGGAATCTCGCCGTTGCGGAACGCCTCGACGAACAGGGCGTGGTCGGTCCGGGTGATCTCGTCGTACTGCAGCGCGAACCGGCACAGCCACGCCGTGAAGTCCTCCTCGCGCCCGGACACGACGGCCTCGATCGCCTGCTCGGTCTGGAACGGCACCAGCGACTGGTCGGAGTCGGAGTCGGAGACGCAGTGCACCTTGGCCACGGCCCGACCGAGATAGTCCACGACGGCGGAGATGTCGTTCGGCTCGGTCAGGTCGCTCCAGTCCAGGCCGGCCTCGTACGGCGACACCTCGCTGACGACGAATCCGACGCCGTCGAGCTCGGTGTAGCCCAGCAGCGGGTCGGCGTGTGCCTGCAACGCCCGCTGGGACAGCGCCGTGCGCTCCCCGTGGTGCTTGAAGTACGACCGGATCCGGTCGTCGCGTACGACCCGCGACGGTGCCGCCACGTTGCCCTGCTTGATCGAGAGGACGACGTCGTTCTCGAGCGCCTGGTCCGGCCCTTCGATGAGGACGCCGTAGGCGGGCAGGCCGGCGCTGCCGATGCCGAAGCCGCCGCGGCCCACGACGTCCTTGACGGCATACGCCGTGTCGAGCATCCGGCGGTCCTGCGGGATCGTGTCGAGGTAGGCGTCGTAGGCCGCCAGGACGTCGTCCCGCTCGCCGTCGTCGAGACGGCGCACCCCGGCGCTGTCGCGGAAGCGCCGCTCGTAGCCGTCGAGCTCGGTCAGCCGGCCGAGCAGGTGGTTGCGGCTGTGGAGTCGCGCCTGCTGCAGGAGCTCGTGGACGACGCCGTCGGTGGTGTCCAACCGCAGGGAGAACTCGGCGTCGTCGTCTCGCGTCGCGAACGTGTGGACCTGGTCGAGGTAGGCCGCCGTGGCCATGCGGACGAACCTCTCGAGGTCCACGTCCGGCAACGCCTTGCTCCACCCGATCATCGCGAGGCTCGCGGCGAACCGCTGCAGGTCCCAGGTGAAGTGGCCCAGGTACGCCTCGTCGAAGTCGTTGACGTCGAAGATGAGGACCCCGGTGCCGTCCATGTACGTCCCGAAGTTCTGTGCGTGCAGGTCGCCCTGGATCCAGATCCGACCGGTCCGGTCGTCGGCCCACGGGTCGTCGAGCTGCGCGACGTCGGCGTAGAACAGGCAGGCGCTGCCGCGGAAGAAGGCGTACGGGTCGGCCGCCATCTTGCGGAACTTGACCCGGAACGCGGCCGGGTCGGCGGCCATCAGGTCGGAGAACGCCTCGACGAGCGTCTCCACGATGTGGCGACGTCGGGCGTCGTGGTCGGCGACGTCGAGGGCGGCAGCCAGATCAGACATGCCCCCCAGTCTGCCCGGCCACCTCCTCGATTGCGGGATGCCGGCTGTCGCAGCGGCCTCGGAAGCAGCCACGATCCCGCAATCGCGGTGCTCCCGGCTCGGACGCGCCCGGGTTCAGGCGTACGACGTACCTGTCCTCGGCGTGGAAGACGCCACGCAGCCCCTCCCATCGCTTCGAGACCTCGCCGACCCGGTTGCCCTGCAGGTCCTTGACAGCGAACTTCCAGGAGAACCTCAGGTACTTGTCGAAGCTGGACACGAACGCAGCAGCTTCTGGCCGGCGCCCTGGACCTGGCGTACGCTGCCGATCCGCTCGCCGTCCGCGTCGAAGACGGCGTACTTCTCATTCCCACTCGATGGTTCCGGGCGGCTTGCTGGTGACGTCGACCACGACCCGGTTGACCTCCGGGACCTCGTTGGTGATCCGGGTCGAGATCTGCTCGAGCACGTCGTACGGCAGCCGCGCCCAGTCGGCCGTCATCGCGTCTTCGCTGGTCACCGGGCGCAACACGACCGGATGACCGTACGTCCGACCGTCACCTTGAACCCCGACCGACCGAATGTCCGCGAGGAGAACGACGGGGAACTGCCAGATGTCGCGGTCGAGACCGGCTCTGGTGACCTCCTCACGGGCGATCGCGTCGGCGTCTCGCAGAATTCTCAGCCGATCGGCGTCGACCGATCCCACGATGCGGATGGCGAGGCCCGGACCGGGGAACGGATGCCGCCACACGATCTCCGGAGGCAGGCCGAGCTGCTCGCCGACCGCCCGTACCTCGTCCTTGAACAACGTCCGCAGCGGCTCGACGAGCTCGAAGCCGAGGTCCTCCGGCAGGCCGCCCACGTTGTGGTGGCTCTTGATGTTGGCCGCGCCCTCGCCGCCGCCGGACTCGACGACGTCGGGATAGAGCGTGCCCTGGACGAGGAAGTCGACCGACTCGCCGTGCGCCCCGGCGTCGGCGACCAGCTGCCGCTCGGCCGCCTCGAAGACCCGGATGAACTCGCGACCGACGATCTTGCGCTTCTGCTCCGGGTCGCTGACCCCGGCGAGCGCGGTGCGGAACCGATCGGCGGCGTCCACGACGGTGAGCGAGACGCCGGTCGCCGCGACGTAGTCCCGCTCGACCTGCTCGGCCTCGCCCTGCCGGAGCAGTCCGTGGTCGACGAAGACGCAGCTGAGCCGGTCGCCGATGGCACGCTGCACGAGGGCGGCCGCGACCGCCGAGTCGACGCCACCGGACAACCCACAGATCGCCCGCTTGTCGCCGACCTGGGACCGGATCCGGTCGACCTGCTCCTCGACGATGTTGACCATCGTCCAGGTCGGTCGGCAGCCCGCGATGTCGAGCAGGAACCGCTCCAGCACGGCCTGGCCGTGCTCGGTGTGCATGACCTCCGGATGCCACTGCACTCCGGCGAGCCGGCGGCCGACGTCCTCGAACGCGGCGACGGTGGCCCGTGGCGAGGAGGCGTTGACGACGAACCCGCTCGGCGCGGCCACCACCTCGTCGCCGTGCGACATCCAGCTGCGCAGCTCGGCGGGCAGCCCGGACAACAGCGTGCCGGCCTCGGAGACGGTGACCTGCGTACGGCCGAACTCCCGCATGCCGGTGTGCCTGACCTCGCCGCCGAGGGCCGCGGCCATCGCCATGAAGCCGTAGCAGATCCCGAAGACCGGCACGTCCGCGTCGAACAGCGCCGGGTCGAGGCGAGGCGCGTCCGCGTCGTAGACCGACTCGGGGCCGCCGGACAGGATGATCGCCTTCGGCCGCCTGGCGAGCAGCCGCTCGACCGGCCAGGTGTGCGGCACGATCTCGGAGTAGACCCGGGCCTCCCGTACGCGGCGGGCGATCAGCTGCGCGTACTGCGCGCCGAAGTCGACGACCAGGACGACATCGTGCTCCGGATGCTCCACACCGCTCTCCCGTCCGAGACTTCCAGGATGCGTCGCAGTCTAGGCGACGGGCACGTCCACATCGTGAGCGCCGGCGCCCGCGCGGTAGGCGATTTCCGAGGTCGGAGGCCGGTCCAGGACGGTCACAGAAAGTTGTCGGAAATATTCTGCTCCGGCCGTAACCGGCGACGGGACGCCTCGTTAGGTGGGGTGAGGATCTGAGACCGCGCTGTCCCTCCCTACTCAGATCCGATTGCTCGGTTCCCCGTGATCCGAGCGGCTTGGGCCCGGTCACATGCTCCCGCGATCGGGCCCTTTGCTTGCCGCCGGGGACCGAGGTGCTCGGCGCTGTGGTTGCGTCCCGGCTCTGCGGGCGGGGCGCAACCACAGCCCGATCCAACTCCCCCGAGCATCGACTGCACTGACTGTTGGCGTGAAACTGCGGCTCGACGCGAGTGTTGGTGCGATCTCGCGCCAACACTCCGGCCGGCCCGGCAGCGACGCCCGCGCGCTAGGACACGCCGACGATCGGCAGCCGGAGCGCTGCGGGCGCGTCGTCGGGTACGACCGGCCGACCGGGCGGCACCGGCGCCAGCCGCTGGTAGCCGGAACCCAGCGCGGGCCGTGGATCCGGCTCGCCCCGGTTGGGCCACATCGCCATCGCCCGCTCGGCCTGCGCCACGATGGTCAGCGACGGGTTCACCCCGAGGTTCGCCGAGATCGCCGACCCGTCCACGACGTGCAGCCCTGGGTGGCCGTACAGCCGGTGATAGGGGTCGATGACCCCGGTGCGGGGCGAGTCGCCGATCGCGCAACCGCCGATGAAGTGGGCCGTCAGCGGGATGTTGAAGGGCTCGCCGATCGTGCCGCCGGGTGTGCCGTCGAGCAGTCGGGCCATCCGGCGAGCCGCCTCGTTGCCCTGCGGGATCCAGCTCGGGTTCGGCGCGCCGTGTCCTTGCTTCGAGGTCAGCCGTCGCCGGCCGGTCAGCCGGGACCGTTTGGTGTACGTCGTGATCGAGTTGTCCAGCGACTGCATGACCAGCGCGATCACCGTGCGCTCGGACCAGTGCTGGAGGTCGTAGAGGTTGCGGACGTCGCGACGCTGCCGCCACAGCTCGCGCAGCCAGACCCGCCATCGCGGTCGGTCGTTGTCGCCGTCGGTCAGCACGGTCTGCAGCAGGGACATGAAGTTGGAGCCCTTGCCGTACCGCACCGGCTCGATGTGCGTCGCCTCGTCGGGGTGGAACGACGACGTGATCGCCACGCCCCGGCTGTAGTCCTCGGTGGCGTCCTTCGGGGCGATCGCGCCGAGGATCGACTCGGAGTTGGTGCGGGTGAGCACGCCGAGCCGGTCGGAGACGGCCGGCAGCGAGCCCTCGTCGCGCATCCGGTGCAGCAGCTTCTGGGTCCCGAGCGCGCTGGCGGCGAAGACCACCTGCTCGGCGGTGAACGTCCGGCGCTCCCGTCGGCGCGTGACGGTTGTCGGTCGGGTCAGCACGTCGTACCCGCCTCCGGCCCGCGGCCGCACCCGGATCACGGTGGTCAGCGGATGGACGGTCGCCCCGGCCCGCTCGGCGAGGTAGAGGTAGTTCTTGACCAGCGTGTTCTTGGCGCCGTGTCGACACCCGGTCATGCACTCGCCGCAATCGAGGCAGCCGCGTCGGGTCGGGCCGGCGCCGCCGAAGTACGGGTCGGCCACGGCCTCGCCAGGTCGGCCGAAGAAGACGCCGACCGGAGTCGGGTGGAAGGTGTGGCCGACGCCCATCTCCTCGGCGACCTTGCGCATCACGTCGTCGCTCGGCGTGACATGGGGGTACGTCGTGACGCCGAGCATGCGTTTGGCCTGGTCGTAGTACGGAGCCAGCTCGGCCCGCCAGTCGGTGATGTGGGCCCACTGCCGGTCGGCGTAGAACGCCTCGAGCGGCTCGTACAGCGTGTTCGCGTAGTTGAGCGACCCGCCGCCGACGCCGGCGCCGGACAGGATCAGCACGTCCTTGAGCAGGTCGATGCGCTGGATGCCGTACCAGCCCAACGCCGGCGCGAAGAGGAACCGCTTCTTGTCGAACGACGTCGCGGGGAGGTCGGCGTCGTCGAACCGGGCGCCGGCCTCGAGCACCCCGACCCGGTAGCCCTTCTCGGTCAGCCGGAGCGCCGTGACGCTGCCACCGAAGCCGGACCCGACAACGAGCACATCGAAGTCGAAGCCCGACTCGTGCGCGCCACGTTTCGGCGACGAGACACCCCGATCGGGTGTGGAACGGTCACCCTCCGCCGACGCAGTCATGGTCGGCGGGCCTTCTTCATCAGCCGCAGGGCCGCGGTCTGGAGGCGCTCGTAGGTGTTCTCCGACATGCCCGGCACCGGGGAGAACCGGACGAGTCGCTGCGCGGCCACCGTCTGCGCCTCGGTGTAGCGGTGGATGCCTTCGGGACCCTGTCGGCGGCCGAGGCCGGACTCCCGCATGCCGCCCATCGGACTGTCGATGCTCCCGAACGACGCACCGTAGGCCTCGTTGATGTTGACGCTCCCGCACCGGATCTGGCGGGCGACGGCGCGAGCGCGGTCGACGTCGCGGGAGTAGATCGCGGCGTTGAGCCCGTAGTTGCCCTGGTTGGCCCGCTCGATCGCCTCCGCCTCGTCACCGAAGCGGTAGACCGACACGACCGGGCCGAAGGTCTCGTTGCCGTAGCAGGTCATCGAGGGCTGTACACGGTCGAGCACCGTCGGCTCGTAGAACAGCGGCCCGATGTCGGGTCGGGCGTTGCCCCCGGCGAGCACTCTCGCCCCCTTCGCGACGGCGTCGTTGACGTGGGCCTGGACGGTCTCGAGCTGGCTCTGCGAGATCAGCGAGCCCATGTCGGTCTCGTACCCGAGGTCGGCCGCCAGTCGCATCGCCTTGACCCGGTGTACGAACGCGTCGACGAAGCGGTCGTAGATCTCGTCGGCGACGTAGAGGCGCTCCATCGACACGCACAGCTGCCCGGCCGACGAGAAGCAGGCCCGAACGGCGCCCTCGGCGGCCCGGGCGATGCTGGCGTCGCGGAGCACGAGCATGGGGTTCTTGCCGCCCAGCTCGAGGGAGCACCCGATGAGTCGCTCGGCCGCCCGGGCGGCCACGGTACGACCGGTCCGGGTCGAGCCGGTGAAGCAGACATAGTCGACGTGGTCGATGATCGCCGGCCCGATGCTCGGTCCCGGACCGGACACGATCTGCCAGGCGCTGGCCGGCATCCCGGCCGCCTCGAGCAGTTCGACACCCAGCAGCGCCGACAGCACGGTCTGGGAGTCGGGCTTGTGGACGATGGTGTTGCCGGCCAGCAGCGCCGGGAGGCCGTCGGACAGCGCCATCGTGAACGGGTAGTTCCACGGCGAGATGATGCCGACGACGCCCTTGGGTACCCGGTTGACGTGGACCCGCGTGAGGGCCGGATAGATCCCCAGTCGCGGCTGCCGGGCGAGATGGCGGCGGGCGGTCCGTCCGTAGTAGCGGGCCGTCATCGCGACGTGCCCGACCTCCTCGAAGGCGTGCTTGCGGGCCTTGCCGGACTCCCACTGGATCAGGTCGATGATCTCGCGCTGCCGGTCGAGCACGAGGTCGTGCAGCGTGAGCAGGACCTCGGCCCGCCGACGGAGGTCGGTAGCCGCCCAGTCGGCCTGCGTCGCCCGCGCGATCGCCGCCGCGCTCGCGACGTCGGACGTCGTCGACTGCGGCACGTGGGCGAGTGGTTGGCCGGTGAACGGCGCGTACGTCGGCCGGGTCTCCGCGCTCGAGCTGTGGACCCGCCCGAGCAGGTGGTGCATCCGGCGCGGATCCAGGGCGTACGTCGCGGCCGGATCCAGCTCGGGATCGGCGGGGCCGGCGACGGGAGGACCTGGTTGCGCGCTCATGTCCGAAGCGTAGGTCGCCCGCGATTCCCACCGCCAGAGCGCTCGGTGCGATGTGAGACATCACCTATGTCTCATGCCGGCCGTCAGGATCACAGGACCCGGTCGAGGCCGTTGGTACGTGACAGCTGCACCATGCCGGCGCCCCGCGTGGGGCATCTGTCACGTACCAACGGGGTGAGCGGACCGTTGGGCGGGACATGACGGAAGCCCCGCCCTCGAGACCGAGGGCGGGGCTCCGCTTTGACAGTCGGATCAGATCAGATGTTGCGAGATCAGATCAGGTCTGTCAGATCACGCCGCAGCCGACGAACGTGTCGAGCGGGTCCTTCTCGTCATCGACGAGCTCGACGGTGTCCTGGCCGTCGCCACAGTCGATGAGGTCAGGCGCGCCGTCGACCGCCACGAGGAAGTAGTCGTTGAACTCGCCGCCGTACGCCTCGTCAGAGCCAGAGCCCGGCTCGAGGTAGTCGTTACCGGCGAGGCCTTCCAGCACGTCGCCCTGGCCGCCACCGTACAGCTCGTCGTTGTCGCGTCCGCCGTTGAGGTAGTCACGACCACGCTGACCGTACAGGTCGTCGTTCTCGTCGTTGCCCCAGAGCGCGTCGGCGCCCATGGCGCCCCACGCGTCGTCGTAGCCACGGTTGCCGCTCGCCGAGTCGCTGCCGTTGCCGGCGACGATGTCGTCGTTGCCGTCCCGACCCGTGATGGTGTCGTTGCCACCGAACCCGTTGATGTCGTCACTGAACTGGGTGCCGACGAGGTTGTCGGGCCCGCTGGTGCCGTTGATCGTCGCAGCGGAGGCAGGCGCGGCGAACGCGAGAACGCCGACGGCAGCCGCGGCAACGGCGATGCCAAGTTTGCGATGCATTGAGAGTTCCCTCCGTAGGTTGGGGCTCGATTGCCCCGGCTGCATAGACCTTGGCACCGCTCGGCGTACAGAAAACGAGGCATAGGCCCCCTTTCTTGGGTGCCATCGGCCCCGAACCCGACAGCCAATAGGCCCCCTCCGAGTAGGGACTCTTGGCCCTCAGGCGAACAATTGCTCGCCCCAGAACCGGCCCTCGGCGAGCCCGGGCGGGCAGGCGAACAGGCCGGAGCTCACGTGCACGATGTACTCGTTGAGCACATCGACCGCGAGCGCCTGCTGGATCGGGACGAACTGCCGGTGCGGGTCGCGCTGGTACGCGATGAAGAACAGGCCGGCCGCGAGCTGACCGAGCTCGGTCGTGCCGTCGACGAAGTTGTAGCCGCGGCGCAGCAGCCGGGCGCCGCCGTGCTGGTCCGGGTGCGCCAGCCGGATGTGGGCGATCTTCGGGATCGCGAGTGCGCCGCCGGCCTTGCGCGCCGCGAAGTCCGGCTCGGTGAACTCGTCGCCTCCCGACAGCGGCGCGCCGGTCCCCTTCACCCGGCCGATGATCTCCTCCTGGCCCAGCAGCGGCTCGCGGTCCCAGGTCTCGATGCGCATCATGATCTTGCGCGTCACGAGGTACGAGCCGTCGACCATCCACTCGGGGCCGTCGCCGGTCCGTACCCACACCCAGTCCGTCAGGTCCTGGGTGTCCTCGGCCTTGACGTTGCGGGTGCCGTCCTTGAATCCCATCAGGTTGCGGGCCGTCGCCTGGGCGGTCGTCGTCGACGACGTACGCCCGAACCCGAGCTGCGAGTAGCGGACCGACGCCCGGCCGAACCCGATCCGGGCCAGGTTGCGGATCGCGTGGACGGCGACCTGCGGATCGTCCGCGCAGGCCTGGATCGCGATGTCGCCACCGCTGATGTCGTCGCGCATCTCGTCGAACGCGAAGTGCGGCAGCGGCTCCAGCGCGTCGGGCAGCCGGTCGCCCAGCCCGAACCGCTCCCGTCCCTGCGGGTCGACGAACAAGCTCCGACCGAAGCCGATCGTCAGGGTCAGCCGCGACGCCGGCAGCCCGAGTGCCTCACCGGTGTCCTCCGGTGGCGCCTGCTCCGGTCCGGCGACAGCGCCGTAGGTGCCGACCTCGCGGCCCGCGGTCATCGCCTCCGCCGCCGCCGTCCAGTCGCGGAGCAGGGAGATCAGCTCGTCGCGGTCGTCGGTGGTGAGGTCGAACGCCGCGAAGTGCAGTCGGTCCTGGACCGGCGTGGTGATCCCGGCCTGGTACGCGCCGTGGAACGGCACGACGTCGTCGACGGCGGCGGACGTGGCCGTGACGTCCTCGGTGCTCGCGCGGGCGAAGTAGCCCGCGCCACCGGCGGTGACCAGCGCACCGACTCCGGCCGCGCCGAGCAGTCCCCGTCGGGTGAGGATCGGGCTTCGCGGCTCTCGGTCGGACTCGGTCATCGTCAGGCTCCCGCCGGCATCACTGCCCGGCGACGACGGCGGCCACCTGGCTGACCGGCTCAGCCAGGGCCGCGATCGCGTCCGCCATCGCCTGGATCTCCGGCTCGGTCAGGTCGTCGTAGTAGGTGTAGCCGGTCTCGGTACGCTGCGCCTCGAGCAGGGCCTCGACGTCGGCGAACCGCTCGTCGATGGTCGCCAGCAGCTCGGGGTCGCGGTCCTCCAGCACCGGTCGCAACGCGGCGATGGCGGCCTGCGAGCCCTCGACGTTGGCCGCGAAGTCCCACAGGTCGGTGTGGGAGTAGCGGTCCTCCTCGCCGGTGATCTTGCCGGTCGCCACCTCGTCGAGCAGCGCCTTCGACCCCTGCGCGAGCTGCAGGGCCGTCAGCGGCTGCTCCTCGGCCAGCCGGACGACCTCGTTGATGTCGGCCATCAGCTTGTCGGCGTACGGTGCCATGCCCTCGGTCGTGTCGCGCACCCACAGCGCCTGCTCGATGCGGTGGAAGCCGGTCCACTCGTCACCCTCGGCGACGTCGTTGACCCGGGCGTCGACGGCCGGGTCGAGGTCGCCGAAGATCTCGGCCACCGGCTCGATGCGCTCCCAGGGCGTCCGCGAGATCGGGAACAGCCGCTTCGCCTCCTCGACGTTGCCGGCCTTGACCGCGTCGACGAACTGCTGGCTCAGAGTGACCAGCGACCGGGACTGGGTCTGGACGTACCGCGAGTAGCTCTCCTCGGCCGCCTGCAGCTCCTCCTGGTCCGACAGCGCCGCGGCGGCCTCGCCGGTGACCGAGATCGGCGTACGGATGCCGTCGCCGATCATGCCCGGCTTGCAGGCCCCCTCGTACTCGCCGGCGGGCAGCTCGACGCGGAGCTCGCTGGTGAGCCCGGGGCCGATGTTCTCGACCTCCTGCATGATCCGGTCGCCCTCGGCGTACACGTAGAACTCCGTGACCTGCGAGCCCTCGTTGCTGACCTCGAAGGTGTGCAGGCCGGCGTCCAGCTCGGTGTCGGACAGCTCGCAGCTGTCGTCGCTCGCGGACACCGCGATCGTGCCGTCGCTGCTACCGCCGGAGTCCTCGGTCGAGGTGCACGCCGATCCGACGGCGACGGTGGCGAGTGCGGTGAGCCCGACGAACGAGCGGCGCAGGGGCGTAGACATCAGGATGCTTCTCCACTGACCCGAGGGATTGAAGTTAAGTAAGGCTAACCTAACGCTCCGACGCCCGACCCGCCAACCCGCTCATCCGTGAGTTTCGGTCCGCCCGTCCGTGAGTTTCGGTCCGCCCGTCCGTGAGTTTCGGTCCGCCATCCGCGAGTTCTGGCCGCTCGTCCGCGAGCGTGACCCGGCTCGATGGCACGATGCTCTCGTCCACCGGCCCCGACCGAAGGGAAGTCCCATGGGCGTCGCGATCCTGATCGTCGTCGGCTTCGCGATCCCGGTCGTGCTCGCCGTGCTGGCCCGGAAGTACAGCTTGCCTCCCTGGCTCGAGCGCCTCTGCAAGAACGGCAACCCCGACAACGTGCCGACCAGCGGCGAGTCGATCGGCTCGGGATAACCCTCGTGGCGGCGGCGGTCCAGGTCCGACGCGTCAGACCGCCAGTCGGCGCGCCTCCCCCAGGCCGTCGCGATGGTCGGCGGTCATGCCGTGGGCGGCGCGGACGCGCGCGATCCGGTCGGGATCGAGCCGCGCGGTGACGACCTGGCGGCCGGTGCCGGCGCGGGCGACCGGCTGCCCCTCCGGGTCGTAGATCGCGCTGCCGCCGCTGAACGACTCGGATCCGCACGAGCCGGTCAGATCGGCGAACACGACATAGCAGCTGTTGTCGAGGGCGCGAGCCGCGTAGTAGAGGTCGCGGCGATGCTCGCTGCCCACGACGTAGGCGGCCGGCGCGACGTAGACGAGCGCACCGTCGTCGGCGTACGCCCTCGCGTGCTCGGGAAAGCAGCCGTCGTAGCACACCGCGAGCCCGAGCGGCCAGCCGTCGACGGTCACGACGGTCCGGTCCGTGCCGGGCTGGAAGGTCCGGGCCTCGATCGAGAGCGGATGCTGCTTGTCGTACGCGTGCCGCACGGCGCCGGTCGCATCGACGGCGAGGACGCCGATCGTACGACGCGACCCCGACCGTACGCTGGCGCCGACGAACGCCACCGTCCCGGCCTCACGGCAGGCCGTACGCAGCGGCTCGAGACGCGGATCGCCCGCCGGGTCGACGACGTCGCGCTCGATGTCGTCGGCCAGCCCGGCCAGGTCGTAACCGGGCAGGAACAGCTCCGGAAGCACCGCCACTCGGGCGCCGTCGCCGGCCGCCTCTCGTACCAGGTCAGCGGCTGTGGTGGCGTTGCCGGCGACGTCGCCCGACACCGACTCGGCCTGCGCCGCGGCGACCACCAGTGGCCCCGGAGCGAGGGCGCCGGAGCCGGAGCGGCTCACTGGACGACGACCTCGACCCGCTGGAACTCCTTGAGCTCGGTGTAGCCGGTCGTCGACATGGCCCGCCGCAGGGCGCCGATCAGGTTCATCGTGCCGTCGGCGACCCGAGAGGGACCGAACAGCACCTGCTCGAGGGTGCCGACCGTGCCGATCTCGACCCGCTCGCCGCGCGGCAGCTCCGGATGCCAGGCCTCCGCGCCCCAGTGGAAGCCGCGCCCCGGCGCCTCCTCGGCGCGGGCGAACGGCGAGCCGACCATCAGGGCGTCGGCGCCGCAGGCGATCGCCTTGGCGACGTCACCGCTGCGGCCGACCGAGCCGTCGGCGATCACGTGGACGTAGCGGCCGCCGGACTCGTCGAGGTAGTCGCGCCGGGCCGCCGCCACGTCGGCGACCGCGGTCGCCATCGGCACCGCCACCCCCAGGACCGACCGGGTCGTGTGCGCGGCGCCGCCGCCGAAGCCCACGAGCACGCCGGCCGCGCCGGTCCGCATCAGGTGCAGCGCCGCCTGGTAGGTCGCGCAGCCACCCACGATGACGGGGACGTCGAGCTCGTAGATGAAGTCCTTGAGGTTCAACGGTTCGGCCCGGCTCGACACGTGCTCGGCGGACACCGTCGTGCCCCTGATCACGAACAGGTCGACGCCGGCATCGACGACGGTCTGGGCGTACTCCTTGGTCCGCTGCGGTGAAAGCGCACCGGCGACGGTGACACCGGCGTCGCGCATCTCGCGCAGCCGCTCGGTGATCAGCTCGGGTCGGACCGGCTCGGCGTAGATCTGCTGCAGCCGACGAGTCGCCTCGCGGCCGCGCAGCCCGGCGACCTCCTCGAGCAGCGGCTCGGGATCGTCGTAGCGGGTCCACAGGCCTTCGAGGTCCAGCACTCCGAGGCCGCCGTGCTTGCCCAGCGCGATCGCGGTCGCCGGCGACATGACCGAGTCCATCGGCGCGGCCACGACGGGAAGCTCGAACCGGTAGGCGTCGATCTGCCAGGCGACCGAGACCTCCTCGGGATCGCGGGTACGTCGACTCGGGACGATCGCGATGTCGTCGAAGGAGTACGCCCGACGGCCGTGCTTGGCTCGTCCGATGTCGATGTCGCTCACCCGCACAGGTTAGCCGTCCCCAATGTCGTGTCGTGCGTGCCGAGAGGGTCGTCGTCGCGGTCAGGAGCGGGCCGAGTAGTTGGGCGCCTCGACGGTCATCTGGATGTCGTGCGGGTGGTTCTCCCGCAGCCCGGCACCGGTGATCCGGGTGAACCGGCCCTTCTCCTTGAGGTCGGCGACGGTCCGCGCGCCGACATAGAACATCGACTGCTGCAGCCCGCCGACCAGCTGGTGCACGACCGCCGACAACGGCCCGCGGTAGGGCACCCGTCCCTCGACGCCCTCCGGGACGAGCTCGTCGTCGCCCGCGACCTCGGCCTGGAAGTAGCGGTCCTTGGAGTACGACGTCTTGCCGCGCGAGGACATCGCGCCGAGCGAGCCCATGCCGCGGTAGTTCTTGTACTGCTTGCCGTTGATGAAGATCAGCTCGCCGGGGCTTTCCTCGCAGCCGGCGAGCAGCGAGCCCAACATCACCGTGTCGGCGCCGGCGACCAAGGCCTTCGCGATGTCGCCGGAGTACTGCAGGCCGCCGTCGCCGATGACCGGGACGCCGGCCGGCCGGCAGGCCTGGGCGGCGTGGTTGATCGCCGTGACCTGCGGCGCGCCGACCCCGGTGACGACGCGGGTCGTGCAGATGGACGCCGGCCCGACCCCGACCTTGACCGCGTCGGCGCCGGCGTCGACGAACGCCTGGGCGCCCTCGCGGGTGGCGATGTTGCCGCCGATCACCTGGACGTGCCGACTCGCCGGATCGGTCTTCAGTCGCTTGACCAGGTCGAGCATGACCCGTACGTGGCCGTGCGCGGTGTCGGGGACGAGCACGTCGACCCCGGCCTCGATCAGGGTCATCGCGCGCTCCCACGCGTCGCCGAAGTAGCCGATCGCGGCGCCGACGAGCAGCCGGCCCTCGTCGTCCTTGCTGGCCAGCGGGTACTGCTCGGACTTCACGAAGTCTTTGACCGTGATGAGCCCGCTCAACCGACCCGCGTCGTCGACGAGGGGCAGCTTCTCGACCTTGTGCTTGGCCAGCAGCGCGGCCGCGTCGTCGCTCTCGATGCCGGTCGGCGCGGTGACCAGGGGCATCGGCGTCATGACCTCGCGTACGGTCCGGGTCGCCCAGTCGCCGCTCGCCACGAACCGCAGGTCGCGGTTGGTGATGATGCCGAGCAGGGTGCGGTCGCCGTCGACCACGGGCAGCCCGGAGACGCGGTACTTCCCGCAGAGCCGATCCAGCTCCTCGAGCGTCTCGTCCGGCCCGATCGTCACCGGGTTGGTGATCATCCCGGACTCGGATCGCTTGACCAGGTCGACCTGGCCGGCCTGGTCGTCGATCGACAGGTTGCGGTGCAGGACACCCAGCCCACCCTGGCGGGCCATGGCGATCGCGAGCCGCGCCTCGGTGACGGTGTCCATCGCGCTCGACACCAGCGGCACGCTGAGCGTGATCTCGCGGGTCAGTCGGGACGACGTCTCGATGTCGCTGGGGACGAGGTCAGTCTCCCCCGGAAGGAGGAGAACGTCATCGTAGGTGAGTCCGAGCGGTGCGAATGCCTCTAGTGGATCCGGGGGTAGTGCCATAGACCGTTCCGGTTGAGGAGAGCTTCGTCGTACTTCTCCATCGTATCCGTCGGCCACCCGTATCTCTCGGCCAACTCGTCGAAGTACTTCTCAGCCATCGCCTCGTACGGCTCGCGTGCGGAGTCCCCCCACTCGCCGTCGCCCAGGTCACTCTCATCGAAGAAGTCGCCCTCGTCGGACTCACCGTGCTCCGAGTCGCCCTGATCGTCGGAGTCACCCTCTTCCGACTCGCCCTCGTCGGACTCCGGCGTCTCCTCGGAGCCCAACTGTCCCTCGGAGTTGGTGTCGCCTGGCGGGTCTGCTCCCGGTTCGCCGGTCCCGTCACCCGGCTCCTCGACGCCGTCGCCGGGCCCGCCGCCGTTGGTCGTCCCCGGCTGCTCCCCACCGGGCTGCTCCCCACCGGGCTCTTCGCC
>Ga0081538_10000861_pt1 | contig 32719 bp, 31 predicted proteins | sample TabmetS5T2R1_FD_71022 | JGI IMG/M metagenome (GOLD analysis project Ga0081538, IMG submission 71022) | Tabebuia heterophylla rhizosphere microbial communities from the University of Puerto Rico - S5T2R1 | ecosystem: Host-associated > Plants > Roots > Rhizosphere ...
GATCGTCCTGTTCGCCGCCTGGCCGGCCGCCGTCAAGGTCGACGCCGTCGTCGCGCTGGCGATCCTCAACGCGCTGTTCTGGGCGATGATCGCGTACGAGCTGTCGACCTACGACGAGCGTCGCTACGACCTGCGGCACGGCATCGACGTCGACCCGGCGTACCAGCAGCAACAGCAACAGCAACAGGAGCAGCAGGAGAGCTGAGCGCCGACGCGGTCGGTGTCACGGACGCCGGCGCCGCCGAGGCCTCGTCACCCCGAACTGCCGGCCCCGGCCGCGGCGAGGATGCGCGCGACGTTGTCCTCGGCGAAGAACTCCGCCGGCGACGTCACGGCCGCGATCACTCGGGCGAAGTCGTCCATCGCCGACTGGTTCCCGGCCGCCGCCTGCAGGAGCTGCGCCAGTTCGGGAGGCGGCGGCTCGAGCGAGGCCAGCTCGGCGGTGAACTCGTACATCGGCAGGACGGCCTGGTCGCGGGTCGCCTGGTAGGCCGCCATCGCCGACTCGAAGCCCTGCTCGCCGGACCAGGCCTGGTGCAGACCGGCCGCGACGAGCTCGGCGTCCCGGAACGCGTCCAGGATGCCCTGTCCGGTGATGAAGTCCTTGAGGTATCCGGAGTCGCCGACCAGCACCCAGCCGGGCCCGTACGGCTTGCGGAAGAAGTTCGGCACGGCGGTGCCGACCAGGCGGGTCTCGCAGGTCGCCTCGTGCAATCGCTCGGCGAACGCCGGTGCCCGTTCGAACATCTCGAAGTAGTGGCGTTCGTAGTCGACCCGGTTGGTCTCGAACTGCCAGTACGGCCAGCCGCCGATGATGACGGTGAGGTCGTCGTTCGTGGGCCAGGCCGCGAAGCCGCGGTCGCCCCGGTCGTACGTCTCGAACCGACCGTCCATCGGCAGGCCGCTCCAGTACGCGTAGAACGCACAGAGCAACCGTGGCTTCTCGTTGTACTGCTCGGGGTCGACGACGCGGGCCAGCGTCGAGTGCCACCCGTCCGCGCCGACGACGACCCGGGCTCGCTCGGTCACGACGGGCCCGTCCTTGCTGCGTCCCCTGATGCCGGTGACCCGGCCGTCCTCGACGAGGATCTCGGAGACGGTGAACCCCTCGCGCACCTCGGCCCCGGCCTTGCCGGCCGCCTCGACGAGGATCTGGTCGAGCCCGGTCCGGCGCGGGGCGTACGCCACCGGCTCGTCCGGCGTACCGGGCGCTCCGGCGAGCGTGAAGGGACCGAAGTCGACGGCGTACGTGTGGATCGGCGGGCATCCGGTCGCGACGACCTGGTCGAGCAGACCCCATCGGCGCAGCGCCCCAACTCCGGGCGGGTGGACGATGTGGGTCGAGATGGTGTCGCTCGGGAACGTCGCGCGGTCGACGACGAGCACCCGGTAGCCCTGGCGGGCCAGCAGCATGGCGACCGGTGAGCCGGCGCAGCGCGCGCCGATCACGATCGCGTCGTAGGTGGGATCGGACATGGTCAGGCCTCCCGTCCAGGAGTGAGGAGCGCCGGCGCGAGCGAGGACTCCAGCGCCTCGACGAACTGCGCGGGCTGGTCGAGCGGCGGGTCGTCGCCGGCCTCGTCGATGACATGTAGCGGCCAGCCGTGCCGAGCGGCGGCGGCCTCGGCGACGGCCACGGACGTGGCGAGATCGTCGCGACCCCAGATCAGCGTCGTCGGTACGCCGATGTCGTCGAGCTGGTCGGTGGGCAGCGGGGCGCCGAACTCCGCGAGCATCCTTCCGAGCGCCGCCTGCCCGCTGGCCGACCGCGCCTGGTCGACCGCATAGGTCGCGTACGCGGTCCAGCGCGCACCCAGTCGCGCCCGCGCGCCGTCGACGTCGTACGCGCAGAAGTCCATGAACCGCTCGTAGGTGGACCGGTCCGGCTGGCCGAGGTAGCGGTGCATCGCGAGCTCGAACCGAGGGTCGGGGTCGAACGGGGCGAGGCCGAGGGTGTCCACGAGCACCAGCGCGGCGACCCGGCCCGGTCGCGCGATGGCGAACCGGGCACCGATCGCGCCGCCGAGGACACGTCCTACCAGCACGGGCGGCGTCGGGCAGGTGTGTTCGATCACGGCGTCGAGCCAGCCGAGGACACGTTCGCCGGACAGGTCACCGTCGACGACGCGAGACGCCCCGTGGCCCGGCAGGTCGGGTGCGATCACCCGGTGCGCGCGGAGCAGCTGCGGCAGGACCGGCAGCCAGCCGGCGGCGAACTCGCCCGGCCCGTGCAACAGCAGCAGCGACGGCCCGTTGCCGCCTTCGATCAGCGCCGTCGCGACACCGTTGAGCTCCACGCGCCGGTCGGTCATCGAGAGGTCGGTCAGCAGCTCTCGTCGGGCCGGGTGGTCGATCTCGTGGGTGCCGTCCATGACGTTCCTCCCGTCGCGCCTGCCCTGCGGTCGGTTCGACGCTAGGTGGGCGGCTCGCGGTGTCGCATCGGGAGAACGACCCACGGGAGGGGATGGGTGATTCTGCGCAGCGGCTACAGCAGGTCGTGCTCGTAGGCGTACGCCGTCGCCGCCGCGCGAGACGACACGTCGAGCTTCGAGAAGATGTTGCTCAGGTGCCGGGCGACGGTCTTCTCGCTGAGGATCAGGTCGGCCGCGATGGCTCGGTTGGTCTGGCCGGCGGCGACGTGGCGGAGCACTTCGAGCTCCCGCTCAGTCAGAGTGGTCGACGCCGGGGCGTGGTCCCGCGACCGCGCTTGGGCCTGGGCGACGTCGGCGGTGGCTCCGAGCTGTTCGAACACGAGCACGGCGGCGTCGAGCTCCATCTCGGCGGAGGCCGGATCGTCGTTGGCCTGGCAGGCCTGCGCCATCAGGACCCGGACCCGGGCCGCTTCGTACGGCGCTCCCAGCTCCTGCCAGGCGGTCCACGCCCGGCGCAGGGTACGCAGCGCCCGCGCGTCCCCTTCGGCGACGAGCGTCGCGCCGTCGGCGGTCTCGCTCATCGCGTGCAGCCACGGACCGCCGATCCGGCCGGCGATGGCCCGCAGCTCCTCGCTGGCGGCGCGGGCGCCCGGCAGGTCCTGGGCCGCGATCAGGATCTCGACGGCCGCGCCGAGCAGCCGGCCACGCCCGACGTCGCTGCCGGTCTCGTCGAGCGCTCGCCGGATCGCGGCGGCGGCGGCATCGCCCTGGCCCTGGGCCAGCCGCAGCAGCGCGAGACCGGGCTGCGGGTCGGGGATCCATCGACAGGCTTGCCGATAGGCAGCCTCGGCGTGGTCGAGCTCGCCGCGCAGCCGGTACAGGTCGGCGAGCTGGTAGTAGCCGGCGCCGACCGCGGGGTGCCCGGTGAGCCGCTCACAGGCCTCGCGGGTCTCGTCGACCGCGTCGGACCAGGTGCCGCGCATTCGCATGATCTCGGCGCGATGGACCAGGCACGCCCCGCGGAACGGCACGAGATCCGGCTGCGTGTCGCACCATCGACTGAGCGCTGCCGTCCACTCCAGCGAGCGCCGCAGGTCGAACGTCTGGTGGCAGGCGTCGATCACCGCGCAGTAGAGGATGCCGGCGGCGATCGGGGAGAGCTCGGCGGCCGTCACCGCGACCATCGTCTCGTCCAGCATCTCCATGGCCCGCGAGATCTCGCCGCCCTCGATCAGCGCCTGGGCCGTGCCGAGCTGCCCGAACGCGACGAGGTCGGGGTCGTCGAACCGCTCGCCGACGGCCGTGACCGAGCGGGCCGCGGACAGCGAGCCGGTGGTGTCGCCGGTGCGCAGCCGCCCCAGCGCCTCCAGGACCGACAGGTAGCCGAGAGCCGGACAGTCGCTCTCGTCGGCCTCGACCAGGCGTCGGGCCCGCAGCGTCCATCCGTTGCTGCTGGCCTCCTCGCCCTGGAGCAGGAGCAGGAGGGCGAGCCAGGCGGCCGACCGGGCGGCCCGCGCCGGCTCCCCTTCGCGAAGCCAGCCGCGATAGACGCGGGCTCGGATGTCGCGCCCGACGGCGTCTCGGCCGACCAGGTACGCCGCGTTCGCCAGCAGCTCGAGATCGGCCGCCGGCAGTCCGGCCTGCTCGTCGGCGGCGGTCAGGGCGGCGAAGGCGTCGGCCCAGGCGAGTCGCCGGTAGGCCGTGCGGCCACGGTCGAGCAGCTCGCGTACGCCGTCGGCGACGTCCGGCTCGACCATGGTGGCTCCCGCGCCCAGCGAAGGGCTGCTGACCACTATGCCCCCGAGGAGTGGCTGGTCAAGAGCGGGACCCGTCGAGCCGTGGCTCCGCGTCGGTCGCCCAGGATCGCGTCTCGGGAGTCCAGGTCGTCACCGGGTCGGCGCGGAGCAAGGGGTCGAGGAACGCGGCCATCAGCGCGCGGGCTCTCTCCGGATCGGCCAGGCCGTCGGGGAGCCGAGCGTCGTGACCGGCCGCCCGATAGCCGTCGCGCCAGCGTGGCTCGGGGAAGTCGAACGCCGCGGGCAGCTCGAGCCCCCGTCGATCCCGCTCGCTGGCGAGTGCGGCGGCGACCGAGTCGCCGTCCAGAGGCTGGCTGGTCGCGATCAGGACGAGATCGACGAGATCGCGGTAGCGGGTGGACGGCACCGCCGTCGGTCCGTGGCGTTCGTGGATGGCGCAGACCTTGTCGGCGATCTGGGCCGCGAGCGGATACAGCGTGAACGGCGGGAGCGTGGTGAGGTAGTCGAGCTCGAGTACGGGCTGCGGCGTGGTGCGCTCGATCGCGGCCGGCCACGGGCGTCCGCACAGGAGGTCGATCGTGAACCCCTCGAAATGGGTCGCTCCGAGCCGGGCCTCCACGGGGACGACGACGGCGTCGCGACCGCCCGGCTTCGGCCGGCCGAGATCGAAGGCCAGGCCGTCGCGCAGATCGACCCGGGCGCCCGCCTCGAGCGCGGCGACACTGTCCTCGACGCTCTCCGGGCGCACGAGGTCGATGTCACGGGAGTGGCGCGCCTGCTCCGGCAGCCGGACGAGCAGGCCGACGCCGCCCTTGAGGACCCAGCCGTCGGGATCGAGGCTGAACACCCGGGCGAGCAGTCGTTGATGGGCGAAGTCGCGACGGATCCGTTGGGCGGGCTGACCGCTTCGCTGCGCGGCGTTTCGGATCTGGTGGTTGAGTCCGCGCCGCAGCGCGGCCGGGCTGGCGTACGGACCGATGCTCATCCGACCGCGTCACCGATCGGACGGGCGGCCGGCCCCGGGGAGTCGCCGTCGAGCAGGCTGGCGACGAGTCCGTGCCCGTCGCCGATCGGCCGGCCGTACCGATGGGCATGCCGGCGCAAGACCGACTCGACCTGCTCGACGGGGACGACCCGTACCGCATCCTGGACGACGCCACCGAGGTGACCGCCGTCGAGCTGTCCGCTGGCGAGATCGTCGATGGTGCGGACGATCGTGGTGACCGGCAGCCCCTCGACCACCGCCACGTCGGTGGCAGCCAGGTCGGCCCGGTGGAAGCGGACCGACGCGCGCCGGGACTGGCGACGCTCGGCCGCGGTGAACTCGTGGACGTCGGCGTCCAGGTCTCCGAGGTCGTGCAGCCGCGCCGCCGAGCGGTGCGAGACGACCACGTCCGGGTCGGGCAATCGCTCGGCGGCCGTGACGTGCGGCTCGGTCGCGAGCCACAGCGCCCGAAGCTCCTCGTGCCGCGCGAACGGCGCACCGGCGATCCGGTAGACGCCGTGGACGACGCGCTCGACGTGGCCACGGTGGGCGTACTGGTTCAGGCTCTTCGCAGTCACGCCGATGTCACCGGCCTGGGCGGCGGTGAACAGGCCGGCCTGGTCGGCCGCGAGGTCCGCCAGGCCGAGCAGGTTGTCGCCGCGACGCTTCGCCATGCTGCGATTCTACCCCCTGAAGGTAATAAACGCAGTAGCGACGGCAGGAAGCGCAGGGCTGACGCCTAGCCGTCGACCCGCTCGCGGATCCATGCGATGTCGGCGGCCTGACCCTCGGCGCCGCCGGGGGTCTCGACGATCACCGGCGCACCGGCGGCCCGGATCAGGTCGGCCACCTCGGTCTCGTCGAGCACGCCCAGGCCGAAGTTGACGTGGCGGTCGGCGCCGGACCCGAAGGGGTCACGGCTGTCGTTGGCATGGACGAGGTCGATCCGGCCGGTGATCGCCCGGACTCGATCGACGGCGGTGGCGAGCTCGATGCCGGCGGCGTGCGCGTGGCAGGTGTCGAGGCAGAATCCGACGTCGTCGCCGCCCTCGGCCTGATGGATGGCCTCCCAGAGCTGGGCGATCCGGTCGAGCTCGCGGGTCATCGCCTGGTCGCCACCGGCGGTGTTCTCGATCAGGACGGGCACCTTGGCGTCGAGCCGGTCGATGCACTTGCGCCAGTTGTCGAACCCGATCTCCGGGTCGTCACCGCGAAGGACGTGGCCGCCGTGGACGACGACGCCCCGCACGCCCGCCTCGGCCGCCAGGTCGACGGCCTGCTGCAGCAGCTTGCGACTCGGGATCCGGATCCGGTTGTTGGTGGTGGCGACATTGAGCACGTACGGCGCGTGGACGTAGAGCCCGATGCCGGCCGACTCGGCAGCCGCGCGGAGCGCCTCGGCGCCGCCCTCGTAGGCCACCGTCGGCGCCTTCCACCCCTGCGGGTCGCCGAGGAAGAACTGCGACAGGCTCGCCTTGCGGGCGTCCGCCTCGGCCAGCGGATCGAGCTGGTCCACGTGCGCTCCGATGAGCAACTCACTCGCCATGGACCCACCCTAGGCGCGCCGAGTGACAGCGCCGGTCGACAGGGGAGTTATCCCCACCCCGGTTGGCGTCCTGCCACCCCTGCGCCACGACCGCGCCGCGACCAGGCTCGGTGGTGGATCGAACGAGTCGAGAGGCGGCGGGACGATGCCGACACAGACAGTGACCAGGACCCGAGCCGGATGGTGTGCGCCCTGCCGCCGCGAGACCAGGCACGTCTTCGCGGAGCTCCACGAGGCCGACACCGAGTATCACGTCGACCAGTGCCTCGAGTGCGGCCGATGGGCGGCCTGACGCCTCCCTCCTCGAGCTGGCCGACGGGGCGTCTCACTCGGTCGAGGGACCCGGATCCCTCCTGCGGCCAGGGTGCCTCCAGGGTTCGGTCAGGGAGAATCCGGTGGACGCTGACCCGGGCCACCGGCCTAGCGTGAAGCCAGACGATCTTCTTCGCTTGCACAGACCACAAGGGAGTGGACTCATGTCGCAGCCCGCGACGAGCACCATCGTTCCGGACGGAGTGGCCGCCCGGGCCGTCGACCTGACCAAGGTCTACGGCTCCGGCCTGGCCGAGGTACGCGCCCTCGACGGCGTCACCATCGACCTGCAGGCCCGCGAGTACACCGCGGTGATGGGGCCGTCGGGCTCCGGCAAGTCGACCCTCATGCATTGCCTCGCGGCGCTGGACCAGGCCAGCTCCGGGGAGGTGTACGTCGGCAGCACCGCGCTCGCCGAGCTCAGTGACGCCAAGCTCACCGAGCTGCGCCGCGACGCCATCGGCTTCGTCTTCCAGGCGTTCAACCTGGTGCCGACCCTGACCGCGGAGGAGAACATCGTCCTCCCCCTGGCGATCGCGGGCCGCAAGCCCGACCGCGAGTGGTTCGACACGGTGATCGACACCGTCGGGCTGCGGGACCGGCTCAAGCACCGGCCCAACGAGATGTCCGGCGGCCAGCAGCAGCGGGTGGCGTGCGCCCGCGCCCTGGTGAGCCGGCCGGCGATCGTGTTCGCCGACGAGCCGACCGGCAACCTCGACAGCCACGCCGAGGAAGAGGTGCTCGGCTTCCTCCGCCGGGCCGTGGACGAGTTCGGCCAGACCGTCGTCATGGTGACCCACGACCCGATCGCCGCCGCGTACACCGACCGCGTCGTGTTCCTGGCCGACGGCAAGGTGGTCGACGAGATGCGCGACCCCAACGCCGAGAAGGTGCTCGAGCGGATGAAGACGCTGCAGACCAGCGAGTTCCCGTCGTCGGCCGGCGCGTGAGTACGGACCCGGGGAGAGGCTGACTCATGTTCCGTACCACCATCCGCAACCTGCTGGCCCGCAAGCTGCGCCTGGCCCTCAGTGGCTTCGCGATCGTGCTCGGCGTCGCCTTCGTCGCCGGCTCCTTCGTGTTCACCGACACGCTGAGCAAGAGCTTCGACGGCATCGTCAACGGCACGACGCCCGACGTCGCCGTCGAGATCGAGGACGCGTCCGACCCGGCCGACCCCAGCGGCGCCGGCGACATCCGGACGATTCCCGCGTCCGTGGCCAGCGAGCTCGAGGCCCAGGTCGACGGTGCCTCGCGAGTGGACGGCAATCTCACCGTCGGCAACGTCTACGTCGTCGACGAGGACGGCAAGCTGGTCGGTGGCAACGGGCCGCCGTCGTTCGCGGTCAACTTCAACGACGCCCCGTCGATCACGGGTCGTCCGGTGCTGTCGGTCGACGAGGGCGAGGAGCCGACCGGACCCGGCGAGATCATGCTCGACGAGTTCACCGCCGAGCAGGCCGGGTACGAGATCGGCGACACGGTCCCGCTCGTGACCCTGAGCGACCAGCCGCGCCTGGACGCCACCTTGACCGGCATCGTCAAGTTCGGCGAGGGATCGCTGCAGGGTGCGACGCTCACGGTCTTCGACACCGCGGCGATGCAGCAGCTGTTCTTCGACGGCCGCAACGTCTACACCGACATCTGGCTCACCGCCGACGAGGGTGTCGGCCAGCAGGAGCTGCGCGACCAGGCAGCGAGCGTGATCCCGGACGGGCTGGTGGCGCGTACCGGTGACGACGTCGCCGAGGAGTCGCAGAACGACTTCGAGGAAGCCATCAGCTTCATCAGCATCTTCCTGCTGGTGTTCGCCGGCATCGCCCTGGTCGTCGGCACGTTCCTCATCATCAACACCTTCTCCATCCTGGTGGCGCAGCGCAGCCGAGAGCTGGCGCTGCTGCGAGCGCTGGGGGCGTCCCGGCGCCAGGTCACCCGCTCGGTCCTGCTCGAGTCGTTCATCGTGGGCGTCGTGGGGTCGACCGTCGGGCTGTTCCTCGGCTTCGGCCTGCCCCCGGCGCTGACCGCGTTGATGCGGGCGATCGGCATCGACCTGCAGCTGGAGGGCCTGGTCTTCCAGCCGCGGACCGCGATCGTGGCGTACGGCGTCGGCATCGTCGTCACGATGATCGCCGCGTACATCCCCGCCCGCCGGGCCAGCCGGATCTCTCCGATCGCGGCGCTACGCGACGACGTCGCCCTGCCCGAGTCGTCGATCCGGCTGCGCACCATCATCGGCTCGATCGTCGTGGTCCTCGGCGCCGGCCTGATGGTGCTCGGCCTCGCCGGTGAGGGCGGCGCCGGCGCGGCGCTGGTCGGTCTCGGCATCCTGCTCGTGCTGCTCGGCGTCGCCGCGCTCAGCCCGGTCGTGGGCCGTCCGGTCCTGCACGCACTCGGCCGGCTGTACGCGCCGTTCGGCATGGTCGGGCGGCTGGCGACCCAGAACTCGCTGCGCAACCCGCGTCGGACCGCCGCCACCGCCTCGGCCCTCATGATCGGGCTCGCCCTGGTGGCGACGATGTCGGTGCTCGGCTCGTCCGCGAACGCCAGCATCGACAAGATGGTCAAGGAGAACCTGGCCGCCGACTACGTCATCTCCAACGCGATCGGTGCGCCGTTCTCCCCCGGCATCGCGGAGCAGGCCGCCCAGGTCGACGGCGTCGCGGAGGTCGCGTCCTACCGCGGCATGCCGGTCGACGTCGACGACCAGGAGATCTGGGGTGGCGCCACCGACCCGGAGGCGTTCACGCAGATGATCGACGCCACGGTGACCGACGGCTCGCTCGGCGACCTCGGTGACTCCACCATCGCGCTCGACAGCGGGACCGCCGAGGACCTCGGCGTCGCCGTCGGTGACTCGATCGACCTGGAGTTCCCCGGCTCGACGCAGCCGGTCGAGGTCGTCGCGACGTACGACGACAACCCGGCGATGGGCCAGTACGTCGTGCCGATCTCGGTTTTCGACGCGGCCCAGATCCGGCCGGCCGACTCGTACGTCTACATCCTCCGCGAGGACGACGCGTCCGAGACCCAGGTCCGAGCCGACCTCGAGGCGCTGGTCGAGGACGTGCCGACGGTGTCGCTGAAGGACCAGGAGGAGTTCGCCGGCGAGTTCAAGGCCAGCATCAACCAGTTGCTGTTCCTGATCTACGCGCTGCTCGGTCTCGCGATCGTGATCGCAGTGCTCGGGATCATCAACACGCTGGCCTTGTCGGTGATCGAGCGGACCCGCGAGGTCGGCCTGCTCCGGGCGGTCGGGATGAGCCGACGCCAGCTGCGCCGGATGGTCCGGCTGGAGTCGATCGCGATCGCCGTCCTCGGTGCGGTGCTGGGCGTCGTGATGGGTGTGGTGTTCGGCGTCGTCCTGCAGCGGGCGATCGCCGACCAGGGTCTCGACGTGCTGTCCGTTCCGTACGTCAGCCTCGGCGTCTTCGTCCTGATCGCGGCGATCGTCGGCGTACTCGCGGCGCTCCTCCCGGCTCGCCGGGCGGCCCGCCTCGACGTGCTGCGCGCGATCACGACGGAGTAGTCAGCGCCGTGGTCACCGCCGCGTGTCGGCCGTCACCCTGATGGTCGGACTGGTGTCGCCCTGGCACCGAGGCTTCTGGTTCACCTTGGCGTAGAACCGGCCTTCGGTGCCGGTGTTGCCGGTGCTCCATCGGCCTCACAGCCGGCTCGATTTCCGTCGGCCGGCCGGGCCCGGCTACACTTCCTCGGTTGCCCGGCTCGGCCGGGTTCGATGCAACGCCCTCCTGTCACGGAAGTCCCGTGGCCGCTGAGTCCAGAGGAGGTGGAGATCGCCTTGCGTCGCTACGAAGTCATGGTCATCCTCGACCCCGATCTCGAGGAGCGTACGGTCGGGCCGTCGCTCGACCAGTACCTCAATCTCGTCCGCCAGGACGGCGGCAACGTCGAGACCGTCGACATCTGGGGCCGTCGCCGGATGGCGTACGACATCAAGAAGAAGTCCGAGGGGATCTACGCGGTCATCGAGCTCGATGCCGAGCCCGCCACGGTCAAGGAGCTGGACCGACAGCTCACGCTCAACGAGTCCGTACTGCGCACCAAGGTCATCCGGCCGGAGCTGCACTGACCCACCCGGCATCCGCGTGAGTGTCGGCACGCCGTTGTTCACTGACGCGGATACGAAGACCACGACTTGGAGTCACCATGGCAGGCGAAACCGTCATCACCATCGTCGGCAACCTGGTCGACGACCCGGAGCTGCGCTTCACCCCCTCGGGTGCGGCCGTCGCCAACTTCCGGATCGCGTCGACCCCCCGCATCTACGACCGCCAGTCCGGCGAGTGGCGCGACGGCGACACGCTGTTCCTCACCTGCTCGGTGTGGCGGCAGGCGGCCGAGAACGTCGCGGAGACCCTGCAGAAGGGCATGCGCGCGATCGTCCAGGGCCGGCTGAAGTCCCGGCAGTACGAAACCCGCGAGGGCGAGAAGCGCACGGTCTTCGAGATCGACGTCGACGAGGTCGGTCCGAGCCTGCGCAGCGCCACGGCCAAGGTCGCCAAGACCACCCGCTCCGGCGCGTCCTCGGGCGGCTGGCAGGGCGGCGGCGCCGGCGGTGGAGGCGGTGGCGGCAACGACCCGTGGGCGAGCCCGCCGGCCAGCGGCGGCAGCACCGGTGGTTCGAGCGGCGGCGCCGACCCGTGGGGTTCCGGCGGCGGCTCGACCAGCGAAGAGCCCCCCTTCTGATCGACCGACGAACTCGAGAAAGCATCCAATGCCCAAGCCAGAAGTACGCAAGCCGCGCAAGAAGCAAAACCCGCTGACCGCGGCCAAGATCACCTACGTCGACTACAAGGACACCGCCCTGCTGCGGAAGTTCATCTCCGATCGCGGCAAGATCCGGGCCCGCCGGGTCACCGGCGTGACCGTCCAGCAGCAGCGGCAGATCGCGACCGCGATCAAGAACGCCCGCGAGATGGCGCTGCTGCCCTACACGTCGACCTCGCGCTGAGCAGGAGGCAGGGGAGTCATGAAGCTCATCCTCACCCATGAGGTCGCCAACCTCGGTGCGCCCGGCGACGTCGTCGAGGTCAAGAACGGCTACGGCCGCAACTACCTCGTGCCGCGCGGTCTCGCGATCCGCTGGACCAAGGGCGCGGAGAAGCAGATCACGACGATCAAGAAGGCTCGCGAGGTCCGCGACGTCCGCGACCTCGGTCACGCCGAGGAGATCAAGGCTCAGCTCGAGGCGAAGCCGGTCAACCTGCAGGTGCGGGCCGGGTCCGGTGGCCGGCTGTTCGGGTCGGTGACCGTGACCGACATCGTCGACGCGGTCCGAGACGCCGGTGGGCCGGACATCGACAAGCGCCGGATCGAGATCGGGCAGCCCATCAAGTCGCTCGGGTCGCACCAGGTCGACGTCCGGATCCATCCCGAGGTGAGCGCCGCGCTGGCGCTCAACGTCGTACCCGACGCCCACTAGTCGTCGGACTGGCCGGCAACCTCGCGCGTACCCCAACTGGTCTGAGCTACCGAGGACGACTCGACGGGAGTCGTCCGCCGGGAAAGCGGGCGGAGCATGAGGGATACGACGTGGGCCGGGACCAACGGGGGTCGGATTGCGGCTGGTGTGACGGTGCTGCTGGCATCGATGGTCGGGCTGCCGACCGCGGCGGAGGCCGCGGCGCCGGGAGGACCGACCTGTATGGGAAAGCCGGCGACGATCGTCGGCGAGCCCGGGACCAATGTGACCGGCACGTCCGGCCCGGACGTGATCGTCGGCGGGCCCGGCACCCAGCGGATCCGTCCCCGCGGCGGCATCGATCTGGTGTGCGCCGGCGACGGACATGACGGCGTGCTCGATCGCGACCACTATCTGGACAAGGTCGACCTCGGCGCACGCACGGACTCGTTCATCTCGATGACCGCCGACGCCCGCGCGAACGTGGACGCCGGCAACGATGGTGAGCCGCTCGACGAGACGCTGTGGTACGACGGCCCGGGGATCAGCGTGGACCTCGCCGCCGGCACGGACTCGCGCGGCAATCTGCTGCGCGGCTTCCTCACCGTGCACGGGACTCCCCATGCCGACACCATCCTCGGGCGTGGGCGCACGGACGTGATTCTCGGCGAGGGTGGCGCTGACCTGATCCGCGGCCGCGGGGGTGTCGACTACCTGACGACCGCGCTGCATGCGGACTGTGGTCCTCCGCGGTCGCTCGCTCGGCTGTACGGCGGCGCGGGCAACGACGGGGTCAGCAACGCGGGCGCCTGTCGGTCGCAGCTGAGCGGTGGTGGCGGTGACGACCGGCTCAGCAGCAACCGCGGCAACGATCTCATGCTGGGTGACGCGGGCGACGACTATCTGAGCGCTGGCCGCGGGGCAGTCCAGATGCGGGGCGGAAGCGGCGACGACCTCCTGCGCGTCGAGCGTGGCACCGTGCTGGTCTCCGGCGGCAGCGGATTCGATCGCTGGGTCAACTGGCGGCAGGTGTCCCAGAACACCCATCGGACCGTGGTCGACATCGGCGCCGGCACCTTCGTGGATCGCGTCGTGACTCGTGACGGGACAGACCTCGTCACCGACGGCCGGATCGTCGGCATCGAGTACTTCCGCGGCCGGATCAGCCAGGAGCGGTTCATCGGCTCGGCCGGTGTCGACCGGATCAACGCCGGCGGCACGCGGGGCAACAAGGTCGACCGGATCTACGGCCGCGGCGGCAATGACCGGTTGGTCGCTCCCCGCCACGGCTGGATCGACGGCGGTGTCGGCTCCGACTACTGCCGGGCGGAGCAGAAGCGCGACTGCGAGCGCTGACTGCTCTATATGGCGCAATTGCGGGATGGTGGCGGTCCGAATGGGACAGGAAACCACCACCATCCCGCAATCGCGTGTGGGGTCAGTCGAGTACGGCGGCGGCGAGGTGCGCGACCGCGTCGTCAACGGCGGAGTCGGCGAGGTTGCCGTACCCGAGGACGAGCCCCGGCGATGACACCTCGGATCGGATCCGGTACCCCGCGAGGTCGCTCACCCGGACTCCGCTCCGTTGAGCTCGGCGAACGACGGCTGCGGCGTCCGCGCCGGTGGGCAGGGCGAGCGTGAGATGCAACCCGGCCGCCATGCCGGACACCGCGCACTTCGGTAGCCGGTCGGCGAGCGCGTCGACCAACGCCGTCCGCCGCTGCCGGAAGGCTCGCCGCCGCCCGCGCAGGTGTCGGTCGTAACCGCCGGTGGCGATCAGGTCCGCGAAGGCGAGCTGGTCGAGGGTGGGCGGCGCGGCGCGCGGCTGCCGGTCGCCGATCCGGTCCGCCCATCGGCCCGGCGCCAGCAGCCAGCCGATGCCGACGGCCGGCGACAGGGTCTTGCTGAGCGATCCCACCAGGACGACGTGGTCGGGGTCCATGCCCTGCAGTGAGCCGATCAGCCGGCCGTCGTAGCGGAACTCGGCGTCGTAGTCGTCCTCGATCACCAGCCCGGACCCGCGACGAGCCCACTCCAGCAGCTCCGCCCGCCGACGCGGCGCGAGCGCGACACCGTACGGGAACTGGTGGGCCGGCGTGACGAGCACCGCCCGTACGTCCGGACGGGCGGCGAGCTCGTCCACCCGGATGCCGTCGGCGTCCACCCCGATCGGCACCACGGCGAGCCCCGTCGAGCGGATGGCGTCGTGGAGCCGGGTCCAGCCGGGGTCCTCGACGGCGATCGCGGTGGCGCCGTCGGCCCGCAGCGCCCGGCAGACTCTGCCCACCCCGGCCGTCGCGCTGGTCGTCACCGCCAGCTCGGCGCCGGTCACCGACGTCCCACGGACCCTTCGCAGGTAGTCGCCGAGCACCGTGCGCAGCGTGGGATGGCCGCGCGGATCGGGGAAGGCCAGGTCGGCGTTCGCCGCCGAGGTCGTCGCGCGACGGATCGCGTCGGCCCAGCGGCGGCGGGGGAACGCGCGCAGGTCGGGCAGCCCGGGCGCCAGGTCCCATCGGGGCAGCGGCTCGGTGGCCGACGGAGTCGCCGACCGTGGCGCCGGCGCTCGGCCCGACCAGCGCACGCGGGTCGCCGACCCGACCCGCGCCTCGAGATAGCCCTCGGCGACGAGCTGGGCGTACGCCTCCGTCACCGACCAGCGCGAGCAGTCGAGCCTGGCCGCGAGCGTACGGCTCGGCGGCAACGCCATCCCCTCGGTGAGTCGGCCGGACGTGATCGCCGACCGCAGCGCCCGGGTCAACCGCTGGTGCAGCGACCCCGATCCGGACAGGTCCAGCAGCACGTCCCAGGCGAGATTGGTCTGGGAGTCCACCATGCCATTGGATCGTACGCCCAGTCCGATCCGACCTACCGTCGACAGTAGCGACAGAAACTGACCGACCAATGGGACGCCGAGTGCGAGACGGGAGCAGCCGTGATCCCCCAACCGATCATCGACCGCTGGGCCGCCGAGTCCGGCGTCTTCTCGGCCCGTCCGGACGCCCCTGTCGTCATGGACGGACCGACGCGACCCCGGTGGGCGCGGGCGCTCCGGCGGTGGCGACCATTGGCGAGTTTCGTCGGCTCGGGGAGCGAGATCATCGTACGAACTCGCCAAGAGTTGCCGCGTGATCCAGCCCCACCGTCGCTGGCCGACGCCTACAGGTCGCGCCCGGGCACCCAGAGCGTGGACGATCCGGACGAGGGTGGCGTCGACCCGGGCTGCTCCGACGCTGCGGCGTCCGCCGGCCCGACGATGCCGGTCGGCGCCCGATCGATGTCGCCGGACTCCGGCTCGGCGGCCGCCGCCACCTCGCGCTCCGCCTGCACCTGCGCCAGTCGCAGCTGACCCAGCGCCTGGTCGACCTGCGGGCCGATGTCGTCGGGTAGGTAGTCGCCGAGCCGCTCCCGCATCAGGGCCGTGAGGTCGATGAACAGGCGGGCGTCCTTGCGGCCGAGCTTGACCTGCGCCGAGTTCAGCGAGGTGAACATCATCTCGGTGAGGATCTGCTGGGCCGGGGTCGAGCGCAGCTTCTCGACGTACTGTCGGACGTCGTCCTCGGTCAGCCCGCTCTCGGGATCGATCTCGCTCTCGGGTCCGCCGGTCGCGTCGGGATCCGTGCTGCTCATGGCCCCACGGTAGTCGGCGGGGTCAGGCGCCGGCGCGGACCGGTGCGCCGGTGACCAGCCAGGCGTCGGAGCGTTCGCGGTGGACGAGGGTCACGGTCCGGGCCGCGAGGTAGGCGGCGTACGCGATCCACAGCCAGGTCAGGCCGAGGTCGAAGGCCCAGACCAGTCCGGCGAGCGGGGCGTACACCGCCAGGGTGACGACGCCGGCCCATGCCAGGTACGTCCCGTCGCCGGCGCCGATCAGCACGCCGTCGAGCACGAAGGCGACGCCGCTGGCCGGCTGGGTCAGGGCCAGCACGATCAGCGCGCCGATCGCGGCGTGCCACACGTCGGGGTCGCCGGAGAACGCCCGGGGCAGCCAAGGGCTGATCGCGAGCAGGGCCGCGCCGACGGCGACGCCGAACCAGAGCCCCCAGGCGATCATGCGGCGGGTAACCCGGCGCGCGCTGGCGACGTCACCGGCGCCCAGGTAGCGGCCGGTCATGGCCTGGCCCGCGATGGCGATGGCGTCGAGGGCGAGCGCGAGAGTGATCGTGATGGTCCAGACGATCTGGTGGGCGGCGATGGAGGCGGCGGCCATCGTGCTCGCGACGAGCGTCCCGATGAGCAGCGCGACGCGCAGTGTGAGGGTGCGGACGAGCAGCGGCACGCTGGCCCGCGCCGACTCGGCGATCCCGCGCCGATCGGGCCGGAGGCGGGTGCCGTGACGGCGGGCGCCTCGGACGACGACGGCGACGAGGGCGGCGCCCGCGCCGAGCTGGGCGAGCGTCGTGCCGAGGGCGGAGCCGGAGATGCCGAGGTCGAGGCCGTACACCAGCAGCACGTTGAGGCCGATGTTGGCGAGGTTGGCCGCGACGGCGATGACCAGCGGCGTACGGGTGTCCTGGAGACCGCGCAGGATGCCGGTGCCGGCGAGGACGACCAGCATCGGAGGGAGTCCGAGGGCGGCGATCCGGAGGTAGTCGGTCGCCTGCTCGTTGACGGCGGGGCTGGCATCGAACCAGCCGACGATCGTGCCCGCCCCGAGGCCGATGCCGAGCGTCAGGGCCGCGCCGATGAGCAGGGCCAGCCAGATCCCGTTGATCCCGGTCGCGAGCGCGCCCCGCAGGTCGTCGGCGCCCAGGTGCCGGCCGACCGCGGCGGTCGTGCCGTACGCGAGGAACACCGCGAGGCCCACCACGGTCTGGACGACGGTCGCCGCGATCGCGAGTCCGGCCAGCGGATCGGTGCCGAGGTGGCCCACGATGGCCGTGTCGGCGAGCAGGAACATCGGCTCGGCGACCAGCGCGAAGAACGCGGGCACGGCGAGCCGCAGGATCTCGTGGTCGTCCGCGCCCAGTCGCCGTCGTGCTCGCACGCCACCCAGTCTAGGGTAAGGATCACAGGCGCCGTATGCCCCTAACCGTCAGGGCGCTGTCAGGGTGGTTTGTCGACAAGGAGATGTGGAGGAGCCGCCGCCTTCGACGCGCCCGAAACTTTTTCGGGTCCACATCGCGTGGAGGAGCATCGACGCAGGTCAGCGGGCTGATCGCCGAGCCAGTGAAAACGCTTTCCACAACGATGTGAACAGCCTGTGCACAGCCATTGGTCCCGCTGTCCACAGGGCTCGGTGGGTTGCCCACAGGGCCTTGTGTACGGCGCTCTTCGCGTCCGTACGGTCGGCGGCTTACGGTACCGGTCAGGACATCGACGACGGGCGGTCGCGGACCCATCCGGGCTCGCGTACGCGGCGCAACACTGTCGGTGCCGATGCCTACCGTGACCACCGTCGGATCCAGATGGGCCTTCTCGGGGACACCGTCTCGGGGTTGACCTTCGCGTCAAGAGGGGATGCAGCACGTGAGTGTCGCCGAGTTCCGAGGGGGATCGGGCTCGGACGACCCGGGGGAGGACTACAACGCGATCTTCGGCGGGCCTCCGGGCGCGAGTCGAGGGGAGCGCACGCCACCGTCCGACCACGCCGCCGAGCAGTCGGTGCTGGGCGCGATGCTGCTGTCCAAGGACGCCATCGCCGATGTCGTCGAGGCGATCCGCGGCCTCGACTTCTACCGTCCGGCGCACGAGGTCGTCTACGACGCGATCATCGACCTCTACGGCCGGGGCGAGCCGGCCGACGCGGTCACGGTCGCGGCCGAGCTGCAGCGGCGCGGCGACCTCGACCGGGTCGGCGGCGCGCCGTACCTGCACGACCTGGTCGCCGGCGTCCCGATCGCGGCCAACGCCGGCTACTACGCCGAGATCGTCCGCGAGAAGGCGATCCTGCGCCGGCTGGTCGACGCGGGCACCAGGATCGCCCAGCTCGGCTACGCCGGCGAGGGACAGGTCGACGACGTCGTCGATCGCGCCCAGGCCGAGGTCTACGGCGTCACCGAGCGGCGTACGAGTGAGGACTACCAGCCGCTGAGCGAGCTGATGGCCGAGACGCTCGACGAGATCGAGGCCATCAACGCCCACGACGGCGGTCTCGCGGGGGTGCCGACCGGGTTCGCCGACCTCGACGACCTGACCAACGGCCTGCACCCGGGGCAGATGGTGATCGTGGCGGCTAGGCCGGCGCTGGGCAAGGCACTCGCCCTCGACACGCCGCTTCCGACGCCGACCGGCTGGACCACGATGGGCGAGGTCGAGGTGGGCGACTTCCTGGTGGACGCTGCGGGCCGGCCCACGCGGGTCGTCGCCGCGACGGGCGTCATGACGGATCGGTCGTGCTACGACGTGGTCTTCCGCGATGGCGAGAAGATCACCGCCGACGGCCAGCACCAGTGGCTGACGTGGGATCGCCGAGCCCGTCGGTCGGCCAGCGATCCCGGGTACGCCAAGGAACCGGTCCTTCCGACCGTCCGAACGACCGAGGAGATCGCGCGTACGCTGCGCTGTGAGACCGCGGATTCCCGCCTGAATCACTCCATCCTGGTGGGCGCGCCGTTCGAGCTGCCTGAGGTGGATCTGCCGATCTCGCCGTACACCCTCGGCGCTTGGCTCGGCGACGGTCACTCCGATGGCGGACGAATCACGTCAGCCGATCCGGAGATCGTCACGCGGATCGAGGCCGATGGCGTGGTGGCGAAGCGGCAGGGCAACTACCTCTACGGGCTGTCGTTCCCGACGGATCCGCCAGCCGAACGCGAGTGCTTGGTCTGTGCCGTAACCTTCCAGCCCGCCTATCACGAGCAGGTGTTGTGCGGACGTCGACACGGCGGATGGGTGCGACGGCCGAAGCCGCGCTGTACCGGCTGTGGCGGCCGAGCCACGGGATCCGGGTCGTTGTGCCGCCCCTGTCGTGACGCCACGACATTCAAGGGGCGGCTTCGGAGCCTCGGGGTTCTGGCCAACAAGCACATTCCGTCGGTGTACCTACGAGCATCGGAACAACAGCGACGCGACCTGCTCGCTGGACTGCTCGACACGGACGGCTACGTCAACGCCGAAGGCAGTGTGCAGTTCGCCGTGACGAACGGCCGACTCGCTGAGGACACCCTCGAACTCGTACGTACGCTCGGCTACCGAGCCACGATGCGTACGAAGCGGGTGAAGGGCCGAAGCGAAGCCTCGTCCATCTGCTACATGGTCAACTTCACCCCGGGAGACAAGGTCTTCCACCTTCCTCGTAAGGCGTCCCGGCAGGTGATCCCCGGCGTCAAGGTCCGACATCGCCTGATCCAGGAGGTGCGTTCGATTCCTCCGGTCCCGGTGCGCTGTGTCCAGGTCGACAACCCTGATCGGCTCTACCTGGCCGGTCGATCGATGGTGCCGACTCACAACTCGACGCTGGGTCTCGATATGTGCCGGGCCGCTTCGATCAAGCATGGCCTGACCAGCGTCATCTTCTCGCTGGAGATGAGCCGTACGGAGATCACCATGCGGCTGCTGTCGGCCGAGGCGCGGATCGCGATGAACCACATGCGCAACGGCCACATGACCGATGACGACTGGTCGCGGCTGGCGCGCAAGATGGGCGAGGTGTCGTCGGCGCCGTTGTTCATCGACGACAGTCCCAACCTCACGATGATGGAGATCCGGGCCAAGGCGCGGCGGCTCAAGCAGCGCCAGGACCTGCGGCTGATCGTCGTCGACTACCTGCAGCTCCTGTCGTCCGGCAAGCGCGTGGAGTCGCGGCAGGTGGAGGTGTCGGAGTTCTCCCGGCAGATGAAGCTGCTGGCCAAGGAGCTCGAGGTGCCGATCGTTGCGATCGCGCAGCTCAATCGCGGCGCCGAGCAGCGCACCGACAAGCGCCCGATGTTGAGCGATCTCCGCGAGTCCGGCTCGCTGGAGCAGGACGCCGACGTCGTGATCCTGCTGCACCGCGACGACGCGTACGACCGCGACTCCACCCGGCCGGGCGAGGCCGACCTGATCGTGGCCAAGCACCGGGCTGGCCCGACCGATACGGTCGTCGTCGCGTTCCAGGGCCACTACTCGCGCTTCGTCGACATGCAGCAGGCCTAGCGAGCCAGGTCGGCGCCAGCCGGACGTCGGCCCCATCCCGGCCGTGGCAGGTCGCCGATGGCGGCGCCGCCGCGTCGGATCGGGCGCCGTACGTACGGCCTACCCATCGCCGACCCGGGCGATCTCACCCCTACCACCGAGAAGGAGCACCGATGGCAGACAGGGAACCGCCGACCGCCGCCGGCAAGGTGGTGATGCACTTCGCGATGTCGCTGGACGGGTTCGTCTGGGGACCCGACGTCCATTCGACGGAGTGGATGGCCGGCGTCTCGCTCCGCCCCGGTCTGGACCAGGAGTACCTGCAGACCACCGGGGCCATCCTTGGTGGTCGCAAGGGCTGGGACGCCTACCCCGATCCCACCAGCCCCTACGGTGGATGGCACAAGCCGCTGTTCGTCCTCACCCACCATCCCGAGGACGCGACGCCGGCCGAGGGGGTGACCTTCCTGAACTGCGATGTGGCCGAGGCCGTCCGCATCGGGCTGGAAGCCGCCGAGGGCAAGAACCTCGAGATCTTCTCGCCCACGATCGGCCGCCAACTCCTCGAGCGCGGGCTGGTCGACGAGCTCGACCTGCACATCCTGCCGGTGCTGCTCGGCGACGGGATCCGGCTGTTCGACAACCCGGGTGGCTCGCCGATCCGACTCGACCTGCTCGCCGGCGACGATCCCCGGGCCTCGGTGGACGTGCGGTATCGCCCGGTCGCGGCCGAGTAGAGCGTGGCGGGTCGGCTCAACGTCGAATGCGGGTCACCCAGTACGGCGTGTCCGGCGTCGGCGGTGTGTTGAACCGGGCGTTCGGCAGGTACAACCAGGGTCCGAAGGCTGCCACCGTCGTCGGAACGTCGAAGTCGGGGCTGGTGTGAGTCGCGACCAGCGTTCCCGCCGTGCCCGCCCGGTTGAGCCGGATCTCGGCGACCTGGTTGAGCTGGTTCTGCACCGCGTACAACGTCTTGCCGACCACGAGCAGCCCGTCGCCGTTGGTCAGCAGGGTGCCGCCGAGATCGACCTGGCGGGCATCGCCGGACTTCGGATCGACGCGGAACAGCAGCCCGGTGCTCGACTGGACGACGAGCAGGGCCCGCCGGTCCGGTGTCTGGGCGATGCCGTTGGCGTTGAATCCGGGGGTCTGCTCCCAGTCGCCGCCTAGGGGCACCGCCTCCGGCTCGTCCGGCAGCCCGCCGAGTCGCCCGAGCGGCACCCGGTACAGCTCGGCTCGCATCGAGTCGGTGAACCACGCCGCGTTTCGGGTGAGCACGACGTCGTTGACGAAGCTCGGCTCCGTCGTGAACTGGTAGCTCGCCAGCACGTCGCCGGTGCGGACGCTCACCACTCGGCCGTCGCCGGCGTCGCCACCGGAGACGAACAGGCGCCCGCGCAGGTCGGCTTTCAGGCCGACCGACGGCGTGCCCGGCCCCTGGCTGATCACCTTGCCCCGGCCGGTGATGAGATTCGCCTGGTAGATGTCGCCGTCGGCGCGAGAGCCGAACCAGGCGTACGGCCAGACGTTGATCGCGATCCCCTCCGGCAGGAAGCCGTCGGGCAGCTCGATCCGGTCCGGGAAGGGCTCGAACGCCGGCGCTGGTGGTGCGGCCGCGGACGGTGCGAGGGTCGCCAGGCCGAGTGAAGTGAGGGCTCCGACCAAGACAGTACGGAACATCGGTTGCTCCCGTGGTCGACGGACAACGTCATCGTAGGTACGTCGGGGACGCGGGGTCGGATGTCGATCGGTCGCATGGGTCTGCCCTGACAAGGGCGTAGCGTCGAGCGCATGACTGTCAACGTCCGATACATCGTCAAGGACACGACGGATCTCACGGTGTACGAGCTCCTGGGCTTCGAGGTGCTCATGCATCCCGGGCCCGGATTCGCAATGCTGGGAAAGGGTGAGGCCCGCCTGCTGCTCAACGTTCCCGGTGGCGGGGGTGGCGCCGGCCAGACCACGTCGTCCGGTCAGGCGCCGACGTCGGGCGGCTGGAACCGGATCCAGATCGAGGTCGACGACGTGGATGCCGAGCTGCGACGGCTCACGGCCGCCGGGGTGCCGGCCCGCGGCGACGTCATCGACGGCCAGGGCGGGCGACAGGTCATCGTCGAGGACGCGTCCGGTAACCCGATCGAGCTCTTCGAGTCGAAGGCGAGGTCGGCCTGAGCTGGTCCGGTGGGCTCCGTCGACGTGAAGCGGGCGTGCGTACGGTTCCGCGGAACCGGGTCGGTTGTCAGGTCCGGCTCGTACCGGGAGCGCCCGCCGACGCTCGGTTGTCGTCGGTGAGCCAGCGCAGCACCGCCGGGGTCGCGTCGAAGTGGCCGGCGTGGGCGGCTTCCGCGCCCAGGGTGAGGACGGCGTCGGGGATGCGACCCGCCAGCCAGGTGCTGTGGGCCACCGGCACGACGGTGTCCAGGACGCCGTGCCACAGCAGGACGGGCACCGAGATGGCGGCCGGGTCGAAACCCCACGGCAGTCCGTAGAGCGCGAGCTCGTCGTCGATCCAACCGGCCAGGCCCGGGCGCAGCGCCTCGGCGTACGCGGTCGCCAGCATCCGCTGTACCTCGGGCCGGGCCAGCACCGCCTGCTCGGCCGCCGGCAGCAGCGCGGTCACGTCCTCGGTCTCCGTCTCGGCCAGGAAGGCTTCCAGCTCCACCCGGCCGCGCCGGGCGGCGGTGGCACTGGCGCGGTTGCTCTCCATCATGCCGGCCGCCCAGTCGAGGCCTTCGGCATCGCACGGCGCCGTGGCGGCCAGCGTCGCGACCTTGCGTACCCGCTCGGGATGGGCGGCGGCGAACGCCAAGGCATGGGGGCCGCCGCCGGAGACGCCGAAGACGACGACGCGATCCAGCTCGAGGGCGTCGGCGATGGCGGCGATGTCGTCGGCGGCATCGATGACCCGCCGTCCCGGATTCGGGGTCGAGTGGCCGTACCCGGGGCGGTCGTAGGTGACCAGGCGGACCCCGAGCTCGGCGAACAGGCGATCGTCGGGATAGCGCGCCAGGCGGCTCATCGGCGTGCCGTGGGCATAGAGAACCGGATTGCCTCCGGGCACTCCCCACTCCTCCACCGCCAGCCTCCGGCCGTTGGTCGTGTCGACTTCTCGCATGGTGGTCGCGGGCCGTGCGGCCGTGGGCCGGGTCCCGTCGCCTTTCTGGCGTGGTCGGTCGGGCCTGGTCAGCGTACAGTTCGGCGGCGCCACGCCGTGGAGGTCGGGAGCCCGTCAGCGGTGGCGGTCCTCGTAGTGGTTGCGCAGCAGGTCGCCGCCCCAGTCGTCGGTCAGGTGCCGCCAGACCGAGTGCGCGTGGTTGGCGTCGTCTTGTGTGTTGTCGTACTCGATGAGCAGCGTCGGGCCGCGCAGGCAGTAGTAGTGGCCGTTGCCCGGTCCGGGCTCGAGCGGTCCGAGCCAGGTGAACTCCATCGCGTCGAGACCCGCCTCCGTGGCCTCCGCCCAGCACGCTGCGGCGTAGTCCGCCGGCGCGCGATCCAGGTAGCGACGCAGCAGCCGGTCGAAGAGGTCGCGCTGCGCATCGTCGAGATCGCCCCGTGGGATGCCGCTCGGGAGTACGGCGGGGTCCGCCACCGGGTCGAACCGGGTCAGGATGTCGTGGGGCGCCACATCCCCGGGTACGGCCACGGCCCGGCGATCGGGATCCATCGCGGCCAGCAGGGCGCGGGGGAGGTCCTCCTCCGGCGCCAGCAGCCGGTGACCGGCGGCCAGTCCGGCGGCGTCCGCGGGCAGCCGGGCGGGCTCGGCGCCGACGAAGTGCGGGGTGACGGTGTAGCGGTCGTCGCGCACCTCGACGTGGATCGCCAGGTGGTGTCCGTTGATCCGCCACGACCATCGGCCGTTGCCGGGCTCGCCGCCGATCCGGACCCAGTACTTGTCACCGTCGGGTACGGCGCCGAGGACGAGGGTACGTCGGGCCCGCTCCACGCGTACGGCGCCCAGTGTCACCTCGTCGTCGCCGCTGCCCGCGCGTACCAGATCGTCGAGCAGGCCGCGCTGCTCCGCGGTCAGCTCCTCGACCGGCTGACCCGGACGGTCGCCGGGCAGGTAGGTCCACGTGTGCCGGTGGGGATCGTCGGGTGGGAGCCGCACCGCCTGCCGCTGCTGCGGGGTCAGGGCCGCCAGGAACGCCGCGGCCGCCTTGGCCATCGCCGCGGTGGTGGTGCTCGGGGAGTCGTCGGTCATGTCGACCATCATGCGTCGGCGTCCCGACACGAGGGTGATCGGATCGGTGGCCGGCACGGTTCCGCGGAACCGGCACGCGCCCGACACGGTTCCGCGGAACCGCTCAGGTCCCCACCACCCGGCCGCTCAGCGCAGCCGTGGGTCGTTGCCGGCCGCCGTGCTCACGCGCAGGTGGAGGGCGTCGGCGACGGCGCCCCAGTCGACGTAGGAGAAGTTCGTCGCGTCGCGGTCGGGGTCGATGCGCGGCCCGGTCTCGGGCTCGTCGTGGGTGACCAGCAGGCCGCGGCGGTAGTCGCCCACCACCCGGTTGGTCACCGCGAGCCCGTCGGAGCCGTTGATGTCGTCGACGCCGACTCCGGCGACCCGGAACGTGCCGAGCGAGCGATTGCGCCCGGTCGTGGCGTACACCGCGAACCGGTCGTCGCCCTGGCTGGAGACCACGACGTACCCGGTGCGGCCGCGCCCGTAGTAGATGTCGACGCCCTCGGCGTCCGCGACCAGGTTGGGGCCGCCGAAGCCGGTCGCGTCGGGGTCGATCGGCTCGCATTCCTCGGTCTCGGGGTTCCAACGGTCGTGGATGCCGAAGTCGGCGACCCGGTCGAGCAGCTTCGGCCGGCCGTGCCCGAGCGGCAGCGGGATCCGCCACAGCCCGACGTCCTCCTGCGTCGCGTACAGCACGTCGGTGCGCTGGTCGACGGCGACGCCCTCGAGCTGCGGCCCGATGCCGGGCTCCTCGCACGGCACCCACGTCGTGCCGTCGGGCAGTCGGAACTCGCCGGGCAGGTCGAGGTGCTCGATATCGGTGTACGCCAGCGCGCCGCGCTGCTGGACGATCCGCGCCGTCGCGATCCTGGTCGCTGCCTCCTGCGTGACCACCGCGTACGTCGCCCCCCGATGCGGCTGCCAGGCGGCGACGCCGTACGCGGTGTGCCCCTCGTCGACGGTCTCCCGATCGGGGCTGAAGAGGAACTCCTGCTCCGGCGCCGTGACCTCGCGCAGTGGCGTCGCGGCGTGGGAACCCCTGCGGTCGATCGTGAAGAACCGCAGCTGGTCGTTGTAGCGGTCCGACACCACCGCGACGTCGACCGTCCGGCCTCGAAGGCGGAGCCCGTGGGCGATGTCGACGTTGTTGTAGCGCCCGGGCACGCCGTCGGCCCGTGGTGCCGGGTCGGCCGGCAGCGACTGCAGCTCGGTCGAGTCCAGGTCGTAGACCCGCAGGCCGCCCTCCTTGGCGGTCGCGACCACGATCGATCGGCTCGAGTCGCGGTGCACCCAGATCGCCGGATCGTCGCCGGACGCATTCCCGCCCGCCTCGTCGTCGTACAGGACCGGCGTCTCGTTGTCGGTCGTGACGATCGCCGGCGGATCGCCTTGGTGGGCGTCCGCGGTCGGTTCGCCGCCGACGGCGGACGGCGAAGCCGCGAGCGCGATGGCGGCGCCGATGACGACGAGAGTACGGCTCATGGTCGGAGCCTGGTCGGTCAAGATGGCGTACGACGTGGCCGGCCGGCGAACGCGTGGCGAACAAGCCCGGCCCTCGACGGTTCCGCGGGACCGAAGGCGATGGACCGTCGGGGTGCCGAGGGTGACGTGGTCAGCCGCCGGGGCGCGGTCAGCCGCCGGGGGCGCGGACGAACCCGGCGATCAGGTCGGCGACCCGCTTCGGGTTGCCGAGGTACGGCACATGCCCGCCGGGGAGCACCTCCACTCGCGCGTCGGGCATCAGCTCGGCCGTGCTCCGCGCCACGTCGACCGATCCGATCGGGTCGTCGTCGCCCCAGACGAACAGGGTCGGCGCCTGGACCGATCGCAGATCTTCGGGTCGCAGCCGCATCGCACGGCGGAATCCGAACGGCTGGATCACCGCGCGCAGCTCGGCGAGGTTCGCGGCGGCCACGTCCCGATCGCGGCCCGCCGCGGCGACGGCCGCCACCAGGTCCGGGTAGCGGACGATCGTGTCTCCCTCGCCCACCGAGGACAGCAGCCGGACGACCCGTTGGGGGGTGGGCTTCGCGATGCGGGACGCCAGGTCGCCGAGCCCGGGCGTGGCCATCAGCCGCAGGGGTGCGGACGGTTGGGTCCCCGGCAGCAGCGGTACCGACCCGATGATCGCGAGCCCACGTACTCGCTCCGGACGCGCCATGGCGTACCACAGCGACCACACCGCGCCCATCGAGCTGCCGACGAACGTGGGTCGTTCCAGGTTCAGGGCGTCCAGGACCTGGTCGACGAAACCGACCGTGGCGTCGCGGAACCGTCGTCGGGGGGTCGGCATCGGGTCGCTCAGGCCGAGCCCGGGCCGGTCGACGGCGATCACGCCGACGCCCTCGAGATGCTTCAGGAGCGGGACGAAGGACACCGAGGACGTGTTGCTGCCGTGCAGGAAAACCGCGGGTGGCCCGTCGCCGATCTCGACGACGTGGACGCGCTGCCCGGTCGCCAGCGCGACGTGGCGGCGCCGGGTCGGCAGCTGCGCCAGCATGCGCTCGTGGGTCGCGAGCAGCTCGGCGGACCTGGGGTCGGGTCCGACCGGGCGAGTACGTGACTGCCGGGTCGATCTCATGGGGCTCACGGTGACCGAAGGTCAGGGCCGCCGCCTAGTTCGATCTTCGAACCCGTCCTGGCGACGTCGCGGTGCCAGAATGGCCAGGTGGGCCAGGGCGAGTCCGACGACTACTGCTCGTTTTCGAAGGCGATCGAGCACCTCGGAGACCGCTGGAGCCTGCTCATCGTCGCCGACCTGATTCGTTCCGGGCCGCGCGGATTCAACGCCCTCGCCGCCGGGCTGCCGGGCCGCATCTCGCGCTCGGTGCTGTCCGACCGGCTCCGCAGGCTCGAGGATCTCGGACTCGTCTCCCGTACCGGCGATGTCGGCAGGGGCGGCGACGGCGGTGGCGAGCGCAGCCGGGGCGGCCGGGGCGGCAGCGGTCGCTATCGACTCACCGCGGTCGGCCAACGACTGGCGCCCACTCTCCTGTCGTTGCGCGACTGGGCGGCGACCTGGGTGCCTGACGACCCGGCGATGGTCGAGCGCGATCCGGACGTCGTCGTGGCCTGGCTGGCGCGACGCGTCGACCCCGCTCGGCTGCCGGATCGTCGGACGATCCTGGAGATCACGATGCGGCACGAACGCCGGCACCGCTGCTGGCTCGTGCTCGAGCGGGACCAGGAGCCGTACGGCTGCCTCGACGATCCGCTGCTCGACGTGTCTCGCTACGTGTACGTCGAGGGCTCCGCAACCGCGATGCTGGCGCTGGCTCGCGGTCGGGCCGACTGGTCGGATCTCGTGGCCGACGGGTCACTCTCGGCCTTCGGCGACCCGGCGCTCGTCAGGCGGCTGCCCGACTGGTTCAGGTCGGCGGACCAGACGCTTCCGGGCGAGATCGCCGCTCCAGATTCGATGCCGCGGCGGCTGCGTGCTCTCTGACCGGTCGTGGACCGGTCGGCTGTTACGGTCGCCCGATGCGATTCCTGAAGCCAGCCATGGTCATCGGCTCCGCTGCCGTGTTGGTCGTCGGTCTCGCCGGCCCGGCCAATGCGGATCGGGACACCGCGGTGGACATCCGCGGCGACGCCCGCGCCAGCCTGGACGTGACGAAGGTCCACTTCCGGCACAACGCCGACGGTGCCTATGCCAAGACTCACGTACGCAACCTGCGAAAGCGCGGGCAGTTCGTGTTCGCGGTCGCCAACCGGAGCAACTCGCTGCGCTTCGGCGTGGCCGCGACCGGACACCGCGACGGCTCGGTGACGAAGAAGTTCTACCGCTACCGCAACGGCAACCTGACGCGCGTGCGCTGCCGGGCGGCCCGGGTCAACTGGAAGCCGCGGCGTGACACCGTCACGATGTCGTTCCCGAACCGCTGTTTCCGGCGGCTTCCGGACCGGATCGTCATGGCCGTCGGGTCGACGCGGAACTTCCCCAACGGCCCGACCGTCGACCAGGGGCCGACGGTCGTCCTGGGGCGCTGACCCACAGCCGGTATCACCGCCACGCCGAGCCGGTCCGCACCGCCGGCGTCACCGTTCGTCGTCCTCGGTCCAGGCCGGTCGCAGCTCGACCGTCTCGCCGGGCCCGCTGAACCTCGCGGCGATCGCCTCGGCCCGCTCGTGGCTCACGACGTCGATGAGGAAGAACCCGGCGAGGTGCTCCTTCGTCTCCGAGTACGGACCGTCGGTCACCAGCGACTGGCCGTCCGACCAGCGGTACAGCCGGGCGGTCGTCGGGTCACCGAGCGCCTCGCCGCCGACCAGCTCACCACGGTCGGACAGCTCGCTCATGACGGCGTCGAACTCCGCGTTCAGGGTGTCCCGCTCCGCCTGCGGCAGGGCCTGGTTCTCGGCGACGAAGTCACCGGTCGGGTGTCCCCAGGGCTGCGGGTTGGAGTGGATCAGGATGACGTACTTCATGGGATGTCTCCTCTCGTGACGACTGAGGGCCGGGTGGCGCCTCCGTAGGAGACGTCGGAGCCGGATCGCGGTCCTCGACATCGGCCGGGCCTACGATTGCGCATCCGGAGTCTCCCCCCGCAGACCGGCGGCCTTCGCCTCGAGGTAGCGCTGCTCGGGCAGGCTCGTGGTGAGCCGGGCCGCGAGCACGTAGCTCTCGACCGCGCCGTCGGCATCGCCGGCCATCTCGAGCAGATGCCCGCGTACGGCATGCAGCCGATGGTGATCGGTCAACCGCCGGTCGTCCTCGAGCGACCGCAGGATCGCGAGGCCCTCGGCCGGCCCGTCGACCATCGCCACCGCGACGGCCCGGTTGAGCGACACCATCGGGTTGGGCGTGAGCTGCTCGAGCATTCGATACAGCGTCACGATCTGGGGCCAGTCGGTCGTCTCAGTGCTCGCCGCCTCGGCATGGACGGCGGCGATCGCGGCCTGTACCTGAAAGGGACCGACCGGACCGTCCGGCAGGGTCGCCGTGATCAGCCGGACGCCCTCGTCGGCGGCCGCGCGGTTCCACCGCGTCCGATCCTGCTCGGCGAGCGGCACCAGGCCGCCGTCCGGTCGGGTCCGGGCCGGCCGGCGGGCGTCGGTGAGCAGCATCAGGGCCAGCAGACCGGCGACCTCGCCGTCGTCCGGACGAAGCGTCCGAGCCATCCGGGTCAGTCGGATGGCCTCCTGGGTCAGCTCGACGCGATGGAGGTCGGAGCCGCCCGACGCGGTGTACCCCTCGTTGAAGATCAGGTAGAGGACGTGCAGAACGGCACGCATCCGACTCGCTCGTTCCGCGGGCGGCGGCGGTCGGAACCGAGCACCGGATTCCTTGATGCGCTGCTTGGCCCGGCTGATCCGCTGCGCCATGGTCGACTCCGGAACCAGGAAGGCCCGGGCGATCTGCGCCGTGGTCAGGCCGCCCACGGCGCGCAGGGTGAGTGCGACCTGGGACGGCGGCGTCAGCGCCGGGTGGCAGCACAAGAGCAACAGCGTCAGCGTGTCGTCCTCGTCGGTCGCGCCGGTGGGGTTCGAGGTGTCGGCGACGGAGGCGGTCTCGGCGTCGCGGCGCTCCATCGCGACGACCGAGGCCTCCCGCCGGTCGCGCGCCTGGTCGCTTCGACGCTGGTCGATCCAGCGCCGTGAGGCCACCCGGATCAGCCACGCCTTGGGATCGTCCGGCGCTCCGTCCCGCGGCCACTGGGTCGCGGCAGCCAGCAGCGCCTCCTGCACGGCGTCCTCGGCGGTGTCGAAATCGCCGTAGCGCCGGATCAGCGCACCGAGGACCTGCGGCGCGAGCTCCCGCCACAGGTCGTCGGTCGTCGACGGTGTCGTCACATCTCCTACACTCCCGCCTCGTGCGCAAGCTCACCTATTACATCGGCACGACGCTCGACGGGTTCGCGGCCGGTCCGGGCGGCGAGATCGACTTCTATCCGGTAGCGGCCGACCATCTCGCCCAGATGGCCGAGGCGTACCCCGAGGTCCTGCCGACGCACGTCCGTGCGCAGCTGGGCGTCGACGCGCCGAACCGTCGGTTCGACACGATCATCCAGGGTCGCGCGACCTACGAGCCGGCGGTGGCGTCGGGGATCACGAGCCCGTACGCCCACCTGCGGCAGTACGTCGCCTCGACGACGCTGACCGCGAGCCCCGACCCGGACGTGACCGTCGTCGCCGACGCGCTCGGCACCGTACGGGCGCTCAAGCAGGAGGACGGGCTGGACATCTACCTGGCCGGCGGCGGTCGACTGGCGGGGACTGTGCGGGACGAGATCGACGAGCTGATCGTCAAGGTCTACCCGGTGCTGGCCGGGACCGGCGTACCGATGTTCACCGCCGACTTCGAACCCCGGCATTTCGAGCTCATCGAGCAGAGCTCGTTCTCCAGCGGAGCGGTCGTGCTGAGCTACGTCCGGGCCGGCTGACGGACTTGCCGTCGGGTCGGCGGGCGGGATCGTGCGACGCAAAATCTGCGGAGCAAAACGGACCTTGCGACCAGTTTCGCGGGAAGCTCTCGCCGCCCGCCGGAGATGCTTGATACACCTGCGTTGTGAGAATCCTCGAGCTCGACGCCGGCCGTGCCCGACAGGTGACCGACTTCGGCAGTGAGAGATTCACCGTGACGCCCATGGCCCAGGTCGCCCGAGGTGTGATGACCTGCCTTCGGCTCGGACCCGGTGGTCGAATCGGTCGGCACGCGGCGGTCCGCCGGCAGTTGTTTCTGGTAGTGGCGGGCGACGCCATGGTCTCGGGCGAGGACGGCGTCGAGTTCGCGCTCAAGCCGGGACACGCCGCCTTGTGGGAGGCGGGTGAGAGCCATGAGACCCGGTCCCTGAGCGGGATGATGGCGATCATCACCGAGGGCGACGTCCGCGCCCTCCTCGCCGACTCGTCGGCGGCCTCGGGCTAGGCGGACGCAGTCGTACGTCGGAGCGGCTGGCCCCGCGATCAGCCGAAGTCCACGTCGATGCAGGCGTAGAAGGCGTTGGGAGTGTCGCCGATCTCCCAGACGGCGAAGACCAGGTGCCGCCCACTGCGGTCGGGCAGGGTGCCGGTGTGCGTGACGTCCGCCGGTGGCTGCTCGAAGTTGCCCGGGACCTCGAGGAACGGCTGCGGATCGAGGTCGGCGCGGGTCAGCGGCTGGGTCGGGTCGTAGCCGTCGTTGGTGATGTAGTAGCGCCAGCTCTCGGTGACGTGCCGGGCGGTGAGGTGCCAGGAGAAGCTCTGCGCGCCACTGCTCACCGGCTGCGCCGGCCAGCTACCGTCACGCGGGTCGTCCAGCTCGCCGAACCGGGCGTTGCCCCCGCTGCAGAGGGTGCCGTCGGCCGGACCGCCCGCCGGATAGTCGCCAGGTCCTTCGACGCTCTGCGGCTCCCACTGGATGTCACCGCAGTTGGTGACCGCGCCCTGCTGGCAGAACTTGGCCCGGCTCGTCGGTGAGTTCGTGTAGCCGTGGGCGTAGGCCGCCGGGGCGAACAGCCACACGGTCAGGGCGAGAACCATGGCCGGGATGGAGACCAGGGTCCCGGCGCGAGCGAGCTGACGTGATCTGTGCACGTTTCCTTCTCCTTCGGCTCTGTCTGTGGAGTCTGCGAGGTTTGAGCCTGTGGTCGCGGAACTGCTGTGCCATCGATCCGGAGCGTGACAATCGCTGGACAATAGAAAACATTATTTACAGTGAAGTGTCAATAGGCCCTGCCCGATTTGCCATGAACAGATATGACATCCGGCTGACCGGTCCGTGACGGATCGGCGCCCCGGCGATGGCCGTTGTGCTTTGCTTGGACGGATGGACCGCCGGTGGAGCACTCGACAGCTGGGTCTGGCACTCGCGGTGCCGGCCCTGCTCCTCCTGGTCATGGTGGCCGCGGTGCTCTCCGGGCCGGAGGTGACCCAAATCCCGATGCCGCCTGGCTCGCGCAGTGCCCCACCGATCACGCCCGCGCCGGGCATGGAGACGCCGCTGCTGCCCACGATGTCGCCGTTCGCCGAGGGTGGGAACGCGAGTCCGGAGTGGCTCGGCGTGCTCGCGAAGCTGCTGGGCGGCGTGCTGGCCGTGCTCGCCGTGCTGGTGGCCGGGCTGCTGCTCTGGAAGTACGCACCCCGGCTGCGGCTGGCGTTCCGGCGGCCCG
>Ga0081538_10000862_pt1 | contig 32718 bp, 30 predicted proteins | sample TabmetS5T2R1_FD_71022 | JGI IMG/M metagenome (GOLD analysis project Ga0081538, IMG submission 71022) | Tabebuia heterophylla rhizosphere microbial communities from the University of Puerto Rico - S5T2R1 | ecosystem: Host-associated > Plants > Roots > Rhizosphere ...
GTCGTCGACGGGGAGGGGGAGAACCAGATCTTCGCCGCCCCGGGCGCGAACCCCTCGCTCGCCCCGGGCCGTGTCGACATCGGCGAGCCGAACGCGCTCCTGAGCCAGCTCGAGATCAAGGACGAGGCGATCGAGGCCGCTCTGGACGGGTTCGACGGCTTCTTCTGCCTGAACGCGGCGCCCGCCCGCGAGGTGGCACCCGCGATCCTCGAGCGCGCTGACCTGATCGTCGCCAACTCCCTCGAGCTCGAGGCGCTCGGGTCGAGCCCCATGGGGACGCTCTTCGCGCTGACGCTCGGCGCGGAAGGAGCGCTCGTGCTCGACGACGGGGTCGAGGTGGCGCGCGCCGCCCCGCCGCCGGTGGAGGCCGTCGACGGCACGGCCGCCGGAGACGCCTTCACAGCCTGCCTCGTCGTCTCGCTGCTCGAAGGGCGCGAGCGCGAGGATGCGCTCCGCCGAGCGTGCGCCGCCGGCGCGATCGCCGCCTCGCGGCCCGGAGCGCAACCGTCCCTTCCCACCACGGCTGAGGTCGACGAGATACTGGCGCCGTGAACCAAGCGACCCCGATCCTGCTCGACTGCGACCCGGGCCACGACGACGCGATCGCGCTCCTGCTCGCGCTCGCGAGCCCCGAGCTCGAGCTCCTGGGTGTGACAACCGTCGCCGGGAACCAGACGCTCGAGAAGACGACCGCGAACGCGCTTCGCGTCCTCGAGTTCGCGGGTCGGGGCGATGTCCCGGTCGCCGCCGGGGCCGATCGGCCGCTCGCCCGGGAGCTCTTCGTCGCCGCCTACGTCCACGGGGAGTCCGGGCTCGACGGACCGTCGCTCCCCGAGCCGCAGGGCGAGCCGGTCGCCGAGCACGCGGTCGACTTCCTCGCCGAGCGCATCGCCGCCTCCGAGCGCCCCGTCACGCTCGTCCCGGTGGGCCCCCTGACCAACATCGCCCTCCTCCTGGAGCGCCGCCCGGAGGCAGCGGCGAACGTCGAGCGCATCGTCCTCATGGGCGGCGCGATCGCAGAGGGAAACGTGACGCCGGCGGCCGAGTTCAACGTCTACGTCGATCCCGAGGCGGCGTGGCGCGTGTTCAGGAGCGGGCTGCTGGTGACCATGATCGGCCTCGACGTCACCCACAAGGCGCTCATGACCGACGCGCACGCCGAGCGCCTACGCGCCGCCGGGCCGTGCGGCCGGCTGGTCGCGGAGCTCTACGACTTCTTCACGGAGTACCACCGCCGCACGTACGGGACCGAGGGCGCGCCCATTCACGACGCCGTCGCGGTCGCGCAGGTGCTCAGGCCGGGAATCGTCGAGACGCTGCACCGCCACGTGGACGTCGACTGCGAGTCGCAGCTCTGCCGGGGCCGCACGGTCGTCGACCTCTGGCACCGCACCGGGAACGAGCCGAACACAGATGTCGGCGTCGGCATCGACGCCGACGCTTTCCTCGAGCTCCTGTGCGGACGACTCGCGTCGTTCTGAATGCAGGAGCGGCCCGCGCGATCACGAACCATGCCTGAGCATGGCGCCGAAGAAGCGTCCGTCTCGGGCTCGCCCGAAGTCATCGGCCCGCGCGCGCAAGCCTGAGCGGGCACACCACGAGCTGCTCGGGCTCGCGCTGGTCGCCGTGGGCATCTTCCTCGCGGTGGTCACCTGGCTCGAGGGGAACGGCGGCATCGTCGGCACGACAATCGCCGACTGGCTCGACGCCCTCTTCGGCACCGCGCGAATCGGAGTCCCGATCGTCCTCCTCGTGCTCGGGGGGCTCATGATCGCCCGGGCGTCGCTCGTGGACGTGAAACCGTTCCGACTGGGTCTCGCGCTCGTCTGCGCCGGCACCCTGGTGCTGCTCGGGGACGAGCGCGGCGGAGCCTTCGGCACCGCGTCCGACGCCGTCTTCGGCCGCCTGATCGGCGGCACGGGGACGTTCATCCTCGGCCTCTTCCTAGTCTGGGGCGGGGCGCTGCTCCTAACGGGCGCCTCGCTCGGCGCCATGCTGCGCCGGTCGGCCGGCATCGCCCGCGAAACGGCCGAAGCCGCGGTCCGGACGGTCGCGGCCGTTCGCGTCCCGTCCCGCGACGACCTGCCCTGGGGTCAGACCCTCGACCACGCCTCGAACAGCCACACCCACGTAGAGCGGCCCGTCGACGGCGAGGAGGCCTATCCGGACGTCGTCAGCGACGCTCCGCCGCAGCCGCCCGTGCTGATCGACCAGCTCGAGCCCCTGGGCGATTCGGACCTCGACCTCGAGACCGAGGAGGTACCGGAGCCGCCCAGCCTCTTCGACCCGGCCGGCACCGAGCACGTCGACTACCGGCTTCCCGACGCCGCCGTGCTCCGCCGCTCGCGCCCGCACGAGGGCCAGCCTGCCAAGGCCACCGAGCGCACATCGGAGGCGCTGCTCCAGGCGCTCGGCCACTTCGGCATCGACGCGACGCTGGTCGGCCAGGTCGTGGGGCCGCGCGTCACGCGCTACGAGCTGCAGCTCGCGCCCGGCACCAAGGTCGGCAAGGTCGCGTCCCTGAAGGATGACCTGGCGTACGCGCTCGCCACCACCGAGATCCGCATCCTCGCGCCCATCCCCGGCAAGCAGGCGGTGGGGGTCGAAGTGCCGAACCTGGCGCCCAACATCGTCACGCTCGGGGACATCTTCGACGAGCTCCCCGAGACGGCGAGCCCGCTCTCCGTATGGCTGGGGAAGGACATCTCCGGCGCCTCTGTCCATGCCGATCTCGCTCGGATGCCGCACATCCTGATCGCCGGCACCACCGGCTCCGGGAAGTCGGGCTGCATCAACACGATGCTCTGCTCGATCCTCCTGCGGGCGACTCCGGAGGACGTGCGCATGATTCTCGTCGACCCCAAGCGCGTCGAGCTCGGGCTCTACGAGTCGATCCCGCACCTCCTGACGCCGGTCGTCTCCAGCCCGAAGCAGGCTTCCGCCGTGCTCACGAACGTCCTCGCGGAGATGGACAAGCGCTACGAGCGCATGAGCCTGGCGCGAGCGCGCAACCTCGGCGAGCTCAACCGCGCCCTCCGGAAGCGAGGCGACCAGCCGCTCCCGAACCTCCTGATCGTCATCGACGAGCTCGCCGACATGATGATGGTCTCGCCGCAGGAGGTCGAGGATGCCGTCATCCGCCTCGCGCAGAAGTCCCGCGCGGTCGGCATCCATCTCGTGCTCGCCACGCAGCGCCCCTCCGTGGACGTGATCACCGGGATGATCAAGGCGAACGTCCCCTCGCGGATCGCCTTCGCGGTCTCCAGCCAAACCGACAGCCGGGTGATCCTCGACACCTCCGGAGCCGAGAGCCTGCTCGGCCAGGGCGACATGCTTTTCAAACCGCTCGGGACTTCGCGTCTCCAGCGCGTGCAGGGCGCCTATGTGAGCGAGGAGGAGATCGCGCTGATCGTCGAACAGTGCCGCAGCCAGCGCCCTCAGGAGCTCGACGAGTCCCTGCTCGAGCCGCCCGAGGCCGCGCAGGGAGTGGGGGAGGGAGACGAGGACTTCGACCCCGACGAGGACCCGCTGCTCGACCGCGCGATCGAGGTCGTCGTGCAGACCCAGACCGCCTCGGTCTCGCTCCTCCAGCGCCGACTTCGGGTCGGGTACACGCGTGCCGGGCGCCTGATCGACATGCTGGAGCGCCGCGGGATCATCTCCGGCTACGAGGGCTCGAAGCCCCGGCGCGTGCTCGTCGGCGAAGGCGAGCTGGAGCGCGTGCTCGCGGAGATCGCTTCCTAGCGCTCGCTAACGAACAGGCGCTGCGCACCGTCCTAGAAATGAAGGCGTGGGAGGGATAGCATCCTCCGATCCCACACGACGCCATGGGCGATAGAGGAGGTTCCGTGAAAGGACGAAGAAAGCTTGCGTGGCTGCTGGTGCTGCTCGTCTCGCTCGCTCTCGCGCTCGTCGCAGCCGGCTGCGGCGGGGACGACGACGCGGCACCGGCGGGAACAGGGGAGACCGAGCCGCCGGCTGAGGAGACGATAAGCGTCGGCATGGTCAGCGACACGGGCGGGCTCGACGACCGCGGCTTCAACGAGTTCTCGATCAACGGGTTCGAGCGCGCCCAGTCCGAGCTCGGCGTCGACGGCCGCGTGTACGTCTCCGAGTCGGGCGACGACTACCTGCCGAACCTGACCGCGGCGGTGGACGACGGCCACGACCTAGTGATCGCGATCGGCTTCCTCATCCAGCCGTCGGTGGCGGAGGTGGCGGCCGAGGCGACCGACGTGAACTTCGCCGGCGTCGATCAGTTCTTCGGCGAGGAGCCGGACTGCGGAGGCGACACCGGTATCGTTTGCTCCCTCCCGAACGTCCTCGGGCTCCAGTTCCCCTCGGAGGAGGCCGGCTACCTCGCCGGCATCGTCGCCGCCGGGATCACGGAGACCAACACCGTCTCCACGGTCGGCGGAATCAAGATCCCGTCGGTCGACAACTGGATCGCCGGCTTCCGGCAGGCCGTCCAGGACACGAACCCCGACATCAAGCTCCTGAACGCGTACTCGCAGGACTTCGTCGACGCGGCGAAGTGCAAGGAGATCGCGCTCGACCAGATCTCCCAGGGCTCGGACGTCGTCTTCCAGGTGGCGGGGCAGTGCGGCCTCGGCGCTCTCGATGCCGCCTGCCAGGAGGGCGTCTTCGCGATCGGCGTCGACGCCGACCAGTCCTTTGCCGGGGACTGCGTCGTCACGAGTGCGCTGAAGCCGCTCGAGCTGGCGGTCTTCGAGACGATCAGGTCCGCGCAGGAGGGCACGTTCGAGGGCGGGACGAACCGCTTCTTCGGCATCGAGGAGTTCCCCGACGCCGACCTGCTGGCACCGATGACCGATGCCGTCCCGGAGGACGTGCAGGCCCAGGTCGAGGAGGCGACGCAGGCGCTGATCAGCGGGGAGATCGACCCGCCTGCGACGTTCGACTAGATCACGCCGTAAAGGGGCGGGCTCAGGCCCGCCCCTTTACTCTTCACCCATGGCGGACGCCCCCCTTCTCGAGCTGAGAGGCATAACGAAGCGCTTCCCCGGCGTCGTCGCCAACGACCACGTCGACTTCGACCTCGTCAAGGGCGAGGTGCACGCCCTCCTCGGCGAGAACGGGGCCGGGAAGTCGACCCTCATGAACATCCTCTACGGGCTCTACCATCCCGACGAGGGCGAGATCCGGCTGAACGGGAAGCCCGTACGCATCGACTCACCCCGCGTGGCCATCGACCACGGCATCGGCATGGTGCACCAGCACTTCATGCTCATCCCCGTGCTCTCCGTGGCGGAGAACATCGTGCTCGGCGTCGAGCCGCACAGTGGGCCGTTTCTCGATCTGGACGCCGCGCGGGAGCGCGTGCGCGAGATCTCGGAGCGCTTCGGGCTCGCCGTGCGCCCGGAGGCCCGCATCGACTCCATCTCCGTGGGCATGCAGCAGCGCGTCGAGATCCTCAAGGCCCTCTATCGCGGAGCCGAGATCCTCATCCTCGACGAGCCGACCGCCGTCCTGACCCCGCAGGAGGCGGAGGAGCTCTTCGCCATCATCCGCTCGCTCCAGGCGGAGGGGAAGTCGATCATCTTCATCAGCCACAAGCTGAACGAGGTGCTCGAGATCGCCGACCGGGTCACCGTCCTCCGCTTCGGGAAGCGGGTCGAGACGGTCCCGCGCGAGGGGGCGACGCAGGAGAGCCTCGCACGCATGATGGTCGGGCGGGAGGTGGTCCTGCGCGTGGAGAAGACTCCCGCCCAGCCGGGCGAGACCCTGCTCGCCGTGGAGAATCTGGTCGTCCTGGACGACCGAGAGCTGGAGGCCTGCCGCGGAATCTCCCTCGAGCTGCACGAGGGGGAGATCGTCGGCATCGCCGGAGTCGACGGAAACGGCCAGAGCGAGCTGATCGACGCGCTCACCGGATTGCGCCATCCCGTGTCCGGGAGGATCTTCGTCGGCGGCAGGGACACGACCCGCGCAGGCGCTCGCGACGTGCTCGACAACGGGATGGGGCACATCCCCGAGGACCGTCAGCTGCGCGGGCTCGTGCTCGACTTCTCGCTCGCCGAGAACCTCGCCCTGCACGACTTTCGCAGGCCGCCCGAATCCCGCTGGGGGTGGCTCTTCCCGCGCCGCCTCATCGAGCGTGCGCGCAGGCTCCTCTCCGAGTTCGACGTTCGCGGTGGCGGGCCGGAGACGCCGGCAGCATCGCTCTCCGGCGGGAACCAGCAGAAGGTGGTGATCGCGCGGGAGGTCTCCCGCGACCCCCGCGTCCTCGTTGCCGCTCAGCCTACCCGCGGCCTCGACGTGGGCGCGATCGAGTTCGTCCACCGCCGGCTTGTCGCGGAGCGGGACGAGGGCCGGGCGATCCTCCTCGTCTCGTTCGAGCTCGACGAGATCCTCTCGCTCTCCGACCGGATCCTCGTCGTCTACGAGGGCAGGGTCTGCGCCGAGTACCCGCCGGACGTCTCCGAGGAGCAGCTCGGCTTCGCCATGACGGGCGGGCTAGGCGAAGAAGCCGCCTGATGAGCCAGGGGCCGCGGTCGGGTGGAGAGCCCCAGACGGGTGGGGCCGCGACCGTCACGTCCTGGTTCACGACGCGAATTGGCGGCATTCTCGTCCCGCTCGCCGCGACCGTGCTCGCGTTCCTCATCGGCGGGCTCGTCGTCGCGATCACCGGGCACAACCCGATCACCGCCTACAAGGCGATCTTCGCCGGGACCGGCCTGAACTGGTTCTTCCCCTGGGTCACCGGCGAGACGCGCGAGGACGCTGCGAACGACCTCCAGCAGACGCTCATCCTCATGGCCCCGCTCATCCTCACGGGTCTAGCGGTCGCCTTCGCCTTCCGCTGCGGGCTCTTCAACATCGGCGGCCAGGGCCAGTACTGGGTCGGGTTCATCGCGGCGCTGTACGTGGCGACCAACCTCGAGGGGCTCCCGCGGCCGCTGCACATCCTCCTCGCCGTCCTCGCCTCCATCGTCGCCGGCGGCATTTGGGGCGGACTCGCGGGCGCGCTCAAGGCGACCGTGGGCGCCCACGAGGTGATCACGACGATCATGCTCAACTGGATAGCCATCTTCGGAGGCACGTATCTGTACGAGATCGGCGGCCCCCTCCAGGGGCCGCAGGAGTCGATTCCGCGCTCGGACGAGATCTTTGAGTCGGTGGAGCTCTGGCCGATCTGGGGGAGCTTGCCGGCGCTGCACGCGGGGATCTTCATCGCGCTCTTCGCCCTCGTCGTCTACTCGGTGGTCCTCAACCGCACGACCCTCGGCTTCGAGGTTCGCGCCGTCGGGTTCAATCCGGAGGCGGCCCGCTACAGCGGCATCTCGGTCTCCAAGAACTACTTCCTCGCCCTCGCGATCTCGGGCGCGTTCGCCGGGCTGGCGGGGTCGGTCGACCTCCTCGGCTTCAAGTTCAGCGTCGACGTGGGCGACTTCAGCACGAACTTCATCGCCTTCACCGGCATCGCGGTCGCGCTCCTGGGTCGCACGAGGGCCGTCGGCATCCTCTTCGCTGCGCTCCTCTTCGCCTCGCTCGAGGTCGGGACGTCCACTCGACAGCTCGATCCTGAGGTGTTCGAGCCGGCGCTCGCCGTCGACCTGGCGACGATGATCCAGGCGCTCGTCATCTTCTTCGTCGGCGCCGAGCTCCTCATCCTCTATATCTGGCGCGCACGGACGCTGGTGCGTCGTGGCCCGGCCGTGCAACCGGAGCCGATGCCGTGACCTCTCAATCTCCGACCGCGATGGTCGGTAGCGGCATCCGCCGCCTGACGGAGCCCCGCACGATCGCCGTCATCGGCATCGCCTGCGGGATCCTCGCGTTCTGGCTCGCGCTGCCGCCCTGGACGGTTCGCTCGGTCGCGGGGCCGCTGGTCCCCGGATTCGTCGCCCTCGCCTGCGGTATCGCCGTCGTCCCCCGCGGCGAGCGCAAGCTCGGCTGGTGGGCGATCGCGCTCGGGATCGCGGGGACCCTGGGCGCGATCTGGCTTCAGACGAAGGACGCGGAGACCCTCGACAGCATCCTGACCGCCGGCGTTCTGGCCTCGACGCTCCGCTTCGCCACGCCTCTCGCCTTCGCGGCGATGGGCGGGATCTTCTCCGAGCGTTCGGGCGTGGTGAACATCGGGCTCGAAGGGATGATGCTGATGGGCGCCTTCTTCGGCGTCTGGGGCGCCGTCTGGAGCGGATCCTGGGTCGTAGGGCTTCTGATGGCCATGCTCTTCGGCGGCCTGCTCGCGCTCGTCCACGCCTTCTTCTCGATTCACCTCCAGGCCGATCAGATCGTGAGCGGCTTCGCGGTCAACTTCCTCGCGCTCGGGCTCACGGGGTTCCTCTACAGCTCGATCTACCCGGGAGGAATCGAGACGGACGTCGCGCGCGTGCCGACCGTGCAGCTCGACTTCCTCTACGACATCCCGCTCGTGGGCGACCTGATCGGCGGCGTCTTCGGGTCGCTGAACCTGCTCGTCTGGATCATGTTCGGCGTGGTCATCCTCTCTTACGTGATCCTCTTCAAGACGCCGATCGGCCTGCGCATTCGCTCGGTCGGCGAGCACCCCAGGGCGGCCGACACCGTCGGCATCTCCGTCTACGGAGTCCGCTACGGCGCGGTCGTGACCTCCGGAGTCCTCGCCGCGCTCGGGGGGGCGTTCCTGTCGATCGGCTTCGTCGGCACGTTTACCGAGAACATGACGAGCGGGCGGGGATACATCGCCCTCGCCGCCGTCATCTTCGGCAAGTGGCTCCCCGGCTGGGCCTTCGCCGCAACGCTTCTCTTCGGCTTCGGGTTCGCGCTGGCAATCCCGTTGCAGCGCGAGGCGGGCATCTCGGAGAACCTGATCTCGACCCTCCCGTACGTGCTCACCCTCGTGGCGCTCGTCGGCCTGATCGGCCGCTCGATCCCGCCCGCAGCCGTTGGACGCCCCTACATCAAGCAGTAGCCTGCGCCCGGTGCACCGGACGAACACGAAGGCCGTCTGGGCCCTGGTGACGGCGCTCGCCACGTTCGCCGTCTTCGGCGGCGCGGTCTTCGCGGCGCGCCACTACAACGAGGTCCGGCTGCTGGACGCGGTCATCGCGGTCGTGCTCGCATTGGCCTTCTCGGTGGCCGCGGTCGTGTTCGGCAGGCGTGCGCGCACGGAGCACCAGCGAAGCCTCGGCCGAAGCGGGAGCCGCGCCTTCGTGAGCCTGTCCCGCCTGCTCGCGACGGTCGCCTTCCTCCTCGCGCTCACGGCCGCGCTCGCCCTCGCGGTCTTCGCCGTGCTCGTGCTCGTGTTCGAGTAGCGTCCAGGGGCCCCGAGCGGGCGCTGCGCCGCTTCATCGCTACAATCCGAGCCTCGTGTTCGAGATCGGCAACAGCCTGCGCGAGGCTCGCTTGCGGCAGGGTCTCGAGATTCCTCGGGTCGAGAGCGACACCAAGATCCGCGGGAAGTACTTGAGAGCCCTCGAGGACGAGCAGTTCGAAGTGCTGCCCGGAGACACCTACGTCAAGGGCTTCCTGCGTACGTATGCGGACTATCTCGGGCTCGACGGGCAGCTGTACGTGGACGAGTACAACTCACGCTTCGCGGCCGCCGAGGAGATCTCCTTCGCCCAGTCGACCTCGCCGAAGCAGCGTCCGCGCCGGCGGATCGAGTCGAACCTGGTCGTCGTCGCCCTGGCGGGGATCGTCGCCGTGACGGTGCTCGTCGTCGTCGGACTCTCCGGGCTCGGCTCGGACTCAGGCGGCGAGACGCCGCCGCCGGGCACGACCCCGACGACCACCGGCGTCGACCAAGAGGGCACGACCGGCGGGACAGGAGGCGCGCAGGCCCGCCGGGCCCGGCTCGTCCTCACAGCCGCGCGCGGAGACTCCTTCGTCCAGGTCCGGAACGGCGGCGTCAACGGCAGGCTGCTGTACGAAGGCACGCTCGAGGAGGGCCAGACGCAGCGGTTCGTCAAGTCCCGGCGCCTGTGGCTAGACCTCGACGACCCGGAGACCCTGAACGCCACGCTGAACGGGCGTCGCCTCCGCAACTTTCCGACCGAGCCCGCGGTCGTTCTCGTCACCGCGAAGGGCGTCCGAACGCTATCGACCGGATAGTGCCCCTCCAGGCACTACGCGCCAGCCGAAAGCACCTGAAGGGGCACTGATGCGCCCCAGGGCGGTCGTCGTCCTCACGGGCAGCGAGCTTGCGCGCGGGGACAAAGCCGACGCGAACGGCGCATTCCTCGCGCGGGAGCTGACGTCGCTCGGCCTCGAGCCGGCGAAGATCATCATCGTCGGGGACGACCCGGCGGAGCTCGAGCAGGCGGTTCGCGAAGGCCTGGAAGCGGAGCTGTGCGTGCTCTCCGGCGGCCTCGGCCCCACTCACGACGACCGCACCGTGGAGACGCTCGCACGCGTCGCCGGCCGGGAGCTCCGCGTCGACGGCGATCTCGTCGCGCAGATCGAGAAGGTATCCCGTGCGGTCGCAGAGCGCCTCGGGCGATCGTACGCAGATTTCGTCGAGGGCGTCCGGAAGCAGGCCTCCCTCCCGGACGGGGCGGTCGCGCTCGGGCTTGCGGGCACGGCGCCCGCCGTGCTGCTCGAGCGTGACGGCGGTCTCGCCGTCGCCCTGCCCGGGCCGCCCAACGAGCTGCGCCGCCTCTGGCAGCGGGTGCTCGACTCCGACGCGTTCGAGAGGGTGCTCGCCCGCGTGGAGAAGCCTCGCCACCACGTCCTCCGCTTCTTCGGCCCGAGCGAGTCGGCGGTGGCCCGCGTGCTGAGGGAGGCGGGAGTAGAGGGAAACGGCGTCGAAGTGACCGTCTGCGCGCACGACCTGGAGATTCGGGTCGACCTGTTCGAGCGGGCTGGGGGAGAGGAGCAGGCCGCGCGCCTCGGCGAGGCCTTACGCGTGCGCTTCGGCGGCGACCTTTTCGCCGAGGACGAGCGCTCGGTCGCCGAGATCGTCGTGGAGCGCTGTCGTGCGCTCGGGCTCAGGCTCGCCACGGCCGAGTCCTGCACCGGGGGGCTCGTCGGCGCCCGGCTGACCGACGTGGCGGGCGCGAGCGATGTGTATGTCGGCGGAGTGATCTCGTACTCGAACGAGGTCAAGGAGCGCCGCCTCGCCGTCCCGGCAGCCGTTCTGGCCCGCCACGGGGCCGTCTCGGCCGAGGCGGCGCAGGCGATGGCGGAGGGCGCCCTGTCAGAGCTGGGCGCCGACGCGGCCGTCGCCGTCACGGGCATCGCGGGCCCGGGAGGGGGGACGCCCGAGAAACCGGTCGGCCTCGTCTACACATCCGTGCTCGCCCCCGGCCGTGCGGAGACGGACCGCTTCGTCTTCCCGGGCGACCGCGAGGCGGTGCGGGCGCGCGCTACCGCGCAGTCTCTGCACGCGCTGAGGCGCCTCCTTTGACGTTTGGTCACACACGCGCGTGACCTCGCCCGGTAGCGTCGAGGGCCGTGAGCGCATCCGCCTCTTCGTCGCCCTCCCGTTGCCGCAGGACGGCGTCGAGCGCCTCGCCTCCTGGCAGGAGCAGGAGCTGGCCGGCCTGCGCGACACCCGCCTGGTGCCGAGAGACAACCTCCATGTCACGCTGGCCTTCCTGGGGTGGAGGCCGGCCTCCGATCTCTCCGGCATCCACGAGGTCGCACGGAATGCCGCGCGGACGGCCGAGCGCCCCGTGCTCACGGCCACGGGCTATCGGGAGACGCGGAGCGTCGGAATGGTCGTCTTCGCCGACGAGGACGATCGCGCGGCCCGGCTCGCAGGAGCGGTTGGCAAGGGCCTCGAACGGCTCGGCGTCTACGAGCGCGAGAAGCGACGATGGCTGCCGCACGTGACCGTCCTGCGCTTCCGCCGCCCGCCACGAGCCCGGCCGGCCCTTCCCGACCTGGGCCCGGTCAGTCCGTCCGAGGTGGCTCTCTATCATTCGGTGCTGCTGCCTCGCGGGGCGCAGTACGAGATTCTCCAATCGGTTCCTCTGGGAGGTTGACGCCTTGACCGACTCCACACGTGAACACGCCCTCGACGCGGCGCTGAGCCAGATCGAGCGGCAGTACGGCAAGGGCTCGGTCATGAAGATGAGCGACCAGGCCCAGGTGGCCATTCCCTCGATCTCGACCGGCGCCCTCTCCCTGGACGTCGCCCTCGGCATCGGCGGCCTGCCTCGCGGCCGCATCGTCGAGATCTTCGGCCCCGAGTCCTCGGGCAAGACGACGCTCGTCTACCACGTGATCGCCGAGGCGCAGCGGCGCGGCGGCATCTGCGCCTTCATCGACGCCGAGCACGCGATGGACCCGGCGTACGCGCGCCGGATCGGCGTGTCGATCGACGACCTCCTCGTCTCCCAGCCCGACCACGGAGAGCAGGCGCTCGAGATCGCCGAGCTCCTGATTCGCAGCGGCGCGCTCGACGTCGTCGCCGTCGACTCCGTGGCCGCCCTCACTCCGAAGGCGGAGATCGAGGGCGAGATGGGCGACAGTCACGTCGGTCTCCAGGCGCGGCTGATGAGCCAGGCGCTCCGCAAGCTGGCGGGAACGCTCAACCGAACCGGCACCGTCGCCCTCTTCACCAACCAGCTGCGCGAGAAGATCGGCGTCATGTTCGGCAGCCCGGAGACGACGCCGGGCGGTCGCGCGCTCAAGTTCTATTCGTCCGTCCGGCTCGACCTCAGGCGTATCGAGACCCTCAAGGAGGGTGTCGAGGCGATCGGGAACCGGGTGCGTGTCAAGGTGGTGAAGAACAAGGTGGCGCCGCCTTTCAAGCAGGCCGAGTTCGACGTGATCTACGGCGAAGGCATCTCGTGGGAGGGGAGCGTCCTCGACGTCGGTCTCGAGCGAAAGCTCGTGCAGAAGTCCGGCTCGTACTTCAGCTTCGCCGACGAGCGGCTCGGGCAGGGCCGCCAGAACGCTACCGCCTTCCTGCGGGAGCACCCAGACGTGACGGACGGAATCCTCCGTGCCCTCCAGGCCGAGCTCGGCCCTGACGCGGTCGTGTCCTCGCGGCTCCTGCCGCTGGACGAGGGCGCGAAGGCGGCAGGCGCTGCCGCCCCCCAGACCGAAGGCGAGCTCGAGGTCGAGAAGGCACCGTCGGCGGCCTAGAGCTCTGCATGGGGGAGAGGCCTCCGAGGCTCACCGCCGTCCGCCGGGCCCGGCCGGGCCGGGTGGAGTTGGAGGTCGACGGCAGCCGCTGGCGAGTCGTTCCCGACGAGGTCGTCCTCCGCTGCGGGCTCGCACCCGGAGTCGAGCTCGACCGACCGCTCCTCCGCAGCCTCCGACGAGAGCTCCGGGCGGCCGAGGCGCTCGGCCTGGCGCTGCGGACGCTGTCCCGCCGCGACGTCTCGACGAGACGCCTTCACGAGCGGCTCGCAACACGCGGCGTCCGCGTCGATGTGGCCGACGGAGCCGTCGCGAGGCTGACGAGCGCAGGCGTGGTCGACGACGCCCGAGCGGCCGGGAGCCGGGCGCGCTCGCTGGCCGATCGACACTGGGGCAACGCCGCAGTCGCCTCGCGGCTCGCGGGCGAAGGCTTTCGCGCCGAAGACGTGCGGGCGGCGCTCGCCGGGCTCTCGCCCGAGCGGGAGCGAGCCGAGGCGCTGGCCGCGAAAGCACGGGATCCCTCCAGCGCCTGGAAGCTCCTGGTCCGGCGCGGCTTTGCGCCAGAAACCGTCGAGGACGTCATAGGCCTGCTGGACGCGGGCTGCTGACGGCGGTTACGATACCGACACTTCCAAGCATGAATTGCCTGCATCGGAACGGCTTTTCGCCGAATCGGAACCGACCTTGACGACCCTCAGCACCCGCCACCGCACGACCCGCAGCGCCCTCGAGCAAGGGAGACCTCCGGCGGAGCCGTAGTCCGCCGCGAGGCGTGCCTGCGGCACGCCGATTCACCGAAACCGCCGTTCCTACGGGCGTGACCACGTAGGAGCGAGCAATGGCAACTTCAATCGGCCTCTTGATCCTCGGGATCGTTCTGGGCGTGCTCGCTGGCGTGCTCGTCGGCACGCGGGCGCTCGTCTCGCGGCGAGCCGCCGCAGCCGAGGCCGAGCGCGAGCGCCTGACCGCCGACGCGGTTCGGGCGGCCGAGGCCGTTCGCCGCGAGGCGCAGGTCGAGGCGCGCGAGCTGGCGCTCAAGCTCCGGAGCGACGTCGAGCAGGAGCTCAAGGAGAAGCGCACCGAGATCGCCAAAATCGAGGAACGCGTGATCACGAAGGAAGAGGAGATCGACCGCAAGCTCACCGAGATGGAGCGCCGTGAGCAGGGGCTTGTCGACCGGGAGACGCACCTCAAGCAGCTCCAGGACGAGACCAAGGCGGCCAAGGAGGATCAGCTGCGTGAGCTCGAGCGTGTCTCCGGCCTCACCGTCGAGGAGGCGAAGAGACAGGTGCTCGAGCGCTCGGAGGAGCTCGTGCGGCACGACCTCGCTCGGATGGTCCGGCAGCTCGAGGAGGAAGCGCGGGGAGACGCCAAGCGCCGGGCCAGGAACCTCGTCGCCGACGCGCTCCAGCGGGTGGCCGCGAGCCACGCCGCCGAGACGACCGTCTCGATCATCGAGCTTCCCTCCGACGACATGAAAGGCCGCATCATCGGCCGGGAGGGCCGCAACATCCGCGCCCTCGAGAACCTCACCGGCGTCGACTTCATCATCGACGACACGCCGCAGGCCGTCGTGCTCTCGTCCTTCGACGGCGTGCGCCGCGAGGTGGCGAAGCTCACGCTTGCGAAGCTCGTCGAGGACGGCCGGATTCACCCGTCCCGCATCGAAGAGATGTACTACCGGTCCAAGGCCGAGATCGAAGACCACATCCGCCAGGCAGGCGAGCAGGCGGTTTTCGAGGCGAACTGCGGGAAGATGCACGAAGAGCTGGTGAAGATCCTCGGCCGGCTCCGCTACCGGACGAGCTACGGCCAGAACATCCTCAAGCACTCGCTCGAGTGCGCCCATCTCGCAGGGGTGATGGCGTCCGAGCTCGGCGCGAGCGTGAAGACGGCGAAGCGGGCCGCCCTCCTCCACGACGTCGGCAAGGCCATGACCCACGAGGTCGAGGGCTCGCACGCGCTCATCTCCGCGCAGCTGGCGAAGCGCTACGGGGAGTCCCAGCATGTCGTCCACGCCATCGAGGCCCATCACTACGAGGTGCAGCCCCAGACCGTCGAAGCCGTGCTCGTGATCGCGGCCGACGCCATCTCGGCCTCACGCCCGGGCGCGCGGGGCGAGAGCCTCGAGCACTACATCAAGCGGCTCGAGACGCTCGAGAAGATCGCCTCGGAGAAGCCGGGCGTCGAGCGGGTCTACGCGCTCCAGGCGGGGCGCGAGGTTCGCGTCATGGTGAAGCCGACCGACATCGACGACGATGCCGCGATCCTCCTCTCCCACGAGATTGCGCGGGAGATAGAGGACCAGCTCGAATACCCGGGCCAGATCAAGGTCACGGTCATCCGCGAGAGCCGCGCGATCGAGTTCGCCAAGTAGCCGCGCGCGCTCGCTATCCCGAGCCCCGCAGGTCCAGCCTCGCTACCTGCGGGTCGTGGTCCGAGGCCTGGTCCGCGAACTCGGAGTTCACGTGCACGGGGTCGTAGTCGATGCGAAAACGGTCGAGCAGGTTGTCCGAGACGAGGATCTGGTCGAGCACCTGCGAGTTGCCCTCGAAGACGAAGGAGTAACGCTCGGGCTTCGGCAGCGTGTCCATGAGCGTCGTGAGCACGCCGCCCTCGAGGATGTCGACCGTCTCGGAGAACTCGAAGTCGTTGATGTCCCCCAGGACGACCACGTTCGCGTTCGGATCGACCGCGAGGATCTCGTGCACGAAGTCGTTGACCGACTGCGCCTGCGCGTGCCGTGCGACCTCGGTCGACCGAAGGGGCGGCTGGAAGCGTCCGAACAAGGGCTGGTCGCCCCCCTTGGAGCTGAAGTGGTTCGCGATCACGAAGACCTTCCTGCCGCGCATCCGGAACTCGCCGACGAGCGGCTTCCGCGTCGCGTTCCAGGCCGGATCCAGCGGGTCGACCCGTCCCGGGCTGAACGAGAGTCGAGGCCCGGACGGGTGGTCGATCACGGTCGTCGGCGCCGTCGAGCTGCCCCCCGGTCGCGCGATGAAGCTCAGCTCTCGGTCGGTGCGGAAGAGGAAGCCGACGCGGATGTTGCCGCCGGGCTCGCCGCCGTCCTCGTCGTCCACCGGGTCGATCTGACGGAAGGAGTACGTGGGCCCGCCCTCCGCCTCGATCGCCGCGATGAGCATGTTCCAGGTCACGGAGGCGTCGGTGACGGCGCTGTTGACCGCGCCGTCGTTGTCCTGGATCTCCTCGATGGCGATCAGGTCGGGAGAGCGAAGGTGGTTCACGATCAGGTCGGCATGCCGAGCGAAGGCGTCGCCGTCGCTCGGGTCGAGGTTCTCGACGTTGTAGGTGCCGACCACGATCTCCTGGTCGCGCGGTAGGCGCGTGACCTCGCGCTCGAGGCCTCCGTCCACCGGTGTCAGTGGCGCCGTCACGTTGAGCTTGAAGTTCGCGAAGCTGTAGTCCATGACGCCGACGGCTGGCGTCGTGAAGCGATCGGCGACATCGACGATCGGCGTCGGGACGATCGTGTCATCGAGGATGATGCGCTCGGGGTTGAAGTCGTCCGGCCGTATGACGATGCCGCCGCGGACCGTGTCGACGCCTGCGTCAGCGCCGGCGTCGCCGACTACCGGAATCTCGCCGAACTGGCTCCGGGGGCCGACGACGAGCGCGTCGTTGACCTGCACGCGCATCGCCTCGACGCTCTCGTAGAAGTCGATCCCGTCCTCCGCCGGGTCGAAGATGCCGCTCGTCTCCACGCTCCCGCTTGCGTCGTCCTCGATGATCATGTTCGGCGGAGTCCGTCCGCCTGCCCCGAGCACGGTCGGAGCCGGCAGGAAGCTGCCGCTGGAGAGCACGCTGATCGCCGGCGAGGTGATCTCGGTCGTCGTCAGGTTCGTGCTCGTCGCGCCGCCGGGCCGGAACTCGGCGACCCTGCCACCGACGAGGAGCTCGTCACCGACTGCGACGGTCGGTGCCGAAGACGTAAACACGAAGACGGCCTCGGAGGTCGTCTTGTCCGCGTCCGGCGTCGGATCCTGCAGGTAGAAGCCGTTGCCGAGCCTCGCCGTGACGACGCCCTGAAGGCCGGACACCAGGCGGCCGACCAAGGATGACGTGTGCGAGGCGCTTTGAACGTCGTTGATCTCGACGGGCGTCGTGAAGCTGAAGGCGAAATCCGCCGCCATCTGATCGGGCGGGTCGTCTGCGTCGATATCCGCGACCTGGGCGGAGGCGATGGAGACGGTGCAGGCCTCGCCCTCGGCGAAGTCGCCGTCGGGGTCGAGCGTGAAGGTGGTCGGACCACCGCTCACCGCGGCCGTGTGCGGCCCGCTCGTCGTGCAGGAGATCGTGAACCACGATCCGGTCACGGTCACGGGCTCGCTGAACGTCACCGTCACGTTCGCGTCGAGGGCGACCTGGGTCGCGTCGTTCGCGGGTGTCGTGGCGGTCACCTCCGGAGGAAGGTCGCCTTCGACGATCGTGTGGCTGCCGAGGCCGTCGAAGGTGTCGGTGGCGAACCCGTCCCATTCGCCGGCAGGATCGAACGGGTCGCCCGCGTTCGCGTCGCCGCCCTGGACCGTCCCCTTGCGACGCAGGGTGTTGTCGGCGGTGCTGGTGAGCCCCGTACCCCACTCGGTGCCGGGGTCGACACCCTGCTGGCCGATCGCATCGATTACCGTCCCGCCGCGGCGGAGGAGGACGGCGTCGTCCCCGTTGAACCAGCCCGCGCCGTTCGTCTGGTCGGCCTGCGCCAAGATCGCAGGCCCGGCGGCGCTCTGCGCGAGGACGAACACGTCCCCGGATGCGACCGTCCCGACGAGGGGGATCGTCAGCGAGCAGACGGGGTTTCCGTTGAAGCACATCTGCACGTCGTAGCCGTTCGCGGCCAGGTCGACCGGCGCACCGGTGCCGTTGAAGATCTCGAGGGCCTTGTTGTTGCTGGTGCCCTCGATGTACTCGGAGAAGAACAGCTCCGTCGGCGCCGCCCGCGCGCTTCCGAGCGCGAAGACGAGCGACAGGGCAACGGCGGCAAGAAGCAGAGCGGGGCGCAGGCGCCCCCACGACGTGGACGAGCTCGACGGCATGCGAAAACCCCCAGGGCTGAGTCGGACTCGCTCGATCGTAAACCCCCTGGCCCGGAGGGACAAGGCTCGCCACAGACCGCGGTACGATCTGCCCGTGAAGCGCTACCACGTCACAACCTTCGGGTGCCAAATGAACGCCCACGACTCCGAGCGGATCAAGGGGCTGCTCGAGTCGCTCGGTCTCGGCGAGGCGATCAGCCAGGAGGAGGCGGACGTGATCGTCTTCAACACCTGCACGGTGCGCGAGAAGCCGGACCAACGCTTCGCCGCTCACCTCGCGCAGGCGGCTGCGCTGAAGCGCGCCGACCCCGATCGCGTCATCGCCGTCGGCGGCTGCTACGCCGAGGCTCAGCGCGAGCGCATCTTCGAGCTCTATCCGTACGTGGACGTCGCGTTCGGCCCAGGGTCGATCCCGCACCTGGCCGACTGGCTCGGCGCCGGCGGCCTGGGTGTCTCCCGCGGGAGCTTCGCCGAGTGGAAGCACTTCGCCGGCGACCTGCCGGCGCGGCGCGAGCGTGCCTTCCAGGCCTGGGTACAGATCTCGATGGGCTGCAACTCCGTCTGCTCCTACTGCATCGTCCCGGCCGTCCGCGGCCGGGAGCAGAGCCGCCGCCCCGGCGAGATCGTCGCCGAGGTGACGGGGCTTGCCGCGGACGGAGTCCGCGAAGTGACGCTGCTCGGCCAAAACGTCAACTCCTGGGGGAGAGACCTGCTGCCCGACCTCCGCACAGAGTTCGGCGAGCTCCTGCGGGCGGTCGACGCGGTTCCCGGGATCGAGCGCATCCGCTTCACGAGCCCGCACCCGCAGGACTTCCGGGAGCCCGTGATCGAGGCGATGGCCGAATGCCGAGCCGTCTGCGAGCACACTCACCTGCCACTTCAATCCGGCTCCAGCCGCGTGCTCAAGCGCATGCGGCGGACGTACGGGCGGGAGCGCTACCTCGCCCTCGTCGAGAAGCTTCGCGCCGCAATTCCCGATCTGGCACTCACCACGGACGTGATCGTCGGCTTCCCCGGCGAGACCGAGGACGACTTTCGCGAGACACTCGAGGTCGTGGAGGAGGTCCGCTACGACGGAGCGTTCACGTTCGTCTTCAGCCCGCGGCGGGGCACGGAGGCGGCGACCATGCCCGACCAGGTGCCGGAGGAGGTCAAGCGCGAGCGCATCGAGCGGCTGATCGACCTCGTCCAGCGGATAGCACGCGAACGAAACGAAGAGCGCGTCGGCGGAGTGGAGGAAGTCCTCGTCGAGGGCCCGAGCCGCACGGAGCCGACGCTGGTCCGGGGCCGCACGCGCCGGAACACGACCGTCGTCTTCCACGGGCAGGCGCAGCCCGGGGAGCTGGTGCCGGTTCGAATCGAAGGGGCGACGTCGACGACGCTGCGGGGGACGGAGTCGGCCCTCGCCAGGACCGTGTGACGCACTTCTGACGATGCGCGAGCCACGCGTGCGCTTTTCGGCGATACGCTCGAAGCGGAGGGAGGCCCGCGGCGGCCCCGGCGCCCGTGCGTGAGCGGCGGCCGGCGGCGCCCTGGATCGTCGGGGCGGGAGCTGTTCTCCTCGCCGGGTTCTTCGCCGGTTTCGGGCTTACCTCCGTGCTCGAGGGCGGCGACCAAGGAGCCTCGGGCGCCCAGGAGACTCCGGCGGAAACACCCGCGCCGCGCACGGCCGCCTCCGGATCGGCGGGGGCCGCAGCTCCCGTGCCGGCCGCGGAGCCCACCGAGGAGGTCAGCGTTGACGCGAATGCCCAACCGAGCGGCGACCAGCCGCAGTCCACTGAGACGGTCGATCCGGTCGAGGACACCGTGCGGGCGCCCTGTTCCGTCGACGTGATCCGGTTTCTCTTCGACCGAGAGAGGGGCGTTCTCGCCGTCTTCAGCGACGACGGCCGGTCGATCGCGTCGGTCGCTCGAGATTCGTACGCGTTCGACGGACCGCTCTGCCGCGGCGTCCCAGCAAGGGTCAAGCCCTACTTCTACGACGGGCTGCGGGCGCCCGTCTACGAGTCAGGCGGCGTCTCGTGCAGCGTTCCCCGCGGCGTCGAGGTCGAGATTCACCCCATCCTCGACGGGAATACCGGCGGCCAGGCTGGGAATGTCCTGCTCGTCTCGGTTCGCGGGCGCCCCACCGTCCTCGCCTCGGGGGTCATCGTCGCGGATCTCGGCGGTCGGCGCTTCTCCTACTCGTGGAAGCACTGCGAGCTGCTCTGACCCGACGGCCTCTCGTCCTCGCGATCTTCGGCCCGACTGCCTCGGGGAAGAGCGCGGTCGCCGAGGCCTTGAAGAAGCGCATCCCCGCCGAGATCGTCTCCGCCGACGCGATGCAGGCCTATCGCGGCCTGCCCATCCTGACGAACCAGCCCGAGCGACCGACCCGGCTCGTCGGCATCTGGCCGCTCGATCACGAGGGCTCGGTCGGGGAGTTCCAGCGCCTGGCGCACTCGGCCGTCGACGAGGTGCTCGCGGCAGGCAGGACACCGGTCGTCGCGGGCGGCACCGGGCTCTACCTGCGCGCTGCGCTAGCCGAGCTCGAGGTGCCGCCGGCCCCGTCCCCCGGCGTGCGCGAGCGCTGGGAACGCCTCTACGACGAGGCGGGGCCCCAGGCCGCCCACGCCTCGCTGGCCGAGCGCGATCCCGCGGCGGCCGCAGCCGTCCACCCGAACGACCGCCGTCGTGTCGTCCGCGCGCTCGAGCTGGCGGGCTCGGGCGCCTCGCTGGCGCCGGGCACGAGCCGTCTCTGGACGGAGGACACCCGGCGACCGACGTTGATCTTCGGCCTCGAGGTGCCCGCGGAGACGCTGAACCGCCGCATCGACGACCGCACGCGTCAGATGGTCGAGCGCGGAGTGGCGGACGAGGTTGCCGGCGCGCTCGCGCAGCCGCTTTCGACGACGGCACGGAAGGTGATCGGGCTCGAGGAGTTCGCGAGCCTGCCGCAGGAGGAGGCCGTCGCCGCGGTCGCGGCGAAGACGCGCCGGTATGCCGCCTACCAGCGCAAGTGGCTTCGCCGCCTACCCGCCGTTGTTAGCGTTCGGGCCGATCGTCCTCCCGACGCGGTCGCCGATGAGATTCTCGAAGTGGCACGGGCTCGGCAACGACTACCTGCTCGTCGAGCGGGCTGACGTCGGCCGCCCGCTCGAGCCTGCCCTCGTACGCCGGGTCTGCGACTACCACCTCGGTGTCGGGTCCGACGGCATCCTCGAGGTGCTGACGACGGACGGGCCGCGTGCCGAGGTCGTCATCTGGAACCCGGACGGCTCGACCGCCGAGCTCTCCGGGAACGGCACCCGCATCGCCGCGCGCTGGCTGGCTCGCCGGAGCGGGGCGGAGGAGGTCCGCATCGAGGTCGGCGCGCGCGAGGTCGTCGCCCGCATGCGGGGCGGTCTCGAGGTCGAGACGGAGATGGGCAGGGTCGAGGTCGGGTCCCGCGAGACGCTCTCGGTCGACGGCGGCCAGGTCGAGTTCACGCCGGTCTCGGTGGGGAACCCGCATGCCGTGATCCGACGCGACCCCGAGCGCGACGACCTGCTCCGCCTCGGTCCGCTCGTCGAGAACCACGAGCGCTTCCCGGCGCGCACGAACGTCCAGCTGGTCCGTGTCGACTCGCCCAGCGAGGCGACCGTCGGCGTCTGGGAGCGCGGAGCGGGAGAGACCCTTTCGTCCGGGACGAGCGCCGTCGCCGTCGCCGGCGCGGCCGTCGCCAACGGGTGGTGCGAAAGCCCGGTGACGATCCATCTCGCGGGCGGCGATATGCAGGTGGAGCTCGACGAGGCCTTCAATGCCCGCCTCATCGGCGCGGCGCAGGAGATCTGCACGGGCGAGGTCTCCGCCGAGCTGCTCGCGGAGGTCGCGGAAGGATGAGATTCGCACGCAGGCTCGACCAGGTTCCTCCCTACCTGTTCGCCGAGATCGAGCGGCGTATCGAGGCGATGGAGGCGGAGGGCATCGACGTCATCTCGCTCGGGATCGGCGATCCCGACCTGCCGACTCCACCGGCGGTCGTCGCCGCCCTGCAGCGCGCGGTCGAGCGACCCGAGACGCATCGGTACCCCTCCAATCACGGGCTGACGGCCTTCCGCGAGGCGGTCGCCGGCTTCTATGAGCACCGCTTCGGCGTCGAGGTCGATCCCGAATCGCAGGTGATCCCCGTCCTCGGCGGCAAGGAGGCCGTCGCCCACGTCGCGCTGGCGTGCCTGGACCCAGGCGACGTGGCCTTGGCACCTGACCCGGGCTACCCGCCCTACACCTCCGGTCCTGTGTTCGCCGGAGCGGAGGTCCACTATCTCCCCCTCAGGGAAGAGAATTCGTTCATGCCCGACCTCGACGCGATTCCGCCAGGAATCGCGTCGACCGGGAACCTCCTCTACTTCAACTACCCGAACAACCCCACCGGGGCGATTGTCGCCGACGGGTTCCTCGAGCGCGCCGTGGCGTTCGCGCGCGAGCACGAGCTCGTCGCCGTTCACGACTCCTCCTATACAGAGATCGCCTTCGACGGCTACCGGCCGCCCAGCTTCCTCGCCACCCCGGGCGCCATCGAGGTGGGAGCCGAGATCTTCTCCCTCTCCAAGGGTTGGAACATGACCGGCTGGCGGATCGGCTGGATCGCGGGGAACCCCGAGGTCGTCGAGCGCTACCGCCAGCTGAAGACCAACCTCGACTCGGGGATGTTCGACGCGCTCCAGCTGGCCGGGGCCGCCGCGCTCACGGAGGCGCGCGACTTCCCCCGGGAGATGTCGGAGGTCTACCGGCGGCGCCGCGACCTCATGATCGACGCCCTCAGGACGATCGGGATCCAGGCCGAGCCGCCCTCGGCGACGCCGTATCTCTGGATTCGGGTCCCGGAAGGGCACGACTCGGCGAGCTTCACCGAGCTCGTCCTCGCCCAAGCGGCCGTGATCGTCTCGCCGGGGCCCTCGTTCGGCCCTTCGGGCGAAGGTTACGTGCGCATCTCCCTCACGGTTCCGGACGAACGGCTCGAGGAGGCTGCCGGCCGGATCGCGTCGTCGCTCACGGTCGAATCCCGGGCATAATCGCGCTGTGACCCACCACCAGCCGGACCCCGCGCCCGGAGCGGAGCCCGAGCGCGGATTCGTCGTCGCCGTGCTGGGCACCGGAGTGGACGAAGACGAAGAGCTCGGGGAGCTCCGCGAGCTGCTGCGCACGGCGGGCGTCGCTCCGGTCGGAGAGCTTGTCCAGCGGCGGGCCTCGCCCGATCCGCGCAGCTACGTCGGCAAGGGGAAGCTGGAGGCGCTGAAGCGGCTCGTCGCCGACGCGGAGGCCGAGTCGCTGATCGTCGACGACGAGCTCGACCCAGGCCAGCAGCGGCGCCTGGAGGACGCTTTGAACGCGCGCGTGATCGACCGCACGCAGCTCATCCTCGACATCTTCGCCCAGCACGCCCGCAGCGCCGAGGGAAAGCTGCAGGTCGAGCTGGCGCAGCTCGAGTACAACCTGCCGCGGATGCGCGGCATGTGGCAGCACCTGGAGCGCCTCGGCGGCGGGATCGGCACGCGCGGCCCCGGAGAGTCGCAGCTCGAGACAGACCGCCGCCTCGCCCGGCGCCGGGTCGGAGTCCTCAAGCGCCGGCTCAGAGAGCTGGAACGCCGGCGGGCAGTGCAGCGGAAGGCGCGCGAGCGCTCGGCCACGCCGGTCGTCGCGCTCGCCGGCTATACGAACGCGGGCAAGTCGACCCTCCTGAACGCTCTCACGGAGGCCGACGTCTCGGTGGACGACCGGCTCTTCGAGACCCTCGACCCAACCACGCGCGGGTTCGAGCACGACGGCCGACGCTATCTCGTGACGGACACGGTGGGGTTCATCCGGCGTCTGCCGCACCAGCTCGTCGAGGGCTTCGCGGCGACGCTGGAGGAGACGCTGCTCGCCGACCTCGTCCTCCACCTCGCGGACGCGTCGCTGCCGGACGAGCGCCTGGAGGACACGATCGCGGCGGTCGAGTCCGTCCTCGCCGGCATCGGCGCGGACGAAATGCCGCGGGAGCTGGTTCTCAACAAGATCGACCTCGTGGATCCGTTGCGCAGGCGACGGCTCGTCAACCGCTTCCCCGACGCCCTCCAGCTCTCGGCGTCGGGTGGGGAGGGGTTGCCCGAGCTGCGGGCGCGCATCGCCGAGCGCTTCGCCGACCGCTTCAGGCCCGTGCGGCTGCTCGTCCCGTACGAGCAGGGCCGGGTCCTGAAGGACCTTTACGAGCTCGGCGCCCCGATCGAGGAGCGGGTTGACCGCCCGGACGGCGTCCTGGTGCACGCGCGCCTGCCCGAACGTGAGCTGTCCCGTTACGCCCCCTACCTGATCGCGGAGGCGGACGTGCCCGCCGCCGAAGCGCACGAGGCGTGATCGAGCTCCCCATCGTCAGGCTGCGCGAGGGCGCACGCATCCCCGAGCGAGCCTATGCGGGCGACGCAGGCTTCGACCTCGCCACCTGCGAGCCACTGCGCCTCGGCCCCGGGGAGCGCGCCGTCGTTCACACCGGCGTCGCCGTCGCCATTCCCGAGGGCTTCGCCGGCTTCGTCCAGCCCCGCTCGGGCCTGGCCGCGCGCCACGGCATCGCAGTGGTGAACTCGCCGGGGCTGATCGACTCGGGCTACCGGGGCGAGATCCGCGTCGTCCTCCTCAACACCGACAGGGAGCACGCCTTCGCCGCCGCCGCCGGGGAGCGCATCGCGCAGCTCGTCGTCCTGCCGGTGCCGGAGCTGGAGGTCGTCGAGCTGGACGAGCTGCCGGCGACCGATCGCGGAGTCAGGGGCTTCGGCTCCTCCCGTACCTAGTGCCCAATCAGGCAATACACCGCTGCTTCTGCCCCGCGATCACGCGGAGCCTGAGGGGGCACTAATGGAGCCGCGCATCCGCGTGTCCGCGATCCTGCGGCGCGAGAGCCGGATCCTGCTCGTACGGCATGAGAAGGGAGGTCGTGAGTACTGGCTCCTCCCCGGTGGGGGAGTCGGCGGCGGCGAGACACTGCTGAACGCAGTCAAGCGGGAGCTCGCGGAGGAGCTCGGCCTCGACGAGGACCTCCCGCTCGAGGGCCCGGTCGCGCTCGCGGACTCGATCTCGCCGGCCGGCTGGCCGCCGAAGCACGTCGTCCACATCGTCTTCGCCGGCTACCTGGGCGACCGCTCGCTGGAGCGCGTCACGTCCGGCGACCCCGCGGTCCGAAACCACCGTCTCTTCGACGTCGAAGAGCTCGCCGGCCTCGCTCTTCACCCCCCGATTCAGCGCTTCCTCTCCCGCTGGCAGCCCGGCGACCCGACCGTCTATCTCGGCTCGCTCTGGGCGCCCTGACCGCGGGCCGTTGCACTCCGTCCAACCTGCTCGCCTACACTGCCCGCGAGACAGCGCGTGGCACGCTACTCCGACGCACGAATCCTCGAGGAGCTCACCGCCTGCGCGGAGCGCCTCGGCCGCTCGCCGACGATGCGCGAGTTCTCGGACGACCCGGAGGCACGCATGCATCCTCAGACCGTGGTTGGGCGCTTCGGCACGTGGAACACAGCGAAGCGCCGGGCTGGGCTCCTTCCGAGGCGCTTCGCAACCAAGGCGGAGCTCCTGGCCCAGCTCGAGGCGCTCGGCGCCGAGCTGGGCCGAACGCCTACCGGGCCGGACCTGGACGCGCGCCGCACGCGGCTCCCGTCGAAGTCTCTCTACTGGCACCGGTTCGGGTCGTTCTCGAACGCCTTGCGGGAAGCCGGCTTCGAGGTGCCCGATCGTGCCCGGCGGCGTGAGCGCGCGCTGGCGGAGGGGGCCAGGCTGACACGGGCGCTCGGGCATCTCCCGAGCTTCGTCGAGTGGAAGCGTGCCCGCGCGCGGACGCCCGCACTCCTCTCGGAGTGGCAGGTCTACCGCCTCTTCACGGAGAACGGCAGGGGCTGGAACGCCTTCCGGTCGGCACTCGGCGACCGGATCGACCGGAGCAGCTAGAGGCCTGATGCGAAATTGCGCCGGGCCGGATGACCTCCCAGACACGGCGCCGGCTCAGCACGTTCGCCCGCGACACGTAGCGCTGCCACGCGCCGCGAACGACCGCGCTGCCCGGCTTGGTCTGGGGCGCCCCCGGCGGCGGCGGAATCTCCCATCAGACCCCTAGCTGCTCCAACTAGCGGGCGCGAGCCGTCGCCGTCGCGATCACCGCCAGGCGGGCCAGGCACGAGCGCGCTTCCTCCGGCGCCCGCACGGGCGGGAGGGGGGAATCCTCGACGAAGCTCCGGTCCGGCTCGAACGACTCGGTTCGCCGCACGCCGCCGTACGCGATCGCGAGGAAGGTTCCCTCGCCGACCTCGCGCTTGCGCAGCCTGACCTCGGCGTAGCGCTCGACTAGCTCGAGCGCCTCGGACGTGGAGGCGAAGAAGACCTCGGCGCCGCCCTCTCCGACCCAGAGCGGACGACCGATGCCGCGCGCGAGGTAGAGCGTCTCCGCCTCGCGCTCGTCGAACCAGGCGGCGGCCATCGAGCCGTGCAGCTCCTCGAGAGCGGAGGCGCGGTTGGCTGCGTCGTCGGCGAGGGCGAAGATCGCCTCGGAGTCCACGGTCATGCCGCGCTCGGCCCGCTCGAAGCCGTGCCCGGCGAGGATCTCCTCGTCGTTCAGGATGATCCCGTTGTGAACGCCGACGACCCATCCGTGCCGGATCGGATGGTTGTTGGCGGTGAGGCTCGGGTGGCCCTTCGTGTAGTCGCGAACGTGCACGAGCGCCTGGCGGGCGTCCTGGGGCACTGCCAGCCGTTCCAGGAGCGCGCTTGCGCCACCGCGCTGCTTGTGTAGGGCGACGGCCAGCCCAGGGCCGCGGTAGGCGTAGCCGACGGCGTCGGAGCCGCGCTCGGCGATCGCGGCCAAGAGCGTCTGGGTCGCGAGGGTCTGGTCGACCCGCGACTCGTCGCTCAGGCTATATCCCGCAATTCCGCACAACCTCGCTCACCGATCCTAGGTGGATCCCCGGACGGCCTGTGGCCCTCAGCGGCCGCAGAGGCCACGTTCCGTCGCCCTGAACAGACACTACCACTCTAGACGGGGAAGGAAACGCCTTTCATCCCTCCTCGAAAGCAGGACGGTCAGCGCTCAAGTCATACGGCCCTGCCGCCGATAGGAGTCTCGTGGAGCCTTGGACTGCGGAACTCCAAGCCCTGCCGGAGCGTCTCGAGAGCGAGGGCCGGAGGCTCGAGCTCGTCCCCGATCCCGTCGAGCCGGACGACGCCGACGGGGACGGCGAGGAGGAGGCGAGGCCGGCCGCCAAGGTTCCCGCGCCGATGCAGGACCCGCTCAAGCTCTACGTGCGCCAGATCGGCAGCGGGCCGCTCCTGACCCGCGAGGAGGAGCGTGAGCTCGCGCGGCGCAAGGACGAGGGCGACGAGTGGGCGAAGCGCCGACTGGTCGAGTGCAACCTCCGACTCGTGATGTCGATCACGCGGAACTACGTCAACTCGGGCGTGCCGCTCCTCGACCTGATCCAGGAGGGCAACCTCGGCCTGATGCGCGCGGTGGAGAAGTTCGACTACCGCCGAGGCTTCAAGCTCTCCACGTACGCGACCTGGTGGATCCGCCAGGCGGTGACCCGCGCCATCGCCGACCAGGGGCGGACGATCCGCCTTCCGGTCCACGTCGTCGACCAGGTGCGCCGCGCCAAGCGCGCTCGCCGCATTCTCACGCAGAAGCTGAACCGCGATCCGCTTCCGGAGGAGGTCGCAGCCGAGAGCGGAATCGACGTCGAGCGCGTGCACGAGCTCTTCGACCTCGTCGAAGACCCCGTCAGCCTGGAGACTCCGGTCGGCGACGGCGAGTCCTTGTACGCCGACCTGCTCGAGGACGAGAACGCCGATCAGCCGGAGGCCGTCCTCGCCGAGTTTCGGTGCGGAGTCGAGCTGGAGGAGGCGCTCGATGCCCTCGACGATCGCATGCGCCTTGTTGTCAAGCTTCGCTTCGGTCTGAACGGCCACTTCCCGCAGACGCTCGAAGAGGTCGGCAACGTGCTCGGCGTCACCCGCGAGCGCGTGCGCCAGCTCGAGTCACGTGCCCTGCGCGAGCTCCAGTCCGTCGCGCCGGAGCTGCGCCTCTACCTTCGCACGGCCTAACCTCGCCGGCGGCCTCCGTGCCGGCAGGTAGCGTGAGGCCGTGAGCGTCGCATGCCTCAGGCCCGCTCCCGTGAGGGAACCTCCCGGTTCCCTCACACACCCTCCCCACGCTCACGGGCCATTGGGGCCGTGAGCGGCTTCGTCGATGTCCACTCCCACGTCGTCCCCTCGGGGGACGACGGCGCTCGTTCCATCGAGGCGGGTCTGGCCCTCTGTCTCGAGGCCGCTCGACACGGAACGCGCGTGCTCTACGCGACACCGCACGTCTGGCCGTCGCTTCCGCTTCCTCGCCCGCGCGAGGAGGCGGTTCGCGCGGCGTACTCCGAGATGGCGCCCATGCTCCTGGAGCACGGCCTCGACCTCAGGCTGGGCTGGGAGCTGACCCCGAGCGAGCCCCTGCTCGAGGAGGAGCCCGAGCGCTACCGGCTCGGCGATCTGCCGGCCGTGCTCATGGAGGTGCCCTTCCACGGCTCTCTCGCGCTCGCTGAGCGCCTGGGGGCGCACGTGGCGGCAGCGGGGCTCACCCCGATCATCGCGCACCCAGAGCGCGCCGAGCGGGTGCGGGAGGCGGTGTGGGCCGTCTCCGCCTTCCGCGAGCGGGGCTGGCTCATCCAGGTCAACACCACCAGCCTCCTCGGAGCTCACGGCCACGAGCAGGAGGAGGTCGCCTGGCGGCTCCTTCGCGGCGGGCTCGCCGACCTCGTCGCCTCCGACGGGCACCGCATGTCCCGACCGCCCGTCCTGGACGATGCGCACCGCCTCGTGCGGGCGCGCCTGGGGGAGGGGGCCGAGCCTCTCTTCGACGGAAGCGCCCTGGACGCCCTAGTGGATCGCGACCGCGTCGATCTCGCGCAGCGACGCTAGGCGCGAGAGCGACTCGATCTCGATCTGGCGCACGCGCTCCCGGGTGATGCCGAGGCGGCGGCCGATGTGCTCGAGCGTGTGCGGCTCCTCGCCGCGGAGGCCGTAGCGCAGCTCGAGGACGCGCCGGTCGCGCTCGGGGAGAGACTCGAGCGCGCGGTCGAGCGCCTCCTTCTGGAGATGCCTCTCGGTCACCTCGTCGGGAAGGGGCTCGTCGCCGGATACGAGGTCGCCGAAGACCGCGTCCTCCTGCTCGCCTATCGGCTGGTCGAGGCTCGTCGAGGCCCGGGCGGCGGCGCGCACCTCGATCGCCTGCTGGAGCGGCAGCCCGGCTTCGTCGGCGATCTCCTCCAGCGAGGGCTCGCGCGCCAGCTGCGTCCACAGGTGCCGCTCGGCCCGGTGCATCTTCTGCATCCGCTCGACCACGTGGACCGGAACGCGGATCGTCCGCGCCTTGTCCGCGATCGCCCGCGCGACCGCTTGGCGGATCCACCAGGTCGCGTACGTCGAGAACTTGAGCCCGCGCTGCCACTCGAACTTCTCCACGGCCCGGATCAGGCCGAACATTCCTTCCTGGATCAGATCGAGGAAGGGCAGGCCCTGGTTGCGGTAGTTCTTGGCGATGGAGACGACGAGGCGGAGGTTGCATTCGATCATCCGCTTCTTGGCTTCCAGGTCCCCGCGCTCGATGCGCTTGGAGAGCTCGACTTCGTCGGCCGCGGTCAGGAGCGGATGCCGCCCGATCTCGCGGAGGAAGAGCTGGAGGGCGTCGGTCGTCGTCTCGAGCGTCTCCGTCCCGGGAACGACCGGAGCGGGCTCCTTCTGCCGGTCGACGACCTCGATGCCGCGCTCCTCGAGCTCCTTGTGCAGCGCCTCGACATCCCCGGGATCGAGGTCGAGGAGCTCGAGCGCCTCGCGCAGCTCCAGCAGCTCGACGACGCCGGATGCGTCAGCGCGCTCGAGCAGCGGCAGGAGCTCGTCGTGCTGGCTGACGATCGAGCGCTGCTCGTCAGGCATTCGGCGATGTCGGGTGCTGGGTCACCAAAGCGATGAAAGCCGGCTGCCGGCGGGCGTGCGGGATTACCCTACCCATCGGAGCGGCCAAGTCAAACCCCAAGCGCGATTTCGCCCACGCACGATAACGGGCGTTATGTCAAGCCGAGCTTTCAGAGCGGGTGCAGCAGCCCCCGCCCCGCGAGGCCCACCAGGTTGCGGAGGATCAGAGCGAGCGCAGGAGGCCGCGCCCCGCCAGGCCGACCAGTCGGTCGAGCGCCGTCGCGAACTCAGCCTTGACCCCGGGGACGCCTCGAAGCGCCCAGAGCGTCTCGGCGTTCGCTCAGGCAGTCTCGCGGGCCTTGGACACCTTCCAGATGGCAACCGCGTCGTCCACGTCTCCGAGCGAGCGCTCCACGTGGCCGAGCGCGCCGGACGCGAAATCCGCCTTCACCCGCGCCTCGGTCGCCTCGAGCAACCCGTTGACGAGTGTGAAGTCGCGGTACTGTGGCCCGCGCAGGTCCGGCTCCAGCTCGAGCGCCGCCCACGTCTCTACGAGCGCGAAGGGCAGATCGCGGTTGATGTGAGCGTTCATCCCCGCGAGCGCGAAGTGGATCGGCGCGATTCGCGGGCGGCTGCGCCCTGCGAAGAGGGGCGCCCATGCCCTTGGGACGGCTGCCGGGGGCCCTCCCCCAGTCCCGCAGGGCGCGGAAGAACAGGTTGGCGAAGACGACGTCCAGCCAGCGGAGGCAGCGCGGGTCGCTGAAGCGCCCGCCGGACGCGACCGAGGCTTCGACGTCCTCGGTGACCGGCCGGTACAGGTGCAGGAACCAGGCGACCCCGTCTCCCGGCGGCAAGGCTTCTTCGAGCGCCCGCATGAGCGCGAGGACGTCGGCGATCCGGCGAGGAAAGCGGCCGGCGAGGAGCTCGTCGGCGCTCATAGGCCGACGTTTGGCCTATGAGCAGGGGAGGGTGTGTGAGGGAACCGGGAGGTTCCCTCACTGGTTCGAAGAAGGGGGCCGAGCCGAAGGCGAGCGACGGTCACGCGGCCACCCGCAGGCCGAGAAACCTCGCGGCCTCGCGCACGATCTCGTCCTCGAGCCGAAGGGGCCCGACCTCCTCCACCGAGAGCGCTTCCTGCGCCCGGTCGAAGAGCGTCACGTTCGCCCAGCGCGAATCGAAGGCCGACCACCAGCGCAGGCCCACGGCGCGCTCGTAGCGCTCGTGGAGCGCGGCGGCGGCCTCCTGCGTGCGCACCCGCTCCTCGGTGGCCACGAGCGACGGGCGCAGCCTCGCCGCGGCGAGAACGAGCGGCTCGTCCAGGTCGACCAGGGCCGCCGCGTCCGCAAGAACGAGCGTCGCGAGCGCCAGCGGAAGCCCGCCGCGGCGGAGGTCGGCGGCGGCGAGCTCGGTGCCGACGAAGCGGCCGATCTCCTCGACCACGGCCGAGACGGCGTCCTCCGACGCGTACAGACAGCCGTACCGCTCCGGCGCGTCATGCCGCCCGTCCCCCTGCAGCACGCGAGGGAACCAGAGCGCGCCCCCCGGCGAGGTCGTCCGGGCGCGCGCGGCCCACGGGAAGCAGCGGTAGAGGATCACGCGTACGACCCCGCGCGCTCCTGGCGCAACGCCACGAGAAGTTCCTGCGTCTCCCCCAGCCTGATGACGTCGATCGGACGGCGGTTCCGGAGATGGGGATTGAGGCCGTAGAGCCACCGCTCCGCGCTCCCGGCCTCGTAGAGGCGGAGCAGGAACGACATCGCCAGCTCGAGCAGGTCGAGGCGCTCGGCGTTGATCGGGTCGATGCCCTGCCCCCGCTGCCAGCGGCTCACCTGCGCCGGGCTGACGCCCAGCGCCTCCGCGAGCCGCCGCTGCGAGCGGAAGTCCACCGCGAGCGCCTCCACTTTGGCCGCGGTGGACACCGGCATGGCGGGATGCTAGCGCAACAAAAAGCGTTGCGCGTCTCCGCAGCTCGTGCTTGCGTGGCGGGCCGGGAGGAAATACCGTGCCCGAACCGATGCTGCTCGATCCCCTCGACCCAAACGAACGATTCCGAGAGCGGCGTCGACAGTTTCACCGGCGAAGGAGCATACGTCGCGTGCTCGTGCTCGGCGTCGTCGCAACGGCGGCGGCGGGCATCGCGCTCGGCATGACGTTCCTGAACGGCCGGGGCGGGAAGGCCGAGCAGGTCGACGGCTCGGGCTCGAGCTCGCAGGCGAAGAACGCGACCACGGCGCAGCCCGAGCCCGCACCCCTGCCCGAGGAGATCAGGGGCGTCCACGTCACCGCCCCGCTGGCCTCGCTCGAGGGGAGGCTGAATGAGTACCTCGCGCTCTCGGACATAGGCCTGACGGCGCTCGAGCTCGACGTGAAGGACGAGAACGGCGAGATCGGTTTTGGCCGGCAGGGGCCGCCCCTCGCGCGAGACATCGGCGCGGCGAAGGGGTTCTACAACCCGAACAAGGCGGCGCAGGCGGCCGAGGCGGCGGGCGTCTACCTGATCGGGCGAGTCGTCGTCTTCCAGGATCCGATCCTCGCGACGCAGCGGCCGCAGCTCGCCATCAAGCGGCGTGGAGGCGGGCTCTGGACGACCAGCGCCGGCCTCGCCTGGACGAACCCCTACGACGAGCGCGTCTGGAAGTACAACGTCGACGTCGCCGTCGCCGCGGTCGAGGCCGGCTTCGACGAGATCATG
>Ga0081538_10000863_pt1 | contig 32702 bp, 28 predicted proteins | sample TabmetS5T2R1_FD_71022 | JGI IMG/M metagenome (GOLD analysis project Ga0081538, IMG submission 71022) | Tabebuia heterophylla rhizosphere microbial communities from the University of Puerto Rico - S5T2R1 | ecosystem: Host-associated > Plants > Roots > Rhizosphere ...
AGGCACCCCATGGCCGGCACCGGCAAACCAAGGATCCTCGCCGCCCTCGCCGTGCTCACGCTGCTGCTGACCGCCTGCCAGGGTGGCGAGACCGGCGGCGGGGGGGAGGAGGCCGGGGTCAAGACCGACATCGGCGTGACCACCGAGCCCTGCCCGGGCGGCAACGCCGACCGCGACTGCATCTACCTGGGGGTGTTGTCCGACCTCACCGAGGGGCCGTTCCGGGCCCTGGCCGTGCCCATCACCGAGGGCCAGAAGGCGTTCTGGAAGCGGGTCAACGACCAGGGCGGCATCGGCGGCCGCTACGACATCAACATCGAGACCTACACCCGCGACAACAAGTACAACCCCCAGGAGCACGTGGCCAAGTACCGGGAGATCGAGCCCAAGATCCTCGCCCTCGGCCAGACCCTCGGGACCCCGCCGACCCTGGCCGGCCTGCCCCTCTACAAGGAGGCCGACATCATCGCCGCCCCCGCGTCCTGGTGGTCGGGCTGGGAGTTCGAGGACGTGATCCTGGAGAGCGGCTACAGCTACTGCACCGAGGCCATGAACGGGCTCGACTGGGCGTCGGAGGAGTTCGGTAAGCCGGGCGCCGTCATGGCCGTCCACTACCCGGGCGACTACGGCGGCGACTCGGCCGCCGGGGTGGCCGAGTGGGCCAGGGCCAACGGGGTCGACTTCCAGGCCGAGGCCCACGCCGTCCAGACCACCCCCAACGCCCAGGCCGGCAACCAGGACGCCGCCGTGGAGCGCATCCTCAGAGCCGACCCCGATGTCGTCATGGTCGCCACCGGCCCGGCCGAGATGGCCGAGATCGTCGGCAAGTCGGCCGCCCAGGGCTTCAAGGGCCGCTTCATCGGCTCGGTCCCGACCTACAACCCGGCCCTGCTCAGGAGTGAGGCCGCCCCCGCGATCAAGGCCCTCTACCACTTCGTGGCCCCCTGGGGCCCGTGGGGTTCCGACACCCCAGCCCACCAGGCCATGCAGCAGGCCGCCGGCGGCAAGGCCCCGGCCAACGACGGCTACACCTTCGGCTGGATCTGGTCCTACCCCCTCAAGGCCGTCCTCGAGCGGGCCGTCCAGAACGGCGACCTCACCCGCGCCGGCGTCCGCGCCGCCGTCGCCCAGGTCACCGTCGACTACGAGGGCGCCCTCCCCGACAAGACCTACAACGGCGAACCCAACCAGACCGTCGTCCGCCAGGCCCTGATCGCCAAGCCCGACGAGAACGCCCCCCTCGGCTCCTCGGTCCTCAAGGACTTCTTCGTCGGCCCCACCGCCGAGAAGTTCAGCTTCACCAAGCCCTGCGTCGCCGCCGGCTGATCCAACCGCACCCCGCCGGCTGTCCGTCCCCGCCGCGCCTGGGAGCCGCACCCCGGCTCCCGGGCGGTCCTCACTCACCCGGTCCCGCGCCGGGTCCCCCGAGTGGGGAGCGCACGCGCCCACGGAACCAGTCGGTGCGTGGACAGGGTCATGGCTGGCCCGGACCTACGGCCGCCTGGCCACCAGCAGCCGGCGGCCGAGCAGGACCAGACCGGCCGCGATCAGCAGGGCCGCCAGGACGTAGCGGCCGGATGCCCCGCTCCGGTGGCCTCCAACTCCTATGACGACCTCGAAGAAAACGGCGAAGACCACGAAGGCGACCAGCCCGGCGCCGATCAGCCAACCGCCGCCGGCGGCCAGGTCGCGGCGGCCGCGCACGGCACCCAGCAGCCAGCGGCCGATCCCACTGCCGACCAGCAGCACCAGGGTCCAGGCGTAGGCCCAGGTCTCGAACCGGTCGGTGGCGTTCTGGACCAGCAGCACCAGCCCGGCCATGGTGACCACACCGCCGACCATGGCCAGCACCTCACCTGGCCGGCCGGCTGCGGACAGGCCGAGCCCCAGCAAGCCAAGGCCGGGGAGGATCACAAAGACCGGCCAGCCGACCCGTCCCAGCTCCAGGTCGAGGGCCTGCCCGAGCAGGACCAGGATCCCGAGCAGCAACAGCAGCCCGCCGACCACCGTCTCACCGCCAAGCCGCCGCCGTCCACCGCCGCCGTCGTCCACGATCGCCTCCCACCCTGGTCTTCAGCACCGCTGGCCGACGTTGTAGATGTGCTGGGCGTACTTGCCCCTGGCGAAGAACGCTGGCGGCCGCTGCGCGGGAGTTCCCGGTCAGCCGGTGGCCTGGTCGGAGGGAACAGCCGCGAGCAGGGTGGTGGCGGCCGGAGTGCGCTGATAGAGGACCATCCGCCCGCGGCGGTGGGCGGTGACCAGGCCGGCGTCCTTGAGGATCTTCAGGTGCTGGCTGACCGCCGCCGGGCTGAGATCGAGCCGCTCGGCCAGCTGCGTGGTGGTGCTGGGCAGGGCGAGGATGGCCAGCAGATTGGCCCGAGTGCGACCGACCAGGGCGCTGAGAGGATCGGGCTGCTCGGCTACGGTGTCCTCCCACAGTTGGGCCACCCCTCGGGGCGGGTAGATGAGGACGGGTTGGTCGACGCCGCAACAGCCCACGATCAAACTCGGCCAGGTGAAGGCACACGGCGCCAGCACGATGCCGGCGCCGGCCAGGTCGAAGCGGTGGGAGCAGTGATGGGGCTTGTCGACCAGGAGCAGCTCGTCGCTGAAGCCGAGGTCGGGATGCAGGTCCCCCAGCACCTGGGCCACCCCACCGTTGGCGAACTGCTCCATCCGGTAGGCCACGTCGGCGGTGCAGAGCCCGCGGACCTGCTGCCAGACCGGCTCGATGGCCGCCTGCCAGTACCGCGCCAGCTCCTGGACCACGGCCGGCAGCTGGCTGGGCGGGTCGTCGTACAACGGCTCCAGCACGGCTGGGAGCGGCTGGCCCTCGCGGACCTCATCGAGCTCGGCCCGGACCAGGGCCGGGGGGCTGGCGGCGACCTGGGCCAGTTCATCGGCCAGCACGCCCCACGGTTGGGTCGAGGGTGGGAACAGGAAGGAAGGGAGGTAGCGGCCGGTCGGGGCCAGCGCGGTCAGCAGCTCCAGCCGCACCCCGTCCAGCCTGGGTCGGGTGGCCGCCAGCCAGCGGCCGTACATGAGCTGGCGGCCGGGGTCCTGCAGTACCCGCAGGCTGGCCACCAGCTCCTCGATCGGCGAGTGGGCGAAGCGCACCCGGGCCAGGTCGCTGTGGGCGAGCACGATCTCGATCATCAAACGGGATCGTGACCACCATCGCAGATGAAGGCAAGGATTCGGCTGGGACCGAATCGTTGGCCGCTGGGCCGCCCATGCGGTTTGATGCTGCGGCCGTCGGGATCAAGGGAAGGGCGGGAGCATGCGGATCGGGCTGACCGGGATCTACGTGGACGACCAGGATCGGGCCGAGCGGTTCTACACCGAGGTGCTCGGCTTCAAGGTCAAGACCAGCGCCCCCTACGGGCCCAACGAGCGCTGGCTCACGGTGGTGTCACCGGAGGACCCTGACGGGGTCGAGCTGGTGCTGCACCTGACCGACGAGCCGGCCCGGACGTTCCGGGAGGCCACCCGCGAGCAGGGCCGGCCGGTCGTCTCCCTCACCACCACCGACTGTGCCGGCGACGCCGAGCGGCTCAAGGCCAAGGGGGTGGTGTTCGTCAAGGAGCCGGCTCGGATGGACTACGGCGGCATGGACGCGGTGTTCGACGACACCTGTGGCAACCTCATCAACCTCCACCAGGACTGAACCGCTGCCGCCCCGGACGGCTCTGATGGCCACGGCGTCTGCGCCCGCCTCCCCGATCGAGCGTATCGCCGGGAGGAACCGCTGCCATGACCACCCGCGATCGCCAAGCCCTGCCTGCGGGCCGCCGAGTCGACCCGCATGTTCCAGTTCAAGACCAGCGACGGCGCGAGCCTGGTCGGGCTGGTGCTGGGCACCGGCCGCACCGGGCTGGTGCTCGGCCACCAGCTCCGCAGCGACCTTTGCGAGTGGCTCCCCCAGGCACGGGCGTTCGCCAGGCGTGGCTATCGGGTGCTGGTCTTCGACTTCGCCGGCTTCGGGGACTCCCAGCCCGGGCCGGACGGGCGGGTCGACACCGACGTGGTCGCGGCCGCCGCCGAGCCCCGCCGCCGCGGAGCCGACCGGATCGTGCTGGTCGGCTCCTCGATGGGCGGGACGGCCGTGCTGTCGGCGGCGACCCGGATCCGACGCCGGTCGCCGGGGTGGTCAGCCTCTCCGGCCCCTCGGGGTTCGGAGGGGTGGACGCCGAGGCGGCGATGGCACGGCTGCGGGTGCCGGTGCTGTTCGTCGTCGGCGCTGATGACCAGCCCTACCGGGAGCAGGCTCGGCTGATGTACCGGGCGGCCAGAGCGCGGGACAAGCGCCTCCTGGTCGTCCCTGGCGGTGGCCACGGCACCAGCATGGTCGAGTTCGGCGAGGACGCCCCCAGGGTCCTTGCGGCCCTGCGTGGCTTCATCGCCCGCCACACCTGACGCCGACCCGCGCCGGCGCGGACGCCGACGTGGCCCCCTTGAGGGCTGCTCCGGCCAGCTGACGCAGGCAGACGGGATCTCGGTCCACCCACTCCCGGCGGCCCGGTACCAGCCCGCCAAGAGAGGTTAGCGGCCGGAGCAGCCAGTCGTGGCCTAACCAGGCAACCGGATGACCAACCTCAGGTTTCCTGTGGCCGGTGGCTGTCCCCGCCGGCTGGCGGGGCGTATGGTGGACGGGCTGACTCCTGTTCAGTGCTGGAGGGGAATCGGCGTAGCGCCCACACGACTTCGTGGGGCTGTTGGGCCTGATCGGCACCCAGGACGATCATCTCTGCCTGGCCTGTTGACCGGGTTCGCCAGTTCGGCGACCGGAGCAAAGGCACACCATGCCGATCGACCCCTCGATGCTGGCCAAGAGCATCGGCACCCTGAACGACCTGGACCCAACCCGAGACCTGCCCGCCACCCTGCAACAGGCCGTCAACGCGGCCAAGCAGCTGTTCGACGCCCAGGCGGCCGGGATCATGCTGGCCGACGCCGACGGCCACCTCCGCTGGGCCAGCGCCTCGGACGAGCGCGCCCAGGTCGTGGAGGACAACCAGGAGGTCTTTGCCGCCGGCCCCTGCGCCCAGGCGTTCACCAGCGGCAAGCCGGCGGTCATGCACGACGCCACCTTGGAGCGCCGGTGGGGGGAGATCGCCCTGACCTTTGTCGAGGTCCAGATCCGCTCGGGGCTGAGTGTCCCGGTGGAGCTGGGCGGCGGCCCCATCGGCACCCTGGATGTGTATGCCGTCGATCCGCGTGGCTGGGATGACAGCGAGGTCAGCGCCTTGCGGACCTATGCCGGGGTGGTGGCCAGCCTGCTCGGAGCGGCGGCCAAGGCCGAGCTCAAAGGAGCCCTGGCCGAGCAGCTCCAGGCGGCGCTGGATTCCCGGAGCCTGATCGAGCGGGCCAAGGGGGCGCTGATGGAACGCGAACGCCTGGATGAGCAGGAGGCCTTCACCCACCTGCGCCGGGCGGCCAGGTCGTCGGGTCGAAAGCTGTCGGAGGTGGCCGCCGAGGTCGCCGTCGGCCGGCCCCTGCCACGTGGGCGAACCCGGCCCACGCCGACCCAGGCCGAGCAGGACGATCAAGAAGTCTAGGTTGACTCAGCGGAACCGTTCGTAGAGGATTTCGCGGTCAATCCCGCAACTCCGGTCCATCACTACACAAGTGGCAGCACCATGACGAGCGCTACCAGCCCTGCCGTGTCCACCGACGGGCGGCACCGGCCGGCTGTGACCCCGCCGGATGCATCGACCGCCCTCCCACTCCATCTCCTGATCCTTGTCGCCGCCCTCGCCGCCGCGGTCCTGGGCCAGGGCGCCTACTACCCCGCCGGCCAGCGTCTGGTGGCGGTGACGCTGGCACTGGCGACCGTTGCCGCGCTCCATGCCCGGCCCTGGACGCGGGGCGACGCCTGGCTCGCCCCGCTGGTCGCCGGCGCGGCCCTGGCCGGCTGGGCGGTGCTGAGCGCGGCGCTCGCCGGCGACGCCTTCAGCGCCCGCCCGACCGTGGTCTTGCTGGCCGGCGTCGCCGCGGTGATCGTGATCTGCCGGCGGAGCACCCCGGCCCAGCGCGACGCCCTAGCCGGAGCGGCCGTGGCCATCGGTGCCCTGGCCGCCCTCACCGGCTGGATCGGGGTGGCCTGGCGGCACACGCCATGGGCCCTCCCCGACCAGGGGCTCTGGCGGGCGGCGACCACGTTCAGCTACGCCAATGCCGCCGCCGGGCTGATGGTGCCGCTCGCGGTCCTCGCCATGGCGCAGCGGGTCGGGCGCCCGCGGTCCCCGGGACTCGCCCTGGGCGGCTGCCTGCTGCTGGTCGGCGTCGGCGCGACGCTGAGCCGCGGCGGCGCTGTCGCACTGGCCATCGGTCTGGCCGTGCTGGCCTGGCTGCTCGGACCGGCTCGGCTCCTCCGCGCCGTCGGCCCGTGCGCGCTCGGTGCGACGCTCGCGCTGCTCGGGTTGGCGCCCTCCGTGCCGGTCGGCAGGCCGCCCCAGACCGTCCTGGCGGTCGGCGCGCTGCTCGCCGGGCTGCTCGTGGCGGTCGGGACCGCGTTCGGTGGCCGGCGGGCCGTGACCGTGGTGGTCGTGGGGATGGCCGTGGTGGCGGCCGTCCTGATCCCGCGCGTCCTGGCCGGCACGCCACCGGGGATCCTCGACTCGCGGGTGAGCATCGCATCCTCCGACCGCGTTCAGGCGGCCCGGGCGGCCCTTCGCCTGGTCGAGCATCGGCCACTGACCGGCGCTGGACCCGGGCGGGCGGCCCTGCACTGGGTTGACCCGGACGGCCGCACCCTCACCATCCAATACGTCCACAACGAGTACCTGCAGGTGCTGGCCGAACTGGGAACGGTCGGGCTGGCGTTGCTGCTCATCCTGCTGGCCACCGTGGCCCAGATGGTGCGGCGCGGCCGGGGCCTGACCGGCATGCCGGCGACCTGGGCCGGGGTCGCGGCGGGGCTCTCCGCCCTGGCCGTCCACAGCGGCCTGGACTTCCTCTGGCACCTGCCTGCCATCCCATTGACCGGCGCGGTGCTGATCGGTCTCACCGCGCCACCGCTCGAGGAAGGGAGGGAGTCAGCGCAACGGCGCCTAGCAAGCCGGAAGGAGAACCAATGATCCGACGTTCATGGTCCCGTACCGCGGTCGCCATCCTCCTGGGCGCTGCCCTGGCCACTGCCATCCCCTTCATGCCGGCGGTTGGCGAGCAGTCCCCGCCCCAATCGCCGCCTCAGTCGCCACCCCAGTCGCCGCCGGTGCCGGTCGTCGAGATCGGCGACCGAGCCGAGCTGCAGGCCGACCGGGCGGCGGTCATCGTGCCGGTCCGGGTCACCTGTGGGCCCGATGCGAGCCAGCGCGGGTTGCTGGTGGTGCAGGTCAGCCAGCGGGTGGGCAACCAGATCGCGGTCGGCTCCGGGACGCTGAGCAACGTCGCCTGCGACGGCGGAGTGCAGCTGGTCAGGGTCCCGACCCTGGCGCTGAACCGACCGTTCCGCGCCGGGATTGCCTTCACTGTGGCGAATCTGTCTGTCTGCTTCCCGACGGGTGGATGCGTCAATGGCCTGGACTTCCGCGAGATCGAGATCGTCCGACCACGATGAACCAAACGCACTGAGCCGCTACTTGCCGTCCTGGAAGTCGTCTGCGGAGCAACTTGCTACGGTGCTGGACGAAGTCGGCTCCGACAGTGCGTCATGGCACCGGTGGCCGAATCGAACGACGCTCCTGGGTCGTCGCTAGGGTCAACCCAAATTGAGAAGGGTGGTGATCACCATGGCACGGTGGGTTCGGCGCCCGCCGCCTGGCAGCTCCTCAGGTGGTTGGCGTCTTGGGCTCCATCGGCTCGACCCACCGCGCCCGCCAGGCCGGCGGGTCCCACGGCTCCCCGAAATAGATCCGCTCGCGGACGACCTTGCCATCGCGGAACTCCATGATGCCCACGACGTGGTAGGGCGTCTGGCCGTCGTACGAGATGACGTACTCGTTGACCCACAGGTCCTGGCAGCCGGTGGTCCGCTGCATGTCGAAGCTGAGCCGGGCCGGATAGGCGGAGCGGAAGGCGCGGATGTTGGCCTTTCCCCGGATCCGCTCCCGGCCCTGGGGGAACTCCAGCACGGCGTCGTCGGCGTAGATCTCCGATGAGCGCGCGAAGTCGTCGGTGGCGGTGTCGAAGTGGTCCTTGATCATCGCCCGTGCGGTGGCTTCGTCCATGTCGGACCTCCGCGATTGACGTGGGCGCGGCCACGACAGCCTACCTGCCCGAGCGGTGGAAGGGCCGCGGGCCGGTGAACGCACCACCAGAGGGGCAGAATGGACCAACGCCGCCGCGACGCCGAACGGGAGGCGCCCCGTGACCGACGCACTGGAGGACCGCGACCTCGAGGTCGTGGCCCGCAACCGCCCCGGCGGCAACCGGCCGGTCTGGACCGAGCCGTACCCCCGCCGCGTGCGGGCCTTCCTGGACGGCGTGGCCGTGGTCGACTCCACCCGGGCGCTGCTGCTGCTCGAGGCCAGACACCTGCCTGTCTACTACTTCCCGCCAGAAGACGTCCGCGCCGATCTGCTGGAGCCGAGCGACCGGACGACCCACTGCCCGCACAAGGGGGACGCCGACTACTGGTCGATCCGGGTGGGCGAGCCGCTGGTCCGCGACGCCGTGTGGAGCTACCAGGACCCGCTGCCCGAGCGCGCCGACATCAAGGGCTACCTGGCCTTCTACTGGGACCGGCTGGACTCCTGGTTCGAGGAGGACGACGAGGTCTTCGTCCACCCCCGCGACCCCTACCACCGGGTGGACGTGCTCAGCAGCTCGCGGCACGTGCGGGTGGCCGTGGCCGGCCAGACCCTGGCCGAGACCCGCCGGCCGTGGCTGCTGTTCGAGACCGGCCTGCCCACCCGCTACTACCTGCCCAAGGCCGACGTGCGCATGGACCTGCTGGAGGCCACCGACAGCCAGACCCAGTGCCCCTACAAGGGCAAGGCCCGCTACTGGTCGGCCAGGGTCGGCGACACCGTCGAGGACGACATCGCCTGGAGCTACCCGTTCCCGATCCCCGAGTGCCCCAAGATCGAGAACCTGGTCGCCTTCTACAACGAGCGGGCCGACATCTGGGTCGACGGCGAGCTCCAGCCCAAGCCCGACACCCCTTGGTCGCGGCCACCGGCACGGTAAGGCTAGGGACCGACTCGTAATCGGAGGCCATCGCTCAGCGTTAACCCGCCGCAGCAATCCAAGCAGCTTACCCCTCGGGGTAGTACCACGACCGGCCGCAGATGGTGGCTGCGCATGCGCGGGTGCTCCGGTGACTGGCGCTAGCCGGGTAGCTCCTGCGCTGGTGGTGTGTGGGCGTACACGGCCTTGCTGGCCTTGTAGGCCCGACGCTCCAGCGTCAACGCCTCCTTGCGCACGTCGGCCAGGGCCGCCGGGCTGAGCTGCACCACCTTGGACACCACCAGCACCTCCTTTTCCTCGTCACGCCCGGTCCAGCCGACCCGAATATTGCCCGTCCCGCGCGCGTAGTACTTGAGCTGGCGGGCGGCCGGATCGGCCCGATCCCACTCCTCGGTCACCAGCACCTCCGCATAGCACCCGGTGGGGACGCAGGTCTGCTCGTCGACCTTGCGGACCTTGGCGCGGTCGGCGTACTCCACCTTCGGCCCCAGCCCCTGGGAATAGTCCGACGTCCCCGGCTTCGGCGCGGTCCGCATGACGAGTCCAGGCTTCGCGCCCTCCAGGCCCGCGATCCAGGCCGGCGCGTCGACGAGCTTGCCGTCCTCGTACTCCTCCGGGTACTGACCCAAGGTCCAGACGTTGCCGTCGTCATCCTGGGCGAAGAACACGAGCTCCGGCTCCACCAGCTCGCCGTCGTTGTAGTCCCGATCAAAGGCCACCAGGGTCCGCACGCCGTTGATCGTCTTGGTTAGGTCGGTGACGGTGAACACCACCTTGCGGGCGATCTTCTCGCCGCCGTCGAGCGCCGACCCTTCATAGGTCAGCTGCATGCCCGGCTTCAGTGGGAACCACTGGTTGTCGATCGTGGTCGGGTCCGAGAACCTGGCGGAGTCGAAATCCGCCGCGGTGACCACCTTGGCGGTGACCGTGGTCGGGGTGCTGCCGCTCGCGCCTGTCGTTTCGGGAGCGGTCACCTCCGCACACGCTGAAGCGAACAGCACCAGCAGCAACGTGCCTGCCACATCGACCAGGCGGAGACGGCGCATCCTTCCCCCTCAGGCAGCCCTCCGAGCCGTCGAAGGCAGCTGGTGAAGCAGACCAACTGCCGGCTCATGCTGCTCTCATGTTGGACGTTGCGGCAGATCGGGTCCATCCGCCAGATGCAGGAACACCGAGCTACGCCAGCGCGGCGCATCCGGACCGACCACGCCTACCAGGCCGCTAGTCATCCAGGCTGCCCATGCTCAAGTTGACGACCGTTCCGGTCATCCCGCTCGCCTGGTCGGAAGCCATGAAGACCGCCACGTTCGCCATCTCCGCGAGCGTCGAAAGCCGGCGCGTGTGGGTCCTGCTTGCGAGCAACTCCTGGAACTGCTCCCAGGTCATTCCCGATGCCTTGGCGTAAAGCCCAAAGGATTCCTCGATCCTGCCTGTCTCCGGCATCCCCTGTGGTCGCAGACCGACCACGCGAACACCCTGAGGTGCGAGCTCGGCTGACAGGTCCCGAGTTAGCGCCTCCACGGCGGCCATCGCCGGACCCCCACCACCCACCAATGGGGTGCCCGTCCGCGAAGGGGTTGAGGTGACGGTCATGATCACCCCCGATCGGTTGGCGACCATTCGCCGGGCCGCCAGGCGGGCGGTCAGAAAGTTCGACCTCGCGTACGTCGTGATCGGTAGGGAGAACTGCTCGACATCCAACTCGACCAGGAGCGCACGAACCTTCGGATTCGGGATGCCGATCGCGTTGAACGAGATGTCGACGCGGCCCGCCCTGTCGGTCACGGACTGTAGATGCTCGTCCACAGCCTGCTCGTCGAGAGCGTCGATCTCCGCCGCCTCGGCGGATCCGCCGGGGGCAACGACTCCTTTAGCGACCGCTTCGACGGGTGCCAGGTGGCGGCCGGTGAGAAACAGCTTGGCCCCCTCGCGCGCAAAGGCGTGCGCGACAGCACCGCCGATCGCGCCTCCGGCTCCGTAGATCACCGCAACCTTGTCCTTCAGCATCATCTCTGGTTCCTTTCTGTGCCCAGGTGGTCACGCCCGCCCCACCTCATGAGGTACGACCGACTGCTGAACCTCATCTGCGCGTGGCTGCCATCTCCGCCATCCGTCGACGTCCGGATCCTCAGAGCCGTCGACGATCCAGACACCGCGACGTCGGGAAGTGGGCGCCCACCAACCGCCCAGTTCGCCCCTCGGCCGGTGTCGATACAGGATGGACGTGCCAAGGTGCGGAAGAAGGTGACGCGACGGTGAGGGTCGTGACAGGGTGAGGGTGGTGACGGCCGACCTGATCTCAAGGGCGCGGGCGGGGGACGGCGACGCGTTCCGAGAACTGACCGAGCCGCACCGCCGAGAGCTCCAGGTGCACTGCTACCGGATGCTCGGATCCTTCCAGGATGCCGAGGACGCGCTCCAGGACACGCTGCTGGCCGCCTGGCAAGGGCTCGGGGGATTCGAGGGCCGCGCGTCGCTCCGCACCTGGCTCTACCGGATCGCCACCAACCGGTGCCTCAACGCGCTCCGCTCGGCCAGCCGACGACCGGCCAGGGAGTGGGACGTGCCCAAGGTTGAACCGCCTGAGCCGACCCGGCTCGGCGAAGTCGTATGGCTCGAGCCATTCCCCGACGCCCTCCTCGAGGGGGCGATCGACCTGCCGCTCGGCCCGGAGGCCCGGTATGAGCGGACCGAAGCTGTCTCCCTGGCCTTCGTGACCGCCCTGCAGGTCCTGCGGCCGCGCCAGCTCGCCGTGCTCATCTTGCGCGACGTCCTCGGATTCCACGCGAACGAGGTGGCCGACATGCTGGACTCGACCGTCGAATCGGTCAACAGCGCCCTCAAACGGGCGCGCGCCAGCCTGCAGCGCCGCCAGCTGTCGACCGCCGACCGCCTCCCGCCTCCCGCCTCCCACTCCCCCTCCGAGGAGGCGATCGTGGCCAAGTTCGTCAGCGCGTGGGAGTCCGCCGATCTCGACACGCTGGTGGCCCTTCTGACCGACGACGTCTTCATCTCGATGCCACCGATGCCCTTCGAATACGAGGGCCGCGACGTCGTGGCCCGCTTCTGCGCCAGCCTCTTCCGCTCGGGCCGGAGGTTCGACCTCGTCCCGACGCGAGCCAACGGTCAGCCGGCGTTCGGAGCCTATCTGCGCGCCCCGAGCGGCGTCCGGCACGGGATCGGCCTCTACGTCCTCACCCTCACCGGCGACCGGATCTGCGCCATGACCCGCTTCGACAACAGCGTGCTCCCCTGGTTCGGGCTACCGCGATCGCTCCCAGGCCGATAGCCAGCTTCCGAGCGGTGGACGTGCGCGGCAGCGGCCCGGCCGGGGGCCGGCGGCCGCGGGTACGGCCGGGACCGGGTGGCGCCGTGTGGTCAGCGGAACCGGGCGAAGAACTGGCGCAGGTCGGCGATGAGCAGGTCAGGGGCGTCGTGGGCGGCCCAGTGGCTGCCGCGGTCGAACTCGCTCCAGGAGACGATGTTGGTGTGGTCGCGTTCGGCGAACCGGCGGATCGGGCGGAAGTCGAAGGCGAAGCTGGCCAGGCCCATGGGTGCCGTGGTCGGCCCGGTCGGGTGGGCGGCGTGCTGGTTCTCGTAGTAGAAGCGGGCCGCCGACGCGGCGGTGTTGGTCAGCCAGTAGATGGCCACGTTGGTGAGGATGTGGTCCTTGCTCAGGGCGTCGCCGAACAGCTGGCCGCTCCAGGCGACCTGCCCGGCCGGGGAGTCGGCCAGCGCGTGGGCGAGGGTCTGGGGCTGGGCGGCCTGGGTCTTGTCGTGGACCGCTCGCTCCACGAACCCCTGCAGGAAGCTCAGGTAGCCCAGCTCCTCGGCGCTCAGGCCCTCCAGCTCGTCGGGGTCGCCCGAGGGGAAGGAGAAGATCTGGTTGACGTGGACCCCGATGACGTGGTCGGGGTCGACGCGCCCCTGGAGGGGGGCCACGATGGCGCCGGCGTCGTTGCCGTGGGCGCCGTAGCGGTCATAGCCGAGCCGCCGCATGAGCTCGGCCCACGCCCGCGCGGTGCGCTGGGCGTCCCAGCCGGGCTCGCTGGTCGGCCCGGAGAAGGCGAAGCCGGGAAGCGACGGGACGACCAGGTGGAAGGCGTCTCTGGCCTCGGCCCCGTGGGCCCGCGGGTCGCTGAGCGGCCCGACCAGGTCCAGGTACTCCAGGAAGGTGTTGGGCCAGCCGTGGGTCAGGACCAGCGCGATGGCGTCCGGCTCGGGGGAGCGGACGTGCACGAAGTGGATGTCCTGGCCGTCGATGGTGGTGGTGAACTGGGGGTAGCCGTTGAGCCTTGCCTCCCACGCCCGCCAGTCGTAGCCGCGTCGCCAGTGCTGGACCAGGTCCCTGACGTAGGCGACGGGGACGCCGTACTCCCAGCCGGGTGGGACCGGGCCCGTCTGCGGACGGTTGGTGTCGAGGGGCAGCTCGTTGGCCCAGCGGGTCCGGGCCAGCCGGTCGGCCAGGTCGTCCAGGTCGGCCTGGGGCACGTCGATACGGAACGGCCGGATGGCGGTGTCGGTCATCGGCGGTGGGCTCCTCCCGGTTGGTCGGCGGACGGCACGCATCCTAGGAGCCGGTTGGGTCAGGAACTGTCCTAGGCGGCTGGCAGACTGGATCCGATGTTGGAGACCTCGGCCCGGCTGCTGCGGCTGCTGTCGCTGCTGCAGACGCGGCCGGACTGGTCCGGGGCCGAGCTGGCCGAACGGCTCGGGGTGAGCGCCCGGACCGTCCGGCGCGACATCGAGCGGCTACGCGACCTGGACTATCCGGTGCACTCCACGCGGGGGGTGGCCGGCTACCGGCTCGGGGCGGGCGCGGCCCTGCCCCCGCTGCTGCTGGATGACGAGGAGGCGGTGGCGGTGGCGGTCGGGCTGCGCACGGCCGCCGCCGGGGTGAGCGGCATCGAGGAGGCCTCCCTCGGGGCCCTGGCCAAGCTGGAGCAGGTGCTGCCCACCCGGCTGCGCCGCCGGGTCAACGCCGTGCAGGCGTCCACGCTGCCGGTACCCGGGGATGGCCCCGGTCCCAGGGTGGACCCGGCCGTGCTGGCCGTGCTCGCCGCCGCCTGCCGCGACCGCGAGCGGCTGCAGGTGGCCTACCGGGACCACCACGGCGCGGCGGGCCGGCGTGCCGTGGAGCCCTACCGGCTGGTGAGCTGGGGGCGACGCTGGTACCTGGTGGCCTGGGACCTGGACCGGGAGGGCTGGCGGATCCTCCGGGTCGACCGGGTCGAGCCGGCCACGGTGACACCGACCGGCCTGCGGTTCACCCCGCGGGAGCTGCCCGAGGGCGGCGACCTGGCCGCCTACGTCTCGCGGCGGGTGTCGGCCGCCGCCTGGCGCTACCACGCCCGGGTCCGGGTCCACGCACCCGCCGAGCGGGTCCGGCGGCGGGTCCCGGCGGCGGCCGGGCGGGTGGAGGCGGTCGACGAGGGGACCTGCCTGCTGCACACCGGCGCCGACACCCTGGAGACGCTGGCCGTCTACCTGGGCATGCTGGGCGCCGACTTCGAGGTCGGTGAGCCCCCCGAGCTGGTCACCCACCTCCGCGCCCTGGCCGACCGCTACCGCCGGGCCACCACCTGACCGGTCGCGACCCGCCGCCGGGAGGTCCGGATCACCCATCGAACTGGTCGGGGCGGTGGTCGCCGGTCATGCCGTCGATCAGCTCGCGGAGGATGTCGACGTGGCCGGCGTGGCGGGCCGTCTCCTCGACCATGTGGATCAGGACCCAGCGCAGGGTGACGGTGTCGCCGAACCAGGCGGTGCCGGTCGCCTCCACGTCGAGCTCGTCGATGACCTGGTCGGCGGTGGCGCGGGCCCGGCCGTAGAAGGCGAGGACGTCCTCGGTCGTCTCGTCGGGGCGGACGCGCAGGTCGGCGTCGGGGTCGTCGTCGTCGAAGGGCAGCGGCTCGGTGGGGCGGCCGAAGGTGTCGCAGAACCAGCCGTACTCGACGGCCGCCAGGTGCTTGACCAGGCCGAGCAGGTTGGTGCCGGACGGGGTCATGGGCCGGCGCAGGTCGTCGTCGGCCAGGCCCTCGAGCTTCCACAGGACCGCGTCGCGGTGCCGGTCGAGGGCGACGTGGAGGCTCTGCTTCTCGTCGCCGGTGAACGGCACCCGTCGAGCCATGGCGGTGGGTCTCCCTTCGGTCGGCGGCCGGTGCGAATTGACCTCAACCGGGTCGCGGTCGTCAACCGGGGGCGGCCGCCGTGGACGGCCACGGCCGCGGCCGTAGCCACAGCCAGGCGGTGGTGGGCTGCATGGTCTGGTCGACCACGGCCAGCAGCTCCCCACCCACGGCGGGCCGAGCAGGAGGGTGAGCAGCCCCAGGCCAGGGTGCGGCTGATGATCCGGTCCAGGTCATAGAGCCGGGACGAGGACGCCGGCGGCCGGGATGAGCCAGCATGGCCGGGCTCCGTCCCGGGAGTCTTACGGACGGCTACCGCTCGGCGCCCGGGGCCGTCTTCTCCCAGACCGAGACGTGCCTGGTGCTGTCGCTGGTGAACGGCTCGCGCCGCCAGCCGCTCCAACGCTCGCGCAGCCGCATCCCGGCCAGCCGGGCCATCAGGTCGAGCTCGGCGGGCCACACGTAGCGCAGCGGCAGCGAGCTGGCCTCCAGCCGGCCGGCCTCGACCCGGTAGTGGTGGGAGATCAGGCCCTGATTGGCGAGGTCGTACTCGTCGAAGCCGAGATGGGTCGGGGTCAGGGCGAACGCCCGGACGGTCTCGCCGGGTGGGAGCCGCCGCAGCTGCGGGACCCCGACCTCGATCACGAAGCACCCGCCCTCCCGGAGATGGGCGGCCGCGTTCTGGAAGCAGGCGACCTGCTCGTCCTGGGTGGTCAGGTTGCCGATGGTGTTGAAGACCAGGTAGGCGACCGAGAAGCGGCCCTCGACGGTGGTGGTGGCGAAGTCCCCGACGGTCACGCCGATCCGCTCGGCCCCCGGCTTGGCCCGCAGCCTGGCCACCATCGCCGCCGACAGGTCGATCCCGTGGACCGGGACGCCCCGCCCGGAAAGGGGCAGGGCGATCCGGCCGGTGCCGATGCCCAGCTCCAGGGCGGCCCCCCCTCCGGCCAGGTCGGCCAGGAAGTCGACGACGGGTTCGACGACCGCAGGGTCGAACATGTCGGCGGAGAACTCGTCGTAGCGGGCCGCCACGTCCTCGCCGAAGTGGTCGGTCGGCATGGGCGCATGCTCCCAGGCCGCGGCCGGCCTGGCGAGTGGGTTTTCGCCCGGTCGCTAGCGGAGCAGGCCGTGCTCCATGGCGAACATCGCCGCCGCGGCGCGGGTGGAGGCGCCGATCTTGGTGTAGACGTGCTGGACGTGGTGCTCGGCGGTGCGGGGCGAGATGACCAGGGTGTCGGCGATCTGGCGGTTGGACAGGCCGCGGGCGACCAGGCGCAGCACCTCCACCTCCCGGTCCGAGAGGCCCGCCGGCCACGGGTTCCGGGAGCGGGAGGGGCGCTGGCCGGCCGCCTGGAGGACGGCGCGGGCGCACTCGGGGTCGTGGCGGCCGGCGCGGGTCGCCGCCTCCAGCTCCCGGGCCGCCGCCTCCGGGGCCAGGGCCGCCCGGTGGGGGCGGTCCTGGGTCATGGCCTGGTAGGCGTCGGCGGCGGCCAGCAGCCGGGCCAGGGCGGGGATCTCGGCCCCGGAGGCGCCGTGGTGGTAGCCGGAGCCGTCCTGGCGCTCGTGATGCATCCCGGCGACCCGGGCCAGGGGCTCCAGGGCGGCGGACCGGAAGAGGATCCGCTCGGTGTGGTAGGGGTGCAGCCGGACCTGCTCCCACTGGGTCGAGGTCAGCGGCCCGGGCTTCTCCCAGACGCCGCCCGAGATCGCCACCCGCCCCAGGTCGTGCAGCAGGGCGGCCCGGCGGAGCAGGTCGGCGTCGCCGTCGGGGAGCCGCAGCAGCCCGGCGGCCTCGCCGGCGAGCCGGGCCACGCCGGCCGAGTGGCCGAGGGTGAACGGCGTGAGCAGGTCGACCATGTCGGCGAACGCCCGGGCCACGTCGTCGAGCCGCTCGGCGGGGATCCGGCGCACCGGCGAGGGCTCGGCCTCCAGCACCTCGGCCCACACGTCCGCCTCGGCCAGGCGTCCCAGCGTGTCGGCCCCGACCTGGGCGAACCGCTCGGCCACGGCCGGGTCGAACCAGCCGCCGGCGCGCCGCCGGGCCATCTCGACGGCCGCCTCCGGCCCCCCGAGCCGGTCGAAGATCACCGCCTGGGTCGCGACCACGCTGACGCGTGCCGGCAGGGCGATGTCGTCGCCGGCCAGCCGGTAGGCGTCGCCCTTGCCGTCCCAGCGCTCCATGCCGTGCCGCAACCCCAGGCTCACGCCCGCGCCCAGCCCCAGCCGCCCGGCCATCAGGGCCCCCACCTCGCAGACGGCCCGGGCGATGGCCCGGCTCCCGCCCTCGCCGGCGGTGAGCGTCCGGGCCAGGTGGCGGGGCCGGTGGACGCCGGTACCCCGGCCGGCGGCGGCCAGCAGGGCCAGGGTCTCGCGGAGGCTGGCGCTGTCGGTCCGCTCCGCCCGCACGGCCACGGTCAGGTCGTCCCCGAACAGGTAGGCGAACTCGTGCGCCGGGGCGGTGCAGCCGACGTGCTGGAGCAGCGTCGTCCAGAAGACGTCGCCCACCTCGGCCTCTGGCAGGTCCATGGCCCGGGCCAGGCTGGTGGCGACCAGGCAGCCCCGCACCGCCTTCTCCGGCTCCTGGCCCATGCCGAGGTCGGTGGCGACCGACAGCGCCGCCAGCACGTCGGCGAGCCTCAAGTCGTCGCGCACCCGACCCCCTTTCTCCGGCCGTCGTCACCGCCCGCCGCCGCGCCACCCTCGCCCCCGGCGGAATGGGCAGGCCTACCGATGCGCCGGCCAGCCCCGGGTGGCCACGCTGACGCCGGTTGTCGACGAAGGAGGCAGCGATGATCCGAACAGTGGCGGCGCGACGGCCGGCCTCGACCCGTCCCGCCCTGCTCACGCCGGCGTTCGTGGCCGTGACCCTTGCCTCGCTGGCGTACTTTACCGGCGACGGCGTCCTCGTCCCAGCGGTCCCCAGGTACGTGCAGGGCCCGCTGGGCGCGGGCGACGTGGCCGTCGGGCTGGTGGTCGGCGCGTTCAGCCTGTCGGCGTTCTTCCTGCGCCCGTGGGTCGGCAGCCTCGGCGACCGCTGGGGCCGGCGTCCGCTCATGGTGCTGGGCGCCGGCGTGTTCACCGCCTCGGTGCTCGGCTACGGGACCGCCTCCAGCCCGGAGGCCCTGGCCGGCCTGCGGCTGCTCACCGGGGCCGGGGAGGCGTGCTTCTTCGTCGGTGCCCTCACCGCCGTCGCCGACCTGGCCCCGGCCGAGCGGCGCGGCGAGGCCCTGAGCGTGGCCTCGCTGTCCCTGTACGTCGGCATCGGGGTGGGGCCGCTGCTGGGCGAGGCGGCCATCGAGCGGTCCGGGTTCGCGGCCGCCTGGGCCCTGGCCGGCGCGGCCGGGCTGGCCGCGGTGGTCATCGCCCTGGTGGTGCCCGAGACCCGCCCCGACGACCCCGGCCAGGAGCCCGGAGGCCCGGCGGCCGGCCGCCGCCTCATCCACCGGGCCGGCCTGCTGCCGGGCCTGGTGCTGCTCGCCGGCATCCTGGGCATGGCCGGGTTCCTGACCTTCGTCCCCCTGTACGCCCTCGACCTCGGGATGGGCGGCTCCCGGATCGTGCTGCTGGTGTTCGCGGCCGTCGTGGTGGGGATCCGCGGCGTCGGGGCCCGCATCCCCGACCGGCTGGGCGCCGCCCGGGCCACCCGGATCGCCCTGGCCGCCTCGGCGGCCGGGCTGGCGGTGGCCGGCGCCTGGCGGACGCCCGCCGGGCTGGTGGCCGGGACGGTGGTCTTCGCCACCGGCATCGCCCTGCTCACCCCCGCGGTCCTGACCCTGGCCGTGGAGGGCGTGGCCCCCAGGGAGCGGGGCGCGGTGATCGGCACGACCTCGTCGTTCCTCGACCTCGCCATCGGCCTCGGCCCGGCCGCCCTCGGCCTGGTCGCCGCGACCGCCGGCCGCCCGGGGACGTTCCTGGCCTCGGCCGCCGTGGCCGCGGCCGGCCTCCTGCTGGTGTGGAGGCGACCCGGCTGGAAATGAGGCGCCACCCGGGCCGGAGTAGGGCGTCGTCCCCATGTGCCGGGTGGGGTCTTAGCCCCATCCTCGTCCTCGAGCGCACGCGAACCTCGAGGAGGACGAGATGTACCTGGTGTCGTCCCAGGAGCTGGCCGTCCAGCACATCACCGAGCTCCACCGGCAGGCCGCGGCCGAGCGCCTGGCCCGCGAGGCCCGGGCCGGCCGCCGGCGGGCCATCCGCCGCCGCGTCTGGCGGCGGCTGCCGTTCCGCCAGCCCCGCCCGGCCGGGGCCTGACCGCCGTGGCGGCATCTGCCATGATCGGCGGCGTGGTCCGGCGAGTCTCCAGTCCGGTGCTGGTCGGCCGCGACGCCGAGGTCGCCCAGCTGCGGGCGGCCCTGGAGCGGGCGGCGGCCGGCCGGCCCGCCATCGTGGTGGTGGCGGGCGAGGCCGGCGTCGGCAAGACCCGGCTGGTCGCCGAGCTGCTCGGCCAGGCCGCCGAGCGGGGCGCGGTCGCCCTGACCGGCGGCTGCCTGGACGTCGGGGAAGGCGTCCTGGCCTACGCCCCGCTGGTGGAGGCGCTGCGCCCGCTGCCCGGCGTCACCGAGCCCGCCGAGCTGGAGCGGGTGCTGGGCGGCGCCCGGGCCGAGCTGGCCCGGCTGGTGCCCGAGCTCGGCTCCCCGGCCGAGGCCGGGGGCACGCCGGCGTCGGCCCCGCTGGCCCCGACGCGACTGTTCGAGCTGCTGCTGGGGGTGCTGCACCGCCTCGCCGAGCGCGGCCCGCTGCTGGTGGTGGTCGAGGACCTGCACTGGGCCGACCAGTCCACCCGCGACCTGCTCGGCTTCCTGGTCCGCAACCTGCGCGGCGGGGTCGTCCTGGTCCTGACCTACCGGTCCGACGAGCTGCACCGCCGCCACCCGCTGCGGCCGTTCCTGGCCGAGCTGGACCGCAGCGGCCGGGCCGAGCGCCTGGAGCTGGGCCGCCTGGGCCGCCGGGAGGTGGCCGGCCTGCTGGGCGGGATCCTGGGCGAGCCGGCGCCGCCGGCGCTGGTCGGGGAGGTGCTGGCCCGCTCGGAGGGCAACCCGTTCTTCGCCGAGGAGCTGCTGGCCGCCCACCTGGACGGGGCCCGGCTGCCGTCGGTGCTGCGGGAGCTGGTCCTGGCCCGAGTGCAGGCGCTGTCGGAGCCGGCCCAGCGGGTGCTGGAGGTGGCCGCGGCGGCCGGCACCCGGGTCGACCACCCGCTCCTGGCCGAGGTGGTCGGCCAGGACACCGAGCAGCTGGTGTGGCTGCTGCGGGAGGCGGTCACGCGCCACGTGCTGGCCGTGGACGGGGCCGGCGACGCCTACGCCTTCCGTCACGCCCTGGTCCAGGAGGCGATCTACGACGACCTGCTGCCGGTGCAGCGTGGCCCGCTGCATGCCGCCTACGCCCGGGCGCTGGAGCGCCGTATCACACAGCGCGGTGACGCCTCGGGCCCGCCGGGCGCGACCGCGGTCGAGCTCGGCCAGCTCGCCTACCACTGGTACGCCGCCCACGACCAGGGGCAGGCGCTGGTGGCCAGCGTGCGGGCCGGGCAGGCCGCCGAGTCGGCCTCGGCCCTGGCCGAGGCCCTGGGGCACTACGAGCGCGCCCTGGAGCTGTGGGACCAGGCGCCGGAGGCGGCCGCCCGCAGCCCCCTGGACCGGGGCACGGTGCTGCACCGGGCGGCCGAGGCGGCCAACCTGGCCGGCTACGACGAGCGGGCCATCGCCCTTGGCCGCCTGGCCCTGGACCGGGTCGACGCGGCCGCCGAGCCGCGGCGGGCCGGGGCGCTGCTGGAGCGGCTGGCCCGCTACCACTGGACCGCCGGCCACACGCCCCTGGCCATGGCCGCCGTCGAGCGGGCGGTGGCGATCATCCCGCCCGACCCGCCGTCGGAGGAGCTGGCCCGCGCCCTGGCCGCCCACGGCCAGCTGCTCATGCTGCTGGACCGCAACGCCGAGGCCCTGGCCCGCGGCCAGGAGGCGGTCGCGGTGGCCCGGCAGGTCGGCGCCCGGGCCGTGGAGGGCCATGCCCTCACCACCCTGGGCACCTCCCTCGGCGGCCTCGGGCAGCTGGAGGAGGGCATCGCCGACCTGGAGCGGGGCCGCCGCATCGCCAGGGAGCTGGTCAACGTCGACGACCTGGGCCGGTCCCACGCCAACCTGGCCACCGTCCTGGACATGGCCGGCCGCTCCGCCGAGGCCGTCGAGGTCTTCCTGGCCGGCGCCGAGGAGGTCCGCCAGTTCGGCGCCCTGGGCCGCTACGGCCCCAACCTGCTCACCGACGCGGCCAACTCGCTGCTGAACCTGGGCCGTCTGGAGGAGGCCGAGCGGCTGCTGGACCGAGTCTTCGACCTGGACCTGCGGTCGCCCGGGCTGCGGCTGCGGCCGCTGACCGTCCGGGGGACGCTGCGGGTGCGGACCGGCGACCTGGCCGGCGCCCGGGCCGACTTCCAGGCCGTGCTTGACGCGGGCCCGGGCGGCCGTCGGCGCACCCGGCGTGGTGCTGACGCCGGCCGTGGAGGCCAGCCTGCGCACGATCGAGGCCGAGTGGGCACGGGCCACCGGCCCCAGCGACCCCGGGCGGTGGGCGCAGAGCGCCCAGGCCTGGGAGGCGCTCGGCCACCCCTGGCCGGCCGCGTACGCCCGCTGGCGGCAGGCCGAGGCGCTGCTGGCCCGGGGGGCGCCCCGGTCCGAGGCGGCCGCGGCCCTGGCCCGGGCGTGGACGCTGACCGACCGGCTGGGGGCACGGCTGCTGGCCGCCGAGGTCGACTCGCTGGGCCGCCGCGCCCGGCTCGAGCTGGAGCTCCCGCCGGACGGGGCCCCGGCCCAGGGTCCGGCGGCCGAGCCGGAGACGGCGCCCGACGAGCTCGGCCTGACCCCTCGGGAGCGGGAGGTGCTCGCCCTGGTGGCCGACGGCCGCACCAACCGCCAGATCGCCGACGCCCTGTTCATCAGCGCCAAGACGGCCAGCGTGCACGTGTCCAACATCCTGGCCAAGCTCGGGGTGGCCAACCGCGGCGAGGCCGCCGCCCTCGCCCACCGGCTCCGCCTCACCGGCTGAGCGTCGGCCCTCAGCGCCGGACGACCTCGTACAGGCCGGGATGGGCGCGGTGCTGGATGGCGGCGGCGGCCTGCCGGAACTGCGGCTGGCCGATGGCGGTCTGGAAGGCCTGCGGGCTGGTGTAGCGGCCGATGTTGACGAACCGGAAGTCGGCGTCCGGGGAGAGGCTGCGGTGCAGGCGGGTGGCCAGGTAGCCGGGCTGGGTGGCCAGGAAGGCCCGGCTGGCCTCCCAGGCGGCCAGGAAGGCGTCGTCGCTGTCGGGCGGGACCTCGAAGGCGTTGACCAGCACCACCCCACCCGGGTCCTCGGGCGGTGGCGGGTCCTCGCGCAGCACCTGGTAGAGCCCGGGATGACCGGGGAACGGCAGGTCGCGGCCGGGGAAGTCGGGGTGGCCGGTGGCGGCCTGGAAGGCCGCCGGCGACGCCCACTCGGCCACGTTGACGAACCGGAACTCGGCCTCCCCGCCGAGGCTGCGGTGCAGCGCGGTCGACCGGTAGCCGTCCCGGGCGGCGAGGAAGTCGCGGGCCCGCTCCCAGCCCGCGATGAACCCCTCGTCGGCCCCGGGAGGCACCTCGAACAGGTTGATCAGCACCACCGGGCCGGCGCTCGCATCCATCGGGTCCTCCTGTCACCCCGTGCTCCCAGCCCCCGATCGTAGCCCGGCGGCGGCGTCGGGTCAGGGGATGGTGACCCGGTTGGCGCGGCGCTCGCCGTCCAGGGCGCGCAGGGCCTGGGTGAGGGTGGGCACATGGAGCTCGCGCTCGCCGCGTTCCCACATCAGCTCCAGGGCCGCCAGCAGGGCCCTGGCCTCGGTGGCCAGGTCCTGGGCGGCACGCAGGCAGGGGTAGGCGCGGCCGGTGCCGCGGGCCGGGTTGATGCGGGCCACCAGGTCGACCACGGCCAGGTAGTGGTCGATGACCGAGCACTCGGCGTCGGTCAGGGCCGGCATCCGTGGCCGGTCGGGGGTGCGCGGCCGTTCGGGGAGCATGCCGGTCAGCCGCCGGCGCCGGCCGGGGCGAGCTCGGGGGCGGTCCGGCGGCCGGTGAGGATCTCGTCGACCAGCCCGTACTCCAGGGCCCGGGTGGCGTCGAGGATGAAGTCGCGGTCGGTGTCCTTGGCGATCTTGTCGACCGGCTGGCCGGTGTGGGCGGCCAGGATCCGGTCGACCATGGCCCGCTGGCGCAGGATCTCGCGGGCCTGGATGTCGATGTCGACCGACTGGCCCTGGGCGCCCCCGTGAGGCTGGTGGAGCAGGACGGTGGAATGGGGCAGGGCGTAGCGCTTGCCGGGCGTGCCCGCGGCCAGGATGACCGCCGCGGCCGAGGCCGCCCAGCCCAGGCAGGTGGTGGCCACGTCGCAGCGGAGGTAGCGCATGGTGTCGTAGATGCCGAGCAGGGCCGTGACCGACCCGCCGGGGGAGTTGATGTAGAGCTGGATGTCCTTGTCGGGGTCCTCGGACTCCAGGTGGATGAGCTGGGCCATGATCAGGTTGGCGCTGGTGTCGTCGATCGGGGTGCCGAGGAAGATGATCCGGCCGGCCAGCAGCCGCGAGTACAGGTCGAAGGACCGCTCGCCCCGGCTGGTCTGCTCGACGACGACGGGCACGAGATTCGACATGCTGCCTCCAGCGGGGTGCGCTCGACCGGCGACGCCGGTCCTCCACAGCTCAACCGTGCCACACCGGCGGGCCGCCGGGACCGGGTTCTGCTGCAGGCCGAAGCGGCGGCGGTCAGCCCCGGTGGAGGTCGCTGGCGGCCAGGGTGACGGCGGCCTCCAGGGTGGCCCGGAGGCGGTCGTTGCCGCAGCCCTTGGGGAGGAAGGCCACCGCCCCGGCCGCGAACGCCTGGCGTCTGAGCTCGGGGCTGTCGAAGGCGCTGAACATCACGACCGCCGCCGCGGGCGTGACCTCGCGCAGCAGCCGGGTCGTGTCCAGGCCGTTCAGGACCGGCATGGACAGGTCCAGCAGGACCAGGTCGGGGGCCAGCTCGGCGGCCAGGGAGGTGGCGTCGGCGGCGTCGGCGACCGCCCCGACGACCTCGAAGCCGCTCAGCTCCAGCATGCCGACCAGCGCTTCCCGCAGCATCTGGTGGTCGTCGACCACCAGGACCCTGACCCGCCTCATGACAGCCCCCCTCGCTCGGTCGGCTGAATACTAGGGGATACGCCTGTTCGACTCCAAACGGAGAAATCAACGAAACGCCGCGGGGCGAGGATTCCCCGCAGACGGCCGGCGGGTCGGGCTCCGAACCCCGTGACCGGTTTGTGACCTGCCGCCCGGAGGTCGGGTTGGCGGGCCGGCGGTGGCCCTGGCGGTGGGCCGCCACGGCGGCCACGGCCCCCGTGACCTGCTGTGCCGGCCCGGCCGGGTCATGGCCGCCCTGGCCGGAAGCCGGTCGCGGTGCCCTGGTGACACTAGGTAGGTCTCTGGATGGGCGGTGCTCGCCCGCCCTGACGACAATCCCGGCAACCTGGGCAGTGGGCCGGGTCGGGGGAGGTTCATGTCGCGGTTGTGGTCGCCTGCCGGCGGGATCCCGGAGCGCCCGCCTCCGTTCGGGGTCTGGGTCGGGGACCCGGTGCCGCCGGCGCGCCCGCCGGCGCCGCCGGCACGGCCCGGGTGGCGGCGCCGGCCGGCCCTGCTGCTGGCGGTCGGGACCCTGGTCGTGGCCATGGTCGCCGGGTCGGTGATCTCGATGGTGGACCGCCTGGGCGCCTACACCCCGTCCGGCCCCGGCCCGGTGCCGGCGCCCACCCTGGCCCAGCTGAACGCGGCCATCGCCCACGGCGAGTCCTTCCTCGACGGCCTCTACAAGCCGCTCGGCGCCGCCGGGGCGGTCCAGTCCGAGCACTACGCGCTGCCGATCCGGGTCCGGTTCCCCGGCTACCGGCGCTGGGTGCTGCTCGGCCAGGCCGACCCCGTCGCCTGCCCGGGCGGCGACTGCCCGGCCCCGACCCGGATCCGCGGCCTGGCGTCGTCCTATGCCGGCGAGGCCTACGAGCTGTCCTTCGCCACCCCGGCCAGCCCGGACGGGCTGCGGCTGCGGGCCGGGGTGGACTGGAACGCGGGCCCGGGCCGCTACCGGGTCAGCGTCACCGCGCTGGCCTTCGACGACCCGGCGACCGCGGCCGAGGTCTGGCTCGACGACGTCCGCCTGGGCACCGTCCCGCCCGGGCCCCTGGCCGGCCGGCAGCCGACGCTGCGCCGCAGCTTCCCGGTCGCCGAGGTCAGCCACCTGCGCAGCTTCCGCTACACGGTCCGCCACGCGACCCAGCTGGCCTGGCTGCACGCGGTCAGCCGGGAGGACGAGGCCCGCTCGACCGCCCTGGCCCGGTTCATGCTGCGCGCCGGCTTCGTGCCGGGGCGGGATCTCCGGGCGGCCGTGTTCGGCCGCGGCCGTGACGCCCCCCGCGACTTCGGCTACCGCCACGAGCCGTTCCTGGACGCCTACGGCGACTGCCGGCTGCAGCCGCCGGCCACCCCTCGGGCCTATCCCTACCGGTCCAAGGCGTGCGTGGCCGACGTGCGGCCGTACCTGCTGGCGGCCCGCCACGACACCCTCCTGCCGACCATCGAGGCCCTCCAGGCCCTGAACCGCGGCGAGTCGCCCGACCACACCTACCGGGACCAGTCGGCGCTGGTCCCGCTGGCCAGGACCTCGGCCGGCCGGACGGCGGACGCGCTGGAGCGGCGCTTCGACCGGCTCGGCTTCGGCATCCCTCGCTGCACCCCCTTCGGCTGCGACCAGGAGCGGGCCAGCGCCCTGCGGACCTTCGCCTTCGGCATGCTGGAGACGGTGCTCGGCTACCACAGCGGCCAGCTGGAGCGCCGCGCCTACGCCGACGCCGTGGCCGGCCTGGCCCTCAGCGTCCAGATCGGCGACGACGGGGTGGTCCGGGCCGCCGACCGGGTCGCCTATCGGCCGGCCCTGCGGGGCGGGTTCCTCTCCTACTGGAACCGCGACCGCCGCTACCTCAAGCCGGGCGGCGTCGCCCAGGCGGTGGCCGACCGCTTCAACATGCCGCCCGAGTACCTGGGGCTGCGGCCGACCGACAGCGAGACCGGCTTCGACGCCTATGCGTTCCTGGCCCTGTACCGCTGCGCCCGGTACAAGGTCGGCTGCAAGCTCGTCGGGGCCCCCGGCCCCTGAGCGGGCGCCGCCGGCCTAGGGCGCCTGGGGGCGACGCAGGGGCACGTGGACCATGGGCACCCGGCTGTCGATCCAGGCCAGGTCGGGGTCGACCGAGCCCTCGCGGCCGTCGCCGGCGGGCGGCGGGCGGTCGGCCACGGCCGCCACCGGCGACCGGTCCCGGCGCCGCTCGGCCGGGCCGGGCAGCGGGGCCAGCTCGGGCGGGTTGGTGACCAGCGGCGTGGGCAGCAGCACCAGGGCGGTGATGCCGCCGTACCAGGAGTGGCGCAGCTGCACCTTGATGCCGTGCTTGGCCGCGAGCTGGGTGACCACGAAGAATCCCAGCATCTTGGCCAGGGCGAAGTCGATGTCGGGCGGCTTGGCCAGCCGCTGGTTGACCTTGACCAGCTGCTCGTCGGTCATGCCGAGGCCCTGGTCCTCGATCTCCAGCAGGTAGCCGGCGGGCAGCGGCTGGCCGGCGACCAGGGCCTTGGTGCCGGGGGCGGAGAAGCTGACCGCGTTCTCGATCAGCTCGGCCAGCAGGTGCATGACGTCGGCGGCGGCGTGGCCGGCGAGCTGCACCTGGTCGATGCGGAGCAGCTCGACCCGGGTGTGCTCCTTGACCTCCTCCACCGCCGCCCGGACCACGTCGACGAGCCCGATCGGCCCGCGCCAGCGCCGGGCCGGCTCGGACCCGGACAGGATGATCAGGTTCTCGGCGTTGCGCCGCATCCGGGTGGCCAGGTGGTCCAGCTCGCCCAGGCGGGCCCGCACCTGGGCCTCGGAGCCGCTGAGCTCCAGCTCGTCGATCACCTCGAGCTGGCGCTCGATCAGGCTCTGGCTGCGCCGGGCCAGGTTGAGGAACATGTCGCCGACGCTGTGGCGCAGGGCCGCCTCGCGGCCGGCGACGCGGACCGCCACCCGGTGGACGGCGTTGAACGCCTCGGCCAGGTGGCCGATCTCGTCCCTGGAGCGGACCTCGATCGGCGGCGCCGACTCCACCTGGAGGTCGACCTGCTCGCCGTCCTGGAGCCGCTGGACCACCCCGGGCAGCCGGCGCTCGGCCGTCTCCTCGGCCGCCGCCTCCAGCCGGCGCATGGGACGGATCAGGGAGCGGGCGGTGATCAGGGCCAGGACCAGCGCCAGCGCCAGCCCGGCGGCCAGCAGCAGGCTGTAGACGAAGGCCCGGCGGTCGGCGGCCTGCTGGATGGCCGAGCTGGTGGCGATCACGTCGCCCGAGAGGCGCTCCTCGACCGTGCGCATGCGGTCGAGCTTGACGGTCATGGCGTCGAACCAGTCCTGGGCCGCCACGCCCAGCTTGGGCTGGGCGGTGCTGCTGCCGAGGGTGTCCCCCAGATAGCGGTCGACGGCCTCCACGTCGTCGCCGGCGACGATGTCCTCGAAGAAGGCGTGCTGGGCCTCGGTGGCGTTGGCCTCGAACTGGGCCTGGTAGATGGTCTCGGCCGCGACCAGGGCGCTGAGGCGGGTGTGCTCGGCGCCCTGGAAGCGCCTGGCCGCGTACACGCGCTGCATGAGGCTGCGCTGGGTGTCGGCGAAGTCCTTGGCCCTGGCCAGGGCGACCGAGGCGGCCACGCCCTTGAGCAGCGCCTCGTCGCTGGAGCCGGGGGCGATCTCGGTGTTGATGTCGAGCAGGTCGCTGATGGTGTCGGTGTACTGCTCCAGCGCCTTGCCCGGGGTGTCGATGGGGCCGTGGCCGTGCTCGACGGCGTGCTCCAGGTCCTCCTCGCCCTCCTCCTCGTGCAGCTCGATGCCGGGCCCGACCGCCAGGTCGTCGGGCTTGACGGGGGCGGTGTCGATCGCCTGGCGCTGCTCGCCCAGGCGGCCCAGCTCGGCCAGGCCGTACTCGATCTTCTCGTCCAGCAGCCGGTCGTCGGCGCCGAGCCGCTCGGCGCTCTCCCGGTAGTGGGCGGCCACCCGGTCCAGCCGGCGCCGCTGGCTGGCCAGGCGCTGCCCCCAGGCCTTCCGGTCACTGTCGATGTAGCTGGTCGACAGGCTCCGTTCGGCCTGGAGCTCGTGGATGAGGGGGGCCAGGCCGGCGGCCAGGCGGGCGAAGGCGGTGCTGCGGGCGGCCCGGTGGCTCTCGGCCTGGTTCTGACGGATGCCGACCAGGCCGACGACGGCCAGCACCAGCAGCGGGCCGAGGAGGGAGGCGATGAGCTTGGTGCGGATGGGGGCGTTACGGAGCATCGGCGGTCACCTTGCGTACGGCGGGAGAGGAAGGCGCCGGGACGCTATCGTCTGTGTCAATACCGCCGCAATGGGGGAATCTGCCGAAGTTCGCCTGGCCAGGGCGGGATTGGGGGGTCGGCGGGGGTGCGCGGCGACGTAGCCCGGATACGGCAACCTGCTGAGTCGGGCGGCGAGCGCCGTGCGCAGGAGCGCACCGGCCGCGGCCGGGCCAAGCCAGCCTGGTGCGACCGGCTCACGCCGGCTGGGCGGGTGCGGTGTCCCGCCGCCGGTCCCGCTCCTTGGCCTTGACCTTGGTCTTGGTCTTGCCCGCGGGCCGGGGACGCGGGTCGGGGGGCTCGAAGCCGCGGTCGCGCATTCCCCGCTCGATCTCGCTGATGGCCGTCTCCACGACCTTGACCCTGGCGTAGCGCTTGGAATCGCCCTCGATCAGGTGCCAGCGGGCCAGCGGGTGGTCGGTCCGCTCCAGCATGTCCTCGATGGCCTGCTCGTAGGCGGCGCGCTTCTCGCGGTTGCGCCAGTCCTCGGCGGTCAGCTTCCAGGTCTTGAGGGGCTCGTGCTCGCGCCGCGTGAACCGGCGCAGCTGCTCCTCGTCCGAGATGTGCATCCAGAACTTGAGCAGGATCATGCCCTCCAGGACCAGCGACCGCTCGAACTCCACGATCTCCTCGTAGCCGCGGGTCCACTGCTCGACGGTGGCGAACCCCTCCACCCGCTCGACCAGCACCCGCCCGTACCAGGAGCGGTCGAGCACGGCCATGCCGCCCCAGCCGGGCAGGCTCGACCAGAACCGCCACAGGAAGTGGTGGCGCTTCTCGTCGTAGGTCGGGGCGGCGAAGGTGGCCACCCGCACGTGGCGGGGGTCCATGGGCCCGACCAGCCGCCGGATGGCCCCGCCCTTGCCGGAGGCGTCCCAGCCCTCGAACAGCGCGCACACCGGCGGGCCGAGCCGCCCGTCGCCGAGCAGCCCGCCCAGGGTGAGCCGCAGCTCCAGCAGGCGGTTGGAGGCCACCTCGAGCCGGGCCGCCTCCTCCTCGCGGCTCAGCTTCAGGCTCAGGTCGAGCTCGTCCAGGCGACCCATCGGCTGATCCTGGCAGCAGCCGCCCACAACCGGCAAGAGGGAGGCTCACCGGCGCCGCAGCGCCGACAGGCTCAGGCCGGGGGCGATCCACTCCGGGTCCACCTGGAGGTCGAGCAGGGCGGGCCGGCCGGCGGCGAGGGCCCGGTTCAGGGCGGCCGGGAACGCCTCGGCCTCGGCGACCGCCTCCCCGGCGGCGCCGTAGGCCCGGGCCAGGGCGGGGAAGTCGGGGTTCTGGAGGTCGGTGGCGGTGACCCGGCCCGGGTAGGCCCGCTCCTGGTGCATGCGGATGGTGCCGTACATGCCGTTGTTGACCACCAGCACGACCACGTCCAGGCGGTGCTGGACGGCGGTGGCCAGCTCCTGGGCGGTCATCAGGAAGTCGCCGTCGCCGACCACCGCGACCACGGTCCGCCGGGGGTGGACGACCTTGGCCGCCAGCGCCGCCGGGAGGGCGAAGCCCATGGCCCCGCTCTTGGGGGCGAGCTGGGTGCCGTGGCGCCGGAACTGGAAGAACCGGTGCACCCAGGCGGTGTAGTTGCCGGCCCCGCTGGTCACGATGGCGTCGTCGGGCAGGCGCTCGCGCAGGGTGGCCAGCGCCTGGCCGAGGTCGACCGGGGCCGGGCCGGGTCCGGGGCCGGCGGGGGCCGGGCCGCCGGCCGGCCACGGCCGCACCCAGGCCAGGTAGTTGTCCCTGGCCGCCTGGGTCCAGGCCGCCCAGGCGTCGCCCCGGACCGGCGGGACCGAGCGCCAGGCGGCCAGGAACGGGCCGACGGCCGCGTTGATCGCCAGGTCCGGCTGGTAGAGCCGGCCCAGCTCGCCCAGGCCGGGGTGGACGTGGACGAGGCGCTGGCGGGGGACCGGGACCTCGAGCAGCCGGTAGTCGCCGGTGGTGATCGCCCCCAGCCGGGGCCCCACGGCCACCAGCAGGTCGGCGGCGCGGACCCGCTCGGCCAGGGCCGGGTTGGCGCTCACCCCGAGGTCGCCGGCGTAGCTGGAGGAGCGGTTGTCGAGCACGTCCTGGGAGCGGAACGAGACCGCCACCGGCAGCCGGCTGGCCTCGGCCACGGTCTTGAGATCGGCCGCGGCCGCCTCGGACCAGCCCGGCCCGCCGGCCACCACCAGCGGCCGCCTGGCCCCGCCGAGCAGCTCGCGTAGGCGGGCCAGGTCGGCGGGGGCGACCCCGGGGACGACGGCCCGGACCGGGCGGGCGTCGCCCACCCGGGTGGTCGCGGTCAGCACGTCCTCGGGCAGGGCCAGCACCACCGGGCCGGGCCGGCCCGAGGTCGCCGTCTGGACCGCCCTGGCCAGCAGCTCGGGCAGCCGGTCGGGGTCGCCGGCCTCGGCCGCCCACTTGGCCATCGGCCCGAAGACGGCCGGCACGTCCAGCTCCTGGAACCCCTCCCGGCCGCGGGTGGCCCGGCTCACCTGCCCGACCAGCAGCAGCATGGGGGCCGAGTCCTGGGCGGCGGTGTGGACCCCGACGCTGGCCTGGGTGGCCCCCGGGCCCCGGGTGACCAGACACACCCCGGGCCGCCCGGTGAGCTTGCCGTAGGCCACGGCCATGTTGGCCGCCGCCGCCTCGTGCCGGCAGGCGATCAGCCGGGTCGGGCCGTTGTGCAGGGCGTCCAGCACGGCCAGGAAGCTCTCCCCGGGCACGCAGAAGGCGGCATCGATCCTGTCGGCCCGCAACTGGTCGACGACCACCTGCCCGCCGGTCCGCTCTCGCATGCGGCGGACGATAGCAGGGCCCTGGCAGCGGCCGAGGCTGCGCTGGCGGCCAGTCGCTGCTGCACGGTGGCCACGGCCTTGCCGCGCTCGCCGAACTGGACCGGGAGCATGCCCTGGCCCGGCGGTGGAGGCAACCCTCATCGGATCGACCGGCACCACCCGCCACTTGAGCGGAATCGCCCAGGCGCGCAGCCGCGCCGGGTGGCTAGTCCCGGACCAGCTTGCGGTAGGTGACGCGGTGGGGGCGGGTGGCCTCGGGGCCGAGGCGGCGGACCTTGTCGGCCTGGTAGTCGGCGAAGTTGCCCTCGAACCAGGCCACCCGGCTGTCGCCCTCGAAGGCGAGCAGGTGGGTGGCGATCCGGTCCAGGAACCAGCGGTCGTGGCTGATCACGACCGCGCAGCCGGGGAAGTCGAGCAGGGCGCTCTCCAGCGAGCGCAGGGTGTCGACGTCCAGGTCGTTGGTCGGCTCGTCCAGCAGCAGGAGGTTGCCGCCCTCGCGCAGGGTGAGGGCCAGGTTGAGGCGGTTGCGCTCGCCGCCCGACAGGACCCCGACCGGCTTCTGCTGGTCGGTGCCCTTGAAGCCGAAGGTGGCGACGTAGGCCCGGGTCGGCATGTCGCGGCCGCCGACCCGGAACTGGTCCAGGCCGCCGGAGATGACCTCGAACACCGACCTGGACGGGTCGAGCCGGGACCGCTCCTGGTCGACATACGCCAGCCGCACGGTCGGGCCGAGGCGCAGCTCGCCCGCGTCGGGCCGCTCCTCGCCGGTGATCAGCTTGAGCAGGGTCGTCTTGCCGGCCCCGTTGGCCCCGATGACCCCGACGATGCCGCCGCGGGGCAGGCTGAACGACAGGTCGTCGATCAGCAGCCGGTCGCCGTAGCCCTTGCCCAGCCGCTCGGCCTCCACGACCACGTCGCCCAGGCGGGGCCCGGGCGGGACCTGGATCTCGTCGAAGTCGACCGGCCGGTCCCGTTCGGCCTCGGCGGCCAGCTCCTCGTAGCGGCGCAGCCGGGCCCGGCCCTTGTCGTGGCGGCCCCTGGTGCCGGCCCGGACCCACTCCAGCTCGCGCTGGAGCACCCGCTTGCGGCCGGCCGATGCCCTGGCCTCGGCGGCCAGCCGGGCCACCTTGACCTCGAGATACGTCGAGTAGTTGCCCTCGTAGGGGTAGGCACGGCCCCGGTCCAGCTCCAGGATCCAGCCGGCCACGTTGTCGAGGAAGTAGCGGTCGTGGGTGACGGCCAGGACCGTGCCCGGGTAGGCGGCCA
>Ga0081538_10000864_pt1 | contig 32691 bp, 27 predicted proteins | sample TabmetS5T2R1_FD_71022 | JGI IMG/M metagenome (GOLD analysis project Ga0081538, IMG submission 71022) | Tabebuia heterophylla rhizosphere microbial communities from the University of Puerto Rico - S5T2R1 | ecosystem: Host-associated > Plants > Roots > Rhizosphere ...
GACTATCCCTTCCGTGCCGACGAACGGCTCGGCCTGCCGGGCCAGATCTTCCGGCTCGAGGATGAGCTCGCTCCGGTCGTCCGCATCGACGCCCTCGCCTGGGAGGGCACTCGGCTCCGGATCGAAGGCACCGCGTACATCGGCATGCTCGGGGCCCCGCGACCGGACTTCCAGACCATCGAGCTCGTCGTGCGGCGGCCGGGTCGTCTCCGTCGGCAAGTCCGCGTCGAGACTCAGCCGGTCTTTCGGCCGGACGTCACTGCCGAGTCGGCTCAGCGATTCGCCTCGCTCGACTGGTGCGGCTTCGTGGCCGAGCTCGACGCCGCCGAGCTCGTGCGCGGCCGCGGAGCGGACGAGACGTGGGAGATCGCAGTCGAGCTTCGGGCGGAGGGCCTCGTGCGACGGACCCGGCGGGTGGAGCCTGCTCCGCTGAAGGCCGCCCTGCTCGCGGAGGTCCCGCTCCCGGGCGGCGGGCGCGCGTGGGCGGGCATGACCGGCCGGAAGCTGAGCGTCCAGGTGCAGCGGCGGCCTGCAGCCGTTCGCGCCTACGACGTCGACGGCGGCGTTCTCCAGCTGGACGGAGAGGCGGGATCGTTCTCGAGGAGCGCGGCCGTGCTCCGGGTCGTCCGCCGCCTCGGCGGCGTGAGCCTCGACTATCCGCTGTCCGTCTCTCGCTCGGAGCACAGGCCCTTCACCGGCCGGATTCCGCTCGTGGAGCTGATCGGCGAGCTCGACGCCGGGGACGAGGCGGCGCACGTGGAGGAGCATGGGGACGGCGTCGTCTGGGACGTCTTCCTAGCCGGCAACGGCGGCCCGCGGCAACTGACGACGGCCGAGTTTCTCCCCGAGGCGACGGTGCGCGTGGGCGACCGTGAGATCGCCGTCGGCCGCGCCCGCACCGGCGCCTTCACGGTGACCGAGCGGTCGGCCCGCCCGGTCCTGACCCACGTCGAGTGGTCGGCCGGCGGGGTCCTGCGGCTCGCGGGGACGTACCAGGCGCCCCGGGCCCCCTACGAGCTCGTGCTGTCCGCCCGCGGCCGGCCCGAGACATTCGCCTTCGCCATCGAGCACGAGGCCGCGCGCGGGCGCTTCGGCTGCGAGCTGACCCCGGGAAGCGTCCCCTCGCTCGCCGGCGAGCGGCCGCTCGCCGAGGGTCTCTGGGATCTGTTCGTGCGCCGGCAGGATGCGCCCGCAGCGGCCGGAACCGCCGTCGTCCTCGCCGAGCCGTTGCTCTCCGAGTCGCCCTGGTCGACTTGGATCGACGGCAAGCCGTTCCACCTCGGAGTCGTGGATGACGCGCCGGTGCTCGCGGTCGAGCGCGACCTCGAGGACGACGTGCGCGGCGGCTTCGCCCAGCGTCGCCTCCAGAGCGAGCTCTACCCGAGTCGGCGCAGGGAGAGGCTGTCGGACACGGTCGCGTACGTGTCCTTCGGAGGCGCGGCGTACGCCGACAGTCCTCGGGCGGTGCACGAGGAGCTCGTTCGCCGTGACGCGCCGCTCCGGCACGTCTGGGTCGTTCGCGACGGCGCCTTTCGCCCGCCGGACACGGCCGAGGCGGTTCGCCACGGGAGCAGGGAGTACTACGAGCTTCTGGCCCGCGCCCGCTACGTGGTCACGAACGACCACTGGCCGAGGTGGTTCAAGAGCCGTTCGGGCCAGACATGCCTTCAGACCTGGCACGGCGCCCCCGTCAAGCGGCTCGGGCCCGCCCTCTCCGAGCGCCCGAAGGCTGTTCGGGCCTACCGCCGCTTTCTCGCGGGCCGACCCGACGGCCCGCAGCTCCTCGTCTCGCCCGGTCCCTACGCCACGCCGATCCTCGAGCGGGCGTTCCCGGGTGCCGACGTGATCGAGACCGGGTTGCCTCGCACGGACGTACTCCTGCGACCCGAGCGCGAGCGCCTACGCGACGAGGTGAAGCGCCGGCTCGGCGTCGAGGGGAAGAGGGTCGTCCTCTACGCACCCACCTACCGAGACGACCTGGAGTATCGGCCGGGGACGCGCGTCAGCCCACTGCGTGACCTGCCGACGTTCCGCTCGGCGGTCGCCCGGCTGGCCGGCTACCGGCTCGGGCACCTGCTCGACCTGGAGGCGCTCGCCTCTGCGCTAGGGGACCATCACGCCGTGCTCTTCCTGAAGCATCACCGCGTCGTGGAGGCCCTCCCGCCGGGGGTCGACTCTCTGGTTCGCGACGTCTCCGGCCATCCGGACGCGATGGAGCTCCTCCTCGCCGCGGACGTGCTCGTGACCGACTACTCGTCGCTCGCGTTCGACTTCGCCGCGTCGGGGCGGCCCATCCTCTTCTTCACCCCGGATCTCGAGGCCTACCGGGACGACGTGCGCGGATTCAGCCTCGACTTCGAGGCCGTTGCGCCGGGGCCGTTCCTGCGCACGACTGAGGACGTGATCGACGCCCTGCGCAACCTCGACGCGGCGGTCGCGGCGGAGCGGGGTCGGTACGAGGCGTTCCTGGCCGCCTACTGCTCACTCGCAGACGGCCGTGCCTCGGCCCGCGTCGTCGAGCGCGTCTTCGCCCGGTGACTGCGGCTCGGGCCTCGGAGCCGGCGCTCGTCAGCGTCGTCGTGCCCGTGCACAACGTCGCTCCCTACCTGGAGACGTGTCTCGAGTCTCTGGCGCAGCAGTCCGTCGCGAACCTGGAGGTGATCATGGTCGACGACGGCTCGACCGACGCGAGCCCGGAGATCGCGGAAGGGTTCGCCGCTCGGGACGGTCGGTTTCGGCTCCTGCGCCAGGAGAACCGAGGTCAAGGTCCTGCCCGCAACACCGGTCTCGACCAGGTCGAAGGCGAGTTCGTCGCGTTCGTCGACGGCGACGACGTCGTTCCGCGGCGCGCGTACGAGGCTCTCTTGGCGGCGCTCGAGCGGACCGGCTCGGACTTCGCGTGCGGAAACGTCCGACGGCTCACGTCGCTCGGGACGACGCGCGCCGAGATGCTCGGGGATGCGTTCGCGCGAGAACGACTCAGGACCCATGCCACCGAGTTCCCGCCGCTGGTCGTCGACCGGCTCGCGTGCAACAAGCTCTTCCGCCGGTCCTTCTGGGACGAGCATCGCTTCCGCTTCCCCGAGGGCGTACGCAACGAGGACATCTGGGTCATGCTGCCCGCCCATTTCCTCGCGCGCTCTGTCGACGTCCTCCGCGACACCGTGTATCTGTGGCGCCGCCGGGAGGGGGGCGACCTGTCCGGATCCCAGAGACGCAGCGGGATCAAGGCGCTGCGCGATCGCGTCCACGCCGTCGACCACGTCAGTCGCTTCCTGGCTGCACGAAGGCTCGACGAGGCCAAGCTCCACTACGACCGGAGCGTCGTCGGCAACGACCTCCGCTACTTCCTCGACATCCTCGAGACCGGGGAGGACGAGTTTCGTGAGCTGTTCCTCGAGCTCGCCAACGACTTCCTCGATCGCGCCGACCCCAGGGTTCTCGAGCAGCCGCGTGCGATCGAGAGGCTGAAGTGGCAGCTCGCGCGCCGCTGCGCGCTCCCGGAGCTCCTCGAGGTGCTCGGCTTCCAGGCCGAGCGGCTCGCAGAGACGCCGGCGGTGTGTCATGAAGGGGCCTGGTATGGGGACTATCCGTATCGCCAGGATCCTCGGCTTCAACTCCCGGAGAGCGTCTTCCGCCTGGACGCGGAGCTCGCGCCGGTCGTGCGGCTGAACAGCCTCCGCTGGGAAGGGGAGGAGCTTCGGCTCGAGGGCTACGCGTACGTCGACCTGATCGGTGCGCCCGAGCAGGCCTCCCAGCACGTCGAGCTGGTGGCTCGCGCCGAGAACGGGCGCAGTGTGCCCCTGGGCACGGAGGTCGTCTTTCGACCCGAGGTGACCGCCGACGGCGCTCAGGAGCTCGTCTCGCTCGACTGGTCGGGCTTCGTCGCCACGCTCGACCCGGGACGCCTGCAACCGGCCGGCTGGCGACGGCCCGGCCGCGGCCCGGCGGGGACCTGGACGATCGGCGTCGTCCTCAAGGCCGGCGGCGTCGATCGCGAGACCTGGGAGCTGGTGCCGGCGCCGCTTCACGTTGTCCCGGCCGTCCACCGTTCGCTCGGCGGCGCGCACGTCCAGGCGGGGCTGAGCGGGAGCGGCGGGCTCGAGGTCAGGATTCGGCGGAAGCGGACCGTCGTCGACGTGTGCACGCTCGAGTCAGGAGTCCTCGAGCTCGCCGGCGACGTGGGGCCGGTCACCGGGAAGCCGCTGACCCTGAGCGTCAGGCCGCGCGCGGGGGGACCGGCCCTCGCCTACCCGGTCGACGTCCACCGCGGCGACGGGCGCGCCGCCTTCGCCGCCCGGATCCCGATCGGAGATCTCGTCGGAGAGCTCGGCGTGGCCAACAGCGCCGAGCGTGCCGAGGAGCGCGGGGACGGCGTCGCCTGGGAGGTCCAGCTCGTCGGCGAGCAGAATCGGCGTCGGCTGGCCCTGCACGAGACGGTGCCGGACACGCTGCACTCGGTCGGCGACCACGAGATCGCCGTCGAGGCCGGACGCCAGCGGAGCCTCAGGATCGTCGTACGGTCCTTCCGGCCGATCGTCGACGAGGCGGTGTGGTCCGCCGCGGGAACCCTGAAGCTCGCCGGCTCCTTCCGGGCGCCGCCCGGCGAGTACGAGCTCGTGGTGCGGAGCCGCCTGGGCGGCGAGGCGCTGGCCGTCCCGTTCCAGCGCGAACGGACCGGGCGTTTTACGGCGGAGCTCGACCCCGGCAGGATCGAGTCCTATGCCGGCAGGCTGCCCCTCGGGGAGGGACAGTGGGAGCTGCACGCCCGCGCGAGCGGAGGGCCCGCAGCGAGCGCGCAGGTCCTGCTCGACCCCGCGCTGGCCGGGCGGCTGCCGATCTCGACGACGATCGGCCGCAAGCCGTTCCGCCTGGGCGCCGGAGCCGCCGGCGTCGCCCTCCTGGCAGTCCAGCGCGATCTCGAGCACGACGAGCGGGGAGGGTTCCATCAGCGCAGGCTGCGAGGCGAGGGCTACCGCACCCTGCGCGAGGGGGAGCTCCGCGACGCCGTCCTCTACGAGTGCTTCGGCGGCCGGGAGTACTCGGACAGCCCCCGGGCGATTCACGAGGAGCTGGTCAGGCGTGACGCTCCGCTCGAGCACCTCTGGGTGGTCAGGGACGGCGCCTGCGTCCCGCCCGCGACCGCGGTCGCCGTGCCCCAGCTGAGCGGGGAGTACTACGAGGCCTACGCCCGGGCCCGCTACGTCGTGGCCAACGACCACTGGCCGCGGTGGGCCTCCCGTCGGCCCGAGCAGACCTGGATCCAGACGTGGCACGGCCCGCCGCTCAAGCGGCTCGGGCTCGACCTCGCCCGCAGCCCCAAGGCGGCGCGCGAGTACCGCCGCACCCTGCTGCAGCCGCGCGAGAACTGGCACTACCTCGTCTCGCCCGGCCCGCTCGCCACGCCGATCCTGCGGCGCGCTTTCCCGGAGAGCGCCGAGATCGTCGAGACCGGGCTGCCGCGCACGGACGTCCTGCTGCGCCCGGATCGCGACCTCGCCGAGGACGTCAGGCGCCGCCTCGGCGTGGCGGCGGGGAAGCGCACGGTCCTGTACGCGCCTACCTACCGCGACCATCTCTTCGCCGGCGGCAGCTACCGGCACGGCCCGCTCCTCGACCTGCGCGCGCTGGCAGCGGCGCTCGGTGACGAGTATGCGCTCCTCCTGCGGAGGCACCGGCTCATGGTCGGACCGAGCGGGCCGACGGCCGCCGGAGTCCTGGACGTCACGACCTTCCCGGACGCGACCGAGCTTCTGCTCGCCGTGGACGTGCTCGTGACCGACTACTCGTCGGCGGTCTTCGACTTCGCGACGACGGGCAGGCCCATGCTCTTCTTCACGCCGGATCTCGACGTCTACCGCGACGAGATCAGGGGGTTCAGCATCGACTTCGAGGCCGACGCGCCCGGCCCGCTCCTGCGCGAGGCCGCAGACGTCGTCGACGCGCTGAGGGACGCGGACGCGGTGAGGGCGCAGTCCGCCGCTCGGTACGGACGCTTCGTCGCCGCGTACTGTTCGCTCGCCGACGGCGGGGCCTCGCGCCGCGTCGTCGATCTCGTCTTCGGCCGCTGAGCTCTCGGTATCCTCCGCGCCCATGGCCAACCGCGTGCTCGTCGTCGGCTGGGACGGCGCCGACTGGGACATCCTCGACCCGCTGCTCGCCGCCGGCGAGCTTCCCGCCCTCGAGGGGCTGATCGAGCGCGGCCGGCGCGGCGTCTCGCGCTCGTGCCTGCCGTCCCACTCGTGGGCGGCCTGGCCGACCTTCCTCACCGGTCGCGACCCGGGCGGTCACGGCGTCTTCGACATCCTCGAGTACCAGCCGGGCGCCTCCCGGCGGGCGCCGGTCTCGTGGCAGTCCATCCTCGCGCCCACGTGGCCCGATCGTCTCTCGGCCGCCGGCAAGAGGACGCTGCTCGTCAATGTGCCGCTCACCTACCCGCCGCCTCCGATCGACGGCGTCGTGATCGCGGGAGGCGTCGTGCCGCCGAGGAGGACGTTCAGCCATCCGGAGGACGTAGGGCCTCGGCTCGCGTGGCCGATCAACGGCGGCTCGTGGACGACGTTCCGCGGCCGTCCGGTGGAGCTCGTCGATGATCTCGAGTCCCTGACGACCAGGCGCGCGCAGGCGATGCGCGCGCTGCTCGACGAGGAGCCGTGGGACGTCGCCTGTCTCGTCTTCGTCTCGACCGACCGGGCCCAGCACTGCCTGCTCGAGTACGTCCATCCCGGCCACCCCGACCATGTCGAAGCCGCCGCCTCGCCGGTTGCCGAGCGCGTCCGCGGCCTCTACCGCCTCATCGACGAGGAGCTCGCCTCGCTCCTCGAGCGGGTCGACGACGACGACCTGGTGATCTTCATGTCCGACCACGGGCACCATCCCTGCACGCGCGCCGTCTCGATGAACAAGGTGCTGGAGCACCTTGGGCTGCTCCGCTTCGCGCCGGGCTCGCGCATGGTCAACCTCCTCTCCTGGGGCAAGGTCCGCTCGGCCGCCCGGGTCGCCTACGACCGGCTCGGCCTGCACGGGAGGGTCAAGCTCCCGACTCCGCCGATCGACTGGGCCCACACTCGGGCCTACACGAGCGTCGTGTCGACCGGGGAGGGGGTCTCGGTCAACCTCGTCGGGCGGGAGCCGAATGCGACCGTGTCGCGCGAGGAGTACGAGAGCGTGCGCGACGAGGTCGCGGAGGCCCTGCTCGCATTCACCGACCCGGACACGGGCATGCGCCCGATCGGCGGCGTCGTCCGCAAGGAAGCGGTGCTGTCGGGCCCCTACCTCGAGCGGGCGCCGGACCTGCTGCTCACTCCGGGCCCCCTGTACAGCCTGTCGCACGCCCGCCACCTGGTGGAGGCGGCCGACTGGCTCTCCGGGGACCACCGGCCCGAAGGGGTCTACGTCCTGGCCGGCCCGGGGATCGAGCCCGGCTCCGGGCCGGAGATCGCGCTGGCCGACTTCGCCAGGCTGATCGGCGACGGCGTCGGCCTCGAGCCGGACGAGGCGTGGGGCGAGCCCGCAGACGTCGCCCCGGTGGCGGCGTTCACCGAGGAGGAGGAGCGCCTCGTCGAGGAGCGCCTCCGCGGGCTCGGCTACCTCGAGTAGGCCGCCGGGCAACCGGCCAAACTGTCTGCCGTGAACGACGAACGGACGCTGGCCGCAGGGACCGCGCTGAACGTCGTCGGCCTCTGCGCCGGGATCGCCGCCGCGCTCGGGACGCAGATCCTGCTCGGGAGGACCCTGCTCCCCGGTGCCTTCGGGGTCGTGACGGTGGCCGTCCAGGTGGCGTTCGTCGCCGCGGCGGGAAGCCGGTTCGGCATGGACATGGCGGCGGTGCGCCTCGTGGCCATCGGCCGCGGCGCGGCCGAGCAGGACCACCTCCGCAGCCTCGTGAACCGCTGTGCAGCCGTCGCCTTCGCCGCGAGCGTCGCGGTCGTCGCGCTCCTCGTCGCCGCCGCGCCGTTCCTCGGCGACTACGCGCGGCCCATCGCGCTGGCGGCCGCGGGCGTTCCCTTCATCGCGCTCACGTCGGTGTACCTAGGAGCCGCCCGCGGCCTCGCGCAGATGCGCCAGACCCTGTACGTGTTCTGGATCGGCCAGCCGGTGCTGTGGATCGCGATCGCGGGCGCGGCGATCGCCGCCGGAGGCGGCACCGATGCCGTGATCCTCTCGTACGACGCCTCGTGGCTGGTCGCGTCGGTCGGCGCCTGGCTGCTCTGGCGGCGCGAGGCGGCGGCGTTCGCCGGCCGGGAGGCGACCTGGCCGGAGGTTCGCTCCGCTTTGCGCTTCGGCCTGCCCCGGGCGCCCGCGGCGCTCCTCGCGCAGGCGATCTTCTGGGCCGACCTCTGGGTCCTCGCCGCCTTCGAGTCGGGCACCGACCTCGACGCCTACTCAGCGGCCGCGCGCGTCTCGCAGGTCGTGCTCCTGTTCCTGACCTCGCTCAGCCTCGTCTTCTCCCCGTTCGCGGCCGACCTGCACGCCCGCGGTCAGCGAGAGCGGCTGGACGAGCTGTTCAAGCGCAGCACCCGTTGGGCTCTTGCCGCGACGCTGCCGCTGCTCATCGTGCTCCTGGTCGCCGCGGCCGACGTGCTCGAGGCCTTCTCGAGCCGCTTCGACGTAGGTGAGTCGGCGCTTCGCATCCTGCTCGTCGGCCAGGCGGCGAACGTCGCGACCGGGAGCGTGGGGTTCATCCTGATCATGACCGGATTCACGACGCTCGACCTGCTCGACAACGCGCTCGGGATCGTCCTCCTCGTCGGGCTCGCCGCGGCGCTCACGGCGGCCTACGGCATCGAGGGGACGGCGGTTGCCTCGGCCTTCAGCATCGCGGCGGTCAACGTCGTCCGGTTGCTTCAGGTCCGCCGCCGGGTCGGCATCCAGCCCTACGAGCGGTCCTACCTGGCGCTCGTCCTGCCCGCCGCGGCCGCCCTGGCGGCGGCGATCGCGGGGAACGTGCTGGTCGCGGGTCGTGCCTGGTGGGTCTCGCTCCTCGCCACGGCCGCCTGCGGCGTCGCCGCCTACACGGCGCTCCTGCCCTTCGCCCTCCCTCCTCGGGAGCGCGCCGCCATCGGGAGGCAGCTCCGATCCCTGCGGCTGCCTCTTCCGTAGCGACCAGACCGGCGCGGGCACGGTGAGGCGCGTGGCAAGATGCCCGGCGTGCTGGGGCCGAGGATGAGGAAGCATCGGGGGATGCCGCGTGCGCCGGGAGAGCCGATTCTCCCCGGAGCTCCTCACCGCGTAGGCGCTGCTGGATGACGTTCGCGCTGCTCGTCGTCTTCGCGCTCACACTCGTGCCCGGCCTCGGGGCGGCGCTTGCCCTCGCTCCGCCGGGCGGGATGGCGATCGAGACGCGCGTCGCGCTCGCCTTTGCCCTCGGCTACGGGCTGGTGGCGGGCGTGGCGACGGCTCTCGCGCTCGCGCACGTCTTCCTCCTCCCGACGTTCGTCGTCGGCGTCGCCCTGGCGACGGTGGCGGTCTGGGTGGTCGCCCTCCGGCGGGGTTCCGTCCGGGAGCACGCGGCCGCCCTCGCGCGCCAGTTCCGCGAAGCGCCGGTCATCATCGCCACGGGCCTCGGCTTCCTCCTGGCCTTCGCGATCTCGCGGCTCTTCTACCCGATCGAGTCCAGCCTCGGCATCCGCTCGTCGTGGCGCTACTGGGCCGACGGCCTGGAGGTGGCCGCTGCGGGCCACGTGCCGCCCGAGTCGGGGCAATGGGGCATCGAGCTTCCCACCACCGTCAGCAAGCTGGTGCTCAACGCCTTCGAGGGCGGAGTCTCGTTCCTCCTCGGGCCCGGCCCGTTCGAGCCGATGAACGCAATCCTCACCTTCACGGCGATCGGGGTCGTGGCCACGCTCCTGGCTTTCGGCCGGGAGCTCGGCCTCGGCATCTTCGCCCCGCTCGTTCCCGTGCTGATCGTGCTCGTGCCGAAGAGCGTTCCCCTCGCCCAGGAGATCACGACCGACCTCCGCTACTACACGGGCGAGGGCATGGGCCGCCTGGCCGCGTTCGGGGGACTCTTGATCGGCATGTACGCCCTGCGGGCGAGCCGCGGCCGGTGGCTTGCGATCGTCGCCGGCGCGCTGCTGGCCGCCGCCGGCCTCACGCACCTAGTCCCGACGCTGATCGCCGGGTTGCTTCTCGGCATCTACGCGCTCGCGCTGCTGGTCGTCGAGCGCAGGAGCGTGAAGCGCTTGCTCGGGGTCGGGCTCGTCGTCGCGGCCGCCTTCGGCGTCCTGTACGTCGGCTCGCTCGGTCTCAGCGGCGGCGATCTCGGGCTCCAGCGCGCCACGAGCGGCGCCTCCTTCCAGGAGTTCCCTCCCGATGTCGACCCCACCCGCTCGTTTCTCCACTCGAGATACGTCGAGAAGTCGGAGGAGCAGGGGAGCTTCCTCATCCCTCCGCGGGAGATCCTCGGACGCTACGGAGCGGAGGCGATCGACCGGCCGACGTCCGGAAGGTACGGACTGCTGCTGCTCGCCTTCCTGGCGGCGGGGACGGTCGCCATGGTCGTCGTCAGCCGCCTCTTCATCCCGCTGGCGGTGCTGGCCTGGGGGCTCGCCGCCGTCTCGCTGCTCGTCGCGCTGCTCTTCAGCTACCGGTACGAGACCCTGATTCCTGCCAACTTCGGCGTGCGCCGCCTGTACGACTACGTCGCCTTCGTCCCGGCCCTTGTAGTCCCGGCGCTGCTCGAGACGATCGCGCGGCCGCTGGTTCGCGGCCGGGCGGCGGTCGCCACCGCGCTCACGGTCGCCGTCGGCGTGCTCGCGGTCAGCGCGGCGGCCGTCCGCGTTCCGAACGACCGCTCGTTGCCCGAGGCGGCCGCCGGCGTGCAGATGTTCCGGAGCGTGGCCGAGATCGTTCCGTGCGACGCTCGCATGCTCGCCAACGCCCGCACGGCGGGGAGCTGGCAGTCCTGGACCGGGCGGCGGGCGATCACCGAGGGGATGTCTCCCTACCTCAGGCCCAGAACGATGGAGCGGGTGCTGCCCATCCTCATCGGCGGCCACGAGTTCTTCGACGACCCGCAGGCCAACCGCGAGTTCCTCGAGAGCCAGAGAGCGGAGTACATCGTCGTCGTCGAACCCGGGGTCACGTTCGGGACGGGCGGCACCAGCCAGCCACTGACGCCCGAAGGCCTGGCGAGCATCGAGGCCCTCCCCGACGTGGAGCTCGTGTACCAGGACGAACGGGTGTCCGTCTTCACCGTGGACGGAGGGGCCGATGCCGGCGGAGAGCGGCCGGAGCGCTGTGATCTGTGAGGGACGGCGGTGGGCGCTGATATCGTCGCGCGGATGCAAACGACGGATTCCATCCCGAAGCGGATGGTTGCGGCGCACTGTTCCCTAGACGGAGGTTCGGAATGCGGGTCCTGATTCTCGGCGGCGACGGCTACCTCGGCTGGCCCACGGCCATGCGGTTCTCCGGCCAGGGTCACGACGTCGCGGTAGTCGACAGCTTCGCGCGCCGCCGCTGGGTGGAGGAGGCCGGCTCCCATTCCCTCACGCCGATCACGTCGCTGGACGAGCGGCTCCAGGCCTGGAGCGAGGTCTCGGGCAGGGACATCGAGCCGTACGTCGGAGACATCTCGGAGGGAACGTTCGTCGCGGACGTCGTGCGCGAGTTCGAGCCCGAGGCGATCGTGCACTACGGCGAACAGCCCAGCGCTCCGTGGTCGATGAAGAGCAGCGAGCACGCCGTGACGACCCAGGCGAACAACGTCATCGGCTCCTTGAAGCTGCTCTGGGCGATGCGGGACTACGCGCCGGAGGCTCATCTGATCAAGCTCGGGACGATGGGCGAGTACGGGACGCCGAACATCGACATCGAGGAAGGCTTCATCGAGATCGAGCACAAGGGCCGCAAGGACACGCTCCCGTTCCCGAAGCTGCCCGGCTCGCTCTACCACCTCTCGAAGGTGCACGACAGCCACAACATCCACTTCGCCTGCCGCGTCTGGGGCCTTCGCGCCACCGATCTCAACCAGGGCGTCGTCTACGGCATCGAGACGCCGGAGACGCGGCTCGACGAACGGCTGATCACGCGTTTCGACTACGACGAGCTGTTCGGCACGGCGCTGAACCGCTTCGCGGTGCAGGCCGTGATCGGGCACCCGCTCACCGTCTACGGCAAGGGCGGCCAGACCCGTGGGTTCCTCAACATCGTCGACACGCTGCAGTGCGTCGCGCTCACGGCCGAGCACCCGCCGGCGGCCGGCGAGTACCGGGTCTTCAACCAGTTCACCGAGGTCTTCAACGTCGCCGACCTGGCGGAGAAGGTCCGCCACGCGGGCGGTGAGATCGGGATCGAGGTTCAGGTCGACCACGTGCCCAACCCACGCCTCGAGCTGGAGGAGCACTACTACAACCCGGCGCACACGAAGCTGCTCGAGCTCGGCCTCCAGCCGACCCTGCTCTCGGAGACGCTCATCGAGTCGATGCTCGAAGTCATCCGCCGGTACCGAGACCGCGTCATCCCCGAGGTCATCGACCCTGTGACCCTGTGGCGGCCGGAGCCGCTGGGAGAGCTGGCGAAGTAGGCGGGACTGAATGGACCTGACGCCGCTTCGCGCCGCCGGTCTCATCGCCGCCCTGGCGTTCGCGGCGGTAACCCTCTGGTCCTACCGGCGCGGGAGGATGGGGAACGGCGACCTCCTCCTTCGTTTGCTCGTCTTCGTCGTGCCGCTCCTGGTCGTCTCGCTCGAGCCGGCCGTGTTCACGTGGCTCCTGGACGAGCTCTCGTTCCGCGAGGGTGGAGGGCGCCGGATCCTCGGGGCGGCCGTGCTCGCGGTCGCCGTCCTCTACGCCTTCTCGTACATCCTGGCCTCGCGCGAGGAGCGCACCCGCCGTGACCTGACGCGACTGATCGAGAACCTCGCCCTCGAACAGTTCCGCTCGACGGCGCCGCTCGAGCAGTTCGCCGGCTCGCTCGCGATCGTCATTCCCGCTTACAACGAAGGCGGGAACATCACCCACGTGATCGGGACGCTCCCGAGCGAGGTCTGTGGGCTACCGGTTCGCCCGATCGTCGTCGACGACGGCTCCCAGGACGATACGTTCGAGCGCGCCCGCGACGCCGGCGCCGCCGCGGTGCAGCTTCCTCTCAACCGCGGGCAGGGCGCGGCGCTCCGTGTCGGCTATCGCCTGGCGCTCGCCACCGGCGCGCGGGTGGTGGTGACGATGGACGCGGACGGCCAGCATCAGCCCGACGAGCTCTCGCGGCTGGTCGCTCCGATCCTCGCCGGCGAGGCCGACGTCGTTCACGGCTCGCGCGTCCTGGGCGCGGCGGACCCGACCCATCCCACGCGGAAGCTCGGGATCCGGCTCTTCTCCTGGCTCCTGTCCGTGCTCACGTCGAGCCGGATCACGGACCCCTCCTGCGGCTACCGGGCCGTCCGAACCGAGGCACTCCGCGAGCTCTTGTTCCACCAGGATCAGTTTCACACCGCCGAGTTCCTCCTCGAGGCGTCGAAGCGCAAGCTCGTCATCCGCGAGGTTCCCGTGACCGTCACGAGCCGCATCTCGGGGACGTCGAAGAAGCCGCCCCACTTCCGGTACGGCCTCGGCTTCGCGAACGCGCTCCTGCGCGCCTGGCTCCGCTAGGAGGCTTTGACGAAGCGCAGCCCTGTGCCGCCGGGCCGCCCCGGCGGCGAGCGACGTTCCGCCAAAGCCTCCTAGCGTCGGGCCGAGCCGCTGGAGGCGCGGGCCTCCTCGCCGGCGCGGACGCCCGGCGAGCTCCACCCTAATTCCCGCCCGAGGAGCTCGGCGAGCCTGGCGTTGGGCTCTGCGTAGCGCTCCTCGAGCTCGGCCCGCAGAGCCGGGTCGATGGGGGCGTAGGAGGCCTTGTTGCGGTGGCGGAACTTCTCGCGCTGCCAGGGACGAACCCCGATGAACTCGAGCACCTCCGCATAGGTCTCGGCCGGCTGCGAGAAGAAGTCCTCCGAGCGCAGCACGAGCAGCTGCTCCCGCGGAAAGAGCGCCAGCCAGCGCTCCAGCTGCTCGGCGTAGAGGCCGCGCCGGAAGTAGGCGTGGTTGTAGTGGTGCCGGCGATACCGCGGGTCGGTGAGGAGGAGCTCGTCGCCTCCCGCGAGCCGCTTCTCCTCCGCTGCGAGCGCCTTGGCGAACGAGAGCTTCTCGTACCCCGCCCGCTTCCTGTGCTGGTAGTGCGAATACGCGCGCTCCACGGGATCGCGGAGCAGCGCGATCAGCCGGACGTCCGGCAGCGCGGCCGCGACGCGGGCCGGCACCTCGGGGTGAAACAGGTAGTAGGGAGTCGACTCGCCGACGACGAGGTCGCCGCCGCGGCGCCGAGCCAGCCGCCGCCGGACCGTGAGCGGGAAGAACGAGCGGTACCAGTCGATGCCGTTCTCGAAGCGGTGGTCGAAGAAGTGGACCTCCTTCCGCAGGCGCACGAAGTCCTCGTACGCGGCCGGGCCCGTCACGTCCGGATGGCGCCGCAGAGCGTCGAACAGCGAGGTCGTCCCGGCGCGCTGGGCGCCGATGATGAGGAAGGACGGCAGCATGCGGGCCCATCTGGTCGCCAGCCGAAACCGGCGGCGTACGCGCAACCCTGAGCTGCTGGGCTTGCTCGGCATCCGCCGGATCATACTTCCGGCCCCGGGGCCCGCTACGGGTCCTCGAGCGCGATCTGGTCGTTCCGGGCGACGCCGAGGAACTCCTGATAGGCGTCGATGACGACGTCCGGGTCGTCCCGCATCCGCATCTGACCCTCGTGGATCCAGATCACCTCGTCGGTGAGCTGACGCATGATCTTGAGCGCGTGGCTGACGATGAAGATCGTCCGCGCCTGCTCGCACAGCTCGCGCATCTTGTCGAACGACTTCCGCTTGAAGCGCGCGTCCCCGACGGACAGGGCTTCGTCGACGAGCAGGATGTCCGGCTCCATGTTCACCGCGACCGAGAAGGCGAGCCGCCCGTACATGCCCGAGGAGTAGCGGCGCATGGGCAGGTCCATGAAGTCTTCGAGCTCGGCGAACTCGGCGATCTGCTCGTACTTCGCCTCGATCTGGGCGCGGGTCAGCCCGGCGGCGAGGCCGCCGAGGATGACGTTGTCCCGGCCGGTCAGGTCGGCGTTGAAGCCGACGCCGAGCGCGAGCAGGGTGCTCACGCGGCCGTGGACCTCGACCCGGCCTCGGGTCGGCGGGAGGATGCCCGCGATCGTCCGCATGAGCGTGGACTTGCCTGCGCCGTTCATCCCGACGATGCCGACAACGGTGCCGTGGGCGACGTCGAAGGAGACGTCGCGGACGGCGCGGATCTCGCGGATCGTCCGCTGCCGGCGGCCGAGGTGCCGCAGGGTGCTCTTGAGCGTCGGCCGGCTCTCGACCGACGTGCGGTAGGTCACCGACAGGTCCTCGACCTTCACCGCCCAGTCGTCCGGGAGCGGCCGGGGGGACGCGAGCGTCGGAGCCGGATCAGAGGCGGACGGCAAACTCTCGCTCCCTCGAGATGAAGAACACCGCGCCGAAGGTGACCGCGGCCACGGCCCAGACGAGGCTCCAGGCGAGGAACGCCGGGCTCGGGCTCAGTCCCAAGTTTACGGCGTCGGTGAGCGACGCGAGCATGGGATAGAGGGGGTTCACGTAGAGGATCCACCGGAGCCCCTCAGGGACCTCGCTCGCGTAGTAGAGGATCGGCGAGGCGTAGGTCCAGATCCGCAGGAAGTACGGCAGGAACTGGCGCAGGTCGCGGAAGTAGACCTGGACGGCGGCGACGAGCATCGTCACCCCGGTCGCGAAGACGACGATGAGCGCGAGGATCGGGATCGCCCACAGGATCTGCGGGGTGACCGGCAGCCCCGCGACGGCGTGCACGACCGCGTAGACCACGAGCGTGGGGAGGAAGCGCATGAACGCGGTCAGGACGGACGAGAGGGGAAGGAGCGCGCGTGGAAAGGCGGTGTTGAGGATCAGGCGGCCGCCGCCCACCACCGACTTGGATCCTTGCCTGATCGACCCGCTCACCAGGTGGAAGGCGAAGAGCCCGAGCAGCAGGTGGGCGAGGAACTCCGACCCGCGGCTTCCCCCCGAGACGATGGTCACGAGCGCGAAGTAGACGAGCCCCAGGAAGAGCGGGTTCAGGACCAGCCACAGCTGGCCCAGCGCGGTGTTGAAGTGCTGGGCGCGGAGGTTGCTCCAGGAGAGCTCGAACGCAAACTGCCGGCGGCGCCACAGCTCGCGGAAGTACGAGCCGAGCGGTGGAAGCCCGACCCGGTGCGGCTCGTAGACGTGGACGGTCGAGGTGAACTCGTCCTCTGCGTGAGACCCGAAATGCATGGCAGCGAAAGAAGAGTAATCGCTGGTCACGCCGGGCCGTCTCGGCGGACGGCCGGGCTACGTCAGGCGGTCCGAGGTGAGGATCGAGAGGCCGTGGCCGATCACGGCGACCAGGGCCGCGACGGCGAGCGCGACGACGAGGACGCGGCTCGCGTCGAGCGAGTCGGTGGCTGCATCGACCGCGGCTGCGGCGAGCGCGAGCAGCGAGGCTTCGATCGCGTAGAACGGCCGGAGGAACGGAAGCAGCCTCGCGCCCTGGCGCAGGGCGAGCCGCCTGCCCGCCGGCTTCGAACCCTGAGCCCCCCAGATCCCCTCGGCAGGAGGCAGCCCGGCGTTCGCCCGCGTCACGATTACGAGCGTCGTCTCCGCCTTCAGCAGGAGGACGAGCACGGAGACCGTGAGGCCCAGCGCCGTCCACCCGCCGATCGAGTCCCAGCCGCCGTCGGCTCTAATCCCCAGCGCCGCGGGGAGCGCCGCCTCGATCGTGTAGTGGCCGAGCGCGTCCAGGTACGGCCCCTTGGGTGAGAACGTCCGTCGCCAGCGCGCAACCTCGCCGTCACAGCAGTCGAGCAGGAGCCAGAGCTGCGCCAGCACCGCGGCGCCGAGCGCAGCCACGAGGCCGGGGAGGCTGAGGACGAAGCCGGCGAGCAGCCCGACCGGGATCATGAGGAAGGTGACGGCGTTCGCGCTCAACGGCGTGGCGACGAGGAGGCGCGTGACGTGCAGCGAGATCCTGCGCATGTACAGCCGGCCCGCCCAGTGCTCCTCGCCGGGGCGCTGGAGGTGCGCCTCCGGCTGGACGACGGGGCGCAGCTCAGCGATCGAAGGCAACGACAAACTCGCGGACGCGGGCCTGAATCGCGTCCTCCTCGAGGTCGAGGTGCTCGAGGATCGTGTACCGGTCGGGGCGGGTCGTCGGGGCCGCGGCCACGGCCGCCCCGAACTCCTCCTCCGTCAGGTCCAGGTCGGCCGGCAGGCGCGCGACCCCGTGGCGGCGGAGGGCCGAGTCGAGTGCGTCCAGCCTGTCGTCCTCGCGCAGGAACGAGGCGAAGAGCGCGCCGACGGCGACCTGCTCTCCGTGGGCCGCCTTCCCGGGATAGAGGCCGTCGATCGCGTGTGAGATCTCGTGGCACGCGCCGCTGCACGGGCTGCTGCTGCCCGCGGCCGCCATGGCGACGCCGCTCAGCACCAGCGCCTCCGCGAGCGCCGTCAGGAACGTCTCCGAGAGGAGGTCGTCCGTCCGGTGCAGGAGCGACTCGGCCCCGGAGCGGGCGAAGGCCGCCGCGAGCCCGTCGAGCGGCTCGTCCCGCTCGCGCGCGGCGAGCTCCCAGTCGGCGAGCGCGCTCAGGTTGCTGAGGGCGTCGCCGACGCCCGAGCGCAGCTGCTCCGGCGGACAGCGCCGCACGTAATCGAGGTCGACGACCACGGCGATCGGGCCGTGGACGCCGTACGACCCCTTGCGGCCGTCGTGCTCCAGCGACGCGACCGGCGAGGCGATCCCGTCGTGGGCCAGGTTGGTGGCGACCGAGACCATGGGAAGACCGCTCAGGCCCGCGGCGTACTTGGCGACGTCGAGCGTGCGGCCGCCGCCGATCCCGACGACGGCGTCGTAGGAGCCCGCCCTGAGGCCGTCCGCCAGGTCGAGCGCGGCCTGGAGCGTGCCTCCTTCCACGGGGAAGACGTCCGCGTTGGCGAGCGCGGGGCGCACGACGGCGACGATCTCCTCGCCCTGCCCCGGCCCGACGACCACGGCGACATGTCCGTGCGTGGAGATGCGGCGGTCGCTGAGCAGCTCCGCGAGCGCCTCGACCGCGCCGCCGCCGACGTCGACGGTCAGCGGGCAGGCCACCAGGCGGGCTAGGACAGGCAATCGAGCTCCTGCGCCCGGGCGAGGTCGGCGTGGTCGTCGACCTCGACCCAGTCGACCGCGCCGATTGGCGCGATGTGGACCTTCCCGCCGCGGTCGGCCAGCTCCTGGAAGCCGTCCTCGTAGTAGAGCGAGGGATCGCGGCGCCACGTCGCCTCGAGGGCGTCGGCAAGCGGACCGGCCGCGGCCGACTCGATCAGCGTGAGCCCGATGTACTCGCCGGCCGCGCTTGCGGGGTCGATCTCCTTGCTGATCCGGCTGAGAGTCCCGTCTTCCGCGAGGAGGATCTTCATCTCCTCCTCGCCCAGGCGCTTCTCCTGGTCGACGGCGAGCAGCACGTCCGGGCCGCGCGCCCCCAGGAGGCTCTCCTCGACGCTCCTCGGGTGCACGGTGTCGCCGTTGACCAGGAGCGCGCCCTCCGCGAAGGCGTCCCGCGCCAGCCACAGCGAGTAGGCGTTGTTCCACTCCTCGGCGAGCTCGTTGAAGACGAGCTCGAGCCGCACGCCGTGTCGGCGCTCCAGGTCGGCCGCGCGCTCCTCGACGCGCTCCGCCGCGAAGCCGGTCACGACGACGACGTCCACGATGCCGACCGCGCGCAGGTTGGCGAGAGCGAGGTCGAGGATCGTGCGCCCGTCGCTCACGGGCAGGAGCGTCTTCGGGAGCGCCTCGGTCAGCGGGTGCAGCCGCCGCCCGGGGCCGGCCGCGAGCACCAGGCCCTTCAAGTCCGATGCCATCCGCAGCGTTCTATCACGGCAACCCCGGGCACCCTGCGATCATGCCCGTCGGTGACCGGCGGCCACACAGGCGGACGCAGAGCGCGATCGTGCTTCGTCATCGCGACCCTTAACCGGCACGACGAGCTGCTCGACACGGTGCGGAGCCTCCTGGCGCAGACGGTCCTCCCGGAGGAGCTTTGCATCGTCGATTCGAGCGAGGAGCCGCTCCACCGTGCCGAGATCGAGCGCCTGTGCGCCGAGGCCGCGATCAGGCTCGACTACGTCCATCCGGCCCCTCGCGGCCTCACGGTCCAGCGCAACGTCGGCATCGAGCGGACGACGGGCGACCCGGTGTTCCTGATGGACGACGACGTCTCGCTCGCCCCCGACGTCCACGAGGAGATCCTCGCGGAGTACGGGCGCTGGGGGCCGGAGCTGGGCGGCGTGCGCGGCGTCCCGGCCGATCCGCCGAAGCCGCCCAGGCTCGTGATCCTCTGGCGCCGTCTCTTCGGGATGGGCGGCTGGTGGCACGAGGGAAGCGGGAAGATGCGACCGGGCTTCTACGTGGAGGGGGTGTCGTCCTCGCGGGACGTCCGCAGGCTCGAGTACTTCGAGGGGTGGTTCATGTCCTACCGGCGCGAGGTGTTCGAGCACGAGCGCTTCGACGAGAACCTGGCCGGCTACGCGTACAAGGAGGACATCGACTTCTCCCACCGGGTCGTCAAGCGCGGGTACGTCCTCGTGCAGACGCCGAGAGCCAGGATCGTCCACCACAAGAGCCCCTCGGACCGGCTCTCGGCCTTCGACCAGCAGCGCATGGCGCTCGCAAACCAGTTCTACCTCCACCGCAAGAACATGCCGCAGACGCTGCGCTACAAGGCGGCGCTGTGGTGGGCCTTGCTCGGCACGCTCCCGTTCAACGTCGGCAAGACGCTGCAGACCCGCGATCCGGGCTACGTGACGGGCTTTCTCGTCGGCGCCTGGGAGCAGGCGCGGGGCCGCGGGCTCGTCGATCCGGCGGCGGAGAGGCAACGCCCGTCCGAGCACGTCAGGAAGTAGCTCGTCGGTCGTAGCGCATACGATCGCGCCCGTGGAACTGAAGAACAGAGCAGCGCGTGCGCTCCGCGGCCGCGGCCGGCGGAGTGGCCGGCCAGATGTCGTCGTTCCCCGACGACCGCCGGGAGCGGCGCGAGCGTCGATGTTCTTCGACGAGCATCCCCGCTTCTACGAGACGAGCGAGACCGCGGCGCATCGAGGGCGCCTCAACCTCCGCTACGAGGCGATCTTCGCCGAGAACCGCGACATCTTCGCGGGAGCACGCGTGCTCGACATCGCGAGCCACGACGGGCGCTGGTCGCTGGCGGCGCTGAAGACCGGCGCGGCGCAGGTCGTAGGAATCGAGGCCAGGGACGAGCTCGTCCTGGCGGCGCGTGAGAACCTCGAGCGATACGCGGGCGACGGTCGCCACCGCTTCGTGGCCGGCGACGTGTTCGAGGTCCTCGCCCGCGAGCGGATCGAAGCCGATGTCGTTCTCTGCCTCGGCTACCTCTACCACACGCTCCGCTACAACGAGCTCATGCGCCGCGTGCGCGAGATCGGTCCGCGTTACCTCGTCATCGACACGACCGTCCTCCCGGGCAGGCGCGGACCCGTCGTGCGTCTCCTCCGCGAGCCCACCGGGAAGCAGAAGAACGCCGTCGCGGACGCCTATTCCTTCGGCGAGACGAACCTGGTCGGCTGGCCGTCGCTCCCGGCGCTGGAGCTCATCGTCGGTGCGTACGGCTTCGCCGTCGAGCGCTACTCGGACTGGGGCTCCCTCCTTCGCGACAACCCCGAGCTCCGGGACGTGGTGGCCGACTACGCAGAGGCGCGGCGGGTGACCGCTCGCTGCGTCACCGTCGTCTGAAGGGGCGGGCGCGACCCCGGGCCTGCGCCGCGGGTGCGTCGGTACGATCGCTCGGCGATGGTTCTCCGTACGGTGCTCTGGGGCAGCCTGGCGGCGCTCGGCTGGACGCACGTGGGCTATCCGCTCGCCGCGGGCCTCCTCGCCGCGACCAGGCGCAAGCGGGTTGCGAAGGCCGACGTCGAGCCGAGCGTCGCCCTGGTCGTCGCCGCCCACAACGAGGAAGGCGCGATCGCCGAGCGGCTAGAGAACGCACTTCGCCTCGACTACCCGCGCGACCGGCTCGAGCTCGTCGTCGCCCTGGACGGCTCGGACGACGGGACGCGGGAGATCGTGGAGCGTTTCGCCGACGAGGGCGTGCGGCTGCTCGAGCTGCCGCGCGGCGGGAAGACCGCCGCCCAGAACGCGGCCGCAGCCGCGACCACGGCCGAGGTGCTCGCCTTCTCGGACGCGAACTCCCTCTGGGAGCCCGACGCCCTGCGTCACCTCGTCCGCAACCTCGCCGACCCTGAGGTCGGGTACGTGTGCGGGCAGCTGCGCCTCGAGGACGACGCCGACGGCGACAGCCGCGAAGGGCTCTACTGGCGCTACGAGCTCTGGCTTCGCGAGCAGGAATCGGCCTGCGGCTCGATCACCGCGGGGAACGGAGCGATCTACGCACTGCCCCGGTCAGGCTTCCTGGAGCTGGAGGAGGGATCGAGCCACGACCTCGGCCTGCCGTTTCGCTTGCGCCGGCGGGGGCTCCGGTCGGTCTACGAGCCCGCCGCGGTCGCGCACGAGCGCGCGCTCGCGACCACGCTCGCCGAGCGGCGCCGCAAGGTGCGCATGCTCACCCAGGCCTGGTGGGAGATCCTGCACGGCGGCATGCTCGACCCGCGCGGCCAGCCGCCGCTCTACTTCGCCGCGCTTCTGTCCCACCGCGGGCTGCGCTACGCCAGCGGCCCGCTGCACGCGGTCGCGCTCGTCGCCAGCCTCGCCCTGGCGCCGCGGGATCGGGGCGCGCGGACGCTCTTGGCCGCCCAGCTCGGATTCGCGGCGCTCGCCCTCGTCGGCCGGCGCAGGCCGGAGCTTCCACTCGCCGGGGCGGCCTGGTACTACGCCGTCGTCACGGCGGCCTCGGCGGAAGGGCTCGTGCGCGCGCTCAGAGGGTCGCACGGCGCCTGGGCGCCCGTTCGGGACGGCTCGTGAGCGGCCGCGGCTACACGGTCGCCAAGCGCGCTCTCGATCTCGCCCTGGTGTCGGTCGTGGGCGTCGTCGCCGCACCGCTCGGCGCCGTGATCGCCGCCGCCATCAAGCTCGAGGACGGCGGGCGCGTGCTCTTCCGCCAGGAGCGGATCGGGCGCAACGGCGAGCCCTTCGAGATCGTCAAGTTCCGCACGCTGGTCGACGCCCCGGCACGCGATCCGGCCGACTACCTCATCTCGGCGCAGGATCCTCGCATCACCCGCGTGGGCACGTTCCTGCGCCGCTGGTCGCTCGACGAGCTTCCGCAGCTCTGGAACGTGCTCGTCGGCGACATGAGCGTCGTCGGGCCGCGACCCACGCTCCGCTACCAGGTCGAGCGCTACGACGACTTCCAGCGCCGGCGGCTGGAGGTGCTGCCCGGAGTGACGGGCTGGGCGCAGATCTCGGGACGGAACCAGCTTCGCTGGCCCGAGCGGATCGAGCTCGACGTCTGGTACGTCGACCACCGCTCCATCGGGCTCGACCTCCGGATCCTCGCGGCGACGGTGCCCGAGCTTTTCCGGCGGAAGCCGCTCTACAACGACGCGCAGGGCGACTGGGGCGAGCGCGAGGGCGGCTAAGAACCCTGGTGCAGCTCACGGGCGGGCACGCCCGCGACCCGCGCTCCCTCCGGCACGTCCCGCACGACGACCGCCCCGGCGGCGACCAGCGCCCCGCTTCCGATCTCGATGCCCTCGATGGCGACCGCGCCGATCCCGACGTGGGCCCGCTCGCCGACGGTGACCATGCCTGCGAGCCGGACGCCCGGCCCCAGATGCGCGTGCGCGCCGATGCGGCAGTCGTGCTCGACGATGGCCCCCGTGTTGAGGATCACGTCGTCGCCGACCTCGGCGCTCGCGTTCACGATCGTTCCTGCGAGCACGTGCACGCCGCGGCCGATCCGGGCCCGCGGCGAGACCACGGCGGAGGCGTGGAGGATCGGCGGGAGCTCGAAGCCGGCCTCGAGCAGTCGCTCGAACACGCGCTCGCGCGCAGAGTTGTCGCCGACGCCGCCGACGCCGGCGAAGGCGTGCGCGACGCCGTCGGCCCGCAGGCGCTCGAGCGCGTCGGGAGCGACGACCGGGACGCCGAGCACGTCGGTGCCTGCAAGCGCCGGATCGTCGTCGACGAGCGCCGCCGGCTCGTAGCGGCCGGACGACCGGAGCGCCTCGAGGACGGACTTCACATGCGTGCCCGCGCCCAGGCCGACGATCGGGACGGCGTGCTCTGCGGGCGCCTCGGGCACGGGACGATCATAGGGACCCAGTAGCATCAAGCCGCATGGCCGGGGCTGGACCTCCACTCCTCGTGCTCGGGGTGCGGCGGTCGGGAACCACGCTCCTGCGTGTCATGCTGGATCGGAGCTCGCAGCTCGCGATCCCGGACGAGTCGTACTTCGTCCCCCAGCTCGCGGCCCGGCATCGAGGTCCCATCGACGCCGCCTCGTTCGTGGACGACCTGCGCCGGATCCCAACGTTGGTCGAGTGGGGGGTCGACCCGGCCCGCGTGGGCGAACGGCTCCAGGACAGGATGGCGCCCGGGGACGCGATCGCGGCCGTCTTCGAGACCTATGCCGCCGACCGCGGCAAGGAGCGCTGGGGTGACAAGACCCCGATGTACATGCAGTACCTGCCCCTGCTCGTGGAGCTCTTCCCCCTGGCGCAGTTCGTGCACATCGTTCGGGACGGTCGCGACGTCGCGCGCTCCTTCCTCGCCATGCCGGAGGGAATCGTCACGAAGACGTGGGCCCACCCCCGCTCGGTTCCGGACTTCGCCTGCGAGTGGCGGACCGAGGTCGAGGCGGCGCGGCGACTCGGAGCCCGCGTCGGCCCGAAGCGGTACCTGGAGGTGCGCTACGAGGCCCTCGTGGCCGAGCCGGAGCGCGAGCTGCGGGCGATCTGCGGCTTCGCCGCCCTCCCCTTCGAGCCGGAGCTGCTCCGCCACAGGGAGGACGCCGCCGCGAGCAGCAGGCCGCACCAGCAGAGCCTCAGGCGGCCGCTCACGCCCGGGATCCGCGACTGGCGGAAGGAGCTGTCACCCGCCGACGCGGCCGCCTTCGAGGACGTGGCCGGGGAGCTCCTCGAGGCGCTCGGGTACGAGCTCTCCACGGGATCGTCGCGCCCGCCCTCCCTGCGGGCGCAGGCGCGGCTCGCCTCGTACCGGGCACGCTCGTGGTCGTGGCGAGCGGCCGGCTCCGCGGTCCAGCGCTCGCCGCTCTGGCGACGGCGCCATCCAGTGCTCGGCTAGCGAGCCTCTCGGGGGCTGTGCTCGCCGCGGTAGGCGACGAGCAGTCGGCGCAGCGAGAGGTAGTAGTGCCGGTCGGTGGCGATGCCCGGCGCGTAGCCGCCCTCCGACCGGTGCCAGACGACCTTGCCGTCCGAGGTGCGGAGCGCCCACGTGTTGTTGTCGAGCGACGAGACGAAGACGAGCTTGCCGACGACGAGCGCCGGAGCCAGGATCCGCCCGCCGCCCAGAGCCTTGTCCCAGATCACGTCGCCGTTCGTCGCGCGCAGCGCCCGCAGGCGTCCGTCGAACGACCCGACGTACAACCGGCCGTTGGCGACCGCCGGCGTCGCGTAGGCGAGGGGGCCCATCTGGTACGTCCAGAGCACCCGGCCGCTCGACGCCGAGAAGGCGACCACCTTCCCGGTGCGCGCCGTGGTATAGAGGCGCGCCCCGTCGGTGGACGGGCTCGCATAGAAGCTCTCGTAGCTGAGCGCGTTCCGCTTGACGTACGTGCTCCAGAGCTTCCGGCCGCTCCTACGGTCGAGGCAGAAGACCGAGCCGGCATAGGTGCTGACGCAGATGCGGTTGCCGTAGATGGATGCGCTCGCGTTGATCCTCCCGCCGGTGTTGTAGGCCCAGCGGACGGCGCCCGTGCGTGCGTTCACCGCGTAGAGGCGGCCCTCGGTCGAGCCGAAGTACGCCGTGTCGTCCACGACCGCCGGCGAAGACTCGACCTTGCCCGGCACGCTGATCTTCCAGACCTTGGCGCCGTTCTCGCGTTTGAAGGCGGTGACGCTTCCGTCATGCGAGCTGACGATCAGCAGGGACCCGTAGACAGCCGGCGACGACGCGTGCGGACCGCGGGTGTTGCGCCTCCAGATCTTGCGGCCGTTCTTCGCGTTGATGGCGAGCACTCCCCCATGCTCCAGCGCGACGTACAGCTCGCCGTCGCAGAACGTGGGCGGGTACTCCATCAGATCCCCCATGCCGCGGGACCAGAGCACGCGCTTCGGGCGACCGAGGTTGATGAGCGGCCTGCTGAGCTGGCGCTGCGGGTCCCCGCCGAAGAACGGCCAGCAGCGCTCGCGGGGCTCGGACGGCTCCGTCTCCTCCGTGGTCGTGGGCGCCGTGATCGGGCCGGTGTCCACGGCGGTCTCGACCGAGACACCGGTCAGCTCGGTGTCCGGCCCGCTCTCGGGCTTCTCGGTGAGTTGTGTGTATGCGAGGGCCATCCCTCCGACCGCGACCAGCACGAGAACGACGACCCCTGCGACGACCTTCCGGCGCATTCGGGCCATTATGCCGACGCCCCTCGACGCCGCCGGAGGTTCTGGAGCCTCGTTGCGTTAGGCTCTTAGTCCGAGTTGATCCAGGCGAGGACGGCCAGGACGCGGCGGTGGTCCTCCTGGCTCGGCGGCAGGCGGAGCTTCCCGAAGATGCTCGCCACGTGCTTCTCGACCGCGCGGTCGGTCACCACGAGGCGGCGGGCGATGGCGGCGTTCGTCCGCCCCTCGGCCATCAGCTCGAGCACCTCGCGCTCGCGCGGGCTGAGGTCGTCGATCGCCCGCTGCCTGACGAGGAGCTGCCTGACCACCTCGGGATCGAGCGCCGTGCCGTTCGCGGCCACGCGGCGGAGGGCGTCGACGAACTCGGCGCCGTCGGCGACGCGGTCCTTGAGCAGGTAGCCGAGTCCCTCGCTGCGCTGGGCCAGGAGGTCGCGCGCGTAGCGCTCCTCCACGGCCTGCGAGAGGAGGAGTACCTTCGCCTCGGGGTCGCGGGTGCGCAGGTCGGCGGCCGCGTGGACGCCCTCGTCCGTGAAGGTCGGCGGCAGGCGGACGTCCACGACGAAGACATCGGGCTCGTGTTCCTCGGCCGCGCGGCGCAGCTCCTCGGCCTTGGCCACCGCCTCCACCACGTCGATGTCGAAGTCGGCGAGCAGCCGCGTGAGCGCGTCGCGCAGGAGGCCGGAGTCCTCGACGATGACTACGCGCACGGGAGGACCGCCGTGATCGCGGTTGGCCCGCCGGGCGGGCTCTCGACGACGAGCGTGCCGCCGATCGCGCCGACACGGTCGTGCAGGCCGGCGAGGCCCGAGCCGGGCCCCGCCTCGGCGCCGCCGACGCCGTCGTCCCGCACCTCGACGACGATGACCCCGTTGTCGCGGACGACCGAGACGGCCGCCCGGCTCGCGTCGCTGTGCCGGGCGACGTTCGTGAGCGACTCGGCGACCACGAAGTACGCCGCCGACTCGACCTGCTCCGGCGCGCGCTCGTCGCCGAGGTTCGACGTCAGCGCGACGGGGACGGGTGAGCGGGCGGCCAGCGAAGAGAGAGCGGCGTCGAGGCCGCGGTCGGTGAGGACGGCGGGATGGATGCCGCGGGCCAGGTCGCGGATCTCGGCCAGAGCCAACTTGGCCTCCTCGTGCGCGCTGCGGACGAGCTCGGCCGCCTCGTCGGATCCGCCGCCCTCCTCCAGGCGCCGGCGCGCGCGGCCGAGGTCGACGGCGAGCGAGACCAGCCGTGCCTGCGCGCCGTCGTGGAGGTCGCGTTCGATCTGGCGCCGGCCTCCGCTGGCCGCCGCGACGGCCAGGTCGCGCTGCTCGGCGCTGCGGGCGGCGGCGCGCTCGAGCTCGCCGCGCGTCGGGCCCAGGAGGGCGCGCATCACGAGGACGTCGCAGGCGACCAGCGCGCGGATGATCCACGGCGTGACGAAGAAGAGCACGATGCCGCCGGCCGCGATTCCGGCCCACTCCCAGAACGTGTCGATCGCAGGGCTGAAGAAGTCGCCGCGATTCTCGGTCGGAATGAAGAAGTACCAGGTGGGAGCGCTGGCGGCCGTGAGGGCGACCGACCAGAGCACGACGGCCACGATGAAGAGGGCGAGGCCGATCGGAAACGCCAGGACGAGCAGGTAGACAAGCGCCCGCCAGGTCGCGACGTCGAGCAGCGGGTCGACGAGGCGCCGCCACCTGGATCGGCCCTCCGAGGACGGGGCGGGCGGGGGCCCGGGGATGTGGGCGTCGAGCAGCGTGCCGGCCACCTCGCGCTGCACCCTGGCCGCGACCCGCGCGAACCAGAGCGTCAACACGAGGAGCGGCAGCCCGACGATCATGACGAGCATGCTCAGGCTCGTCGTCAGGAGCGTGAGGAAGACCGTGAACCAGGCGACTCCCAGCGGGAGGGCCAGGAGCGCGTAGCCCGTCTCCTTCCAGGTACGGAGGCGGAAGGGCTCGGTGAAGAAGCGCGGAAGCTGCATCGCTCCTGCAACTGTAAGCAGCGTCTCGCGCAACCGCGATGGCGCCAGCCCGTGTCTTCCGGTTCGTGTTCTCCTCACCTAGCGCCGGTGGCGAACAGCATCCGCGAGGCTCGCCGCGACGAAGGCCCCGGCCGCGACGAGGACGATTGCGCCGCCCGGCGGCAGGTCGGCGTAGTAGGCGAGGGTCAGCCCGGCGAAGACGGAGGCGAGGCCGATCGCCATGGCGAGGACGAGCGACGAGCCCATGCTCCATGCGACCCGAGCGGAGGCGATCGCCGGCAGGACCATGAGCGCGGCGATGAGGAGGATGCCGACGATCTGCATCGAGAGCCCGATCGTCAGGCCGGCGAGGCCCGCGACCAGCACGTTCAGCGCGATCACGGGCACGCCCGCGACGCGCGCGCCTTCCTCGTCGACGACCACGCCCACGAGCGCCCGGTAGAGGATTGCGACCGTGGCGAGCCCGCCGACACCGAGCACGGCCACGACCAGGAGGTCCTCCCTCGTCACGGTGAGGATCGAGCCGAAGAGGAAGGCGAACAGGTTCACGTCGAGGGCGCCCGCCGAGGAGGCAAGCACCACGCCGGCGGCGAGCCCGGTGTAAAAGAGGAGCGCGAGCGCCTGGTCCCCCGCCGTGCGGCGGCGCGAGCGGAGCCACTCGATGCCGACCGCACCCACGACGGCGGCGATGAGCGCGGTCAGGACGGGGGAGACGCCGAGGAGGTAGCCGGCCGCCACGCCCGCGAACGCGGTGTGGCCGATTCCGTCGCCGATCAGGCTCATGTTCCGCTGGACGAGGAAGAAGCCGACGGCCGGAGCGAGGACCCCGACCACGGCTCCCGCCGCGAACGCCAGCTGCATGAACTCAGAGTCGAGCATGGGCGTGCGAGGGGTCGTGCCATTCGGAGGGGAGGGTTCGAGGCGGGCCGTCGAAGACGATGCCGCCGCGCACCAGGACGAGCCGCTCCACCACGCGCTCGACGGCGCCGAACTCGTGCGAGACGTACAGCGTCGTGACGCGCCGCTCGCGGCGGAGGTGGTCGAGGAGGGCGGCGAGCGACTCCTGCGCGCCCGCGTCCACCCCCGCGGTCGGCTCGTCCAGGACGAGCAGCGACGGCTCGCCGGCGAAGGCCTTGGCGATGAAGGCCCGCTGCTGCTGGCCTCCGGACAGCTCCGCCAGCGGCCGGTCCGCGAGCTCGGCGAGCCCGACGTCGGCGATCGCCTCGGCGACGATCGCCCGGTCGCGGGCCCGAAGCGGCCCGAGCAGGCCGCTCTGCGCGAGCCTGCCGGCGGACACGACCTCCCGGACGGTCACGGGGCCGTGCCCTCCGATCTGGGCCCGCTGGGCGACGTACCCGAGCGTGGCGCGGTGCGAGAACCGATGCGCGGGCTCGTCGAAGAGGTACGCCGCGCCCGCGGTTGGGCGGGTCAGGCCGAGGACGAGTCGAACGAGCGTCGTCTTGCCGCCGCCGTTAGGCCCCGCGACGGCGACGAACTCGCCCTCCTCGACAGTCAGGTCGACGCCGGCGAGCACGGGCTGGCCCGGGCGGTAGGCGAAGGAAACGCCCTCCAGCCTGACCGCAGGCTCGGCGTCTACCGGCATCCCAGCCCGTCCCGGAGCGCCACCAGGTTCGCCTCCATGACCGAGAAGTAGTCCTCGCCCGCGGCGAGCTGGTCCTCGCTCAACCCTTCGAGCGGGTCGAGCACCGCGGTTCGAGCGCCCGTCTCGCGGGCGACGGTTTCGCCGATCTCGCGGGAGAGGAGCGGCTCGACGAAGACCGTCGTCACACCACGGTCGCCCACGAGGTCGGCGATCTTCTCGAGATCGCCGGGGTTCGGCTCCGCTTCGGGCGAGACGCCGGTGATCGGCACGGGCTCGAGGTCGTAGCGCTCGGCGAGGTACCCGAACGCGTCGTGTGCGGTCACGAGCTCCCGCCGGTCGCAGTCGGCGAGCCCCCTGCGGAACTCCTCGTCGAGGGCGCGCAGCCGGTCGGCCAGCTGCCGGGCCGCGGGCTCGGCTCCCAGCTCCGCGCCGATCCGTTCGACGATGCGGGCGAAGCGGGTCGGGTCGAGCCAGACGTGCGGGTCGCCTGCCCGCAGCTCGAGCCCCTCGAGCACGTCGAGCCCGCGAACGTCGGAGCCGGCAACGGCCTCCTCGAGCGCCGGCTGGAAGTCGCCGCCCGCGTAGAGGACGAGATCGGCCTCGAGGATCTTTTCCAGCTCGCGCGGCGTGAGCTCGAGGTCGTGAGGCTCGACGCCGGCGGGTGTGAGGTTGGTGACCTCGACGCCGGTGCCTCCGACCTCCTGCGCGGCGAAGGCGAGCGGGTAGAAGCCGGCGACGACCTCGGTCGCGCCGCCAGCCCCGGCACCCTCGTCCTCGCCGCAGCCCGTCGCGGCGGTTCCGAAGACGAGGGCGAGGCCAAGGATGAGAACGATTCTCGTTTTCACCGGGTGCTAGCATAGCCCCGTGCCGATCGGCGAGCAAGTGGAGGCCACGGACCTGCTCGAGGGAGCGGGCGTCCGCCCGACGCGCCAGCGCATCACGGTCCTCGCGGAGCTGATGGGCGAGCAGGACGACGTCACCGCCCAGGAGCTCCACGAGCGGCTGCGCGGCCGCGGGTTGCGGCTGGGCCTCGCGACCGTCTACCGGACGCTCGGCCTGCTGGCGGAGGAGGGAGTCATCGACGCGCTATCGCATCGCCCGGGCGAGCTCTGCTACCGCTGGTGCGGCGACGGCCACCACCATCACCTGGTCTGCTCGAGCTGCCACCGTGTCGTCGAGCTCGCCGACTGCGAGCTCGACCCCTGGCTCGACCGGATCTCGCAGGCGCACGGCTTCGTGACCACGGGCCACCGCCTCGAGGTCTCGGGTCTCTGCGCGGAGTGCCGCTAGCCGCGCCATCGGCGAGCATCTAGGCTTCGCCGGCGAGGCGGATGGAGCGCGTCGAACTCGCTGAGGCGGCTGCACTCGTGGGCGCGGTCGCCGCGCCGCTCGTCCTTCTTGCACGCAGCCGGCTGGTGTTCCTTGCCGGGATCGCGCTGCTCGCCGCGGCTGAGACGGGGCTCGCCTTCGCGCTCGTGCCCGACCAGATCGCCGCGGCCACGGCCTCCGCGCCGCGGATCGGCCTGGTCGCCCTTGGGCTGGCGGGGCTCGGCGTCCTCGCCGTGCTCTTCGCACGCTTCCCGGCGAGCGTCCCGGCGGCGCTGCTCCTCGCGGCGCCCGTTCGCCTCCCGCTGACCATCCGGGGCGAGGAGGCGTTCCTGCTCGTACCGCTCTACGCGGTCCTGGCGTCGAGCGCCCTGGCGCTCGCCTACCGGCTGGCGCGGGGGGACGAGCTCCGGCCTCTGCCGCTCTTCCTGGCGCTCCCCACCGGCGGATTCGTCGCGTTGGCCGCGATCTCGCTGCTCTGGTCAGGCGACCCGCGTGAGGGGACGATCCGGCTCTTCTTCTTTCTCTTCCCGTCCGCCGTCCTCGTCGCCGTCTTGAACCAGGCGCGCCTCTCGGAGGCCGTCCTTCGCAGCCTCGCAGTCGTGCTGCTCGCCTCGACGACCGCCGTAGCGGCGATCGGCATCTCCCAGCAGTGGACGCACGACCTCATCTTCGCCGACGACCTCCAGTCGGCGAACGCGTACACGACGTTCTTCCGCGTCACCTCGATCTTCGACGACCCGAGCGTCTACGGCCGCTACGTGGCCCTCGGAATCATCCTGCTCTTCGTGCTCCTCTGGTTCGAGCGCATCCGGCTTGCGTTGGCCCTGCCGCTCCTGGCCGTGCTCTGCGCAGGTTTCTACTTCTCGTACTCACAGTCGAGCTTCGCCGCCCTGGCCGTCGCGGTGCTCGTCGTCACGCTGCTCGCGGGCGACCGGCGCGCGCGCGTCGTGGTCGGCGTGGCCGCGGTCGCGGTCGCGCTCGCCGGCGTCGGCATCTTCGCCGCGACCGTTCAGGACGAATCGCTTCGCCGCGCCACCAGCGGGCGGTCGGGGCTTGCCTCGACCACCGGGACGATCTTCCTCGACCACCCGGTGGCCGGCGTCGGGATCGGCGCGCAGCCGGCCGAGAGCAGGCGGCTCGAAGAGGAGCGTCCGGGCCGGGCCAGCGCCTCCCACACGACGCCGCTCACGGTTGCCGCCGAGCTCGGCGTGCTCGGGCTCGCGGCCTACTTCGCGTTCCTCTTCGGCGCGGCACGAGGCGCCCTGCTGGCGCTCCGGCGGGAGCCCGTTCTCGGCCTCTCGCTCGTCGGCGCGCTCACGGTCCTGTTCGTCCACTCCCTCGCGTACGGCGGCTTCTTCGAGGATCCCTTCGTCTGGTTCGCGCTCGGCCTGGCGGCCGCGTGCCTGGCCTCGCGTCCCGTGCCGGCCGGAGAGCCTGCACGCAAGCGCCCGTCGACTACTCCTGCGCCGGCTCCCTGACGAGGATCGTCACCGGCGCCGTCCGGGGGGAGACGTTCCCGGCCCGGTCCACGACGGCGAGCGCGATCGTGTGGATTCCCGGTGCCAGGGGAGCTCCGTCGACGACGGCCGGCCCGACCAGCAGCCGACGCCCGGCGTCACGGCGCGCCCCGCGCGGGAGATCACTGCCGTCGATGCTGAGGATGGGTCTCCCGGGCTCGTTGCTGCGATACCGGACCCGCAGCTCCCCTTCGTAGTCGACCAGGGTCGGAGAGACACCCAGCAGGCGCACCCGGGGGGCAGTCGTGTCGACGTTCACGTCCACCGGAATGGCGATCGTCCGCCGCTCGTCGAGGAGCCGCACTCGCACTCGATAGGCGCCGTCCGGGACGACCCGGCCGGCGTCGTCTCGCCCGTCCCAGCTGAGCATGACCCTCCCGGCCGGGTGCGGGACGCCGGACTCGAGCACGCGCACCCGGTCGCCGTCCTCGTCGACGACGGTGACGTCCAGGCGTTTCGGCTCGTGCAGCCGGAAGCGGACCTCCGCCGTCTCGCGCGGGCAGTCGCAGACCGGCGAGAGCCAGCGGTCGACGCGGGCCGTGCCGACGGGCTTCGTTTCGAGCTTCAGCGCCTCGGTGTACGTGAAGGCGGCGACGGCTCCGGCCACGAGCACGAGCGCCAGCACGATCATTCCCGGCCGGCGCACGGTGGGCCCCCTAGCCGCGGAGGAGCTCGTAGCCCTCGCGCAGGAACGGCGTGCGGTCGACGAGCGCGGCGAGCTCGTCCGGCGCGAAGATCCCTTCCTCGGTCGCGTAGCGGTCGATCA
>Ga0081538_10000865_pt1 | contig 32684 bp, 25 predicted proteins | sample TabmetS5T2R1_FD_71022 | JGI IMG/M metagenome (GOLD analysis project Ga0081538, IMG submission 71022) | Tabebuia heterophylla rhizosphere microbial communities from the University of Puerto Rico - S5T2R1 | ecosystem: Host-associated > Plants > Roots > Rhizosphere ...
GAGCCGTGGACGCTGCACCCGCTCCCTCGGCAATGGTGTGAGCTTTCTCCAGCAGCAAGATGATGGCATGCTTCAATTCGTCCTCACTGACGAGGACGATATCGTCCACCAAATCGCGCATGATGCTCAAAGGTAACTCAAAAGCGGTGCGTGTGGCCAGCCCTTCAGCAAAAGTATCGCAGGACGGTGTGTCGACCATGCGCTGCTCTCGCCATGATCTATAAACACTGGGCGCCTTCTCGGCCTGCACACCGATGATACGAATCTGGGGGTTGATCGACTTGGCCACGATGGCCGTTCCACAGATACCGCTTCCCGCACCAATCGGGACGATAATGGTCTGGACGTCCGGCAGGTCTTCGACGACCTCCAGCCCATAGGTGCCCACCCCAGCGATCAACAATGGCTCATTGGCGGGATGCACGTAATACATCCCTTGGTCATGGGCCATCTGTTCGGCTCTCAGGCGCGCATCTTCGAAATCCTGGCCGCAAAAAACGATCTCCGCACCCAAACTGACCATGGATTCGACCTTATCTGGATTGGACGCCTCAGGCATAACGATGACCGCCCGCACCCCAAAGGTCCGCGCTGCGTAGGCGATCGATTGCCCGTGATTACCGGTCGAGGCCGTGATGACCCCGCGTGCGCGCTCGCTCGCCCCCAATGAGGAGACGAGGTTGAGTCCCCCGCGGACCTTGAAGGCGCCGATGGGCTGATGGTTTTCGAACTTGAGGTACAACTGACATCCCAACAGCTTGGTCAAGGAGAGCGAGGGCAAGAGCGGCGTACGGGGAAGATAGCGGCTGACGATGCGCCTGGCACGCAGGACATCGGCAAAGGTCGGGCGCTGGAACATAGATCCTCCTCTAGGAGACACAGCCTCGTGGGAGCGACGGTGACCGAGCCGCACTCTTCTCTTACGCTGATTCTCTGGAGGTGTCAAGGGCCCGCACAGCGAAGGGCTTGAACATTGCGACCCCATGCCGTACAATCGACCCCACTGTGCAGATTCTGATCATCGATGCTGGGCTCCGCCATGGGGAATTTGGATTCCGCATATGTTTGAGGGTATACGTGCATTCATCTTTGATTTTGATGGGACATTGGCGATTCCGAACATTGACTTTGGCCTGATGCGCCAGCAGGTTGACACGATCGCCAAGCGGTATGGCGTCGATCCTGCCCAGGTCAGGCACCTATACATCTTGGAGATGATCGAGACCGTGAGAGCCCAACTGGGCCCGGCCAGTGAGCCTGGTGGAGAAGACTTTCATCGCGAGGCGCATGCTTCGATTCTGGCGCACGAGATCGACTGCGCCCGCCGCGGGGGCATGTTGCCCGGAGCCATGGAGGTTCTGCAAGCCCTTCGCCGGCAAGGCTTCAAGATCGCTGTCGTGACACGCAACAGCGCGTCCGCCGTGCGCACGATTTGCTCCGCCATCGACACGCTGTGTGATGTCTTTCTTCCGCGCGAGGCCGTACAGTTTGTCAAACCGCATCCCGAGCACGTGCAGCGTGCCCTTGACGGTCTCCAGGTGCTCGCCCAGCATGCGGTGATGGTCGGAGACGGCCCAATTGACATCACGGCGGGCAAAGCGCTTGGCCTCAAGACAGTCGCCGTCCTCACCGGAGGCGATCGGCGTGAATCGTTGCTGACCAGCCAGCCGGACATGATTTTGGATTCTGTTGCCGACCTCCTTCCCACGCTCGCTCGATCTGGAGTCCCAGAGCGCCGACTCCCCGGCTCTCCAATCACCTCCTAATGTGGAGGAAGCCTCGTGAACGACTACCTAAAGTTTCTGGAACATGTGGTTCCAGCTGTCGTCAGTATCCGCTCCGCAACCCCGCAACGCCATCCCTCGGCGCGTATCCTGGGGACTGAGCGCGCGGGATCGGGAGCGATCATCGATGCCGAGGGGCATATCCTTACCGTAGGTTATGTGGTGATGGGCGCACGGACCATTGAGATCACGCTACCCGACCAACGGCAGTATCCAGCAACTCTGCTGTTCCAAGACTTTGAAAGCGGCATGGCCATCCTACAAACGCCGGCACGTGATCTGCCGATCGTATCCCTGGGACGCTCGGACTCACTCAAGGAGGGGGACAAAGTCATCATCGTAGCGGCCACGGATCAGACGCAACGCATGGCGTCGCCCGGCTTTGTCTCTGCGCTGCGGCCGTTCGATGCCTATTGGGAGTATACGCTCGACCGTGCCATCCTGACGACGGCCATGAACCCTGGATTCGGCGGGGGCCCGCTGCTCGATGCCTTCGGCCAGATGGTCGGGGTCCTGTCTCTCAATCTCAATTCACCGAAGGAAATGAGCCTGGCGATTCCCATCGACCTGTTCCATGGCATCAGGGACAGCGTCTTCACGTTCGGCCAAGTGGCTGGGCGTCGGCCGCGGCCTTGGTTGGGGATTTACACCGAGGCGGTTGAAGGGGGCGTGGCGGTGATCGGCCTGATCCCGAACGGACCTGCGAGTCGCGCCGGCCTTGAAGTGAAAGACATTATCCTTGAGGTGGATAATGCTGAGGTCGCAGGGCGGCGCGAGCTGTATGAAGCCCTGTGGAAGAGGCGTGCGGGCGATGAGCTGACCCTGACGATCCAGCGGGGTGAGGACATTCATGAGGTTCGCCTCACCGGCATCGATCGCGCTGAGTTCTACCGCTAGCCATCACTCGCCATAACGCCCCAACACAAGACAGGCATTGATCCCGCCGAAGCCAAACGAGTTCGATAAGAGATAGCGTGCATGCGCCACCCGCCCCACATTCGGGAGGTAATCGAGGTCGCATTCAGGATCGGGGATCTCATAATTCACCGTCGGCGGCAGATAATCGTGCCCCAAACTTAACGCCCCGATGGCCGCTTCGATGGCCCCCGAGGCGCCTAAAGGATGGCCATATAAGGCCTTGGTCCCGCTGATGGGGATGCGTGACGCATGCTCTCCAAAGACTCGTTTGATCGCCAGGGTCTCGGTCTTGTCGTTGAGGGGTGTGGAGCTGCCGTGCGCGTTAATATAATCGATATCCACTGGACGCAGACCGGCGTCTTTGAGCGCCAGGTCGATGGCGCGCGCGGCCTCGGAGCCGGTCGGGTGGGGGGCCGACATATGATAGCCGTCGTTGGTGAGGCTAAAGCCCATGATTTCCCCATAGATGTGCGCCCCACGGCGTCTGGCATGCGCCACTTCCTCGAGGACGAGAATGGCGGCCCCCTCTCCCATGACAAAGCCATCCCGCCCTTTGTCGAACGGTCGGGAAGCTCTCTCGGGGTCGTGGTTGCGTTTCGACATGGCGCGGATGACGCTGAAGGCCCCGAACGACAAGGGTGCGATCGGCGCCTCCACGCCGCCCGCGAGCATGACCTCGGCGTCTCCGCGCTGAATAAAGCGCATGGCTTCGCCGATGGCAATCGCTCCCGCGGCGCAACTATTACAGTTCGCGGTGTTCGGGCCGGAGATACCGAACTCGATGGCGATGTTGCATGAGGCCGCGGCGCCGAACACCGTGACCGCCAGCATCGGACTCACCGCCCCGATGCCGCGTGTCGAAAACTGGCCGTGCTGCTCCTCCGCTGTGATCATGCCCCCGAGCGCCGAGCCAATACAGACCCCAACCTGATTATGGGGTTCCGCGTCAAGACGCAGATGTGCATCGGCGACCGCCATCTTGGCCGTGCACACGGCGAACTGTGAGTAACGGTCCAGCCGCTTCAACTGCTTCTTGTCGAGGTAAGGTGCCGGGTCAAAATCCCGCACTTCGGCCGCTAGTTGGCAGCGGTAGGCATTAACATCAAACGCGGCGACGCGGCGAACCGCAGATTTCCCTCGCACCACCCCCTGCCAGAGGCCCTCTCGGCCATGACCGATCGGTGTCACCGCGCCGATACCGGTAATGACGACTCGTCGCTGTAGTCCCCCACTCATCGCGTCCCCTCGGCACTGTGGCCAACGATCTTCCCCGATTCCGCTGTCTGCTTGATATGGTATAGCGTTCTTGAGGCGATCGGCTTCACAAATAAGGCCCCCACGATATACTTGCTGACGAAGCCTCCCACGAGCGGCCAGGCCAGGGAAAAGTCATGGGTAATGACCACTTCTACCCGCCCCTGAACCGGCTTGAACGACCACGTCACATCCATGCCGGTCGTAAACCCTTTGATATGTTTGTAGGTAATCCGCTCGTATGGGAAGACCTCCTGCACGGCGGTCCAGCTCACAGGGATACGCCCCCGCCTGGCCGCCATCTCGACGGTGGTGCGACGCTTCTTGCGCTGCAAGACGCGAACCCAGCGATAATGCGGCAGAATCTCGGGCCACTTGTTGACCTGGGCGGCTATCTGGAAGATGCGTTTGACATCGCCACGGATCTCAATACCATTCTCAGTGTGCATCATCCTCGAAGTCTTCGTCGCCATCGCTCTATCCTATCTATGCGGCCCGCATCGGCTTCTCACGGGCTTGACATCGCCATCTCATGCGTCTACGTCACTGCCGTCGTTGTTCGACTGCCTCCTTGGGTGGACTGGGTGGGGGGAGGAGCCGCCGCGTTCGCCGATACAGCTGATCCATGAGCGAGGGGAGGCAGTGCAGCGCCAGACAGGAGAGCCAGGCCAATCGTGGTTGGAGCAGCATAGCTTCCAGGCCTCGTCCCCAGCGAAGGCGCGGCAGGAATTCCCGCTTCCAGTGACGAGCGTACTCAGCCATGGTCTGGTCCCATGGAGACTCTTTCCAGAAGACGGCGAGCATCATTGTCGCCGCAAGTTCGGCCGTGCGCAACCCCATACCCATGCCGTCGCCGGTGAGCGGTGCGACCATCGCCGCACTATCACCGATGTTCCACACTTCTGCCGTCACTGGGGCGACAATGCTTCTGTACGCGAAACTGGTGGCCGCCCATGAAGCGCCAACCTGTTGGGCCCTTTGCAGTCGCGTGCGCAGGTGAGCATTCTCAGCGAAAGTCGAGGCCAGGAAACGATGAGGAAGAGCGCCTGCGCGCCGCAGTGCCTCAGCCTCAACCCAACAGCAGACATTGGTCACTCCGCCAGTGACTTCGACCATGCCACAGTATCCATGCCGAATGGTATGGAGTTCGACGTGTCGGTCGAGGGGCACGCCCTGGAAGTGCGCCTTGAGACCGACGAAGCGTGGCCTTCCGCTGTGATGCAGCGACGCTGGCCGCCCATGCGGCTGCCATTGTCGGCCAGCGGCACAAAGGACGGCGCGCGCCTGAATGCGGGTCGACGACAGACCCGCTGACCGCAAGGTCAGCGAAAACCCACGCTGGAAATCTCCCGTGACTTGCTCGACGGTACAGCGCTCGCGGGTCGCCACGCCGGAGCGTTTGGCGTGCTCCCAAAGCAGATGGTCTAGGACCCAACGGCTCACGCCCCAGCCTGAACAGGGAAGCCTGTGTCGTGTTTGTCGCCGGCCAGCGGTCAAGGTAAAACCATCGATACGCGGCGGATGATGCGCCTCTACCTGCGGCCATACCCCCAGGCGGTAGAGGACATCCGCCCCCTCGGGTGAGAGAAACTCGCCGCAGACCTTCTGACGCGGCAACGAGCCCTTCTCAATGAGGATCACTCGCAGCCCATGCTGCGCCAAGAGGGTGGCTACAGTACACCCAGCGACGCCCGCTCCGATCACGGCGATATCCCATGCAGTCATGTGGCTCCAGGGTCTGCGTGGTCGATGACGAGGACCATACGATACGGGAAACACGTGTATACCCGGGCCTGCGCCAACCCAGCCTCTTCCGCAATCCTCTGTAACTCGTGAGGGCGGTAGGCCCGTCGGATCGACACCGCCGCATCATGCCGTGTGATGGCGCTGTGGGCGAATACAGGACTGGTCGCCTTCATGAACCAATATGGTACGGGGTGGCGCACCAGGTCCGTCATGATCAGGCTCTGACGTGCCAGGCGAGCCCACTTCGGCAGCGCCTGGATAAGTGCTAGGGCTGTGAAGTGGTGCAGAAAGAGAGAGGAGATCACGAAATCGACGCTGCCTTCAGCAAACGGCAGGGCAAGCACATCACCCTGGATAAAGGCGATTTCGGACCCAGGTTGTACGTTCTGCCGCGCCCACCGCAGATGCGCATGGCGCAGGTCGAGCGCATAGATTTGCAGTGGGATCGCCGCGTGTCGCGCCCATCGCGCCACGATCTGCGGGATGGTACACCCGCCAGCTCCCAGGTCGAGGATCCGCACATGCTCGCTTCGACATGTGCGGATCCTCGGGTAGAGATGTGAGGCCAACCCCCGCATCCCCCCGAGCCAGCGATTGATGCGGCCGAGGTCCGCGAGGCTCTGGTCGATGGCCTCAGGCGTGCCATGACCCTGATCAAGCCATTCCTCGCCCTCGATGCGTGTCGGCAACCACCAGTGCCCCCTCACGGCGATGACAGCACTCCTTTCCAGCGCCTCCAGCGTGCAGGCTGCCTCTAATCAGTAGCGATGTAGATCAGTGCTCGCACGGGCATATTTCCGTCCATTCACGCTTGCCTGCAATGCATGGGCTGCCGACAGCGCCTAGGCCCTGCGACTAGCTGGTCCGTTCCTGGAGGTAAAAGGTGGAGACTTGAAAGGTCACGTCCAACAGGTCCGGATTGACAGGGCGTGGTTTGACGTGCATACGGCGCACACGCAAGAGCTGGGGGGCTCGTTCGATGTCGTAAAGATAGCGCGTCAATTGTTGCAGCGCGATGCCCTCAAGCCGCATCTCGACCGACGACTCGCGAAACAGCTCACCTGGTGTGGTGAGGGCCGGCTTCATGTAGATGATGTTGTCCTTCATGCCGGCTTTATTGGCGAGGTCTTCGAGGAACGAAAAAATGGCGAAATCCTGGCCGCGTTGGGCCAAGCTCCGATTGACGTCTTCCATAAGGCGCTTTTGGGCGAGATACGTTTCCCGTAGGGCCTTCATCTGGTGCAGATCGCGCTCCTTAGTCGCCACGAGGCGATCCAGCGTGCGCAGGCGCTCCAGCGCTGGCGACAGGCCGAAACGGTAAAAGAGCAGCAGGGCCACCGCCACGCCTCCCGCGATGATCATCAGCTTCTCTCGCCCGCCAAGTTTCATGCTCTCTCCCGTCCTAAGACTTCTTCAGGGTGATGGCGATTTTGAACTCGACCCCTTTGCCACCGGTGCCGGCCCTGGCCTGGGAGACTTTGACCTCATCGAAGTACGCAGAGGCGGCATAGGCTTTCTTCAGGCTATCCACGCCGTCGAATGATTGAGTCTCGCCGCTGATGCTGATGCCTTCCGTGCTAATGGTGAGATCGGTGAGTTTGACTGGCAATCCTTGTGGTGTCCGTACGGCCAGCTCACGCAGCATCTCCAGCGCCGAGCCTTGCGGCCCGCTGAGGGTGCCAACGCCCTTCAGGTTGGTCTCGATTTCACGGAGCTTCTCCTGCGTCTGGCCAACCTCATTGCTCACCCGTCGCATCTCGGGAAACGTCTCGCGGAAAATAGACTCGACTTGACCCTGGAGCGTGGCGAATCGCATTTCTTTCGTGCGCAGGTGATAGTACAGATCGAACAGCGATAGCCCCACCAGCAAGGCTACCATGCCGCCAATCGACAGGAGTTGACCACGGACCTCGTCAAAGCTCTTCCGCAGGGCAAACTCCTCTCGGCGGAAATCCAGCCCCAGCGCGCGCCGGCTCAGCTGTCGTGTGGCGAGGCCGAACGCGACGGGCATGACGATGCCGGGCTGGGATTGTAGGGACATCGGCGAGGGGTGAAAAAGCCGCTGATCTATATCAAAGAGCGTCGTCGGCAAACCATAATGTGCCTCGAAGAACGGCACGGCTTCCGGCAGCCGAGCGCCACCGCCCAGTAGGACGATTTCCTGCACGGGGTCTTCGCCAGCGCGCGTGTTATATGCCAGGAAAGTGTGGTCGATTTCCTTCGCCAGCATGGCCAAGAAGGTTTCGATCGATTCGGCGATGTCCGCTCGATCCCGGTCGCGGTCACTTAATTTCATCGCCTCGGCCTGCGCGGTGGTCAAGGTCAGGCGCTGCCGAATGCTCTCGGTGAGTGCATTGCCGCCACGGACAATGCTGCGCGTGAATCGAATGCTGCCATCTTTGATGATTTTCACCGCGGTCTTGCTGGCGCCGAGATTGACCAGCGCCACCGGGCTCGACTGTGGGAATGGCCGCCAGGCAAGATAGCTGTTGAGCTCGCCGAAGATCTCCCAGTCGACCACCTCGGGCACTATGCCGGCCAGCTCGAGAACGCGCACGTGTTCGGCCATCGCCATCCGCGGCACGGCCGCCGCTAACACCTCACAGCCGCCGGTATCGACATCGCGGACTTTCGCAAAGTCGACGATGACATCGTCCACAGGGTAGGGGATATGGGGCTCTAGTTCGAACCTCAGCACTTCGCGGATCTTGCGCGGATCACGGAAGGGCAGCAGGAGGTTCCGCACGAAGGTCGCTTGGGCAGGGATGGCGCTTACCACATGGGCCGGTTTGATGGCGTGGGCACTCAATAATTCGGTGAGTGCTTGGGCCATCTCTTCTGGCGGGCAAGTCGCGCCGGCATCTGTGGGAAGTCGCCGTTCAGCGGCTTTGACCACCTCAAACCCTCTCCAGGTGCCGCGTAATTCCACCACCTTCAAGGCGGTCGAACCGAGATCGATGCCGACCACGGACTTCATCATGGCCACTTCCTTACTTCACGATTTGATTGATCTGAAAAATTGGTAAGAGAATCGACAAGGCAATGAAGCCCACCACCGAGCCCATCAGCAGAATCATCAACGGTTCGATAAGCGCAGTCAAGCCCTGGACCGTGGTTTCGACATCCGTCTCGAACGCATCGGCAACTCGCATCAGCATATCCTCGAGCTTGCCGCTTTTCTCGCCCACCGCGATCATATGGGTGGCAAGCGGCGGAAACAGCTGACTGCGCCGCAAGGGGGGGGCGATATCCTGTCCCTCACGAATGTTGTCGCGGGCTTCTTCGATGACGTGTTCCAACACCCGGTTGTTCACCACGTTCTTGACGATATCCATGGAGGTTAACACCGGCACGCCGCTCTTCAGCAAGATCGCCAGGGTACGGGTAAAGCGCGCGATAGCGACCTTGAGCGCCAGCGGCCCGAAGATCGGCGCTTTGATTTTGATGCGGTCTAGCACCAGTCGACCGGCTTCGGTCCGACTATAGCGGTCAATGCCCAACAGCACGACCGCCAGCACCACCACACCAACCCACCAGAAGCGCCGCAGTGTGTCGCTGGCCATCATCAACAGCAAAGTGGGCAGCGGCAGGCTCTGCTTGAGGTCTTCGAAGATCTGCGTTACCGTGGGGATCACATAGCCGAGCAAGAACCCCAAGACGCCGATCCCGACAAAGGTCATCAGGATCGGATAGACCATGGCGGCGGAGATTTTATGCCGGAAGGCTACTTGGTTTTCGGTGAAATCGGCCAGACGTTCGAGGACGATCTCCAGGGCGCCGCTGCGTTCGCCCGCACGGGTCATGTTGACGAACAGCGGGGAGAAGATGCGCGGATGTTGCGCGAAGGCGTCCGCCAGCGTGCTCCCTTCGTTGACCCGCTCGCGCACTTGGGTGCCGATCTTCTTCAGGGCCGGGTTGGGGACTTGTTCGATGACCGCCGTAAGCGATTCCACCAGCGGCAACCCAGCGCTGAGCAACGTCGAGAGTTGCCGGACCATAATGGCCACTTCCTGCAGTTTGACGCGTCGGAATAACCGCAGGACATCGAAGTCGCTCTTGTCGCTCTGGGCATCGGCCTCTTCGCGCAGTTCGATGGGAAAGATGCCGTTGCGCCTCAACTTGAGGCGGGCCGCCCGCGAGCTGTCGGCATCAACGATACCCTTTACCGTCCGGCCTGAGGCATTCAGCGCACGATATTCATAGACGGGCACGACCTACCGCCTTCTCTATTCCTGCGTCACGCGCAGGACCTCATCCACCGTCGTGTTGCCTTTGACAATCTTCTCGATGCCATCACGCAAGAGGGTCGTCATGCCCTGCTCGATCGCTTTCCGCCGGATGACACTCGAATCAGCGCCGCTCATGATGAGGCCGCGGATGTTGTCGTCGATCACCAGCAGCTCATAGATTCCCGACCGGCCGCGATAGCCTGTCTGAAAACAGGCGGTGCAGCCTTTGCCGCGGTAGAAGAAGCCCTCGAACGCGGTGTCGCCTGTGCGGTCCAGGCCGATCTCCTTGACCAGCGAGAGGTCGGGACGATAAGCCTCCCGACACTCGCGACAGATCATGCGCACCAGGCGCTGTGCGATGATGGCGATCACAGACGATGACACCAGGAAGGCCTCGACCCCCATGTCGAGCAAGCGGGTGACGGCGCCTGCGGCATCATTTGTATGCAGTGTGCTGAACACGAGATGTCCCGTCAATGAGGCCTGAATCGCGATCTCAGCCGTTTCCCGATCGCGAATCTCGCCGACCATGATGATATCCGGATCCTGGCGCAGAATCGACCGCAGTCCGTTGGCAAAGGTGAGGTCGATTCTGGGGTTGACCTGAATCTGACCGATGCCGCCGAGTTGGTATTCGATCGGGTCTTCGATAGTGATGATGTTCAACTCGGGAGCATTGATTTTGTTTAGGGTCCCATACAGGGTCGTGGTTTTGCCGCTGCCGGTGGGACCCGTAACCAGCATAATGCCATTCGAGCGTTTGATCAAGCGGCTATACTTGCCGTAGGTCACCTCTGCCATGCCGATCTCTTCCAGCCCCAGCAGTACGCTGGTCTTATCCAGCAAGCGAAGGACGATGCGCTCGCCATAAGCAGTTGGAACGACCGAGACACGGATATCGACATCCTTTTCGCCGACGCGGATGCGGATGCGACCATCTTGCGGCAGCCGGCGCTCGGCGATGTTGAGGTTAGCCATGACTTTGATGCGTGAACTGATGGCGGCTTGCAAGCGCCGCGGCGGGGTCAGCATGTTATAGAGTAAGCCGTCGATGCGATAGCGGACTTTGAGTTCACGCTCAAACGGTTCGATGTGAATGTCGCTGGCCCGCGCGCGGACCGCCTGCGTGAGGATCGAATTCACCAGGCGAATGACCGGCGCTTCCGAGGCGAGATCCAGCAGATCGTCGGTCTCCTCGATCTCATCGGCGATGGCGCCGAGGTCCTCGCCCTCCAGGTCCTGCATCACCTGTTCGGTTGAGCCGGTTTCGCGATCGAAGTAACGATTGATGGCCGCCATCAACTCCCGTTCGCTGCTGAGGACTGGCTCGACCGGAGCCCCCAGGAACACCGCAAGATCATCGAGGGGCTGGAGGTTCAAGGGATCGTTCACCGCCACTTTCACCCCGCTGTCAGTGCAGGCGATCGGAAACACTTTCTGCTGGCGATAGAACGCGATCGGTACCTTGGACACGGGGATGCGCTCGATGCCGGCCTCTTCGAGCTTACGCCAATACGGCAGACCGAACTGTTCGCTGAGAGCCTCCAATAAATCCTCTTCAGTGATAAAGCCTTGCTGCACCAGCAGCGTCCCTAGGGCTTGGCCTTTAGCATGCTCGCCGTCTAGGAGTCGGGCGATGTCGGCCGCACTCACGAGGCCACGCTCCACTAAGATCTCACCCAACCTGCGCGTCTTCATGCACCCTCCTCCTAAGGGCGTCGAGCAGGTGATGTCCCGGCGGGCGCCTCGCTCGGCTGTGCAGGCTCCAACACCACGGGCCTTCTCGGATCCACCTGTAAACCCTCAATCTCCTGCTCGCGCTTGAACTTCTGGTGGTGCTCACCGACCTGCTCCTTGATGCGCTTCATATCCTCGGCTGTCCGCACAATGTGCGGCGTGAGGAAAATCACCAAGTTGGTCTTACGAGTATTGGTTTGCGTCCTCCCGAACAGCTTCCCAAGGAGCGGAATATCCCCAATGCACGGGACTTTCGACTCAGCGGCATCGGCATCATCCCGGAACAACCCGCCGATGACGACCGTCTGCTTGCTGTCGACAACAACGGTGGTCTTCGCCGTGCGCTTGGATGTCGTGGGGCCCACCTGCGCGGGGTCGATTCCAGCCGTCACCGTGGCTTGAATGGCTGAGATCTCCTCGAAGATTTTCAGCGTCACCTTATCCCCTTCGCTGACCTGGGGAGTGAAGCGCAGAATGATGCCGACGTCCTTGCGTTCGATGGAGGTCAGCGTGCTGACCGTGGTTTGGCTGGTGGCGGTGACAAAGGGAATGTTACTGGCCACAACGATTTCCGCCTCCTGGTTATCGGTGGTCAGCAGATGCGGAGTCGATAACACATTCACATCACTGGTGCGTTGAATGGCCTGGAGCAGCGCCCCGATATTCAAAAACGTCTGCCCCCCGAAGGTGACCGTTCCCTCGATGATGCCAATGGCTAAGCCACTGAGCCCAAAAGGGTCTGTCGCTGCTTGATTGATTAAGCCGAAGCTCGTTCCTCCGAAGGCCTGTTCGCTGCTGTTTTCGAAATTGCCTGTGGAGCGAAACTCCACACCGAGATCTTTGGTTTTCTCGAGGCTGATCTCGACCACCGCCGCCTCGACGTAGACCTGACGGCGCGGGATATCGAGTTTCTTAATGACCTCCGCCAGGATTTGATAATCTTCAGGAATGGCGGTGACGACCAGCGAGTTCGTGGCCTTATCGGGGGTGATGGTGATCTTGCGCTCACCCGTAGCTGTCGGGACGACCCCTGAAACCGGCCCCGTTTGTCCGGGGGGGGCGGGGAGAGTGGGAGTGGGAGCGGGAGTGGAAGCGGGAGTGGGAGCAGCGACGGATGGTGGGCGTGCCCCGGGGGTCGGTTGCTGACCCACGGCCCGCACCAACTCTTGGGCTTGCGCGGTGAGGACCTTGGCGAGATCTTCGGCGAGGGCATTTTCCAGGAAATAGACGTGAATTTGCGCCCGGCCGGGAGGCAAACGAACATCTAATTTGCCGATCAAGTCGAGGGCAAGCGCCATCTCATCGCGAGCCGCGACGATGACGACCGCGTTGCTACGCGGATCGGCGATCACCCGGAACACCTTCTCTGGGCCCGCCACCGCCGCTGCTCCCGGGACGCCAGGCCTAGCCACGCCCCGTGCAGCCCGCGGGCGCCCCGCTGCCGCCGCCCCTGCCTCACCCAACTTCGCCTCCACAGCCGCCGACACCTGTGGTGCGAGATCGATCGCCGACGCGAACTTCAGGGAAACCACCACGATCTGCTCGTCGGTGACCTTGATGTCGACCTCCTGGATGATCTTGACGAGGCGGCTCACGTTGGAGGCTAGATCGGTGAGGATAATCGTATTCGATGGCCCATAGGCGGTGATATTGCCGTCCTTGGAGATCAGCGGCGTCAGCATGTTCCGCACTTCGTTGATGTCGGCGTGCCTCAGCGGCACGAGATGCGTCACCATACGATCGATCGGAGCAATGTCTCGGGGGTCGCGTCCGACATCGGTCTCCACCCCTCGTTGCTTGACTTCACGCAAGGGGACGATTTTCGTCACGCTCCCCGAAGGAATGGCGGTGAAGCCGTTCAATTCGAGCAGAGACTCCATGACGTGCTCGAGTTCATCCACACGAATCTTCGTGGGCGAGATGAGGGTAATACGTCCACGCACCTTATCGTCGACCACGTAGTTGCGTCCAGTGATTTCGCTGACGTATTTGATGAAGACTTTCAGGTCAACGTTGTCGAAATCCAACGACACGAGATTGTCACCAGCCGCCCCTCGTCCCCCCTCTTCACGGCGTTCACGTGAGGTGCGAGGTTCGCTGTCGAGTCGCACGCCCTCGAGCGGTCCGATCCATGCCATGAGGAGCAAGGTCAACCACCCGAGCAATTTTTTCCCCCTATGCATGGCCTCTTGCCTCTTAAGTATGGTCTTGTATGCGATCAACGAACTTCATATGTGAGCACCTCGGTACGATTGCTCCGTTCGACCTCGAGCTGGAGTATGGGCTCGGTTTGCAACTGCTGATACGCCTGAAAGAATTCCTCCAGACTGCCAAATTTTTGGCCGTTGACCCCCTTCATGATGTCGCCGCTGCGCAGCCCCATACGGGCCAGAAAGCTATTGCCCGGCAGGTTGGTAATCACGAAGCCATCCGGCTGCCCTCCCGTAAAATGTGGCGTTAAGCGTGCGTCTTTCATCATCTGGCCGAAGTTGTCGAGTTGCTCTGCCAAGTCATCGCGGCTGAGCCGCCAGACGTTCTCACCGACCCGCTCGATCTCGGCCTCAGCCGCCTCACGTTCATCCTCTGAGCTTGGGTTTGGCGGCGGCTCCACGGGCTGCGAGCGTGGAGGAAGCGGGACGCGGCGGGGCGCAGCCGATTGGCGTGAGGCCGGTTCACTGGGCGGCGGGCCAGCAGCATCGCTTTTCTCAAAGCTGAGCAACTCTTCGCGTCGACCACGGTTGTCGAGCACCACCCGGTTGCGGGTGACCTCCATGAGCTTCGCCTCCCGTATCAGATCCCCAACGCGATACAGCTCCTGGCGCTTGGTACTCAGGTCTTCAATCACGGCGTACGTGCGCTCAGGGCTTCCAACCACTGTCCCGACCAGCTTCAAATTGGCCGCCGGTTTGGCCACGGGTGGTGGGGGCGCAGGGGACCGCGGCGGTGGCGGCGGGGCGGCGGTACGTCCCCTGGCGCCGAAAAGATTGCGTTCCTGAATCACGGCATATTGCTGCAAGGCGCGCTTTTCCGTGGTTTCTGCAGCGGCCGAAGGGGAATTGGTCGGCAGGCGACTAGTGGGTTCAATACGCGAGCCCACGATCGCCCAAAAGAGGTCTGAGCCAATATAAACACCAGCCGTGATAAGGGCCAAATGAATAAGCCAAAGGTAGCGCTTTAGGGAGACCATCAACCCGCTCCACACCTGCGGCGCGTTTGACGCCAACCGCCAGGCCGATACTCTTTGCACTGCGCAGGCTGCATCACCATCACCAAGACTCCAGCATCGACGCCGAGCACCAGTGCTCAACGTTTGGCATGGCTCTGCGCGCGCAGACGCTGAAATTCTGGGGTGGCTTTGATGCCGTCAAAATCGGCATCCTCTTGCGCCCAGAACAACACCGCCGGCTCGATGGCCAGCGCCCTCGTGAGAAAGGCCACAGCTTGCCCGACATCGCCGCGGCGGGCATAGAGCGAGGCCAGATTGTAAAGCGGCGACACGTAGGCGCCGTCGATACGCAACGCGGCTAAGAACTCCTGAATGGCCAGCGCCTCCTCCCCAATCAAGAAGTAGGCGCTACCGAGGTTATTGCGCAGCATGGCGTAATTGGGGTCGAGCCGTATCGCCGCCTGAAATTCGCTGATGGCTGCACTCAGCTGCTGTTGACGGACATAAAGCGTCCCAAGGTTATTCCGCGCCGTAACTAAGGTCGGGTTCAGTGTGAGAGCCTGACGATAATAGTGCGTGGCTTCCTGCCAGTGACCTTTGAATTCAGCCTCCCGCGCGCGCTCAAACGCCATCTCGGCAGTGGCCCGCGCCTCCAGCGTCAGTGAAAAGGGTGCGGCGGGGGATGGGACTTCGTCTGACTTCGATTGCCGTGGCGCTTCGAAAGGCTGCGCAATTGGCGTCGGTGGGGCGACGGCTGCCTGCTGATCAGCTTGACCTTCACCCTGTCGCACGATCGCCGGCGAGTGCTGTGGCATCGGCGTCGCGGTCTTGGCCGACAGAATCTCTCCCGGCGATTGCAGCCACAGCCAGGTGCTCACAGCTCCCACCGTCGTCAGACCAATCAGCGTGCCGGTGGTCACACTCCACCGCCACCTCCGACGTGCTGTCCGCACTCCACCGTACAACGCCAATCCTTTGGGATGAGGCTTACGCTCGCGCTCGGCCTTTTTCAATGCCTCATGGATGATGCTCATTCCTGCCGAACCTCCGTGAGCGAGCGCCCAACCAGATGGTATAACACGATCTTCGTCGCCGGGCCCGCGGCTCCGTCGACCTGTAGCGCGTGATCTTTTTGCAGCCGACGCACCGCCTCAGCCGTCTGGTCATCGAAGAGCCCCGAGGGCTCTGTCTCCAGGTATCCGAGTTCGCCGAGCCGCCGCTGTAGCATCCGCACTTCTTGATTTTGCTTGCCACGCGAGAGGATCTGTCGTAATTCAAGCCCACGTCGGTAAAACAGATATGCCTGCCCGAGCCAACTCTTGGCGAATTCCACCGCCTCCAACCGTTTGATCACACCGCTCGCATCGGTCAGCTCGACTCCTGCCGGAGATATGCCGCGCACAATCAGAAACGTCGGTTCGGACGTGTTGGATGAAGCGGTCTCTACCAAACAAGCCACGCGAAACTGCTGGAGGCGGTTCAGGTCAATGCGAATAGGCAGCATTTCCAGACCGAAGCCAGCGGCTACACTGGCCAGCGTGGCTTTCGCACTTGAGCCGCGCTGCTGAAGGTCGCGGCGAAACTCCACCAACAGGGCACGTAGGAGCACTTCCCCCGGCAGACCGGCATCAGACAAGCCACTCATCCCGGCGATGCTTTGTGTCAGAGCTTCCGCAGCGTCCGCTGACGTCAATGTTTCGCCGCTCATCCCTTCGTTGATGCGCGGCGCGGGGGCTGGTTGGTCTTGAGGGGGTGAGTTGTCGAGGCTCGTATCTGGCAAACTGGCAACCTGTACGTCCTCCGACGGTTCGGCTGCGCCATCAGGCGGGACTAGAAACGCCTTTGCAGAAGTCTCCGTCATCTCGCCCGGTACAACGACTAGGAATTCAAGGAGCTTCGACCAATTCAGCCCTAACCAGGCTCCCCCTCCGACCAACAGCATAAGGGCTAGGATCAGACTCTGTACGATCACAAACCGGCGGCGAGGCATATCCTGCACCACGGGGCGAGATGCGCCGCCGTGCTGCCCTTCTAACTCGTGCCAGGCCTGCCTCACATGTGTATGTTCAATGCGGGTGCTACCCTGCGCATAGGCCGACAGCATGGCACGATCGCAGAGAAGGTTGATCTTGCGGGGAATGCCGTCAGAGAACCGATAGATAGCGGACAAAGCGCGCCGCGAAAACTTGACGCCGCCGTGCGACCCCGCCACCACCAGCCGATGGTTGATATAATCCTCGGCTTCCTGCCGATTGAACGGCTGAATATGATAGCGGAGGGCGATGCGCTGGTTGAGCTGCCGCAACTCTGGGCGGGCAAGTTGCTGGCGCAGTTCGGGTTGTCCAACCAGGACGATTTGCAGGAGCTTTCCCCGCTCGGTCTCCAGATTTGAGAGCATACGAATCTGCTCTAACACTGGAGATGCAAGATTTTGCGCTTCATCGATGATGAGGACGGCGTTGCGGCCGGCGCTGAATTCACCGATCAAATACTGGTTCAGATGATCGATGAGCTCCTTACGCGTCGCCCGGCCCTGAGGGATGCCAAAATCTTCATTGATCGAGCGCAGCAACTCGATTTCCGACAGGAAGGAGTTGAAAATCAATGCCGTCTGCACCTGGCGGCCCAGGCGGTCGAGCAAAGCGCGGCAGAGGAGGGTCTTGCCCGTGCCCACTTCGCCGGTAACAGCGATAAAGCCTTTCCTCTCCTCAATCCCATACAACAGATGGCCAAGCGCCTCTTGATGCGATGGACTGAGAAACAGAAATCGTGGGTCGGGCGTAATACTAAAGGGTTTTTCTTGGAGGCCAAAAAAGGGGCAGTACATCGATCGATCCCCGGGTTGGCAACTCAGGGCCCCACCCACCTTCCCTCCGTCAGCAGCAGCGCTCCATCTGATGCCCATTGGCAGACCATAATGTACTATCCTTCGCTCGCCACATACTAGATCAACCACGTGATGAAGTCAACCAGCATGGGGCGCGAGATCCCGCAGGACTAGCTGGTGTTCCTCGCGCCCATTCCACACGTGGCGTTGAGGGCTAAAAACGATGTCGAGCACGCCTGTTTTCGCCTGTGTCAGCCGTTCACCCATAGCAAATCCGATACCGGGCAGGATCATGTTACCTTGACGTAGGGATAGACGGAGATGCTGCCGCTCTCGACCGATGAGGGCGGGCACACCGACAACTTCGACACCGCGCGCCTGCAACACCGGCGGAGGGTTACCTTCGCCGAAGGGTTCGAGCCGCGCGATGAACTCCAGGAGGGTGTCGTCGACCTCTTGCAACTGTACCTCCGCATCAATGGGCAGCAACGGAATGCAGTCCGCGTCGGTCAACTGTTCGCGGGCCACACGATTCAATGCCTCCTCGAACAGGGGCACTTGCTCCCGATGAATGCGGAGCCCCGCCGCATGCTCATGGCCCCCGAACCCAGCGAGAAACTCTTGGCAGGCCACCAGCGCATTGTACAGATGGAAAGCCGCGATGCTCCGCCCCGATCCCTTGCCGGTCTCCCCTTCGAGGCCGATGAGCACCGTCGGCCGACCATACTCCTCGACCAGCTTGGAGGCCACGATCCCCACCACCCCGGGATGCCAGCGATCCGAGGCCAGCACGATAGCCCAGCGGTTGTCGATCCGTCCGTCAGCCTCGATGGCCGCTTTGGCTTCGGCATAAATTTGCGTCTGGACCGCCTGACGTTCGCGGTTCACTGAGTCCAGATAGAGCGCCAACTTCTCAGCCTGCACCGCATCCTCCGACAGCAACAGCTCGACGCCTGCCTTCGCGGCCGCCAGGCGGCCAGCAGCATTGAGACGAGGTGCCAGCGTAAAGCCGACCTGACGCGGTCCGATGTCTTGCTCCGCGATGCGGGCGACGCGTTTCAGCGTTTGCACGCCCAGCTTCTGGCTGCGGGTCAGCTCCTGCAAGCCATGCCTGACGAGGATGCGATTTTCCCCCTGCAAGGGGGCGATATCGGCGATCGTGCCTAAGGCCACCAGGTCGAGGTGCCGGCGCAAATTCGGAGTCTTACCGGCCCAGCGCGGTTCCTGACGCAACCGTCCCCGCAGGGCCATGACCAGTTTGAAGGCAACCCCCACCCCAGACAGTTCCTTCGCAGGATACCCGCACTCGGACTGATGTGGATTCAGCACGGCCACCGCATCAGGGAGGGTCGGCGGCACCTGATGATGATCTGTGACGATCACATCCATTCCGAGCCGTCTGGCGAGTTGCACCTCATCGTGCCCGGTAATGCCACAATCGACGGTGATCAGGACGCGCGTGCCCTGATCGGCAAGCTTCCGAACCGCCTCGGCATTGAGCCCATAGCCTTCACGCATGCGGTGCGGCAGATAGTAGGGGACTGGCACGCCGATGTCACGGAAAAACCAACTCAACACCGCGGTCGCGGTGATGCCATCCACGTCGTAATCGCCGTAGATGACGATGGACTCCTGACTGCGTAAACCGCGCACCAGACGATCCACAGCCTCGGCCATGCCGCGCATGAGAAACGGATCGTAGAGGCGCTGTAAGGAGGGGGCGAGGAACTCGCGTGCGGCCTCGATGCCAGTAATGCCTCGATTCACCAAGAGTCGGGCCGCCAGCGATCGAATCTGCAGCGCCGCCGCCAGCTTTTCTTCCACTCTCGGGTCTTGCGGGGCGATTTCCCAGCGTTTGGACAGCATCCTTATCCTCTATCAACGACCGCCGCGAAGCAACCGCTTCACGACTGCAGCGCAGGTCATGAGCTTTGCCGCCAAGGCTGAGCTCAGGAGGGGATCACCAGGGTATCACCATGGACATCGAGGATGGTCTGGTGCGAAGTCAGGTTGACGGCATGGACTCCCTTCTGTCCTTTGTGGCAACAGGGCTGGTTCAAAAGCCGTCCGATCGAGCCGTTGAGATGAGGCGACGAGGAGACAACCGGCCAGTCATTCGTAGCGGCCGAGGCGGCCAAGGTTGCGGCACATGCAAGAACCGCCAGAGATGGCCTACGATATACTATGGCTGCAAGCACACGCCAGGCCATACGCACTATATAGACCAGCGTTCATCCGTCACACCTTGATGATCATTGAGCCTCGCTGTAGAATAGCCTTCACTTTCACAATTAGGCTTCGAAAAGACCATTGATTTACAGGGGGAACATAGCATCGGTCACATAAAACTGCAAGCTGAAACACACCTTCACAGCTGTGTCAACAGGACATGTACGGGAGCGACAACGCCGGACGCGATAAGGGGACCGCTATTTACGAGGGCGGTGTCGCCATGCGCGCCGGAAGGTTCGGTCAACCAACTCAGGGTGGGGACGAGCATGGCAACACCTGACGGGCGCTTCTGGAATCGGGATACAGAGACTCTCCCCCGCATAGAACAGCAAGCACACCAATGGCGACTGCTGCTACGACAACTGTGCTACGCCTACGATCACTCGCCATACTATCGACGCCACTTCGATGATGCCGGTGCGAATCCTCATCAGTTCCGGTCGCTCACCGACTACTTTGCGTTGATTCCCTTCCTGAAGAAAGAAGACATCATCGCCGATCAAGCCAAAGCTCCCCCGCACGGGAGCTTTCTGGCGGTACATCCGGATGAGATCGTACGCCTCTATGTGTCGCCGGGCCCCATCGTGTGGTCCTTCACGGCGGAGGGCTATCAGCGCTACTGCGAAGCATTCGCCAAGAGCGTCTACCTATGCGGGGCGCGGCGCTCGGATGTCGTCGATGTGACCCCGAACTATGCCTGGGTGCCGGCGGGGACTTTTATGGACGACGGCTACCGTCTCCTCGGGGCTGCGGTGTTACCTGGTAGCGTCGGGATGTCCGATTTCCACGTGGAAGTGATGAAGCTGGCAAAAGTGACGATCATCCACGCCTTCACCACTTTTCTGGCGCAACTGGGCGAGGTGGTGAAGCAGAAGGGGTACGATCCACGCAAAGACCTGGCCGTTCGCCTGGGTATCATCGGAGGAGAAATCCGCTCCGAGGCAGCCCGCCAGGCATTGGGGGAGCCTTTTGGGGCAATTCAGATCCGTGAGCAGTATGGCACCGCCGAGGTGGGCATTATCGCCAGCGAATGCGAGTTCGGTGGCGGCATGCACCTGAGCGATGACCACGTGGTGGAGGTGATCGATCCGGCCACCGGCACACATGTCGACGAGGGGGCCAGCGGCGAGCTTGTGGTTTCAGACGTGTGGCGGCAAGCCATGCCGATCATCCGGTATCGCACCGGCGACCTCACCGAAGGCCTGAATGTCGACCCATGTCCCTGCGGGCGAACCGCACCCCGCATGAAGCGGATCATCGGACGGGTGAGTGACATTCCACGTATTAAGGGCATGTTCGTCGTGCCACGCCACGTCCAAAACGTCATAGACCGCTATTCCGAGTTGGGAAGATTTCAACTGATCGTCGACCGACCAGCACACCAAGACGAACTGACGATCAAGATTGCCCTCAAGCAGTCAGTGGATCAGGAAGTACTGGGGCGGCGTTTGAGCGTGGAAATCCGCGATGCCATTCGGTTGACGGCGATGGTGGAATTTGTCGACCCGCAAGATCTGCCGGAGGGGGCGCCACTCGTCGAGGATCGCCGCACGATCGACTGAAAAGCCTCGCAAATGACTTGTCTTATTGTGATATAATCAACTAAAAGTCTTCCTACGACAGCCTCTGAGAGCTCAAACATGGCAAACCTAGTATTGGGAAACCTCTTATAGGACATCAGCATGTCTACTGCCTTGCTCGCCCTCGCCCTCCTCGTGGGCCTGGGGATTGTCAGCTTTCTGATCGCTGTTGGCCTCTCAGGTCTGGGTATGCTCCTATCCTGGATCTTCCCGCTCACCCCGTTTCAGGGAACGCTTCTACACCTCGTGTTATTCTCGGTGGCCATCGTTTTTATCGGGGTAAGCCTGCTGTTTGAGCGCATCAGAGACACCCTCTGGGCGACCACAGACGAGGAGGACGACCTGGATGAAGAGGTGGACTTCCTCGAACGCAACGGCCGCAGCTCGAACGTGCAAAGGCCCCTACCCCCCCAACGGGAACCCATCAAGGTCGGACGCAACGACCCTTGTCCCTGCGGTAGTGGGAAGAAATACAAATTCTGCTGTCTGACGAAACTTTAGAGCTGGCTGTGCTCTGGATCTCGACAGCGCTTCTGAAACCATCTCCATCCATCCCTTCCCGGCACCACCTTTCCCAAGATGACATCCCGCTTCGCTCCGGTGGCCGTCGGGACATTGGCGCAATGCCCGCAGACCGTTTCATGGGCAAGGACGGCGAAGATCACCGCTTCCAGGGCATCCGCCGAAATCCCAAAGTCGTCGCACACATGCCAATCGATCTCAGGTAACCCCCGACGCAACCAAGTCGTCAGTGTGGGATTACGACTCCCACCCCCACACAGGATGCTTTCGACAGTCGGATGCCGCGGCAGGATGAAACGTCGATACGCATCAACGATGGTTGCGGCAGTGAACGCGGTCAGGGTGGCGATCAGGTCATCATCCATGACGCCCAGCGCCGCCCCCCGTACGAATACCTGATCCAGAAATGCGGCACCGAAGGCCTCACGACCCGTAGATTTGGGCGGAGGGCGTCGCAAAAACGGGTGTGCGAGCAGTTCATCGACAAGTGGCTGGTGCACACGGCCACGTCTGGCGCGCGCACCGTCTTTGTCGAACGCCTCCTGGCCTCCGGTCATGCGGCCGATGGCCCCATCGATCGGCATGTTTCCTGGGCCGGTGTCAAAGGCCAGCACAGCCGCGAGCTCTTCTCCGCCGGGCAGGACGGTGACGTTGCTGATGCCGCCGATGTTGTGGACAATGCGCGTGCGACGCGCATCGCCAAACAACACATAGTGTACGTATGAGGCCAGAGGAGCTCCCTCGCCACCAGCCGCCATGTCGCGCGGGCGGAAGTCGGCCACCGTCATGACGCCGGTGCGTTCGGCGATCACGCTGGGTTCACCGAGCTGCAACGTAGAGCGTACCGGATACCCACTCAGTGGCGCGGGCTCCGGGAGATGCTGGACCGTTTGGCCGTGGGAGCCGATCAGGTCGACCGCGCCGATGGAGATGCCGGCTTTGCGGGCCAGCTCTAGGGCCGCTTCTGCGAAGACCTCTCCCAGCGCCACATTGAGGCGACAGAGCAGGTCGACCGTGCCGGTCCGTGGGTCTGATGCGGCCAGGATGGCTTGTCGCATCCCTGCGGGAAATGGCAAGGTGTGGAAAGCGTGCAGGCGAATGCTTGTTGATCGGGCGCTACCCTCGATCTGCACGAGAGCAGCATCGACACCATCTGCCGAGGTGCCCGACATGAGCCCTATGACCAACGGCATGTGCGTCCTCGCAGAGTTAACCCGGCGGGCCCCGGTAAATACGCTGGTACTCGGCGTAATACACATACACCCGTTGCACGTAGCGCCGCGTTTCGCGAAAGGGGATATTGGTGATGAATTCTTCGATGTCGTCCCCCGCCCGCTTTGACCACCATTTGCTCACCTGGTCCTCGCCAGCGTTATAGCTCGCCAGCGCCAGCGGGAGCCTGCCATCAAAGCGCCGGCTGAGTTCGCCCAAGTAGGTTACTCCGAGCTTCAGATTGAGGACAGGATTAAAAAGGTGATCATCCGAGGACACGGCGACACCGATGCTCTCGGCCACGCGTCGTCCCGTGTCCGGCATCAGCTGCATCAAGCCGCGTGCCCCGGCGCGCGACAAGGCCCGTGGATTCCAGTCGCTCTCGGCCATGATCAAGGCGCCAACAAAGAGGGGATCGAGACCATCAAAGTCCGAGGTTGTCAGTCGTTGTAAGGCGCCAAGTGGATAGACCATTTCCTGCACTTCCGCCGCGGGCAAACCCAGGGTGTTGGAGAAGGTGGTTCTGCCGTGGCGGCGCAATATCTGCATGGCGCGATGATGCTCACCCGCCCAATGAAATGCCTGCGCTGCACGCGCCTGCCAGATGAGTCCATGAGCCCCTTGCGTCGAGGCTGCCTCCAGTTCTTCGCCAGCGCTCGCGAATAAGCGCATGGCCCATAACTCTCGGCCGCGCACGACATGCGGGCTCAACTCTCCGATGGGTAAGGCATCTGGAATCGCCAGGGTGGAGGGCATCGTCCGAGCGGAGCCGTTGAGCTGTTTCGCCTCCCACCCCCAAGCGGACCGGCCCTCCAGGCGAGCTGTGGCGAGGTAGCCATAAAATGTTTGCCGGTAGGAGGTCCGCAGCCGTTCATAACGTGTGCGCGCCTCGCTCTGTCGCCCGGCGCGCTCATACGCCCGCCCCTGCCAATACAGCGTGTCTGGTGCTAGCGCTGAGGAGGGAAATGCACTGAGCAGTCTGCCCCAGGTCTGCGCCGCACGCGCATATTCCCCCACACCATAGTGCAGCCAGCCGAGATACCACCAGGCATCGTCGGCATACTCTGACAATTTTCCCCGATCGACGACCTGCTGAAACGCACGCGTCGCCTCCGTCACTCGCCCACGATTACGATAAAAGTGGCCCATGAGGTAGCCGATTTCATCGGCTTCTTTAGTGCTCGGAAAGCCCTCCATCAGCATGCGGGCGGTCCTCAGAAAATCCTCATCGGTCTCCATGCGTAAAGACAATCGTCCTAGCATGAGCAGTGCGGCAGGAGCCAGAGAGTCGCGCGGGGCGGTGGCATAGATCGTTTGAAACGTTTTCACCGCGGCGGCATTGTCGCGAGCATGGTATTGCGACGTACCGATCTGATAGAGGGTCTCCGTCGACAGCGGTTGATCTGGAGCTGCCGTCCGCGCCACAGTGAACGCCTGCAAGGCCTCTTGATGCCGATTCAGGCGATACAGCCGCTGTGCCCGGCGGTACAACTCCTCGGGCGCCGCGGCCGGGACCACGAAGGGGGGTGGGAGCGTTTTTTCGAGGTCTGGAACCATTGCTGCGGCAGGCTCCTCGGGATGTTCCAACCACAGATATCGCCATTCGCGGAGCGCCGCCGCCGGATTCCCCAGATCACGGTGCACCATCCCCAAGCGTATCAACACCTCGGCACGGTACGTCCCCTGTGGATATTCCTGCTGATAGCGGCGGTAAAGTTCGGCGGCACGCCGGAGGTCTCCCAGGCGAGCATTGGCTTCCGCCGTCCGGAACAGGGCCTCAGAGCGATGCACACTGTCGGGAAAGGCATCGAGGAGCCATTGATACGCCGTGCGGGCCGAGGGCCAGCGGTCGAGTCGGCGGAAGCCTTCCCCCAGATACCACAGCGTATAGTCTCGGAGCTCCGGATAACTTTCCCGGACGCGCTCGAAATACAAGATGGCTTTGCCGTAATCCCCTGCCTGGAAGTTGGCAAAGGCGAAGAAGAACGGCAGGCGCCGCTGCCAGGCGGGCGTCAGTTGACTCCGGAGTTGGGGGGTGCTGAGCTGGCGTAATGGCTTGAGCGCGTCCGGGTAGCGGCCCAGCTGCACGAGTTGCAGAGCTTCGGTGAGCAGTGCCTCCGTTGATGGCTGCGCCTGTCGGGACGCGGTCACTAAGGCCTCGCCGCCTAGGCTCAGCAGTACCACGATAATGGTTACGAGGCGCCATCGGTTCATGCGCTCACCATCCCATCGTTGAGTAATGGGGCATTATAGGAATGCCGCTAATGCCATTTCAAGAAAAAAGCTGGACGCACGACATCGCAGTCCCGCTGGTGAAGACGCGATGCCAGAACGTGTCAGTATTTTAGGCATTCATCGCCAATCTGGGCAAGTTTTGGGCAGGTGGTAACCGCACGAACCGAGCCAGACGCCTGCACACTGGCATTCCAATGATAGGCACATGTCTTGCTCTCATTCAGCACCCACCGCTACAGACCTAACAGGCTCGGAGGCCGAGAGCATTACGGCGAGGACGCTGGATTCCCCCCCAACGTTGTTGGGCCAGGCGGAACGGGCACGAACTGCTAGGACGGTGGTGGCGGTTTGTCGTACGATCCCATCACGAGTGGCGGCAGGAGTGAATGCGACATTGCTGCGGCGGTGACAGGCATTCACCCGTGCGGAGGAAGGGGAATATGGGGCAAAGCTGTGTTGTCTCGTTGGCTGTATCATACTGGGATCGCCTTCCTTACCTGTCAAATGACGCTTCCTATGGTCTAACCAGGAGAGGAAGGAGAGCTCCAATAGCTCAAGGGGCGGCCGGAATAACCGGACCGGAACGCGGAAAGCAACCTCTTCCAATTCCTCAAGAGATTGTGGTGAAAGGCTTTATCAATAGCACCTTCGAAAGGAGGACGTCACAATGACAGGTTGGCTGAGATGGACAGCTGTGATCGCTGGGCTCGCCCTAGCAGGGGGGGGCGCGGGCCCGTCACTGGCGGCGGCACAGCAGACGGATATGCAAACGCAGGGGCCGGCAGCCGTCGCGGCGCCCACAGGCGAGGAAAAGGGCCTGAACACCGGCCGTGTCTCCCTCGGCCTCGGGGCCGACTGGGCGTCGGCCTATTACTTCCGCGGGATTGCCAACGTGCAGAACGGCGGGAGCAACGTCCAGCCGTACGCCGAGATCGGCTTCAAGCTGCTCGACAACGTCGGACCGCTCAGCTCGCTCGTCTTGACCCCGGGCATCTGGAACAATTTCCAGTACGGCGAGGAGGGAAGACTCGTCGAGCCCAGTGATCCAAAGTTCTGGTTCGAGTCCGACCTCTACCTGAAGCTGTCGGCGACCTGGTGGGATGTCTTGACCACGGGCGTCACCTACACCTATTACACGAGTCCCAACGACAGCTTCACGACCTACGCCGATGTCGGGCTGAGCCTCAGCCTCAACGATGCCAAGTGGCTCGGTGCCTTCTCGCTCAATCCGAGCCTCCTGGTCGCGTTCGAGACCAAGGGAGAGGCCCTCGTCAGCGATACCGACAAGAAGGGCATCTATCTGGGCATCGGCTTGGCCCCTGGATATACCTTCTTTGCGGACTCGCCTCACCCGATCACCGTGAGCGCTCCCCTCACCTTTGGTTTCAGCCTCAAGGATTACTACACGGTCGACGGCAAGGACCAGACCTTCGGCTACTTCTCTGGCGGTCCCCTCTTCACGGTGCCGCTCAAATTCATTCCCGCCGACTTCGGCAGCTGGTCGCTGCGGGCAGGTGTCCAGTTCCTGGTGCTCAACACGAACCTGAAGACCGTCAACACCGACGACAGCTTCGTACCCATCGGCAGCATCGGCGTGTCGATGACGTATTGATGCTGCCAAGAACGTTCGCAGTCAAGGTGGCCGGCTGCCGTTGCAGCTCAGCCACCAAACTGATGAGTACATCATGTACTCGCGGAGGAATGCGGTCTGGCCGTCTGTGTCGAATATTTCTAACGATCAAGAGGGGGCCCGCACCGACACGCCGCAGTATCTTTCGGAGGTAACGCTCATTGCTGGCTGTAAGTGGGTGAAGCGCTTTGAGACCGGGCTCAAAGCCTGACGCGGTATTCAGCGACGTCGTAAAATGGCTTGCGACGATGCGCTTAACTCTTGAGCACTGTGTTTTCGCATGGCTAGCTTTTGGGCAGTTCCCCATCCGCAAAATCGGCTCTAAAGCGTACTGACAGGGCACATCAACATGGGCATAACCCTTGCTCATACGCACCCAAGGAATCCTGTGGGCAGGGGGTGCTCCCACTGCGCGAACTCAGGGAGTTTCTAGATTTTCCAGAGGAAAGGAGAATAATCATGTTCGAGGGCGAGCGCGGATTCAGGCTAGGCGTTTGGATATGGTTGATATTACTCGTGAGTAGCCTCGGGTTGGCATGGGCGAGCGAGAGTGCGCCGCCGGATCTCACTCAAACGGTTGGCGAGCTAAGAGTGGCACTGGATACCGTGTGGGTGTTGCTAACAGCCTTCCTGGTCTTCTTCATGAACCTCGGCTTTGCCCTGGTGGAGTCCGGCCTGTCGCGTAGCAAGAACACCGTCAATATTCTGGCCAAAAATTTCATCGTCTTCGCCATCTCCTCTCTCTCCTTCTATATGATCGGCTGGGGGCTGATGTTTGGCGCCGGCAATGCCCTGTTCGGCACAGAGGGACTCTTCTTCGTCAGTGGCGCGGACAATAGCCCAGCCATGGGTGACGCATATGCCGGTGTGTATAGCGCGCTGAATTGGACAGGCGTACCGCTGTGGGCCAAGTTCTTCTTCCAACTCGTGTTTGCGGGGACTGCCGCGACCATCGTTTCCGGAGCGGTGGCGGAACGCATCAAGTTCCACGCCTTCATCATCTTCTCTTTCGCCATGGTCGGGATCATCTACCCGATCACCGGGCACTGGATCTGGGGCGGGGGCTGGTTGGCAAAGCTTGGCATGTTCGACTTCGCGGGCTCCACGGTGGTCCACTCGGTAGGCGGATGGGCGGCCCTCGCGGGAGCGATTATCCTCGGGCCTCGTCTCGGCAAGTACACGCGGGATGGCCGCATCAATCCCATTCCCGGGCATAACCTGAGTACTGCCACGGCTGGTGGACTCATTCTGTGGTTCGGTTGGTTTGGGTTTAACCCTGGCAGTACGATGGCGGCTTCCTTTGCAGATATCGCTCGCATTGCGGTGACCACCAATACTGCTGCATCGACCGCCGCTTTCACCGCCACCTTAGCGGCGTGGTTGATGATCGGCAAGCCAGACTTAACGATGATCATCAACGGCGCCCTCGCTGGGCTAGTCGCCATTACTGCTCCGTGTGCCTTTGTCAGTGTGGGTAGCTCGGTGATCATCGGCGCCATCGCCGGAGTACTGGTCGTGGCGGCGGTGCTGTTCTTCGATCGCATTAAAGTGGATGATCCGGTCGGGGCGATCTCTGTCCACCTCGTCAATGGCGTGTTCGGCACGCTCTGTGTCGGCCTGTTCGCACAAGACCTCGTGCCGAAAACCACCGGCGACGGCCTGTTCTTCGGCGGTGGTGCCGGTCTGCTCTGGGCGCAACTGACCGGCATCGTGACGGTCGGCATTTTTGTATTCGCCGTCTCAGCAATAGTATGGCTCATCATCAAAGCCACCGTGGGCATCCGCGTCTCTGAGGAGGAGGAGATCGAAGGGCTCGACCTTGGCGAGCATGGCATCAGCGCCTATCCGGACTTCGCCGCCACGCAGTCGCTGCTCGGCCATGGCGGTGCGGGCCGGATGACGGCGGGCGCGATGGCATACGAGGGAGCGGCTGCGAGGCTGCCAGACCAGCCGAGTGCGGAACCGTTGCGCGGGTAGCCTTGCACTGTCCGATCAAAGAATTCTGGACGAGCCCTGGGTGCGATGCCGCCGGGGCTCATCTTTGACACTCCACACCGTCGATCAAGAAGAATCCTTTGTGGAAATGGGCAGGCATCCTCGTCATGCCCGCAACGATCCGCAGGGCGGAGTTCGATAGCCGAGTCCTCAGCAATGGTGAGGAACTCCATATTCGAGCGCGATTCGGCTATCTCTTGGAGCCGGGTGAGGTACTCAGACCATTGCCACAGCCTGCTCAGCTCAACCCTCGGTCGACTCCTCCATGGTAGCGGGACGCGCTAGATAAATAGCGGCGCCATCACCAAGGTAATGGTGCTCAGTAATTTGATCAGCACATGGAGCGCCGGTCCGGCGGTGTCCTTAAAGGGATCCCCAACCGTATCCCCCACGACGGCGGCTCTGTGAGCTTCTGACCCTTTACCACCGTAGACTCCGCTTTCGATGTATTTTTTCGCGTTATCCCACGCCCCACCGCCGTTGTTCATCACCGTGGCCAGTAGGATGCCAGTGATGGTACCGATCATGAGGAGAGCGGCTACTGCCTCGGCCTGTAACACAAGACCTACCGCTATCGGCATGGTGACTGCCAGGAGCCCCGGAGCGATCATCTCTTTGAGAGCCCCCGCGGTGACGATATCGACGCAACGCGCATAATCAGGTTTCAGCTCGCCGCGCATAATGCCCGGATTCTCTTCGAATTGGCGGCGGACTTCATGGATGACATAGTAAGCCGTGCGACCAACCGCCCGAATCGCTAGCGCACTGAACAGAAACACCAGCATCGCCCCTAAGAGCCCGCCGATGAAGACATGGACTTTCGCGAGGTTGACGACGGCAAAGAGCTGGCCCATGAGGACGCTGACCTCATCCATATAGGCGGAGAACAACAGGAAAGCGGCCAGTGCCGCGCTTCCGATGGCATAGCCTTTGGTGAGGGCTTTCGTCGTATTGCCCACCGCGTCCAATCGATCCGTTTTCCGCCGAACGTCCTCGGCGGCCCCAGACATCTCGATAATGCCCCCAGCGTTATCGGTGATGGGTCCAAAAGTATCCATGGCCAGAATGTAGGCGCATGTGGCCAGCATCCCCATGGTCGCGAGGGCGGTGCCATATAACCCACCGATCGGTTGTCCCTGAGCGTTGGTGATCCCACTCCACACCCCGCAATTGTAGGCAAACAGCAACGCAGCTGAGATCACGACGGTCGGGAGGGCGGTGCATTCAAGGCCGATCGAGATGCCGGCGATGATATTGGTGGCCGGTCCAGTCTGGGAGGCTCGCGCGATGAATCGAACTGGCTGGAAACGGTGTTCGGTATAGTATTCAGTAATATAGACGAATAGTAGGCTCGTCACGATACCGCTCAGCCCCGCCAGGAAGAACCACAGATTCCCAAGCATCTGCCAGGTCGCCAGGAAAAAGCCTACGGTGGCAAGTCCTGTGGCAATGTAATAGCCGCGATTGAGAACGCTCATAGGATCTTCATGCTCCTGTCCACGCACTGCCATGATGCCGATGATGCTGGCAATCAATCCTAACGCCCGCGCCACGATAGGGAACATGATTCCATTGAGACCGAAGATAGGATACAGGGCCACCCCCAGGATCATCGCCCCGATGTTTTCCGCTGCGGTGGATTCGAACAGGTCCGCCCCCCGCCCAGCGCAATCACCCACATTGTCCCCGACCAGATCCGCGATAACGGCCGGGTTGCGGGGGTCATCTTCAGGGATGCCAACCTCCACCTTACCCACCAGGTCCGCACCGACATCGGCTCCTTTGGTATAAATCCCCCCGCCGAGTTGGGCAAATAGGGCGACGAAACTTGCACCAAACCCGTAGCCCACGATGAGGAATGGAACCTTCTGGGGCTCCGCCTCTCCCCCATACAGATAAAATAAGCCACCAACCCCAAGGAGACTCAGAGCGACTACCATCACCCCTGAGACCGCCCCTCCACGAAAGGCGATGACCAGGGCCTGCGCCAGGCTTGTACGTGCTGCGCTCGCCGTGCGGACGTTGGCACGAATAGAGATGTACATGCCGATATACCCCGAGAGGGCCGAGCATGCAGCTCCTAGGATAAACGCAAAGGTGGTCTTCGCGCTCAGCTCCCAGCTGTTCCCTAGCCCATAGCACACGAACATGACCACCGCGAGACATGCGGTCATGAGGCCAATGGTCCTATATTGCCGCCGCAAGAACGCTTCCGCTCCCTCACGGATGGCATCAGCGATCGATTGCATCTCGGGCGTGCCACTCTCTTGCCGCAGCACATATCTCGCCAGATAGCCTGCCACAACCAGCGCAAAGAAGCTTACCGCCAGGCTGAACACCATAGGTCATCTCCTCGTATAACATGGGTGATCGCACGTGGCAGCCGGCATTGACGGCCTCAGCTCCTGGTCTCGCCACCCTTCCGACGGTCCAACTCTTGCCTGTAGCATGTGACGTCAAACACACGCCGCGTTTGCGGCAGTATATCATGGGAGAAGTCTCCAAATTCTCTGCGAAAAGCCGGGGAACCTCGCATCGGCGTGCAATCGCCGTAAAAAATGGCACTCCCTCCAGCGGCGTGATATGGTTTGCGGCACCTGCCCCGGTGGGAGATTGAACGCCTTGGCTGCCATCTGGCGCATGGCCAACACATCACACTGTCAGCTGAATTTTTGTAAGAGGGGATGCTGGGCGATGGAGGAACTACTGTACGCTGTCATATTAGGGATTGTCGAAGGACTCACCGAATTTGTGCCGGTTTCCTCAACCGGCCATCTCATTGTGGCGGGATACCTCTTGGGCTTCGAGGGACCTAAAGCTGCAACATTCGAGATATTCATTCAACTTGGCGCGATCCTAGCCGTGGCCGTCCTCTACAAGGAACGATTTCTTCGCTTGTGTACGTTTCAGGCGTCAAGAGGGTTTACCGGTCGTAGAGGGATCATATTGTTGGCGCTCACGACGATTCCAGCCCTTGTGTTCGGGGCTGCCACGCACCGGTTCATCAAGGGATACCTATTTACTCCGGCGACCGTTGCATTGGGACTTGGCCTCGGCGGTGTCGGGATCCTTGTCATGGAGCGGTTTCTCCCTCGCTTCAAGAAATCAGGGCTCGATGCGTTGAATTACCGAGACGCCGTCGTGGTGGGGTTATTTCAATGTTTAGCGCTCTGGCCAGGTATGTCTCGTTCGGCGGCCACGATTGTCGGCGGGATGGCTGTCGGAATCGAGCGAGAGACGGCAGCGCAGTATTCCTTCCTGGCAGCTGTGCCTATTATGTTTGCTGCCACGGTTTTCGATCTTTACAAAAGCCTACCGATGTTGCAGGGATCAGACGTGCCCATGTTTGGCATTGGATTTGTCGTGTCCTTCATGGCTGCGTGGTCAGCCATTAAATTTTTTCTCCGCTTTCTTGGCAGTCATACGTTGAAACCGTTTGGATGGTACCGTATCATGGTTGCCTTAGGTGTTCTATGGGTCCTAGGATAAATGTGATTCCATTAAGGCCGTGCAATGGGTCTGCACAAGGGTGCACATATCAACGTTTTCGGGAGCCTGAATCCCGCACAAGATGGGATAGTGACGCCGCGAGAGGCAAGTGTGCAGTAGAGAACGTT
>Ga0081538_10000866_pt1 | contig 32660 bp, 39 predicted proteins | sample TabmetS5T2R1_FD_71022 | JGI IMG/M metagenome (GOLD analysis project Ga0081538, IMG submission 71022) | Tabebuia heterophylla rhizosphere microbial communities from the University of Puerto Rico - S5T2R1 | ecosystem: Host-associated > Plants > Roots > Rhizosphere ...
CACCTGTTGGAGGACCCTGACGTGGTGATTCAGGGCAACCGGGTGCTTCACCTACGCTATCGGGTGCGCCGTTGACCGATCTGAGCGGGTACGCGAAGAAGTCCACTGCGGACGGTGACACCAGATCGGGCCTCCGGCTGCGTTTGCGCAGGCCGGAGGCCGTTTCTCGGTCGGTGTGAAGTCGTGCCCAGACGGGGCTCGAAACGCGACCACGCCACCGCCTCGGCCCAAGAGGCGTTGGGGTTCGCCGAGGCGTTGGCACGGTCCTGCGCTGCGGCGCTCGGGCCGACGGTCGCCGGCGTGATCCTGCACGGCTCCTTGACCCTGGGCGACTACCTCCCGGGTCGAAGCGACGTCGACCTCCTGGTGGTGGTGGACGATCCGCTCACCGACGCGCAGCTCGATGCCCTCACCGAGGCCGTGGCGGCCCATCGGCCGCGGGCACCGGGCCGGGTCGACCTGCGGGTGGTGACCCGGCAGGTGGCGGCCTCGCCGACCCCGGCGCCCCCGATGGAGGCCTACCTCGAGATCACGCCGGGTTCCGGGTCGGGTCTGTATGTGGAGCGTCGGCACCCGGGAGAGCGCGACCTGCTGGTGGAGCTCTCGATCTGCCGCGCCCACGGCCGGAGCCTGCTCGGCGCGACGCCGGGCGAGCTGATCGGGGAGGTTCCCCCCGAGTGGGTGCTGGCCGTCGGCGATGCCCAGCTGGCCGACTGGCAGGCCATCGGCGACGACCCGAAGCACGCCGAGCTGACGGTGCTGACCACCTGCCGGATCTGGCGCTTCGCCGAAGCGGGACGGTTCTCCTCCAAGCCCGCGGCCGGGGCGTGGGCGCTGACGCGGGATCCCACGCTCCAGGTCGTCCGGGACGCCCTCAGGCAGCGCCGCGACGACCCGGCGACCAGGATCGACCCTGGGCAGGTGGCGCAACTCCTGGCGGTCGTCCGAGCCCGGCTGGCCGAGGCGCGCAACCGCCCCTGACCGGCGAGCTACTGGCTTGGCCGCTAGTCGTCGAGGCTGCCCATGGTCAGGTTGACGGTCGTTCCCGTCATCCCGCTCGCCTGATCGGAAGCCATGAAGACGGCCACGTTGGCCAGCTCCGCGAGCGTCATGAGCCGTCGCGGGTGGGTCCTGCCGGCGAGCAGCTCCTGCCACTGCTCCCAGGTCGATCCCAGTGCCTTGGCGCGAGCCTGGAAGGCCTCCTTGAGCGAGCCCGTCTCCGGTATCCCGTTTGGTCGCAGCCCGACCACGCGGATGCCGTGCGGTGCGAGCTCAGCGGACAGGTCCCGGGTGAGTGCCTCCTTGGCGGCCATCGCCGGAGGGTAGCCGCCCTGCAGTGGCGTGCCCGTCCGCGCAGGGATCGAGGTGACCGTCATGATCACCCCCGACCTGTTCGGGATCATGTGCCGGGCCGCCAGGCGCGCGGTCAGGAAGTACGACGTCGCGTAGCTCGTGATCGGCACGGAGAACCGCTCGACCTCCAGCTCGGTCAGCGGCACGCCCAGGATCCCCGCATCCGGGAGGCCGACCGCGTTGAACGAGATGTCGACGCGGCCCGCCTGGTCGACCACCGACTGGAGGTGCGTCGCCACCGCCTGCTCGTCGAGCGCGTCGACCGCCGCCGCCTCGGCGGAGCCACCGGCGGCGACGACGGTCCTGGCCACCGCTTCGACCGGTGCCAGGCGGCGCCCGGTGAGGAACAGCGTGGCCCCCGCAGCGGCAAAGGCGCGGGCGACCGCGCCGCCGATGGCGCCGCCGGCGCCGTAGAGCACCCCAACCTTGTCCCGCAGCAGCATCGCTGGCTCCTTTCGTCGACGGTGCAGACACCACGACGTCGAGAAACTGGGCGTCCCCCAACCGCCCAGTTCGCCCCCCGGCCGGTGTCCATACAGGATGGAGGTGCGACAGGGTGCGGGAGGAAGGAGACGCGAGGGTGGTGACAGCCGACCTGATCTCGAGGGCGCGAGCCGGGGACGGCGACGCGTTCCAGGAGCTGGTCGCGCCGCACCGCCGAGAGCTCCAGGTGCATTGCTACCGGATGCTCGGCTCCTTCCAGGACGCCGAGGACGCCCTCCAGGACACGCTGCTGACCGCCTGGCAAGGCCTCGCCGGCTTCGAGGGCCGCGCCTCGCTCCGCACCTGGCTCTACCGGATCGCCACCAACCGGTGCCTCAACGCGCTCCGCTCGGCCAGCCGGCGACCGGCCAGGGAGTGGGACGTGCCCAAGGTCGAACCGCCCGAGCCAACCCGGCTCGGCGAGGTCGTATGGCTCCAGCCATTCCCCGACGCCCTCCTGGAGGGTGCGATCGACGTGCCGCTCGGCCCGGAGGCCCGCTACGAGCAGCGCGAAGCCGTCTCGCTGGCGTTCGTGACCGCCCTCCAGGCCCTGCCGCCTCGCCAGCTCGCCGTGCTCATCCTGCGCGATGTCCTCGGGTTCCACGCCAGCGAGGTGGCCGACATGCTCGACTCGACCGTCGAATCGGTCAACAGCGCCCTCAAACGGGCGCGCGCCAGCCTCCAGCGCCGACGGCCGCCGACCCCCGGCCGCCAACCACCTCCCGCCTCGGGCTCATCGGCTGAGGACGCGATCGTGGCCAGGTTCGCCCGCGCCTGGGAGTCCGCCGACCTCGACGCGCTGGTGGCCCTCCTGACCGACGACGTCTTCGTCTCGATGCCACCGATGCCCTTCGAGTACGAGGGCCGCGACGTCGTGGCCGGCTTCTGCGCCAGCCTGTTCCGCTCGGGCCGGAGGTTCGACCTGGTGCGGACGCGAGCCAACCGTCAGCCGGCGTTCGGGGCCTACCTGCGGGCCCCGAACGGCATCAGCCACGGGGTCGGCCTGTACGTCCTCACCCTCACCGGCGACCGGATTCGGGCCATGACCCGCTTCGACAACGGCGTCCTCCCGTGGTTCGGGCTGCCGCGGTCGCTCCCGAGCCGATCGCCACCTTCCGAGCGCCTTGCCTTCAGGCGGGCTCCATGGCCAGGGAGAGCTCGAGGGTGAAGGTGGTTCCCTGGCCCTCGACGCTGTTGACGGTGAGGCCGCCGCCCATCGCCTCGGCCAACCGCTTGGCCAGCACCAGGCCGATGCCGGTGCCCTCGACCTTGGAGTGCTCGGCGCCGAGGCGGTCGAACTGGGTGAACAGCCGCGGCAGCTTGTCGGCGGGGATGCCCGGACCGGTGTCGGCGACCGCAATGCGGACGCGGCCGTCATCGCCGGCGTGGCAGGTGAAGCTGATGCTGCCGCCGTGGCGGTTGTACTTGACCGCGTTGGACGCCAGGTTCAGCAGGACCTGCTTGAGCCGCTGCCGATCGGCGTGGACGGTCCAGGCGCACTCCGGCGGGGAGGGCGCGTGGATGGTCAGGGCACGCTCGGCGGCGAGCGGCCCGATGAGGTCGACGGTGTCCTTGATGACCTCGAAGACGCCGACCGCCTCCGGCGACAACGCCAGGTGGCCGCTCTCGATGCGGGCCAGGTCCAGCACCTCGTTGATGAGCCCGAGCAGATGCTGGCCGGCCCGCAAGATGTGGTCGACGCTCTCGGCCTGGTCGTCGTCCAGGTCGTCGAGCTGGAGCAGCTGCCCGAACCCGAGGATGGCGTTGAGCGGGGTGCGCAGCTCGTGGCTCATGCGGGACAGGAACTCGCTCTTGGCCGTGTTGGCCCGGTCGGCCTCCCGCGCCGCCGTGGCCGCGGCCCGCTCGTCCGCCTGCAGCCGCGCGTTGATCAACGCCACACCGGTCTGCTGGGCGAGCGACTGGAGCACGAACCGCTCCTCGGCCGGCGGCTCGGCCGCCGCGGCCATGACCAGGAACCCGACGTGACCGGCCGCGCTCTGCATGGGGTAGGCCCAGACCCAGCCCTGCGCCATCGCCGGCGAGGCGACCGGGCCGCCGTGCCGGCCAGGTGGGCGATCCGCAGCTGGTCGCCGCTGTCGCCCATCAGCTTGGACAGCGTGAGCAGGCTCTGCAGGCTGGAAAGCTGCGCCCGGAGACGCCGGAGCTCGTCGGTCACGTCGGGAGTCAGTTGTTCCGCTGTCGCAGGAACTCCTCCGGCGGGATGTAGAACGGGTTGTCGATGACCGCCCCGGCGATGACCGCCTTGGGATGGGTGCGCAGGACCCCGACGATGAGCTCGGCGTCGAAGCGTTCGACGTCGTACAGGCACAGGCTGATGGCCGCGGCCTCGGGATTGGCGGCCATCACCTGGTTGACCCTCGCCTCGTAGGCGAGCAGGTCCTCCACCCCGGGGATGTCACGCAGCGCCCAGGTCATCTCCCCGGCCGTGCGGATGCAGTCGTAGCCGGACCGGCCCTCGGCGACACCCCGCAGCTCGGCCCCGTAGAACTCCAGCATCCCGTCCATGTCGAAGCCCCGTTCGGTCAGGTACACGTCTCGGGAGGCGAGCACGGTGAGCTGGTCGGCCTGGGCGGCGCCCCCGCCGGTGCCGAGGGCGTCCAGCAGGTCCTCCGGCTCGCTCGTGTCCACCACCGCCAGGCACCGGTCGCCTGCCGACAGCCCATCGGCCAGGAACGGGACCAGCAGCTCGTCGCGTTCGCCACCGCGGCAGAACACGCACACATGGTCGCCGTTGACCAGCTGCAGGCCCGGACCAGCAATCGTCGTCCCGGTCATCAACGCCTCCCCCTCGGCTCGCCCTCTCCTCGCTAGAGTCAGGGACGGGCAACCGCTGAACAGGCGTCGGCGACGAACGACCAACAGCATGACCGGATTGTGGATGGAGGCAAGATGGCTGGGCGGGACGAGGAGTCGACCTTTGCCGGGACCGCGAACCTGGACAGGCTGGCGGAGATCCCCGACGAGCGGCACCGCCAGGCGATCGAGCGCGGCATCGACCTCGGCCTGGAGGCCGCCGACTCCGTCCAGGACCGGACCATCTCCACGTTCGCGCGCGGCTACCAGCCCGCCTTCGCCGGCATCAACACCTTCCTGAAGGCGCCCTACCTGGAGGACGTCAACCAGCTGGGCGGTCACGAGGTCGCCATCGTCGGCGCGCCCTTCGACATGGGCACGACCTTCCGACCGGGAGCCAGATGGGCGCCCCAGGCGGTCCGGCGGATCTCCGCGCTCTATGACGGCTACAACCTCGACATGGCCGTCGACCTGTTCGAGGAGCTCGACATCGTCGACGTCGGCGACGTCTTCGTGATCCCCTCCAACATCGAGAAGACCTTCGACCAGATCGACAAGGCGGTGGACCACATCGCCGCCTCAGGGGTCTTCCCGGTCATCATCGGCGGCGACCACTCGATCGGCTACCCCGACGTGAGGGCGGTCGCCCGCCACGTCGACGGCAACGTCGGCATCGTCCACCTGGACCGGCACATCGACCTGGCCGAGCGGGACATGGACGAGCGGATGCACACCACCCAGTGGTTCCACGCCACCCGGATCCCCAACATCCCCTCGGCCAACCTGGTGCAGGTCGGCATCGGCGGCTGGGCCGGGAAGAAGGCCGGCATGGCCGTGGCCCGCGAGCGGGGCACCACGGTGCTGACCATCGGGGACGTGGAGCGCCTCGGCATCGAGCGGGCCGCCGAGGCGGCGCTGGAGATCGCCTCGCGGGACACCGAGGCGATCTTCCTCAGCCTCGACATCGACGTCGTCGACCCCGGCAACGCCCCCGGCACCGGCACCCCCGAGCCCGGCGGGCTGTCGTCGCGGGAGATGCTGCGGTTCATCAGCATCGTGGCCAAGGAGGCGCCGCTGTGCGGCATGGAGGTGGTCGAGGTGTCGCCGCCGTACGATTCGGGCGACATCACCTCGCTGCTCGCCTGCCGCTCGATCCTCGACGTGCTGGCCGTGCTGGTCGCCGAGGGAAAGCTGGGCCGCCGGGCGCGCTGAGGTCGAGCTGGGGCCACGGCAACCGCTTCGGACTTGATCGACGTCGACGTCGGATTTCTTTTGTTTCCCCCTGGTTGATGGGAAACTGCAGCGAACTGTGAAGCCGATCGCGTTGGTCGCCAACCGGTTTCCCCGCTTCTACCGGGGCGGGTCGGCCATCGACGAGTTGCGCGGCGGCGCGCCCGAGGCCGACGGCGCGTTCCTTCCCGAGGACTGGGTCGGCTCGACCACGACCGCCTTCGGGTCGGCCGGCGACGGCCTGACCCGGCTGGAGGACGGCCGGACCCTGCGCGAGGCGATCCGCGCCGACCCCGAGGGCTTCCTGGGACGGCGCCACGCCGAGGCCTACGGCGACGACCCGGCGCTGCTGGTCAAATTGCTGCACGCCGGCGAGCGCCTGCCCGTCCACTGCCACCCGGACCGCGACTTCGCCCGCCGCCACCTCGACTGCCCGTGGGGCAAGACCGAGGCCTGGGTGATCGTCGGCGCCGACGCCCCCGACCCGGTCGTGCACCTGGGCTTCCGCGAGGACATGGACCGCGGGCGGCTGGCCGGGCTGGTCGAGGCCCAGCGGACAGACGCGCTGCTGGCCGGCCTCAACACGGTCCCGGTGGCCGCCGGCGACACCGTGCTCGTCCCCGCCGGGCTGCCGCACTCCATCGGCCGGGGCGTCCTGCTGGTCGAGCTTCAGGAGCCGACCGACTTCTCGGTGCTGCTGGAGTGGGAGGGCTTCGCCATCGACGGCCGGGCCGAGGGCCACCTCGGGCTCGGCTTCGACCTCGCCCTCGGCTGCGTCGACCGCGCCGGCTGGAGCCCGGCGCGGCTGGACCGGCTGCGCGGCGGGCGCGGGCCGGCGCGGCCGGGGGCCGAGCGGTTGTTCCCGGCCGAGGCCGACCCGTTCTTCCGGGCCGAGCGGCTGCGCCCGGACCCGGACGCCTCCCTGGAGGCGGCCTTCTCGATCCTGGTCGTCATCGACGGGTCCGGCCGGTTGGAGACGCGGGGCGGCGCCCTGGCGCTGGGCCGCGGCGACACGGTGCTGGTCCCCTTCGCCGCCGGGCCGGGGGCGGTCCGCGGCCGGCTCGAGGCGGTCCGCTGCCTGCCTCCCGACCCGGACGCGGGCGGCGTCCCGTGAGCGGCGAGGAGCTGCTGGTCGGCATCGACCTCGGCACCACCCTGTGCAAGGCGGCGGTGGTCCGCGCCGCCGACGGGGCCGAGGTGGCCCACGGCGCGACCCGTACCCCCTGGACGGTCGTGCCCACCGGGGCCGAGCTGGCCCCCGAGCGGCTGCGGGAGGCGGCGGTGGCCGCGACCGCGGCCGCCCTGGAGCGCGCCCCCGACGGGCCCGTGACCGGCGTCGGGGTGACCAGCATGGCCGAGACCGGCGTGCTGCTCGACCGCCACGGCCGGCCCCTGGCCCCGGCGATCGCCTGGCACGACGCCCGCGGCGAGGCCGAGGCGGCCCGGCTCGGCGCCGACCTGGGGGCCGAGCGCTTCCCGGCCCGCACCGGGCTGCCGGTCCGCCCGCTGTGGTCGATCGCCAAGTACGCCTGGCTGCGGGCCCACCACCCGGAGGTCGCCGGCGCCACGCGCTGGCTCGGGGTGGCCGAATGGGTGGTCCACGGGCTGGGCGGCGAGCAGGTGGCCGAGCTGTCGCTGGCCTCCCGGACCGGCCTGCTCGACCTGGAGCGGCGGGCCTGGTGGGACGAGGCCCGGGCGTGGGCCGAGGCGCCTCCGGGGCTGCTGGCCGAGCTGGTCCAGGCGGGCAGCCCGGCCGGCCGGGTCGGCGGCGGGACCCTCCCCCGGCTGGCCGGGGCGACCCTCACCGTGGCCGGCCACGACCACCTGAGCGCCTCGGTCGGGGCCGGCGCGACCCGGCCCGGCGACCTGTTCGACTCCTGCGGCACCGCCGAGGCGCTCATCCGGGCGGTCCCGCCCCCGGTCGCCCCCGGCGACGTCCGCCGGCTGGTCGCGGCCCACGTCACCGTGGGCTGGCACGTCCTGCCCGGCCGGCAGGCCCTGCTCGGGTCGTCCCGGGCCGGGCTCGCCCTCAGGCGCTTCCTCGGCCTGCTCGGGGTCGGCGACGACCGGGCCCGCGAGGAGCTCGACCGGGCCGCGGCGGCCGTCCCGCCCGGCAGCGGCGGCCTGGCCGTGCGGGATGTGTTCGGCGACCGGGCGACGCTCGAGGGGATCGGCGCCGACCCCAGCCCGGCGCAGGTGTGGCGGGCGGCGCTGGAGGCGGTGGCCGGGCGGGCGGCCGAGCTGCGCGGCCACATCGAGTCGGTCGCCGGGCCGAGCCGGCGGCTGGTGCTGGCCGGTGGCTGGGCGAAGAACCCGGCCGCCCGCTCGGTGAAGCGGGCGGTGCTCGGCCCGTTCGACTGGCCGCAGGTCACCCAGGCCGGCGCCCGCGGGGCCGCGCTGCTGGCCGGGATCGCCGCCGGCCGCTACGGAGGGATCGACGAGCTGCCCGGGTCGGCCCGAGCGGCCTCAGAGAGGAGCCTGCGGTGAGCGAACCCCTGCTGGAGGCGAGCGGCATCACCAAGAGCTTCGGCGGCGTCCGGGCCCTGCGAGGCGTCGACTTCGCCGTCCACCCGGGCGAGGTGGCCGCCCTGGTCGGCGACAACGGCGCCGGCAAGAGCACGCTGGTCAAGATCCTGTCGGGCACCCTGGCCCCCGACGGCGGCGAGATCCGGTTCGAGGGCCGCCCGGTCACCATCCCCAACCCGGTCGCGGCCCGCGAGCTCGGCATCGAGACCGTCTACCAGGACCTGGCCCTCGCCCCCGAGCTCGATCCGGCGGCCAACCTGTTCCTCGGCCGCGAGCTGGTCCGCCCGGGGCTGCTCGGCAAGCTCGGGTTCCTGGACAAGGCGGCCATGCGCCGCCGGACCAACAAGGCCTTCGCCGACCTCGGCATCGGGCTCCAGGACACCGGGGCCATGGTGGCCAACCTGTCGGGCGGGCAGCGCCAGAGCGTCGCCGTCAGCCGGGCCGCCACCTGGGTCAGCAAGGTGGTGTTCATGGACGAGCCGACCGCGGCTCTCGGCGTGGTCCAGTCGGCCCATGTACGCGACCTGATCCGGCGGGTGCGGGACTCGGGCATCGCGGTCGTCCTCATTAGCCACAACATGCCGGAGGTGATGGAGCTCGCCGACCGCATCGAGGTGCTCCGGCTCGGGGTCAGGGTGGCCCGCTACCGGGCCGCCGACACCACCATGGAGCAGGTCATCGCCGCCATGACCGGCGCCCTTGGCAGCGAGGAGGGGGAGGTGGCGTGAGCGACCTCACCGAGGTGACCGCGGCCGGCGAGGAGCCGGCCGCGGCGCCCGAGCCGTCCGGGGTCCGGGCGGCGCTGCGCCGCCGGCTGACCGAGACCACCACCTGGACCTTCCTCATCCTGCTCGGCATCGTGGCCGGCTTCGCCGCCCTGCGGTTCCAGCAGTTCGCGACGGTGTTCAACTTCCGCAACATCGCCGCCGACGCCTCGGGGCTGCTGATCATCGCCGTCGGGATGACGTTTGTGATCATCACGGCCGGGATCGACCTGTCGGTCGGGTCGGTGCTGGTCTTCTCCGGGGTTATCGCGGCCAAGGTGATGTTGGCCATCGGGGGCGAGGGCTGGGGCGCGATCGGGGCCGGGCTGGTCGCCGGGCTCCTCGCCGGCACGGCCTGGGGCGTGGTCAACGGCGTGCTCATCACCAAGGCCAGGGTGCCGCCGCTGATCGTCACCCTGGGGACGCTCGGGATGGCGCTCGGATCGGCCCTGCTGATCACCGGCGGGATCGACGTGCGGGGCGTCCCCCTCCAGCTGACCACCACCATCGGCATCGGGCAGCTCGCCGGCGTCCCCTACGTCGTCATCATCGCGGCGGTGGTGACCGCCATCGGCGCGATCACCCTGTCCATGACCCGCTTCGGTCGCTACACCTACGCGATCGGGTCCAACGCCGAGGCGGCCCGGCGCGCCGGCATCGACGTCGACCGGCACCTCGTCAAGGTGTACGCGCTGTCGGGGCTGCTGGCCGGCCTGGCCGGGATGGTGTCGCTGGCCCGCTTCGCCACCACCACCATCGGCGGCCACTCGACCGACAACCTGGCCGCGATCGCCGCCGTCGTCCTCGGCGGCACCAGCCTGTTCGGCGGCATCGGGACGGTGCTGGGCACGGTCGTCGGGGTGTTCATCCCGGCCATCCTCCAGAACGGGTTCGTGATCCTCGGGGTGCAGCCGTTCTGGCAGCAGGTCGCGGTCGGGGCCGTCCTGATCATCGCCGTCTACATCGACCAGCTCAAACGCCGCGCCCAGGAGCGCGGCGAGAGGAGGTAGAGGGACCATGCGCAGACGCTGGCTCGTCGGAACGGTCGCGCTCGCGCTCCTGCTCGCGGCCTGCGGTGGGGACGACGAGGGAGGAGGAGGTGCCGGCGGCGCCGAGCAGCAGTACAAGCTCACCCTCATCCAGGGGGTCAAGGGCGACCAGTTCTACGTCACCATGCAGTGCGGGGCCCAGGAGGCGGCCGCCGCCGCCGGCGCCACCCTGGAGGTGACCGCCCCGGACGAGTTCGACGCCTCGCTGCAGACCCCGGTGGTCAACGCCGTGGTGGCCAAGAAGCCCGACGCGATCCTGGTCGCCCCGACCGACACCCAGGCCATGATCCCGCCGCTCACCCAGGCCAAGGCGGCCGGGATCAAGCTGGTGTTCGTCGACACCACCACCGAGAACGGCGCCGAGCTGGCCGAGTCGGAGATCGCCTCCGACAACGAGGAGGGCGGCCGCGAGGCGGCCAGGGCCCTGGCCGAGCTGACCGGCGGCAAGGGCTCGGTGCTGATGATCAACGTCAAACCGGGCATCTCCACCACCGACGCCCGGGCCAAGGGGTTCGAGGAGGAGATCAAGAACACGCCGGGGCTCAAGTACGTCGGGGTGGAGTACTCCAACGACAAGCCGGAGGTCGCCGCCGCCAAGACGACCGCCGCCCTGGCCGCCAACCCCGACCTGGTGGGCATCTTCGGTACCAACCTGTTCTCGGCCGAGGGGGCCGCGACCGGGCTGCGCAGCGCCGGCGCCACCGAGAAGGTCAAGATCGTCGGCTTCGACGCCGGTCCCAAGCAGGTCGAGGACCTGGAGCAGGGCATCGTCCAGGCCCTGATCGCCCAGAAGCCGGCCGACATCGGGAAGGCCGGGGTCGAGCAGGCGATCGCCGCCCTCAAGGGCGAGCCGGTCCAGAAGACAATCGGCACCGGCTTCGTCGTCGTCACCAAGGAGAACATGAACAGCCCGGACGTCGAGCCGTTCCTCTACAAGTCGAGCTGCTGACGCGACGCTAGGCGGGGCTGGCCTCGGGCCTGGGGGCGCGGCGGATCGGCGCGACCGTCGGCGCCGGCTCCTTGGTGAGGAAGTCGACCACGATCCTGTTCACCAGGTCGGGCTTCTCCTGGGTGAGGAAGTGGGAGGTTCCCGGGACGATGGCCAGCTCCGCGTTCGGCAGCGCGTTGTACAGGTCGATCATGTGCTGCGGTGTGACCAGGTCGTCGTCGGCGAACATGGCCAGGCTGCGGCAGGTCACCCTGGCCAGCTCGGCCACGTCCAGGTGGGGCTCGGCGGCGGCCATCTCGCCGATCTTGGCTGCCACCACCCGGAAGTGGTCGATGCCGTCGGGGGACACCTCGCCGTAGGCGGGGGCCAGGAACTCGGCGATCTCATCGACGTTCCACTCCGCGTCCGGCGCCGCCTCGCCGGCCTTGTCGAAGCCGCCGCTGATCATCACCAGCCGCTTCACCAGCTCCGGACGCTGGAGCGCCACCAGCATCGCGATGAAGGCGCCGTCGCTGTGTCCGACCAGGTCCGCCGGCTGCCCGACCACGGTTTCCAGGAAGGCGACCGTGTCGTCGGTCATCAGCTGGTAGGTGATCGGGCCCTCGACGTCCGGCGTGTGGCCCTGGCCGCGCCGCTCCGGGGTGTAGACGTGGTGGTGCTCGGCCAGCGCGGGGAGGTTCGGCTCGAAGAACCGCGCGTCGACCAACCCGCCGTGCAGCAGGACCAGTGGCTCCCCCTCGCCGTGCTCGTCGTACCAGGTCTTCACCGCACCGAGCTGCACGTAGGTCGCCATCGCCGCTCCTTGCCCGCCCCGCATCCGGTCCGGGCAACAGCCTAACCGGAAGGGCCGGCTAGGAGGCTGACCCGCTGAAGCCCTCGCGGGAGTCGACGCCGAAGCGGTAGGCGAGGACGTCGAGGATCACGAGGGCGGCGACCAGGATGAGCAAGAACATTGGGTGCTCCCTTCAGCGTCCCGTCTCAGCGCCGGGGCCGCTCCACAGGCCAGCCCCGAAGGGCCGGCACGAGGGGCTCGTGCATCGGCCAGTACTGGTGGCGCCGGCGCGCGGTGCGCCGCCGCCGCCGGAGCCACGGCGTCAGGAGCGTGCGTCGCGTACGCATGGCAGGTTCCGTCCGTCCCTTTCTGCGGTGGACTGGTTACGTCTCGATCGTAGGGCTAAGGCGTCGGCCGCCACCTCGGGCGCCGACCCTAGATCGCCGGGCGGCTTACCTTATCTTCGCCGTCAGGCGGGACGGCGGTCAGTCCAGGCCGAGGCGGTGAGCGATCGCGGCGGCCGGGTCGGGTCGGGCGTCGCGCCGCGCCCGCTCGGCCAGGCCGGTGGCATGCCAGGCGGCCAGCTCCGGGAGGCCGCGGGCGGCCGGGGCGGCGGCGGCATGACCGAGGCGTTCGAGCAGCGCGGCGGCGGTGCCGTCGTCGAGGACGCCATGGCCCGGACGCCGCGCCCTGGCCAGCTCGGCCCGGTCGGCCTCGATGCGCAGGCCGAGGGCGTACAGCGGCGCGGCATAGCGTGGGCTGGCCTCGACCACCGGCACGGCTTCGGCCACCAGCTCCCCGGCCTGCTCCAGGTTGCCACGACCGAACGCCAGCTCGGCGAGGCCGGCGTAGAGGGGGCCGCTCCGCTGGGCCTCCGAGATCGGCGACGGGATCAGGGGCCGGGCGGTCCGCAGCTGCGCCTCGGCGGCGTCCAGGTCGCCAAGGCCCAGCTCGAGCCGGCGGGCCTCGCCCATGCCGGCCAGGGCGACCGTGGCCGCCTCGTCGAGACGGCCGGCGGCCAGCAGCAGGTCGGAACGGTTGACCATCGTCGGCACCATGAGGACCGCCTCGCCGGCGTCCGCGGCCAGGCGGTGCGCCGCCGCCAGCTCGGCGAGCCCGGCGTCGGTCTCGCCGAGGGCCCCGAGGGCGGTGCCGAGGGCGGTGCGGGCGTTGGCCTCCTCGGCGGAGGCGGCCACCTTGGCGGCGATGGCGACCGCCTCCTCCTGCTGGGCGAGCGCGCCGGGCTCGCCGGCTGCGTAGGCCGCCTCCGCTCGGCGCGACAGCAGCGACATCCGGTCCGAGCCGGCGCGCGCCGCCGCATCGGGGACCCGGCCCCCGAGCCGGAGGACACGCTCCAGCTGCAGCTGGGCCTCGGCGACCCAGGGCATGGCGGAAGACGTAGCCGTCACCGCCCGGCTTGGGAAGGAGCACGTGCTGGTCGACCGCCTCGGGTAGCCCGTCGAGCAGCTCCGCCTCGCCCAGGCCGGCGAGCGCGGCCGGGCCGGCGCCGTCGCCGGCCGGCACCAGCTCCTCGGCGAAGAACGGGTTGCCTTCGGAGCGGGCGTAGATCTCCTCCACCAGGCCGGCCGGTGGGTCGGCGCCGACCAGGCCGGCGAGCTGCTCGGCCAGCTCGTCGCGGCTGAAGAGGGGCAGGTCCAGGCGCCGTACGCGGCGGTTGCGGGCCAGCTCGCCGCGCAGCGGGTGCAGCCGGTGCAGCTCGTCGCTGCGGAAGGTCAGCACCAGCATGACCCGACCCGAGCGGAGGGAGGCGGCGAGGAAGGCGACTAGGTCGCGGGTGGAGCGGTCCGCCCACTGCAGGTCCTCCATGACCCAGAGCAGCGGCGCCGCCTCGGCCAGCCGCTCGACGATGCCCCGTAGCAAGGCGAACAGCCGACCCTGGCCGGCCTGGCCGGCATCCACCACCGCGGGCCCCGACGGCGACCTCGTCGCCCCAGGCAAGGTAGGGAGCCAGGCGGCCGACGCCGGCCTCCCCGCCGACCAGGGCCACCGGCGGCTCGCCGGCGGCGGCACGCGCCAGCAGGTCGCGCAGCAACGCCAGTTCCTCGGCGCGGCCGACGAAGCGGCCGGTCATGACCTGGTACGCCATGCCGCAAGGATGCCCCCGCGCCAGCCCCGGAGGAGGGTCGGGCGGCCACCGCCCCGCTGGCGTGGTGGCCGCCCGACGGGGACCTGACCCGCCGCTATCCATCCGCCGCGATCCAAGGGGTCGGGCCCGGTGAGCCCTGTGACCCCGGCGCGTGCGCCCTAGCCGCCCAGAGGCCTCACCGCCCGGAGGGCGTTCACGATCCCGTTGCCGTAGAACCCGTTGTGGTACCTCGGGCCCTCGCAGACGTGGGTCGCGGTGACCGTCTCGCCGGTGGGCAGGTGGCGGACGTAGGTGAAGGCGCGCGGCTCGGGGCAGGCGTGCCTGGTGGCGGTGAGCCGCAACGCCGCCTCGGTGACCCGGGGGGACAGCCCGTACCCGCCGCCGCCGCTGGAGCCGAACCGGCTGACGATCAGCGCGGCCACCCCGACGGCGTGGGGCGCGGCCATCGAGGTGCCCTGGAGGTACTGGTAGTAGGCGCAGACGCCCGCCTGGCAGTCGCGAACGACGGCCGGCGACAGCGGCTCACCACCGGGGCCGATCAGGTTGGCCGCGCGGAGCACGGCCTCGGGCGCCGCCGCGAGCACCCCCTTGGTGACGTCGCGGGTGTTGTCCGCGGTGTCGTAGACGTCGCCGCCGGGCGCGGCCACGTCCACGTACCGGTAGCCGTAGCTGGAGTAGTAGGCCTTGCGGGTGCTGATCCCGGTGGCGCTGGTGGCGATCACGTGCTCACCCTGCGCCGGCAGGCTGATGCACTGGGCCGGGTCGATCTGACGGGTGTAGGGCGCCTCGCCGGGGGTGTCGGCGAAGTCGGGGCTGGAGCTGTCCACGCTGGGCTTGGTGTAGTCGATGCCCTGGTTGCCGGCGGCTGCGACCAGGGTCACCTTACGGTCCCAGGCGTAGCGCAGCGCCCGCTGGGTGGCGGCGATGATGGTCCGCTGCTCGGCCTGGTTCTCGGGCGAGTCGGCCGGGTTGGCGGTGCAGTTGAACAGCCAGGGGTCGGTGTAGAAGCTCATGTTGACGACGTCGAGGCCGTTGTCGCCGGCGTAGGTGAGCGCGTCCACCGTCGGCTGCAGGAAGAAGAACCCGGAGTCCTGACCGGCCCGGATGTTGACCAGGGTGACGTTGGGGGCCACGCCGGCCACGCCGAGCCCGTTCAGGGGCGAGCCGATGATCGAGGCGACGTGGGTGCCGTGCCCGTTCTCGTCGACGTTGGCCGGGTCGGTGCAGGCCTGGTCGGGCTCGGCCGCGCAGGGGCCGTCGATCGGGGCGCCGTTGGCGTCCACCGGGATGTCGACGGTGAAGTTGCGGCTCAGCTGGCTGGAGAAGTTCGGGGCGATGTCCGGGTGGGCGCCGTCCACGCCGGTGTCCATGATGCCGACGCGCACGCGGCGGTCGCCTGGTTCGACCTTGTAGGAGCCGTCGGTGGTGGCGTCGATCTGGGCCATGTCCCACTGCAGGCCGGCCAGCGGATCCGCGGTCGGCGCCGCCTGTGGACCCGCCGCGGCGGCGCCGCGGGCGTCGCGGCCCTCGGTCTCGACCGCATCCCGCTTGACCTTGGCGCTGCCGCCCTTGGGCGAGACACCGATGGGCCGGTTCCCCGCGACCCCGGCGATGGCGCCCTGACGGGCCGCGGCCTGCTTGAAGCCGGCCGCCGAGGTCCGCACGGTGGCCAGGCCGACGGCGGTGTTCTCCCGGACCACGGTGCCGCCGGCCGCCTTGACGGCCGCCCGGGCGGCCGCAGGCGAGACACCCGCCTTGTAGAGGACAAGGAACTCCCTTGCCGTGCTCTGCGCGCTGGCTGCGCTGGCGCCGGTCGGCGCGGCCAGCACCCCGGCGACCATCGCGACCAGCACACCGATGAGGATTCTTCGCACGGGCCACCTCCGGTCCGGCCGGGCGCTCCGTTGTGCCCGACTTCGCAGCATGAGGTTACGGAGCGGACCGGCCCCAGTCCAGAGTGCGGGGAAGATCACATCGATCCGGGTTCGAGGCGTTTGCCTTGCTGGCTCGGCCTTCTGAGGGCACAGCATCCAGCCCTCACATCGCGGTACGCAGCGCCGTTACCATTGCAGCTAGCACGAATCCGGAGACTGCCGATGGCGGGGGCCGAGGATGGCGGCTGCCGGCGAAGACCCCGGCGGCTCCGGGCGCCAAGGTGGTCTGGAACCTGCCCGACGAGGCGCCGAGGGCCGCGTACCGATGACGAACACCAGACAGACGGGAAGGAACCGACCATGGCCGACACGTTCCCAACGACTGCGGCGAACGCCGGGACGCTCGATCTCGGTGGCGACCTCACCGTGCACCGACTCGGATATGGGGCGATGCGCATCACCGGCGAGGGGATCTGGGGTGAGCCGCCGGATCGTGACGAGGCCCTGGCGGTCCTGCGGCGCGCCGTCGAGCTCGGCGTCAACCTCATCGACACCGCCGACTCCTACGGCCCCCAGGTCAGCGAGACGCTGATCGCCGAGGCGCTCCACCCCTACCCGGACGACCTGGTCATCGCGACCAAGGGCGGCCTGGAACGCACCGGACCCGGCCGCTGGCCCACCAACGGGCGGCCCGACCACCTGCGGGCCGCGTGCGAGGGCAGCCTGCGCCGGCTGCGCCTCGAGCAGATCCCGCTCTACCAGTTCCACCGTCCCGACCCCGAGGTACCGCTCGAGGACTCGATCGGCGCGCTCGCCGAGCTCAAGGACGAAGGCAAGGTGCGCCACATCGGGGTGTGCAACCTCACCGAGGCCCAGCTCCGGCGCGCCCAACAGGTCGTCCCGATCGTGTCGGTGCAGAACCGCTACAACGCGACCGACCGCACCTCCGAGCCGCTCGTCGACCTGTGCGAGCAGGAGCGGCTGGCCTTCCTTCCGTGGGCGCCGGTCCTCGATCTGGACGCCACCCCGGTCGTGCGAGCGATCGCCGACCGCCACGGCGCGACCCCCCGGCAGGTCGCCCTGGCCTGGCTGCTCGCCCGCTCACCGGCCATGCTGCCGATCCCCGGGACGAGCTCGGTCCCCCACCTGGAGACCAACCTGGCCGCCGCAAACCTGGAGCTCACTCGCGAGGAGACCGCCGCGATCACCGAGCGTCGGTCAGGCACCTGAGGACGTGGCCGTCCCCGGCTGCGGGCCTCCATCACCACGAGGTCGAAGGCCTCGTCCACTGGTCATGACCAGCTCCCCTCGATCGCTGGGGTCAGCCGGCCGGCGGTGTACGCTGCCGCCGATGGCAGGTATCCACGAGCGGTACGAGCGCCTGCTGGAGACGGGGCTCGCCCTGGCCGGTGAGCTGTCGCTTCTGGTTGCCCTGCAGCGCATCGTCGAGCTGGCCGCGGAGGTGACCGGTGCCCGCCACGGGGCGCTGGGCGTGCTGGGCAGGGACGGCGTCATCACCGAGTTCCTCACCACCGGCGTGACCGACGAGGAGCGGGCGGCAATCGGCCACATCCCGGTGGGCCGGGGCATCCTCGGCATGCTGATCGCCGACCCCGGCCGCTGCGCCTGCACGACATCGCCGACGACCCCCGCTCCCCCGGGTTCCCGCCCAACCACCCGCCGATGCGCTCGTTCCTCGGCGGCCCGGTGACCGCCCGCGGCCGGGTCTACGGGAAGCGGCTGGAGGCCGTCCGGGAGGTCACCACGGCGATCCTGGCCGGGACCGACACCGGCGAGCTGCTCGGCCTGGTCGTTGGCCACGCCAGGCAGCTCGTGGATGCCGACCTGGCCACCCTCGCCCTGCCGGCCGGCGACGACCGCCTGGTGATCGAAGCCGCCGACGGGTTCCTCGCCGCCGACCTGCGCGGGACCACCTTCCCGGCCGAGGGGTCGGTGACCGGCGAGGTGCTGCGCACCGGCAAGGCGTCGGCCCTCGCCGACGCCGCGTCCGACGACCGGACCACCCAGCCGATCGTGGCTGCCGGGCTCGGCCCGGCGCTGTTCATCCCCCTGGCGGTGCGCGGCCGGGGCGGGTGAGATGTGGAACTCCAACTCGGTGATCGCCTGGCTGCTGGCCCGCAGCGGCCTGCCCATCGACGTGATCCGGCCCCCGGCCGGTGGGCGAGCGCCAGGATGGCAGGCCGGCGTGGCCGCGGCTCACCGCCCACCAGGCACGATAGGTCCGCCTCCGCTCCCGGCCGCACCCGCTGCTCAGGGCTCGCTGATGCGCTCGAGCTTCCAGGGCCACGACCGGACGCCGGCACAAGCTGCCTGCAGGTACGCCCTCGACGGCCAGGACCTCTTTAGCACGGTCGCGTTGCACGGCGCGCCGGTGCGTCCCCTCGATCTGAGGCTCCCGCCAGCGTGGGCACGCCCCTGTGGCCGCCTCCGACCGTGCAACCGGCGGCGAGCGGCGCACAGCCGACCAGCAGCACGACCGCACGCCGCAGGTCGCTACGAGATGTTCCTGAGGCCATGCAGCACCCTCTCCAGGAGCTCCACAGGCGGGAGGTCAGCGTCCGCAACGGTGGCCTGCGGCCGGTACAGCACCACCACGCCCTGGAGGGCCATGTCGCCGACGATCACGCGGGTCACGCCCAGTAGCAGGTCGAGCCGGGCGGAGATCTCCGCGATCGACACGACCTCCCTGCACAACCCCGCGATGGAGCGCTGCTCGCGGCCCAGCCCAGCGAGCTGCTCGTCGATGCCCGTGACCGTCTGCACCAGCGCCTCCAGCTCGAGGTCGTCGTGGGCCGGGCGGGTGCGCCCACCGGTGACCGTGTAGGGGCGGCGGTAGTGGCGGGACCAGGTCCGGCCCCCCTCATCCGCTCCGCTGCCGCTCATCCACCGCTACCCATCGTGACTGCGGCGCCTACTCGACCGGATCGCCTGCCTCAGCGGCAGCATCCGTGTCCCCGCCACGGTTCGGTGCCGGCGCTGCGTGCCGGCGTAGCGGCAGGTGCGCGCGCGGCTGCCAGCTCGACTTCATGGTGTTGGCCACCAGGAGCGGCTCCGGCGAGAACGCGACGCCGGCAGGCACGGGCGCCGTTGCCGGGCGTCCGCCGGCCGAGCCGAGCAGGGCCGCCGGCAGCAGCACCAGCGCGGTGACCCCGCCGAACCAGCAATGACGGAGCTGCACTCTGATGCCGTGGCGGACCGCGAGGCGGCCGACCACGTGGAAGCCCATCATCCTCGACATGCTGACGTCGGCCGCCAACGGCTCGGCCAGCCGCCTGTTGGCCTCGGCCATCTCGGCGTCGCTCATCCCGATCCCGTGGTCCTCGATCTCGAGCACGTAGCCGTTGCCGGTCGGGCCACCGGAGACCTCCACCCTGGTGGTGGGCGAGGAGAACGTGGTGGCGTTCTCGACCAGCTCGGCGAGCAGGTGGGCGACGTCGCTGGCGGCCTGGCCGGCCAGGGTGAGGTCATGGAGACCGGCGATCTGCACGCGGGAGTATTCCTCGACCTCGGCCACCGCGGCCTCGACCACGTCGCGCAGCGGTACCGCCTCGCTCCACCGGCGGCGCTGGTCGACACCTGACAGCACGATCAGGTTCTCCACGTTGCGCCGCATCCGGGTGGCGAGGTGGTCCATCCGGAACAGCCCCTGGAGCCGGTCCGGGTCCACCTCGTGCTTCTCCAGGTCGTCGATGAGCTCGAGCTGCCGGTCGACCAGTCCCTGGCTCCGTCTGGCGAGGTTGTGGAGCAGGTCGCCGATGCTCTGGCGCAATGCCGCCTGCTCGGTGACGTCGCGGATGTTCAGCACCAGCCCGTGGACGCGGGGATCGTCGACGAGGTTGGTGCAGGTGCTCTCCACCTGACGCCAGGACCCCTCGTTGTGCTGCAGCCGGCACGCGAAGTTCGCGGTCGCTCCCGGCGCCGCCTCCACCAGCTCGGTGAGGGACCCGTCGACATCGTGCTGGTCGTCGGGATGGACGAGATCGGCCAGGGGGGTGCCGACGAGGTCGGCGGCTCGCCGGCCCAGCACCCGCTGCACCGAGGGGCTCTGGTAGGCGATCGTGCCGTCGGGCGCAAGCACCGTGATGAGGTCCGAGGAGTTGTTCACCAGCGAGCGGAACTGGGCAGCCTGCTCGGCGCCGGCCCGCCGCAGCAGCAGCCCCATGGCGAGGGCGGCCAGCGCGCTGAGCAGTCCAAGGCCGAGCTCGATGCGGACCAGCCGGTCGAGGGATGCCTCGGTCTGCTGGGTGATCTCCTGGGCGGCGTCGTTGGCGACGCTCGACAGCTGCGCGGTCAGCACCCGCAGCTTGGTCACGTCGGCGGCGTAGCGCTCCGGGTCGGCGCGGCCGCTCTCCAGGAGGCCGTCGCCGGTGGCGATCAGCTCGTCGATGAGGCGACGGTCCTGCTCGAGCTTGCGGCGGACTCTCCAGTCGCGGACGGGCTGGATCTCGACCCTCGAGCCATCGCCCTTCGGTGCGCGCACGCTGCCGCCGTCCAGCAGCACATCGACCGGCTGGCGCACGGCCTCGCCGCTGTCCCTGGGGTCGGCCTTGAAGCCGTCGACCACCAGCAGGACGTCCTTGGTGTAGCGCTCCACCAGGGCCCGCTGGCGCGCGGCGAGGTTGACGACCAGCGCCGAGCCACGCTGCTGCCCGATGGCTCGTGTGTTGTAGACGAGGATCGCGGCCACCAGGACGATGAGCAGGACGATGACCCAGGCGAGCCGGCGACCCAGGCGCAGGTCGCCAAGGATCGGGAGCCGCGGGAGCAACCGGCCGATGCCGGACCGGCCGCGTGCCGCCTTGCGCTGGGTCGCGCTCGCGGCTCCCACTTCAGCGGGCGGTGAGCGCCGCATACATCCCCCCCAGGTAGTGACCCTCCAGGTTGCAGTACATGACGTAGTTGCCTGGCGTCAGGTCCAGGACCATGGTCTTGCGGTCGTCGATGTCGAGGCCCTCGGCCTCCTCGAGCAGTTTGACGCCGCGTCCGTCTTCGTTGACCGTCAGCCCGTCGCTCTGCAGCGGCAGCTTGTCAGGGGCGAGGTCGCTTCGTACGACGATGAGCTCGTGGCTGGTCGGGCCCTGATTGCGGATCCGGAGGCTGACGGTGCCGGCGGGCACGATGGCCACGTCCCGCTCGACCTGGAAATCCTCGAGGAGCACGTTCACCGGGGTGCCGCGCGGCTCGGGCTCGTCCCGGCGGTCCACGGTCAGAGGCACCGCGAGCGCGAGCGCGCCCAGCACGAGCACGAGCCCGAGCGCCCATAGCCAGCGCCGCCCCACCCAGGTCCACGCCATGCCGCCTAGCTCCTCCAGATGGCCAGCGGCAGCGGGAGGATCGCGAGGAGGTTCCGGGGGATGCGGAGCTTGTCCAACATTGCGCTCATCCTGGAGGACACCACGGCGGATACGGGCCCATCGGAAAGGCACGGAAGAAGGCCGTGCGGGAGCATAACACCCTGAGCCCGCAAACCCAGAATTCGTGTCCTGGAGGCCAACGTGGCACATCGGGCCACCACTTCGGCCCACTCCCGGCGCAAGCTCACCCCAAACGGGTGATGTCCACCACCCGGCCCGGTGGAAGCCTGCCCCCGATGGTGCGTACTGGCCTGCTCGCCACCGAGGAACCGGACCGAGCAGCATGCAGGAGGAGGATCTGCAGATGGCAGACGACGTGTCGCAGTACCGGGCGGCGGCCAGCCGCTCCGAGCGGGAGACCAGCGGCTGGGCCTCGGGCTTCGTCCTGTTCGCCGCCCTGATGATGATCATGGCCGGCGTCTGGCAGGGGCTGGCCGGCCTGGTCGCCATCTTCGAGAACGAGTTCTACGTCGCCACCCGCAACTACCTGTTCCAGTTCGACGCCACCACCTGGGGCTGGATCCACCTGCTGGTTGGCGCGATCATGGGCCTGGCCGGCGTGGGGCTGCTGGCGGGCCAGACCTGGGCGCGGGTGGTTGGCATCATCCTGGCGGTGCTGAGCGCGATCGCCAACTTCCTGTTCATCCCCTACTACCCGTTCTGGTCGATGCTGATCATCGCCCTGGACGTGTTCGTGATCTGGGCGCTGGCCGCCCACGGCCGGGCGCTGGCCGAGGACCGCTACTGACCGCTCAACGCGCGGCGCGCCGCCGCCACTTCTGAGAGGCCGAGCGGAGGGCCCTTGACGGCCCTCCGCTCCGCTACCGCCTCCTCCCCGGGTGCAACGACGCCGCCACTCCGACACCGTCCAGGGAGCATGACGATGCAGCGATTCGGGAACGTACTTGCTGAGGTCGGCTGGTCGGAGCAGGCGCGGCGGCTGGCGCGGTGGCTGAACCCGGTGGTGGCGTCGCCGGCGGCGCCGCTGGAGACGTTCGCCGCCCTGGACGCCCTGGGGCCGTCGTTGATGCCGCGGACCTCCAAGCTGGCGGGGGCCTCGATGGGGCTGAGCGTGCTGGGGGCGCGCGCGACCACCGGCGTGGTCGAGAAGCTGACCAACGCGGCGGTCCCGGCCGGCGCGCCGCTGGGTCGGCGGCTGGCGGCGCGGATGGTGCTCGGCGGTGCCGGGTGGGCGCTGGTGGCGCTGCCGCAGCGATCGGACGAGCGGTTGTGGGCGGCCGGGGTGCGGTCGACCGGTCGGCTGCTGCGGGCGGGCGCCGCCGGTGGCGCCCTCCACGACCTGGGCCAGGCCGTGCAGGACCGCTTCCCGACCCAGCGGGCGGTCCGGCCGATGGCCGTCAGCGTGGCGCTCGGCGGCGGGTTGCTGTGGTGGGGCGGCCGGCGGCTGGCCGCGCGGGAGGCCGCGGTGGCGCGGTGGCCGTTGCCGCAGACGACCACCCTGCCGGCCACCCTGGCAACCTCCTTTGCGGTCACGGCGGTCGGCACAGGCCTCTCCAGAGGGTTCGTCTTCACCCGCAACGCGCTGGAGTCCTACGTTGGTCCGGGGCCGGGCAAGCGGCTGCTGGCGCGGCTGCTCAACGCCGGGCTGTGGGCGGCCGCGGCGACCGGCGCCTACAACGCCGGCGTCGCCTACGTCGGCCGCGCCAACGAGAAGGTGGAGCCCGGCTACGCCACCCCGCCGCCCAGCCCGCTGGTCTCCGGCAGCGCCGAGAGCCTGCTGCCGTTTGCCGACCTTGGCCAGCAGGGTCGCCGCTACGTCACCGACGTGGTCACCCCCGAGCTGATCAAGGAGGTGATGCAGGAGGAGCCGGTCGCCCATCCGATCCGCGCTTACGTCGGCTTCAACAGCCAGCCGCTGTACCCCACCGGCCGCGCCGAGCTGGCCCTCCAGGAGCTGGCCCGCACCGGCGCCTTTGACCGGTCGTGGCTGCTGCTGGTCTCCCCCACCGGCACCGGCTGGGTGGACCACACCCTGATCGAGACCGCCGAGCTGCTGGCCCGCGGGGACATCGCCACCTGCTGCGTCCAGTACGGCCGCTACCCCTCCTTCCTGTCGGTCCAAAAGGTGGCGCTTGGTCGCGCCCAGTTCCGGCTGCTGCTGTGGGGTATCAAGCAGCGGCTGGAGGAGCGCCCGCCCGAGCGGCGACCGAAGGTGCTGGTGTTCGGCGAGAGCCTGGGCGCCTGGACCAGCTCGGACGTGGTGATGTTCCAAGGCATCGAAGGGTTCGACCACTACGGCATCGACCGGGCGCTGTGGGTGGGGCTGCCGTGGCTGGCCAAATGGTCGCGCAGCGGCATGACCCGCGGCGCCAGCACCCTGGTGCCGGAGGGGACCGTGGGGGTGTTCGACCGCCACGAGCAGCTCCAGGAGCTGTCGGAGCAGGCGCGGGCGCGGCTGCGGGCGGTGATCCTGTCCCACGACAACGACCCCATCGCCGTGTTCGGTCCCGACCTGCTGGTGCAGCCACCGCCCTGGCTGGCCGACGGGCAGCGCGGCCGCGGCGTCCCTCCGACGATGCGGTGGCGGCCGCTGGTCACCTTCGTGCAGACGGCCATGGACGCGGCCAACGCGATGGTGTCGGTGCCGGGTGAGTTCGGCTCCTTCGGTCACGACTACCGCGCCGACATGGTCCGCTTCGTCGCCGACGCCTACCAGCTGCCACCGGCGAGCCAGGAGCAGCTGGGCCGCATCGAGCAGACGCTGGTGTCGCTGGAGCTGGAACGCGCCGAGCGGATCAAGGCGGAGCGCGCGCATGCGGCCCCGCCGGCGCCCATGCACAGGGCCGCCGGCGCCGACACCGCCGCCGGGGTGCCGCTGCGCACCCGGCGCACCGGCGGCGCCCGCTGGCTCAGAGGGCAACGCCCGCGTCGTCCGGGACCGACCGCTCGGGCAACCGCCTGACCTGGCGGCTCGCCGCCCGCCGCCCCGCAAGGTAGGCCGAGACGTTGACGGCCGCGTGCGCCAGGGTCGGCGCCAGCACGCTGCCCGACCGCAACCGCAGCCACGCGAACCCGCCACCGGCCGCGGCGGTCGACAGCGTGGTCGCCAGCACCGCCAGCCGCCGTCCCCTGCCAGGGTCGGCGGCCAGGTCGCTGGCGGGGTTGCCGTGGTAGTGGGCGATCGTCGGCAGCACATGCCAGACGCCGAACAGCAGCGACGTCCACGCCACCGCGGCCGCCAGCGAGCGTCGCCGCCGCAGCAGCGCCAGCAGCGCACCGCGGAACAGCAGCTCCTCGGCCAGCGCGGTCGCCAGCGGGATCCGCACCACCAGATGGTAGGTGGCCTCGCGCCGGCCGACGCCGCCGACCCGCCGGTCGCCGAAGAACCGGCGGGTCGCGGGGAGCGTGGCTGCGAGGGTGACCGCGCCGCCGGCCAGCGCGGCGGCGCCCAGCCCGGTGCGCAGCCCGTTCGCCGCGTCTCCGGGATCGATCCCCAGGTCGCCGCGGCTGCATCCGGCGCGCCGGGCGAAGGCGGTGAGACCGACCGCGGTCACCAGGTTGAGGGCGGCGTCGGCGGGTGCCGGGAGCAGCCGGTGCACCGCGACGTTGTGCATCGCCAGCACCGCCACCCCGACCGCCTCTGGCGGCACACGCCGCTCAGGCCCAGCCGTCGTCGCCGGCGTCATTCGGGTGCTTCGGGCAGCCGCCGGACCTCCACCAGCTCCAGGCCCAGCGACTGGACGCGGTCCAGCAGCCCGTAGAGCGCGGCCTGGTCCCGCAGCGGGCCGTGCAGCACCGTCTCGGCCGGCTCCACCGACGCGGTCAGCCCCTCGAACTCGTCCATCAGCGAGTCGCTCAGGCGCCCCTTGATCCGGATCTCATAGCTTCCTCCGCCAAAGGGCATGGGCGACCCTCCTCAACGCGTTGTCTGGGCCGTGTCACGGGCCCGTCGATCTCGCAGTGATCCACCCGTCGAGGGCGACGGCCTACCGGGTGGTGGCGTAGCGCCGCAGGAACAGCGCCTCGGCCAGGGCCATGCTGGCGATCTCGTTGGGGTCGACGCTTTCGTTCGGGGCGTGCATCAGGGTCAGCGGTTCCTCCACCCCCATCAGGATGATCTCCGCGTCCGGGTAGGTGTCGGCGAACACGTTGCACAGCGGGATCGAGCCTCCCTGTCCCAGCGTGGTCATCTCTCGCCCGTACGCCTCCTGCATCGCCGCGGCGATGGCGGCGTAGGCGGGGCCGCCGGTGTGGGCCCGGAACGGCTCCCCGGAGGCCTCCCGCTCGACGTCCACGCGGACCCCCCACGGCGCCGTGGCCTCCAGGTGCGCGACCAGCGCGTCCTGCGCCTCGACCGGGTCCATCCCCGGCGGGATGCGCAGGTTGAGCCGGACCCTGGCGTGCGGCTGGATGGCGGCGGCGGAGCCGACCACCGGCGGGCGTTCGATGCCCAAGGGCGATGACGCTGGTGATCAGGCCCTGGGTGACCGGGATGTTCTGCTGCACCCCGTGCTTGTTGAGCCGCTGAAGGAACGGCGGCAGGTACCCCTCCTGCCGGGAGATCAGCAGCAGCCCCTTGGACGGCCCCGCCAGCCAGGTCAGCATCCCGCCCAGCGATGCGCTGACCAGCATGATGCCCAGGAACGGCGTCAGCCACTGGGCGCCGAAGTTGGCGAACACCGCGTCGAAGGCCTGCATCACGCCTGCGGTCAGCGACAGCTCCTCCGCCGGCACCACCCAGGAGATCGCCAGCGCGGGCAGGATGAAGATGAGCAGCACCAGCCCCATCGCCAGGAACATTGACTTGGGGAATTGGCTGCCCGGGTCCCGCAGCGAGGACACGTGCACCGCGTTCATCTCCATGCCCGAGTAGGACAGGAAGTTGTTGACGATCAGCACCAGGCTGGCCAGCCCCGCCCATTCGGGTAGCAGGTGGGCGGCGTCCATCGGCGCGGCCGAGGGGTTGCCCTGGCCGAGGAACACGACGCCCAGAAGCACCAGCAGCACCCCCGGGATCAGGGTGCCGATGATCAGGCCACCGCTGGCCAACCCGGCGATCGACTTGGTCCCCTGGGAGGAGATGTACACCCCGGACCAGAAGCAGATGATGATGACCGCCGCGGTCCACAGGCCGCTGGAGGCAAGGTCCGGGTTGAACACGTACGCCAGGGTGCTGGCCACGAACCCCAGCAGGCTCGGGTAGTAGAAGATGGTCATGGCGAACTGGCACCAGATGGCCAGGAACCCATCGGCTTGGAGATGCCCCGGCTGACCCAGTTGGAGACCCCGCCGTCCCAGCCCGAGGCCAGCTCGGCCGAGACCAGCGCCGTTGGCAGCAGGAACACGATCCCGGGCACCACGTACAGGAAGATGCAGGCCAGCCCGTAGACGGCCATGGTCGGCGAGGGCCGCAGGCTGGCCACCGAACTGGTGGTCATCAACGCCAGCGCCACCCAGGAGATGTACGACCGGGCCGGCACCCGGGCCCTGGCCGCCGGCTGGTCCGCGGGTGGGTTCATCGCGCTTACCATGCCTCCTCCGGTCGGAGTGTCCACACCAATGGTGGGTGGCCACACCAGCCCGGCCCTCATCTCTTTCGGGTGATCTTGGTTGGGCATCGAAAGCCCGGTGCCGGAGCGCCTGAGCGGGCAGGGAATCACCCGCCCCGGGTGAGTCCGCCTCCCCCATCGGGGGGGACACTCGGTTGGCAGGGACTGTTCTGGACCGACGCGGCCATCGCCGCCGTGTGTGTTCCGCTGACGTGGTTCACTGTCTCCGAATCCCGCGACCCGGACCGTCCGCGCGCGATCGACCTCCTGGGGACGCTGCTGATCGCGGTGATCCTGGTGCCGCTGGTGCTGGCGCTGAGCGAGGGCGGCGACTGGGGCTGGGTCTCGGCGGCCACCATCGGCTGCCTGGTGATCTCCACAGCGGGTGCCGTCGGGTTCGTGGCGGTCGAGCGGAGGGTCGCGGCGCCCCTGGTCGATCTGCGGCTCCTCCGCAACCCGGTGCTGGTGGGGGCGACGCTCGCGATCCTGATCGTCGCCGGTGCCATCAACGCCCTCATGTACGTCCTCAGCCTGTACTTCCAGGATCCCGCCGGGTTCGGCATGAGCGCCCTGGAAGCGGGCCTGGCGACGCTGCCCGCGGCGGTGGCGATGATCGCGGTCACCCCGCTCATCACGCCCCTGGCGGTCAAGATCGGGGCGCGCTCGGCCGTCGCCCTCGGGTTCGGCCTGGCGGCGATCGCCCTGGCCGCGCTGGCGTTCGTCAACGCCTCCTGGACCTACGCGGGGTTCGTGCTGCCGCTGGTCGCCATCGCCGTGGGACTTGGGCTCGCCAACGGCCCGGCGTCGTCGGCATCGACCGCGTCGGTGTCGCCCGAGGAGGTCGGACAGGCCTCCGGCATCTCGAACATGGCCCGGTACATCGGCGGATCGCTGGCGGTGGCGGCCGTGGCGACGGTCTCCACGGCGGTCATGGACAACCGCCGCGATGCTGGCGCCTCCGCGGCCGACGCCCTTGCCGCCGGCCTGTCGCGGGCGGCGCTCCTGCTGGCGATCATGTCCACCGCCGGCGTCGCGCTGGCGCTGCTGATGGCCCGGCACCGCGCCCCGAGACCGCGCGCGGTCCACCGCGCCGCGGCCGCGGCGGCGCCCGCGCACACGATCCCGACCGAGCCGGTGGCCGGCTCGTGAGCACCTCGCCCGCCCACCAGCAAAGGAGCTCCAGACGATGACCCGGCCCTTCAGCACCGAGGTCCTGGCGCGAAGGATGGAACGCGCCACCGCGCAGGCGGCGGACGCGGGGCTCACCGGCGTGCTCGTGACTCCCGGCCCCGATCTCGTCTACTTCACCGGCTACCAGCCCACCGCGATCACCGAGCGGATCACCATGCTCGTGCTGCAGGCCTCGCGCGACCCGGCGATGATCGTCCCGGTCCTGGAGCGACCCGACGCCCAGCCCGCCCCGGGCGTGGCCGCCGTGGCGCTGACCGACTGGGCCGACGGCAGCGACCCGTACGCCGCCACCGCGGTACTGCTCGACCCGCGCGGTCGCTACGCGCTCTCCGACTCGGCATGGGCGATGCACCTGCTCGGCCTGCAGCAGGCGTTGCCCGAGTCGAGGTACGTGTCGATGACGAGCACCCTGCCGATGCTGCGCGCGGTCAAGGATGCCGACGAGCTCGAGCGGCTCGGCGCCGCCGACGCGACCTTCGAGCGGATCGTCGGCGCGCGGTTCGCCGGTCGCCGCGAGCGCGAGATCGGCGCCGATCTCGCCGGCCTCCTCCGCGACCACGGGCATTCGGAGGTCGACTTCACCGTGGTCGGCTCCGGCCCCAACGGCGCCAACCCCCATCATGAGATGAGCGAGCGGACGATCGAGGACGGCGACATGGTCGTCCTGGACTTCGGCGGCATCCAGGACGGCTACGGATCGGACACGACCCGCACGGTGCACGTCGGCGAGCCGACCGACGAGGAACGCGACGTGTTCGAGATCGTCCGCCGCGCACAGCAGGCGGCCTTCGAGGCGGTGCGCCCCGGGATCGCCTGCCAGGAGATCGACCGCGCGGCTCGGAAGGTGATCGACGACGCCGGCTACGGCGAGTACTTCATCCACCGGACCGGTCATGGGATCGGCCTGACCACCCACGAGCCGCCGTACATGGTCGAAGGCGAGACACGCGCGCTCCAGCCCGGCATGTGCTTCTCGATCGAACCAGGCATCTACCTCCCCGGCCGCTTCGGCGTGCGCATCGAGGACATCGTCACGGTCACCGGGGACGGCGGCCGGCGCCTGAACAACACGAGCCAAGGGCTGCAGCTCGTCTCCTGAGACCGGCCCTCGGGAACGTGGAAGGGATGGAGCGCTGACGACGCCACCGGGCGATCCGCTCGCCGGGGCGACGGGGAGGGAGCTGCGCGAGCTCCACCGGCTCCTGCTCTATCTCGGTAGCGCCCTCACCGCCGCCGGAGAGGCGGTGAACCAGATCGAGGAGCACCTGCGCCGGGTCGCGGCGGCCTACGGCGCCCCCCCGCGCACGGGTCAGCGCGCTCCGACGTATGTGGCCGTGGCACTGGAGCCTGGACGCCCGGCGACGCTGGAGCCGACCCGCCAGCTCCGTGGAGGGCTCCGGCTGGACCAGACGGCGGCGCTGTTCGAGCTGCTGCGGGCGGCCGAGCGCGGGGAACCGTCCCCGGACACGGGCAGCCGCCGGGTCCGGGAGATCGTGGACATGAAGCCCCGCTTCGGCCACGTTGTCACCATCCTGGGCCACGTGGTGCTGACGGTCGGCATCTGCCTGGTCCTGCAGCCGACCTGGGCCGACCTGGCACTCGCGGCGCTGTTCGGGGCGCTGGTCGGCGTGTTCAAGCTCATCGGCGGCCGCGGCGTTCACGGTCGCGGCCAGCACCTTCCTGCTCGCCGGGCACGCTTGGGGGACACGGACCTGCGCGTGATGATCGCACCGCTGGTGACCTTCCTCCCCGGCGCGGCGCTCCGCCACGCTCCTTCGGCTGGCTCTTGCTGGTGCTGTACGCGGCGTGGATCGGCCAGTACCTGGGCGACCAGGCGTTCGGCGGCTACCTGAGCGGCTTCGTCGGAGGGATCGTGATGACCCCCGTGGCCTACGTGGTGGAACGGCAGCCTTCGGGCCCGCCCGCGCTGGTGTCCTTCCTGCCGGCCTTCTGGCTGCTGGTGCCCGGTGCGCTCGGCCTGATCGGGGTCACCGAGTACCTCGGCAACAACGCCCTCGCGGGGATCCAGGGCTTCCTCGGCGCCGTCGGCTCGATGGTGGCGATCGCCCTCGGCGTCCTCTGCGGCTACCCGCTCTACCGCGCGATGGCACGGTCGCTCGGTTGGCTTCGCGAGCTCGGATGGGGCGCCGACTAGCCGGTCTGCACGCGGCTGTCAACGACCAACGGGGCCAGGAAGCGGCCGCGCACCTGCCGCCAGCCGTTGGTGCGCTGGAGCAGCCAGGCGGAGCCCTTTGGCCACACCAGCGGATCCTCGGCGACAAGCCCGTCCGCGGCGAGATGCATGAGCAACTGGCCGATCGTCTCGCCATGGGTGCACAGCACCGCATCGTGCAGGCCCCGATCCCAGAACATCGCAAGCATCCGGGCGAGGCCGCTGTCGACCCCGAGCTCCTCGACAGGCTCGATCTGCAGGAAGCGGTCACGCGCGAGGGGCTCGACGGTCTCACGGCAGCGCAGCGTCGGGCTGGACAGGATCCGCTCGACTGGATAGTCCTCCAGGCGGATCACGAGCCCTTCGGCTTCGCGGAGCCCGGCGGGCGACAACGGCCGCAGCGTGTCAGAACCCTGCCACTCGCGCTTGTCGCCCGCATCGGCGTGCCGCACCACCACCAGCATGTCAACGCTCCTTCTCGCCGAGGCCAACGCCTCCACGGCGTCCCCTGACCACCGGAGGCCCGCCGTCGACCTCAATCATTGGGCGCGAGGCGCGGCGCGGCGTCATCCGGAACGGGTGAATTCCCGCCGGCCGCCCCCAGGGGAGGGCCTCCGCGGATGAGATTCACCCGCCACGGGTGAGGCGTCGCCCCGCGGCCCGGCAGATGATGGGCGGCGTCCCCACCGGCAAGGAGGGAGGATCATGGAAGAGCATGACTACGGCGATCTCGACGACATGGGCCCCATCGACTATGTCGTCATCGAGTTCCCCGGCAGCCGCATGACCGGGGAGGGCCTCCCGCTCCTCGTCGACCTGGTCGAACGGGGCATCATCCGGATCCTCGACCTGGTCTTCGTGAAGAAGGAGCTGGACGGGTCGGTCGCCGGCCTGGCGCTCGCCGACTTCGACAAGGACGGCAAGCTCGACCTCGCCGTCTTCGAGGGCGCCTCCTCCGGGCTGCTGGACAAGGAGGACTTCGACCAGGCGGGCGGCGTGCTCGCGCCCGGCAGCTCGGCCGCGATCCTGGTCTACGAGAACCGCTGGGCGGCGCCCCTCGCCAAGGCGCTCCGGCGTGGCGGCGGCCAGCTCGTCGCCGGCGGCCGGATCCCGGTCCAGGCCGTGCTCGCCGCGCTCGACGCCACCGAGTCCGGGGCCCGCACCTAGCCGCCGGCCCAGAGGAGAGGAGAGGAAGCGAGATGCCAGGACTTCTTCGTGGGGTCGCGCGCACGGCCGTGATCGCCGGGACGGCGACCGCCGTGTCCAACCGCGTCTCCAGGCGGCAGGCCAACCGCTGGGCCGCGCAGGACCAGCAGGCCTACTCCCAGCAGCAGCCGGCCTACGAGGCCGAGCCGCCCGCCGACGACATGGACACCAAGCTGGCCCAGCTCAAGGAGCTCGGCGAGCTGAAGACGCAGGGCGTGCTCAGCGACGCCGAGTTCGAGGAGCAGAAGCGCCGGATCCTCGGGTCCTGATCCCACCCGCTCGCAGCGGCTGCGTCCCCGGCAGGGACGCAGCCGCTCGAGCTTGAGCCCAGGAACCGGCTAGGTCCCGGCCGGTGCGAGCCGGGTCGCCGCCTGGGTCTCCTCCGCGACGGCGCCGCGGCGGTCACGCCGCCGGATGACGACCTTGATCAGCTCCTCCACGACCACCAGGCTCGCCGCGATCCCGATGCAGATCGACCACTGCGAGAGGTTCAGCTCGACGGTCCCGAAGATCCGCTCCAGGAAGTCGATCATGGTAACCGCAATGATCGCCAGGAGCGCGATCCCGTAGCGGCGGAGCTGGGTCGGTCCCGGCAGCGCCGCCCGGTTGAAGATGGTGTTGCGCTGGTCGCGCGCCAGGAGGCCCTCGGCCACGTGGGACAGTGACAGCGCCGTCAGCAGCATCGTGGCGCCGACCTCGGGTCCGTACCGCGAGTCCCCGATCTGGTAGGCGACCAGCGCGCCGACCGTCATCACGAACCCCTGGATGCACAGCCGGACCCAGTTCGCCCTCGAGAGCACGGGCGCGCCGACGGGACGAGGCGCACGGTCCATCAGGCCCTCGGTCGGCTCGTCGAAGCCGAGCGCGACCGCCAGAGGGATGTCGATGACCATGTTGATCCACAGGATCTGCAGGGGGTTGAGGGGGATCCCGCCGGCGATGCTGAAGATGCCGGCCCCGATGAAGGCCACCAGCGTCGCCATCTGGAACCGCAGGTACTTGAGCAGGTTGTCGTACAGGCTCCGGCCGTACTCCACCGCTTTCACGATGGTCGCGAAGTTGTCGTCGGTGAGGATCCCGGGTCTCCTCGATGTCGAGCCCACCCTCGGCCGCCAGCACGATCAGGGCACCCTCGGTCGGGTCGCCGATCAGGCTCTCGCCGTCCAGCACCGCGTCCGCGCACAGGACCATCGGCAGCAGGTACGGGTCCAGGTCGATGCGCGGCCGACTCCAGCACCACCCCGCCGGCCTGACCGGCCCGCATCGTCAGCGCGCCGCCCACGT
>Ga0081538_10000867_pt1 | contig 32638 bp, 35 predicted proteins | sample TabmetS5T2R1_FD_71022 | JGI IMG/M metagenome (GOLD analysis project Ga0081538, IMG submission 71022) | Tabebuia heterophylla rhizosphere microbial communities from the University of Puerto Rico - S5T2R1 | ecosystem: Host-associated > Plants > Roots > Rhizosphere ...
CTGGACGTCGAGGCGCTCGCCCGCGACGCGCACATGTCGCCCGGCCACTTCAGCCGTGCCTTCCGCCGCGCCTACGGCGAATCGCCGTACAGCTACCTGATGACGCGGCGCATCGAGCGCGCGATGGCGCTGCTGCGCCGCGGCGGCCTCAGCGTCACCGAGGTCTGCTTCGAGGTCGGCTGCTCGTCGCTGGGCACGTTCAGCACGCGCTTCACCGAGCTGGTGGGCATGCCGCCGAGCGTCTACCGGGAGCAGGCGGCGGGCGCGACGGCGGGCATGGCCCCGTGCGTGGCCAAGCAGGTCACGAGACCGATCAGGAATCGAGAAGCGCCGGTCCCGAACCGCACCTAGCCTGACCGTCATGAACATCATCATCCATTCGACGTATCTCCCGCACGACGACCCGGACGCCGCGCTGGCCTTCTATCGCGACACCCTCGGCTTCGAGGTCCGCAACGACGTCGAATACGGCGGGATGCACTGGATCACCGTCGGCCCCGCCGACCAGCCCGACACGTCCATCGTCCTGTATCCGCCGGCCGCCACCCCTGGCGTTACCGACGACGAGCGGCGCACCATCACCGAGATGATGGCCAAGGGCACCTTCGCCAGCGTCAACCTGGCCACCAACGACCTCGACGGCACCTTCGAGCGGGTGCAGGCCGGCGACGCCGAGGTCGTTCAGGAGCCGACCGAGCAGGATTACGGTGTTCGCGACTGTTCCGTCCGCGATCCCGCGGGCAACCTGATCCGCATCCAGGAGTTGCGCTGAGTAGACCGGAGGAGGACTTTATGGCCGAGAGGAAGACCGCAAAGAAGGGCACGCAGAAGCCCGCCAAGAGGACCACGGGGAGGAGCGGCAAGAGGTCCACGGGATTCACGGCCGAGGAACGCGCCGCGATGAAGGAGCGCGCCCGAGAGCTGAAAGCGGAGGCTCGCCGGGAGAGGACCCGGGAGGACGGGGAACGTGACGTGCTCGCGAAGTTCGCCGAGATGCCGAAGACCGATCGCGCCATGGCCAAGAAGATCCATGCGATCGTCGAGGCCAGCGCGCCAGAACTGATGCCGAGGACCTGGTACGGGATGCCGGCGTATGCCAACGAGGACGGCAAGGTCGTCTGCTACTTCACACCTGCGTCGAAGTTCAAGGAGAGGTACGCGACGTTCGGCTTCAACGCCGTGGCGAACCTCGACCAGGGCGCCATGTGGCCGACCTCCTTCGCGCTCAAGAAGCTGACCGCCACCGACGAGAAGAAGATCGCCGGGCTCGTGAAGAAGGCGGTGCGCTGAGCCCAGCCCTTCGCTCGCTCCTCGCCTACTTGGCCTGTGCTCCAATCGTCGCCGGGCCGTGTCCCTCGCCCTGGCCGGCTCGGACCGGCTCGTAGGTGAGGATGACGACGCCCTCGCCGACCTGCTTCGAGTCCACCAGCCGCAGGGGCCGCACCTCCATCGTCTCGCCGAGGAGGCGCTTGCCGGCACCGACCACGACTGGGTGGACCATCAGCCGCAGCTCGTCGACGAGCGCGTGCTCTAGCAGCTTCTGCACCAGCTGGGTGCTGCCGTAAACGAGGATCTCGCCGTCGATCTCGCGCTTCAGCCTCTCAACCTCTTCCGTCAGCTCGCCGCTCAACACCGTCGAGTTCTCCCACTCGGCGGCTTCGAGCGTCGAGGAGAGGACGTACTTGGGCATGCTGTTGATGACGTCCGCGAGGGGTCGCCCCTTCTGCTGGGGCCAGATGACCGCAAAGCCCTCGTAGGTCTTCCTCCCGAGCAGCAGGGCGGCTGAGTCGCGGGCCTCGGCGACGACGAGCTCTTCGCCGTCCTCCCCTCGGAGCCTCACCAGCTCGCCATCGGAGTCGAGGTACGACGTCCAGCCTCCGCGCGCAAATCCCTCGACTCCCGCCGGGTCGTCGCTGACCCCGTCCACAGAGACCAGTTCGCTGACCACGATCCTTCCCATTTCCTTCTCCTTTCGGGTGTCTGCTGGTTTAGACACCGCCGACGGCGAGAACGGAACGGCCAGGGGCACTACCCCTGGGTTACCGATTCGCCCTCGGCCTGGCGAACCACGTCCACCAGCTCGGGCGGCGCCTTCTCCGGCGAGCCGGTGTCAAAAGGCGGAGCTGGGTCGTACTCAATCGCCAGTTGCACCGCCTTCGCGAACTCCTCGCCCACGTCCCGTGCCGCAAGGTGTAGCGCCATGTCGATGCCCGCCGACACGCCGGCGGCGGTCACCACCTTGCCGTCCTCCACGTAGCGTGCCACGACGGGCTCGGCGCCGAACTCCCGCAGCCTCTCGCGGTAGGCCCAGTGGGTGGTGGCGCGCTTGCCCTCGAGGATCCCGGCGGCGCCGAGCACCAGCGCCCCGGTGCACACGGACGTGGTCCAGGTATTCGCCTCGTGCGCTGCCCGCAGCCAATCGAGCACCTCGCCGTCTCGCATCAGCGGGCGGTTCCCTTCGCCGCCTGGAACAAGCACGACGTCGGGATCGGGCAGCTCGGAGATCGCCACGTCGGCGTTGAGGCTCAGCGCCCCGGTGTCCGTGCGCTTGGGCCCCGGCTCCTTGGCGACGAAGCGCAGCTCGGCGTTCGGGAGCCGGGATAGGACCTCGTATGGGCCGACCGCGTCGAGGGCGGTCAGCTTGTCGAAGATCAGGATCGCGATCTTCATCACATCACCTCACCTACGGACCGTTCCCGCAGCGTCAGTGACCGAGCCGATCCGCCTAGCGTCCGGGTAGTGGCTGCCGAGCAGCTCGACCGCGGCAGCCTCGTCGCGCGACGCGACGACGCTGCAGAACCCGCAGCCCATGTTGAAGACCTGGTGCATCTCATCGTCGGCTACGTCGCCTTGCTCTTGGATCAGGTCGAAGACCGGCGGTACGGGCAGCGGATCGTCGATCTCATAGCCGACGCCGGTGCCGAGGCGCAGCAGGTTGTTGAGGCCGTCGCCCGTGATGTGGGCGAGGCCACGCACGTCAACGGGCGACCCGAGCAGGTCGAGGGCCGCCCGCACGTAGATCTCTGTCGGCTCCAGCAGCACGTCGCCGAGCGGGCGGCCGAGCCGATCGTCGTCGAACGACAGGTCGGCGAGAACCTTGCGGGCGAGCGTGTATCCGTTCGAATGCAGGCCGGACGAAGGAAGGCCGATGATGGCGTCGCCAGGCTCGATGCTGTCGCCGGTGACGATCGCGTCCAGCCCGACGAAGCCGATCGCGCTCCCGCTGAGCTCCCAGCCCGAGAGCGCGTCGCTGACTTGAGCGATCTCCCCGCCGGGGATCTCGATCCCGGCCGCCTCGGCGCCGGTGCGGAGCCCGGCGCCGATCTGGCCGCATATCTCCGGGTTCGCCTCGCGGCAGAGGATGAAGTCGAGCATCGCGATCGGCTCCGCGCCGACGCAGACGAGGTCGTTGACGTTCATCGCGATGCAGTCGATGCCGATCGTCTCGAAACGGCCGAGCTGCTCGGCGACGACCATCTTGGTGCCGACGCCGTCGGTCCCCATCGCCACCCCGAGGCGTTCGTCGACCCGAATCACGCTCGCGTAGTGCCCCGGAAGCGGGACCACGCGGGACGGGCGGCCGGGATCGATCTGGCTCAGGTGCGCGACGAGCGCCGCGACTGAGTCGTCGGCGTGACGCTGGCTGACACCCGCGCGGACGTAGGCCTCCTGATCGCTCAATGTCCGCTGGTGAGCCGCTTTAGCGGCGAAAGAGGCATGTGTCGTCGGTGATTGTCCAGTTTCGCCGCGATCGCGGTCGCGAGGGCAACTCGATAGGCCGCGTAGGGCCACAAGGCGCGGTCGCGCTCCACCATGTCGATCAGGCGCTGGGAGGCGAGCGTCGACACGAAGGAGGCCGCAATGCCCACGGCCATCGCAGCCTTGAGCTCCGCCGGCACCCCGCGCCGCCGCAGCCGCACGCCCTTGAGCAGCGCCGCCCCGACGATCACCGGCAACGCGACCGTGCGCGAGAGCAGGTTCGCGTGCTCGCGCGTGAAGCACCGCGCCCGCGCCGCCACCAGCGTGGCGCCGTTACGCGAGACCCCGGGTATCAGCGCGGCCGCCTGGGCGAGGCCGATGGCGAGTCCGTCGACGGCCGTCGCGTCGCCCGGGCCGCGACGCTGGGGGCGCCGGTCGGCGCCGACCATCGCCAGCGCCCCTGCGATCAGTCCCGCCGCGATGCTGCGCGGTCCACCGAGCCTGCGCTCGATCTGGCGCTCGAGCGTGTAGCCGGCGATGGCCGGCGGCACGAACGACAGAGCCACGACTGCCGCCCGCCGCGAGTCGAACGCCCTGAGCTCGGCGGCGATGGTGCGGCGCTGTCCGATCAGGAGCGCTGCCGCCGCGCCGGCGTGGAGCGCCACCTCGAAGCTCTTCTTCGCCTCGGGGTCGGCGCGCTGCCAGTCCCAGCCGGCGAACCAAGGGATGAGCGCGATGTGGGCCGAGCTGGATACGGGCAACAACTCGGTGGGTCCCTGTACGGCGCCGACGAACGCAGCCCTGCCGGGGCTCAGGCCCTCTATGGGCCGGCCTCGGCGGCGCGGGTGCGATCGCGACGCCGGCGGATCAGCAGGTAGACGATTCCCGCCAGGATCGCGGCAATCACCGCGTAGTCGCCGTAGTGCAGGTAGTCGCGCCATTCCTCCCACCGAGACCCCACCTGTTGGCCGATGAAGCCGAGCATCAGCACCCACGGGATGCAGCCCGCAAGGGTGAGGGCGGTGAAGCGCCAGAACGGCATCCGCGCCACCCCCGCCGGCAGCGAGATGAAGGTGCGGATGATCGGCAGCATGCGGGTGAAGAACACGGTCGCGTCGCCGTGGCGCTCGAACCAGTTGTCGGCCCACTGGAGGTGCTTGCGGTTGATGTGGATCAACCGGTTCTTCTCCAGCAGCTCAAGCCGCCCGTAGTAGCCGGCGGCGTACGCGGCCCACGAGCCGACGACGTTGCCGAGCACGCCGGCGGTCACGATCCCGAACAGGGTCATGTTCCCCTCGTCGACGTTGAAGCCCGCGAAGAGCATGATCGCCTCGCTGGGCACCGGGATGCAGGCGCTCTCGAGCAGCATGAGGAAGAACACGCCGGCATAGCCGAGCGCGTCGATCACGTCCACGGCCGCGTCGACGATCGGATCGACGATGAAGTCGGTCATGCGGCGGCCAGGTTAGCTAGCTGTGCGCCGCCACCTGCAACTAGACTCGTGCGCGATGTCCCGCCTGACCGACCCCGTCTTCAGGCGGCGGGTCCTGGCATTCGGAGCGGACGCGCTGCTCGCCGCAGCCGCCTACGCAGTCGCCTTCAACACTCGCTTCCTGGACGTCTCCGGCGGGATTCCGGAGCGCTACGAGACGATGCTCGCAGGCTCGATCGTCTTCGTCGCGCTGGGCCAGGCGCTGGTCTTCGAGCTCCTCGGCCAGCACCAGCAGTGGTGGCGCTACTTCCGGCTGCCCGACCTGTGGCCGCTGATCCGCGCCGCCGCGGTCGCCGTTGGCCTCCTGGTTCTGGTCTTCGCTGTCGCGCAGCCGTACCCCGACGACCTGCCCCGCTCGGTGGCGATCTTCGACTTCGTGCTGCTGATCGTCTTCTGCGGGGGCGCCCGCCTAGCCCGCCGCTCGCTGGCCGAGCGCCCCGCCCGCGCTGCCCAGCGGCGCCACGGTCGCGACGTGCTCGTGGTCGGCGCGGGGTCGGGCGGCCAGATGGTCGTGCGCGAGCTCCAGCTCAATCCCAACCTCGGCGCTCGCGCGATCGGCTTCGTCGACGACGACCCGCGCAAGCGCGGGATGCACACGCCCTACGGGCTGAAGGTCCTGGGCACGACCGACGAGATCGGTCCGATCCTCGACCGCACGTCGCCAGGCGAGGTGGTGATCGCGATCCCGTCGGCGCCTGGGGTCCTCCGGGCGCGCGTGGTGGCCGCTTGCCGCGAGCGCGACATCCCGGTGCGCACGCTGCCGACGGTGTTCGAGCTGCTGCGCGGCGGTGTGCAGCTGACCAAGCAGCTGCGCGAGGTCCAGGTGGAGGACGTCCTCGGCCGCGACCCGGTGCGGATGGAGCTCGACCGCGTCGGCGCGTACCTCGAGGACAAGGTCGTGCTCGTGTCGGGCGCGGGTGGCTCGATCGGCGCCGAGCTCTCACGCCAGATCGCCCGCGTTCACCCACGCCTGCTAGTGCTGCTGGACCACGCCGAGGACAACCTGTTCGAGATCGACCGCGAGCTCGCCGAGCGCTGGCACTTCACCCGGTCGGAAGCGGTGCTCGCAGATTGCCGAGAGGGCGACCGCATGCTCGAGGTCATGCAGCGCTTCCGGCCACACGCGGTGTTCCACGCCGCCGCCTACAAGCACGTGCCGCTGATGGAGGCGAACCCGCTGGAAGCCGTGCGAAACAACGCGATCGCCACCCAGGTGACGGCGAAGACGGCAGCGGCCGCCGGGGCCGAGCGCTTCGTCCTGGTCTCGACCGACAAGGCGGTGAATCCGCGGACCGTGATGGGCGCCTCGAAGGCGATGGCCGAGTGGATCGTCCAGGCCGTGGGACAGCGCAATCCCGCCACGCGCTTCGTGATCGTCCGGTTCGGCAACGTGCTCGCCTCGTCCGGCAGCGTAGTGCCGATCTTCCGCTCGCAGATCGAGCACGGAGGTCCGGTGACAGTCACGCACCCGGAGATGACCCGCTACTTCATGACCATCCCCGAGGCCGTGCAGCTGGTGATTCAGGCGGCCGACCTGGGCGGGGCATCGGGCGAGGTGTTCGTGCTCGAGATGGGAGAGCCGGTTCGGATCGTCGACCTGGCGCGCAACATGATCCGCCTGGCCGGATACGAACCCGACACGGACATCGCGATCGAGTTCATCGGGACGCGTCCGGGCGAGAAGATCCACGAGGAGCTGTTCAATCCGGACGAGCGCTCGCAGGCGACGGCCGCCGAGCGCATCGTCCGCGCGGTGCGCACGCAGCCGCTCGACCCCGACTGGGTCGAGCGCACGGTCGAGCAGCTGGCCGCGATGGTCGGGTCGGGGGACGAATCGGGCCTCGCCGAGCGCGTGGTTGAGCTGGTCACCGGGCAGGCCGAGACCCGGCCTGTAGAGCTGGACCTCTGAAAGACTGCCCGGCTTAACTCATGGTCGACCTGATCGAGAGGATCGGGCCCGTGGTCGGCATCGTCGCCTTCCTCGGGCTCGCGATTCTGGCCTTTTTGATCTTCCAGCAGGCGCGGGAGATCCGGCGCCTGCGCGAATGGGCAGGGCGCGCGCCCGAGCGCGCCGAGGAGGCATCGGAGGCCTCGCTCGCGGCGGCCGAGGCGCGAGGGGAGGTGGCCGAGGCCGAGCCGAGGCCGCGAGGCCGGCTGGGGACCTGGTGGCAGGGCGTGCGCAACTGGTTCGAGCCTCGCTGGCGCGAGCTGGATCGGCGCCTGCCGATTCATCCGCGCTACCTGGTGATCGTGCTGCTGGCCGCGGTGATCGCCGCGGGCGTGGTGACTAGTGGCTTCGGCGTCTTCGGCGGTGATGAAACGCCGGCAAAGGAGCAACGTGGGGGCGCCAAGCAGCGCCAGGGCAAGCCTGATGTCGCGGTGCTGAACGCCACCCAGACCGAGGACTCCGCCGGGAACCCCATCCAGGGGGTGCAGGGACTTGCAGACAAGGTGGCGGCGCAGGTCGTCGAGCCGGCGGGGTATGAGGTCGGACGTAGGGACGATGCCGTGTCAGGCTCCGACAGCACCGTGGTGATGTTCGACCAGGGCAGCGAGGGCGAGGCGAACGAGCTCGCCGACGCGATCGAGCCGGAGCTCGGGCCCACGCCCGTCGAGCCTATGATCCAGGAGGTTCGCGACCTCGTCGGGAGCGCCAAGTTGGCGCTCGTGATCGGCCTGGACGACGAAGGTTTCTAGCGTGGAGTTTGGGGATCTGGTCGACGAGATCTTGGCGTTCGTCTCCCTGGCGGCGGCGCTCGCGGTCTTGCTTCTGCTCCCCCTCTACATCTCCCAGCGGCGCGACGTGGTGCGCCTGCGCGCCTGGATGGAGCAGGAGCACGACCACCCCGGTCAGGACCTTGCGGCCAGCGAGGCGATCCTCGACCGAGCCGAGGCAGAGCTCGAGGAGCTGACGGGCGCGACCGGGGTCGAGCTGCCGCCCGCGACGCCGGTGACGCCGATCCCCGCGGCCACACGCGTGACCAGCGAGCGCCCCGCCCTGGAGCGAATCACGCAAGAGCGCGCCGCGCTCGAGCCGCACCCTCGCTGGCGTCGCTTTGCAGCCCGGGCTACCCAGCCACGGGTACTCGCAGCGATTGGCCTCGTTGGGCTGCTCGTCGGGCTCGGTGCGATCTTCGCTTCCGAGCGACTGCTCAGCGGCGACGGGGAGGAGGGAGCGCCGGGGGCTGGGGTCGTCAATCCGGCGAGCGTGAACGTGGTGGTCCTCAACGGCACGAGCGCCCCGGGGCTGGCGGGCCTGGTGGCCGATGACCTGCGCGCGAAGGAGTACAACGTTCCGGAGGGCGGGATCGGCAACGCTCAGTCGAGCTTCGATCAGACCGTCGTCATGTTCGCGCCCGGAAGCGAGCGCGCTGCGCGGAAGGTCGCCCGGGAGCTCAACGTCACCGCCGTGCAGCAGATCAGTCGCGAGGCCCGTCGGGCGGCGGCTGGGTTCGAGCCGGACGTGATCGTGATCGCCGGCGAGGACAGGGCCCGCTCTTGAGCCGCAGGGTGTCGCTCGGCGGCGCGCTGTTCGCGTTGCTGCTGGCGGCCAGCCTGATCTCCGCCGTGATCGTCGTGCGCGCACGCGACCCCGACCTCGCGCTCGAGGTCACCAAGCGAGCGTGCGACCCCGAGCCCTGCGTGGGCCGAGACAGCCAGACGTTCGCGTTCGATCCGGAGCAGCAGACCGCGCTGATCACGTTCTTCGTCCGCAAGGGCGACCCCGAGGCGTTCGTCGGGATCGTCGACGAAGACGACGAGCCGGTGCGAACTCTCGACGGCGAGGTGGCCCTCTCCGAAGGCGAGGAAGTGACCTATCGCTGGGACGGCCGCGACGACGCCGGAGCGCTGGCGTCGCCGGCGAGCTACTACCTGCGGGTCGAGCTCCCCGACCGCGACCGCGACATGGTCTGGCCACGGCGGATGCGGGTCGTTCCGAGCGGCGACGCGGAGCAGGAGCAGGCGCCCGGATGAACGCCTCCGCGCTGGAGCTGGCGGGCATGCTCGCCGGCTGTGGCGCCGCCGCCAGCGCGATCGTCGCCCGGGACGTGCGCGTGCGCAAGGCCGGCGTGAGCGTCGCCCTGGTGATCGCTCCCGCCCTGGTTCTCGGCGACGTCTGGCACGAGGAGCGTGTGGTCAGCTTTCGCGATGACCCTGCAGTCGTTGGCGCCGCGCTCGGAGCCCTGGCACTCGCGGTTGGAGCCGGCGCGGTGCTGATGCGCCGCCTACCGGTGGCGTTTCCGATCCTGGCGGTGGCCCTGTTGCCGTTGCGGGTGCCGGTGGAGATCGGCGGCGAGACCGCGAACCTGCTGATCCCGCTCTACGTCGTGATCGCGTCGGGTGCGATCGCATGGCTGTTCGAGCCCGCCGGCGAGGGCGGTCCTGCCGAGCCGCGGGTCACGGTTTGGCTGCGCTGGGCTCTGGCGGCCACGCTGGTGCTGTACGCGATCCAGAGCGCCTACAGCGAGGACGTCTCCAACGCGATCGAGAACGCGGGCTTCTTCCTGATCCCGTTCGCGGGCCTGTTCGTCTTGCTGGGGGAGGTGCGCTGGTCGAGGCAGCTGCTCGGCTACGTCCTGGTTGCCGTCGGCGCGATGGCGACGTTGTTCGCGCTGGTTGCGATCTACCAGTACGCGACCCGCGACCTGTTCCTGAACGACGAGCTTTTCGACTCCAACCAGCTCCACCTCTACTTCCGTGTCAACTCGCTGTTCTTCGATCCCAACGTGCTCGGTCGCTACCTGGCCCTGGCGATCGTCGCGCTCGCCGCCTACGTCGCCTGGGATGCCGCACCCGGCAAGCTGACACTCGCCGTGTGTGCTGCTGGGATCGCGCTGGTCGGTCTCGCGCTGAGCTTCTCCCTGTCGAGCTTCGCCGCGCTGCTTGCCGGACTGGGGATGGTCGCGATCCTGCGCTGGCGTTGGCTCGGGGCGATCGCCGCGGGCTCGATGGGGGTCGTGGCGCTCGTGGTGTTGCTGATCGCCGGCGGCACGCCCGGGAGCGAGATCCGGGGGCGCGATATCGACAGCGGCCACTCCGATCTCGTCGAGGGCGGTCTTGAGCTCGCCGAGGATCGTCCGTTGGCGGGCTGGGGGTCGGGCTCCTTCGGCGCCGCCTTCGTCCAGGAGATCGACGAGAGCGCCGAGCAGATCGTCTCGCACGCCGAGCCGGTCACGGTCGCCGCCGAGCAGGGAGCGCTGGGACTGGTCGCCTACCTGGCGATGCTCGGGGCCGCGCTCGTGACGCTCCTTGGCGCAGGCCCCGGCGGCTCGGTGGCGCGCAGCGCGGTTGCCGCCTGCTTCGTCGCGATGATCGTGCACAGCATCGCCTACGCGGCCTTCGCGATCGATCCGGCGACCTGGACGCTGCTCGCGCTCGGGATCGCGTTTCGCGCGCGAGCTGAGTAGTCCCAGGAGCACGCGTGTTCGAATACCTGCGCCGCCTCGCGACCACGGGAGCCGCCTACACCGCCTCGAGTGTGCTCTCGAAGCTGATCGCGGTCTTCCTGCTGCCGGTCTACACGGAGTACCTCTCGCCCAGCGACTACGGCGCGGCGGAGGTGATGCTGGCGTCCGTCATCGCCGCCAGCATCGTGGTGCGCTTTGGCGTCATCGAGGCGATTCTGCGCTTCTATTACGTCGCCGAAGAGGATCGACGCGCCGTGGTGGGGACCGGCTTCGCGGCGCTGTTCTGGGCCGCCACCGCCGGCGCAGTCGTTGCGCTCGCTTTTGCCGGGCCGATCTCCGAGCTGCTGCTGGAGCGCACGGACGAGAGCCTCGCGCGGCTGGCGATTCTCGGGCTGTGGACGCTGACGATGTGGGAGTTCGTGCTGACGCTGCTGCGGCTGGACGAGCGCGCGCGGTTGTACTTCGGGCTGACGGTGATCAACGTCGTGGTGACGATTCCCGTCACCGTCTACCTCGTGGTCGAGGCCGACCTCGGTGCCGACGCGATCCTGCTCGGGACATTCGGCACGGGCGCGTTCTTCTTGCTCTGGCGTCTGTGGGAGGAGCGGCGTCGCTTGAGCCTGTTGCCCGATGCTGGGCTGCTGCGCAGGATGGTGCGCTTCGGGCTGCCGACGATGCCGGCCGAGCTGACCCTCTATTCGCTCAACTTCATCGACCGCATTCTGCTCGTGCGCCTCGCCGGCCTGGCCGAGGCCGGGCTGTACGCGCTGGCGATCAAGTTCGCAAACGCCATGCAGGTGCTCTCGCGCGGCTTTCAGCTCGCCTTTCCGCCGCTCGCCTACTCGATCGCCGACGACGACGAGGCGCGGCGCGCCTACAGCCTGCTCTTCACCTGGTTCGCGGCTGTCTGCGCCTTCGCGGTCGCCGGGCTGTGGCTGCTCTCGCGGTCGCTGGTGGACGTGTTCGCCGCCGAGGAGTTCGCCGACGCACACGAGGCGATCGGATTGCTTGCCACCGGCATCGCCCTGTACGCGCTCTACCTGGCGCTCGTGGTGATCCTGGGGCGTACCGGCCGGACCGAGTTCAACTTCCCGGCGACGGCGGCCGGGACCGCGGCGAACGTCGTGCTCAACCTCCTGCTGATCCCACCGCTCGGGATCGTCGGCGCCGGGCTGGCCTTGGTCGGCTCCTACGTGATCGTGCTGGCGCTGATGTACGCGCTCACCCAGCGCCTGTTCCCCGTGCCCTACGAGTGGGGCCGGCTGGCGCTGCTCGTCGTCGTCACTGCCGCGACGGTCGCGTTCGGCGAGCTCGCGCTGCCCACCGATGGGTTCGCGGCGATCGTCACCCGCGGTGCCCTCTGGCTGGCGCTTCCGGCGCTGCTGTGGGCGAGCGGGTTCTTGACGCACGAGGAGCGCCGCCGCCTGCGAGCGATGCTCTCGCCCGCTGCCGTGAGCGAGCGGCTGCGGGCCCTGCGAGCGGCCCCGGCGCCGACCGAGCCCGCGAGCGCGGAGGCGACGGGCGGGGGGGCGGAGATCTACGAGCAGGCCACGCGGGACGAGGATCGCAGCGGCGTTTAGATAACCGTCTAGACATATAGCTGGTGGGTAATATGTGTGCCATGACCACATTCGAGCTCGTAGCCGAGCCCACCCGTCGCGCGATCCTCGACCTGCTGTGCGACGGAGAACGCTCCGTAGGGCAGCTGGTCGAGCATCTCGGCCTCAGCCAGCCGGGCGTCTCAAAGCACCTGCGCATGTTGCGGGAGGCCGGCTTGGTCGACGTGCGCCGCGACGCCCAGCGCCGGTGGTACGGCCTGCGCGCGGAGCCGCTGGCCGAGATCGACGCTTGGCTCGAGCCCTACCGTGGGCTGTGGGCAGGCCGACTCGACGCGCTCGAACGACACCTCGACCGAGAGGAGAAGTGATGACTCAGAAGACGACTTCCGAGCAGGCAGCCCTCGGCACAGTCGAGGAGGTGGGCGGCCAGCAGGTGCTTCGGTTCGAGCGCCGGCTCGATCACCCGGTCGAGAAGGTGTGGGCGGCGCTGACCGAGCCAGAGCAGCTCGCGGGGTGGCTCGCCGCCGCGGAGGAGCTCGACGTCGCCGTGGGTGGCCGGGTGCGCCTGAGGTGGCTCAACACCGTCGAGAACAAGCGGGATTGGGAGCGCTACGGCGTGATCCTTCCCGACGACTTCGACCCTGAGGCCGACGAGATCGTGACCGGCACCTTCACTGCCGTTGACCCGCCGCGGGTGCTCGAGATGGTCACCGACTCGTTCGGGGTTCTGCGCTGGGAGCTGCAGGCGACGGAGTCGGGCTGTGCGCTGGTGTTCACCAACGCGCTGCCAGAGGGCTTCGCCGACGAGATGGCCCCGCAGACGCTGGCGGGCTGGCACAGCCACCTCGACATGCTGGCGGACGCGCTCGAGGGGCGGCCGATGGCCGACTGGAGCAAGGTCTCGCTAGACGAGTGGGCGCAGCTTCGCGACCGCTACGCCGAGACGCTGAGTTAGAGCGCGTCGCCCTGGCCCGAGACCGCGAGGCGGCGGCGGTTGTAGGCCTCCGCCGCCTCGGCCAGGCCCTCGTCACGCCATGGCCGTAGGGCTCGGCGGGCGTGGAGCCAGTACCAGCCTGCGTCGTGTCCCGGCAACACGAGCGCCGTGAGCGCACGCGGGACGTACGACCAGGCGCTCAGCAGGCGGTGGAGCGCGGCACGCACCGGACCGGCGTGTTTTCGCATGTACATGTCGCGGCCGCGGTGGAACTCGACCGCCCGGCGCGCACCTGAGGAGCGGTCGGTCGCAAGCTGCTCGTGATGCACCGCCTTCGCGACGGGCACGTGCAGGATCCGCCACCCGGCGTCGGACAGCCGCTTACAGAAGTCGGTCTCGTCCGAGTAGACGAAGAACTTCGGATCCAGGTAGGACACCTGCTCGGCGGCTTCCTTGCGAACCAGCATCGCCGCCGACTGCACCCAGCCGACTGCGCGGGTTTCAGAGCCACCGCTCTGGGTCACGAGCTGTCGATGCAGGAACACCGCGCCGGCGAAAGCCGTGCCGAGTCCCGGCAGTCGCCAGGCGCAGGCGAGCGGCTTGCCGTCCGCGTTCAGCAGCTGGGCGCCTGCTGCCGCGGCTTCGGGATCGGATCTCAGCGCCTCGATCAGGGCCGCCGTTGCTCCTGGCTGCAGCTCGCTGTCTTCGTTCAACAGCAGGCACAGCTGGCCGCGCGCCTCGCGCAGCAGCAGGCTGTCGTTCTCGGCCTTCCCGGCGCGCCGGTCCCGCTCGATCAGCCGGAGTGTTCGGCCGAACTCGCCTGCGCGCGCAGCCCACTGCCGGGCGGCCTCCGCGGACCCGTCGTCGGAGGCGTTGTCGAGCACCAGCAGCTCGTGCCTAACGCTGTCCGGATGCGTGGTGCGGATGCTCTCGAGGCACGCAACGAGATCGTCGCGCCCGTTCGTGTTGACCACGCAGTAGGCCAGGTCCACGCGAGAATCTAAGCCCATGCTGGTACTCGAAGTCGTCTTCTGGGTCGCGATCGGCCTGCTCGTCTACACGCACGTCGGCTATCCGCTGCTCCTTCGCGCGCTCGTCGCTCTGCGGCGCTCCCAGCCTGCGGCCGAGCCGTTGCGGGAACTACCGACGGTGTCGCTGATCGTCGCCGCCCACGACGAGGAGGCGGTGATCGAGCGGAAGGTACGCGACGCCCTCGCGCTCGACTATCCGCGCTCGAGGCTCGAGCTCATCGTCGCCGACGACGGCTCGACCGATCGTACCGCTGAGCTGGCGCGCGTGGCCGGCGCGGATCTGGTGCTTGAGCAGCCGCACGGCGGCAAGGTCGCGGCGCTCAACGCCGCGGTCGGGCGGGCCTCGGGCGAGGTGCTCGCCTTCTCCGATGCGAACAGCTTCTGGGAGCCTGGCTCGTTGAGGCGCTTGGTCGAACGGCTCGCCCAGCCGGGCGTCGGCTACGTCTGCGGTCAGGTGAGGCTTGAAGCCCCGGACGGCGACAACCAGGAGGGCCTGTACTGGCGCTATGAGATGGCGGTGCGAGCGCTCGAGTCGCGGCTGGCGGGCGTGACGGCGGGAAACGGTGCGATCAACGCGGTCCGCCGTGAGGCTTACGTGTTCCTGGAGCCCGAGCGCGGGCAGGACATCGCGCTTCCGTTCCGCCTTGTCAAGCGCGGGTGGCGCCCTGTCTATGAGCCGACGGCCTTGGCCACCGAGCGGATGGCCGCGACGATCGACGACGAGTTCGCCCGCAAGCGGCGGATGATGACCGGGGCCTGGGGGACGATGCTCGGCGGCGGCATGCTCTCTCCCCGGGGGTATGGGCCGCTGTACGCGTTCGAGATCGGCTCCCATCGCGTGCTCCGCTACGCCTCCCCGCTGCTCCACCTGATCGCGCTCGCCGCCAACGTCGCGGTGCTCGGAGAGGGGACCGTCTACGCGGTCACGCTGGCGCTCCAACTGGCGCTGTTGATCGCGGCCGCTCTGGGCGCCGTGGTGCCGGCGGCACCGTTTCGGATCGCGCGTTACTACGTCGCGGTCACGGTCGCGAGCGCGGTGGGTCTGTGGGACTACCTGCGCCGCGGTGTCCCGGTGACGTGGGAGAAAGCCGAGGGAACGAGATAGCGATCACGCCGTCAGAAGCCGAAGCCGGAATGCCAGCGCGCGGGTTGCCGCGGGTCGCGGACCTGCTGGTCGCCTCAGTGGCGCTCGTGCTCACGTCGCCCGCGTTGCTGATCGCCGCGGTCGCGATCAAGCTCGACTCCCGCGGCCCGGTCATCTATCGCTCTCGCAGGGCGGGTCAGGACGGGCGACCGTTTGACCTCTACAAGCTGCGAACCATGCATCCCGGACACGATCCGGTCGGCGTGGGAACTCCGGTGCTTCCCAGCGATGCGCGGGTCACCCGAGTCGGACGCCTCCTGCGCCGGCTGTCGCTCGACGAGCTCCCCAACCTGCTCAACGTCGTGCGGGGCGAGCTTGCGATCGTGGGTCCTCGGCCCACGCTGGAGGCGCAGGTCGAGGGGTACACGCCGCATCAGCGCCGGCGGCTGGAGGTCAAGCCGGGCCTCACTGGCTGGGCCCAGGTCAACGGCCGCGCCGGGATTCCCTGGGAGGAACGGATCGACCTCGACGTCTGGTACATCGACCACCGCTCGCCCTGGCTCGACCTGCGGATCCTCGGCCGCACGGCCCGGCTGCTGCTCACGGGCCAAGGGCTGTACGGATGAGCCAGACGGGCGCAGACGACGAGTTCAGGATCAGGGAGGCGGTCGGTGCCGACGCACAGGCGTTGCTGCCGTTGCTTGAACAGCTCGGTTACCCGGCGGAGGAGAGGGCGCTCCAAACGCGGCTTAGATGCCTGCTCGCCGACCCATCCGTGGCGGTGCTCGTTGCCGAGAGCAACGGGCAGGTAGTGGGGCTGGCTTCGATGCACGTGATGCCGCTGATCGAGCGTGGCCCGATCGCCCGCTTGAGCGCCATCATCGTCGCCGCGTCCGAGCGCCGAGCGGGCATCGGTCGTGCCTTGGTTGAAGGCGTCGAGACCGAGGCTCGTGCTCGCGGCTGCGAGCGACTCGAACTGACGACCGCCGAACGCCGTGCAGACGCGCACGCCTTCTACCGCACCCTGGGCTTCCAGCCGGCGTCGCAGCGTTTCATCAAGTCGCTGGCGGACGACGCCGAGTAGGGTCACGCCGCGATGGCCGCCGAGGTGACCCTCCGCGATTTCCGGCCGGACGACGCCGAAGCCGTGCACCGCTGGTTCAACGACGAGCGGGTGACGGCCGACCTCGTCGGCAGTCGAGATTCGTTCAGCCTCGAGGATGCCAGCGGGTGGGTGGACCGCGCGATGGACACCAAGCGCGATCGCAAGTGGGCGATCACCATCGACGGCTCCGACGATGCGGTGGGGTTCGTCGCCCTGTTCGGGCTCGACCGCGAGACCGGACCCGAGCTCGCGGTGCTGGTTGGGGATCCGGCCGCCTGGGGCAAGGGTGTGGCCCGCGAGGCCGAGCGCCAGGCGTGCATCCACGCGTTCGACGACTACTCCGCGCATCGCATCCACGCCGAAATCCCGGCGACCAACAAGGCGGCGCAGAAGGTCGTCACCTTCCTCGGCTTTCAGCGTGAGGGAGTGATGCGTAAGGCGATCGAGCGCGAGGATGGACCGGTCGATAACGAGGTATGGGGCCTGCTCCCCGAGGACTTCACCGGCCGACAGTCCTGACGGGTCGGAGTGTCGACCACGCCGAGAGCCGAGCTGATCGCAGACCGCGGCAAAGCGGCGTCCAGCGACGACTTCTTTCGCTCGCGTCCGTTCTACGACGCCGAAGAGGTCACGCACACGTTGCTGCTCGCCCGGGACTCTGGCGAGGCGCGGGTGCCCTTGCTGGTGCGCGAGCTTCCCGGCTCCGAGCGCGTCGACGCGGTCTCGCCGTATGGATACCCAGGCGCGATTGTCGAAGGCGGCACGCCCCCACTGCCGACTGACGTCGACTGGAGCGAGACGGGCCTCGTCAGCGTCTTCGCGCGCGAACGCCTCGCCGGCGAGCCGTGGCTGGCGGGGGCGCGCGAGCGCTCCTGTGTCTTGCTGCACGACCCCGCGCGCGAGCGCCGCATGCGCCCGCGCCTTGCGGAGCAGATCCGCAGCAACGAGCGTCGCGGCTGGAGCGTGGAGCGTGTCCTTGGTCCAGAGACGAGCCCCGATCAGCTGGGCTCGTTCGAGGGCGCGTACGAGCAGACGATGCGCCGAACCGAGGCTGCCGAGCGCTACTTCTTCTCACACGACTACTTCAGCTCGGCGCTGTCCTTCGGCGACAGCTGGCTGCTGCTGGCGCTCTCGGAGGGCGGAGAGATGGGCGCCGGTGCGATCGTCGTGCGCAGCGACGGGATGCTCCACTACTTCCTCGGCGGGACGGCCGAGGAGCAGCTGGCTGAGTCGCCGTTCAAGAACCTGGTCGAGGCGATGATGACGCTCGCCGACGAGCTGGGCCTGCCGCTCAACCTCGGGGGCGGCGTGCGGCCCGGCGACGGCCTGGAGGCGTTCAAGCGCGGCTTCGCGAACAGCGAGTTGCCCTTCCGCACGCACGAGATCGTCTGCGACGAGGCCGAATACGAGCGCCTCAGCCAGGGCCGTCGGCAGGGCGGGTTCTTCCCCGCCTACCGGGCGGACGGCGACTAGCCGACCCCGCCGGTGCCGCCAGACGGTGGCTCCTTGGGCGGCGGCTTGGGCACCTTGCCAGCGACGATCGCCGCCGCCCGCGCGCGGATCTCCTTGAGCTGCACCTTCAGCGCGCCACCGGGGCAGGCGGTGAGGTTGAGCTTGAGATGACCAGTGATGCGCTTTGAGCGCACTCGCTTGCCGGCCTTGTAGCGATTCGTCGAGCCGCCGGCCGAGCGGATACGGGTCTTGCCACGGACCGGCCGCTCGTGGTGAGTGAGCTTCCAGGCGAGCAACTCGGCGAACGACTGGAGCGACTCCTCGCGGATCGGCTTGCTGGTGTGCGTGCCGATCGCGGCGACTCCCGTGCTCTGGGCGTTGTAGCCCTGCGCTTGGGCGCCGACGACCTCCTTACCGAGCCCTCCGGCGCGGCCGACGTAGATCGTCCCGTAGCGGTCGATCAGCGCGTTGTAGCCGATGTCGTTCCACCCGTTTCCGTTGCGGTGAAAGCGGCAGATCCCAAGCACGATGCCGGGCGCCTCGTCGGGTGTGTAGTTCCCGGCGGTCACCGTGTGATGAACGACGGCGACCTTGACCTTGCCCTGCTCGGGCTTGTCGCGAGGGTGGCATCCCCCCGCTCCGTTGGCGCCCCACTCGCGGCGCCTGACGACGTCGGGTCGGGTCGTCTCCGCCTCGGCCGCCGGCTCAACCAATGACGCCACCGACACGAAGGCGCCGTTGAGCGCCTCGCGGACGTCGCCCAGCAGACCGTTGTCCTCGGTGGTGCCGACGTCGACGTAGTGCAACCTGCCGGCGGGCCGCCAGCCGCGAGCTCGCAGCTGCAGCTCCTGCGCGCCGCCGAAGTACACCGGGTCTCCGTTGGCGGTCTCGATCCATTCGCTCCATGGGCCGTCCGCGTGCCGGGCGCGGAGCTCGTACGGCCGCAGCTCCCCCGCGATGCCGGCGAGGTCGAACTGCTCGGGCGCGTCGATCGGCTCGGAGACGTGGGTCACGGGCCCTTCGCCCGCGTGGGCGTGTGCACCGGCGAGCGCGACCCGCTGGGATGCGGACGCCGAGGAGCGATCGATCGCGGGCAGTGGCTGCTCGAAGTCGGTCGCCATCGGGGGTGGTGGATCCAGCGACAGCGCCGGCGCCGCCAACCAGGCGAAGCCGGCCATCGCCGCAAGGACCGATATGTGTCTGACAGCTCGTCGCAAGCCCAACCGAACGTCCCCCTTTCCCGAACACGCTTCCCGGCGTAGGGATTCGCTTCTGTCCCGCCGATGCCCGCGCCTGCACGCGAGCGTGCATGGACACACCGCCAGGGTGCCAGATTTGCAGGGCTTTCGCCTCGGGCCTAGTCGAGGGAGATTGGGACGATCTGCTCGGGCCCGTTGCCGAGATAGATGTCGCGAAAGTCCCGGATCGCATCGAGAGTGGCCGCTCCCTCGTACCGGTCGCAGCCCATGAGCTGCCTCCAGGCCGTGACGGCGACCTCGTAGGGCATGTCGGGATTCGGGAAGAACAGCACCCCATCCGGGCTCTCGTCGAAGACGCCCTTGAGCTCGAGGACCTCATCCTCGGGGAGCTCGGGCGAGTACTGGATCAGGATCCGCCCGTGTTCGAGCGAGTGCACGGTGTGCACCTGGTCGGGCATCTCGGTGTATGCCCCGTCGGCCTGTGGGTTCGGGTTGTGGTTGCCCGAGGTCGGCGGGTTCGTCTTGTAGTTCACCGTGTCGTCCCTGACGTGCGTGTTCCCTTCGTCCTCGAGCTCGAGCTGGAGGTCGCAGTTCGCCTGCCGTGCGGCGGTTTCGAGGTCGCCCTGCTGAATCTCGGGCGGAGGGGTTCCGTCCTGGTCCCAGAGCGGGACGTCGTCAGTCGTGCCGCTGTCGATCTGGACGTGCGCGGCGTCGGGAATGTCGCCTGGATCGGTCCCGTTGCCATTCGCGCCGCTACCGGCGATCGCGATCACGATTCCGGCCAGAACCGCCGTCCCGAGCACGCCGGCGACGACGTAGCCGATGATCAGCCGTCGGCGCTCGGCGGACCGCTGGGCGCGTTCGGCGGCCAGGCGCTCGGCACGGCGCCGTTCCCTGTCCTCGCGGCGAGTGGGCATGCGGCGGGGAAAGCTAGCGAACGAGCCTCAATCCGGACTAAGCCCAGGCTCAGCCCCTTCCCAGCTCTCGGGGGCGCGGAGCCCCGGCACGAGCAGAAAGGCGAGCGTGAGCACGGCGCCTCCGACGCCCGCGACGATCATCGTCGTCTCGACGCCAAACGCCTCGGCCGCGGGGCCGGCGAGCGCGAAGGAGATCGGGGTGAGGCCAAAGGAGACGAGCCAGTCGAGCGAGCTGACCCTGCCGAGCATCTCGTTCGGCACGTGCGACTGCAGGAGCGTGAACCAGGTGACGTTGCCGACCGTGAGGAAGGCGCCCTCGACGATTCCGATCAGCATCGCCTGCCAGGTTTCACCCGCGATCGCATAACCGGCGAGCGCCCCCACGCCAACGGCCCAGCCGATGTACATCCACAGCACGTGATGCCGCAACAGCCGCCCGCGCTGCGCCATCCACAGCGCCGATCCGATCGCGCCCAGCCCCGCCGCGGCGAAGATCACGCCGAGCGCCTCGGCGCCGCCGCCGAACTCGTTGCGGACCACGTACGGGAGCAGCACCTCGAACGGCCCCATGAAGAGCAGCAGCGACGTCGCAGCGGCGAGCAGCGTTGCCCACAGCCACGGCTGGGACCGAACGAAGCCGAGGCTTTCGGAGATCTCGCCTCGGATCTGCTGGAACCGCGGCGCCTCGGCGAGGCGACCGCCCCGCGAGCTCATCAGGCTCACGCAGACCGCTGAGATTCCGAAGGTGGCGGCGTCGGCGAGAAATGCCGGCCCTGGGCCAAGCCCGGCCACGAGCAGCCCGCCGAGGGCCGGACCGGCGAACCGGTAGACGAGCGGTTCGACCAGCTCATACAGCGAGTTGGCCTGCAGCAGCAGTGGCCTGGGGACGATCTCGGGGATCGTGGCCTCGTGCGCCGGGGCGAACACCGCCTGCCCGATGCCGTAGACGGCCACGAGCACGACCACGTGCCAGAGCTCGATCCCTCCCGTGATTGAGATCACCCCGATCCCCGCGATCGCGAGACCGCGGATGACATCCGAGGCGATCAGCAGGCGGCGGCGCTCGAAGCGGTCCGCGAGCACTCCTCCGATCAAAAGGAAGAGCACCATCGGCAGGGTCCAGGCGAAGCCGACCAGCGACAGCGCGGTCGGGACGTTCGAGATGTCGTACACCTGCCACGCGATCGCGACCAGGTAGATGCCGTCCCCGAGCAGGGAAACGGCGATGGCGGTGAACAGGAGCGCGAAGTCGCGCTCCCTCAGGGGGCGCAGGACCCGCGGGCGCTCCATGTCTAGGCGCTGGCGCTGCGGGCCTGCCGGTCGTCTTCGACCGCGGTCTCGCTGAAGTAGACCTCACCCAAGAAGCTGGCCAGCTCATCGTCGAGACGACCCGGCTTCAGTCGCCACTCGAAGATCGACTCGGCGTTGACCAGACGGGCGCTGGGGAGCTCCTCGACGAGCATGTCGGAGTCCGAGAAGGGATGGAGCGGATCGGCGCGGTGCCCGATCACTAGGGCGGGAATGTCGATCCGCTCGCGCTCCTCGCGCGACGGTGCCGTGCGGCCGAACAGCAAGCCCTCGAGCACCGACTCAGATGCCCTCGGGTCGCGCCGCGTCCAGTCGAGGAGGATGTCGGCCAGGTAGTGGCTGCGGGGGATGCGGTTGGTCAGGGCCGCCACCGCGGAGACCAGCGGGCGCCCGAAGCGCAACGCAACCAGGATCGGAAGGAAGATCAGGCCCGCCGCGACAAGGGCGTTCTCGAGGACGGGCATCTCGATGAACAGGCCTCGCGCCTTGCCGGGGTGGCGGGTCGCCATCTCCAGTGAGACGTTCGCCCCCAGCGACGTGCCGCCCACCACCGGCCGGTCGAGGTCGAGGTGGTCGCACAGCGCCGCGAGCTGGTCGGCGAACGCACCCATGCTGTAGGCCCGCATGTCCACCGGCTGATCGGACGCGCCGTGACCGAGCATGTCGACGGTCACCACTCGGAAGCCGCGCGACGCCAGCTCCGGCGCGAGGTGGTCGTACATGCGGCGGTTCATCAGCAGCCCGTGCACGAGCACGAGCGTCCGCTCCGCCTCGCCGTAGATGGCGTAGACGATCCGGTTGCCCGCGAAGCGGAACGAGCCCTCGACCGGATTCATCGCGAGTGGTCGATTCCGGCGCCCGCGGGAGCGAGGCCGTCGCCCTGGGCGCGCTCCCATGGCCGCGAGGTGCGAAGCGCGCTCAGCACGGCGCGCGTTCCCGGGGCCCGGTTTAGCGCGTAGAAGTGGATGCCGGGCGCGCCGGCGGCCAGCAACTCCTCGCACTGGCGCGCCGCGTAGGCGACGCCGAGCAGCGCCTCGGCCTCGGGGTCGCCGCCGAGCGCGCGCATGGATGCGTCCAAGTCGGGCGGAATCGACGCGTCGCAGAGGTCGCAGATGCGCGCCACCTGGCCGTAGCTTGCGATCGGGATCACGCCGGGGATGATCGGCACGTCGATGCCCCGCTCGCGCGCGGCGGCGACGAAGTCGAAGTAGGCGCGGTTGTCGAAGAACAGCTGGGTGATCAGGAACGTCGCGCCGGCGTCGACCTTGGTCTTCAAGTACTCAAGATCGGCATCGAGGTCGGGAGCCTCCGGGTGCACCTCGGGGAAGCAGGCGCCCCCGATCGAGAACTCGTAGTCCAACGAGATGAATCCGGCGAGTTCGGCGGCACTCGACAGCCCGTCCTCCGGCGGCGTGAACTCCGTCTCGCCGCGCGGTGGGTCGCCGCGCAGGGCGAGCACGTTCTCGATCCCGTTCTCGGCGAAGCGGTCCAGGATCTCGGCCAAGCCCTCGCGCGTCTCGCCGACGCAGCTCAGATGCGCCATCACCTCGAGTCCGTGCTCCCGCTTGATCTGGGTCGAGATCTCGACCGTCCCGTCGCGCGTCGCGCCGCCGGCGCCGTACGTGACAGAGACGTAGTCGGGCTCCAGCGGCTTCAGCGCCTCGACGGTCTCAAACAGCTGCGTGACGCCCTCGGGCGTCTTGGGCGGGAAGAACTCGATCGAGAAGACCGGTCGCTTCTGTGCGAGGAGCTCATTGATGCGCATTTGGTCTCGTGATGGTAGAGCGAGCTACCCGGAACGCTGCCAGCTGTGCTTCAGCTGCCTGGGCTCGTGCGCGCACGGCGAAACTGGTCGGGCGTGCGCGGGTACGTCAGGCCATGGGGCAGGACGAACCGCAGAGAGCGGTCGAGGCGACCCGCGAGCCGAGCTTTCTCCTGGCGAAGCCGGAGAAGCGCCTCCTGACCCGGATCGCGGCGCACGTACCGCGCCGCTTTCTGCCCGATGACTTCACCGCCCTCGGCGTGCTCGCGGCGCTCGGCGTCTGCGCCGCCTATCAGCTCTCAAACGACAGTCTCGACTGGCTCTGGGTGGCCAGCGCTTTGTTGGTCGTGCAGTGGCTCGGCGATTCGCTCGACGGCACGCTCGCGCGCGTGCGCAAGATCGAGCGCCCGACCTACGGCTACTACCTTGACCACCTCGTCGACGCGATTGCCACCGCGGCGATCGGCATCGGGCTCGGCCTCTCGCCCCTGATGCTGCTGTCGATCGGGACCCTCATCGTGGTCGGGTACCTGATCCTCTCGATCAATGTCTACCTCGAGAGCTACGCGTTCGGTCGCTTCTCGATCGGCTACGGGTTGATCGGCCCGACCGAGGTCCGCCTGATCCTGATCGCGCTCAACACGGTCGTCGCGCTGGGCGCCGGGCTGGATTTCGTCGCCGTCGACCTGCGCCTGACCGTCTTCGACGTCATCGGGCTCGGGATCGCGGCCGCGATGCTCGCGCTGCTGGTCGGCCGGGCCGCGCGAAACCTGCGCGCGCTGGCGCAAAGCGAGCCGGCGGCGCCAAGGAGGTTCGAGTGAGCCGCTTTAGCGGCGAAAGCAGCATGTGTCGTTAGAGATGAGCTCCTAGGAGTCACAGTTCCTCGCAAATTGCAGGGTCGCCGCTTGCACGCGCTCGAGGGCTCAACTAGTGTCGCCAGCGCAGTTCGGGAGAGAGGACAGCGTCGCGAAAGCCAAGCGACAGACACCTCTCAAAGGCAACTCACAGAGCTTTGTTCGTGCGAAGGCTACGCACGGGGCAGCAAAGGAGTTGCCCTCGGACTGCATTTCCTTTGGCTGAAACTCGGCAGTTCCGCCGCTTCGATCCGTAGCTTGCCCGGTGCGGCGACCGCCGCCGGCGTTGGGGCACCTGCCCGCCCTGAGCCGCGCGACCGGGGCGCACCCCGCGAGGGGCAGGGCGCTGCGAGGCAACCCCGGAATGGCCCGCGGCTAGCCCGCCCGCCCCTTGTCTTTCGCTAGCGTCGCGGCGATGCCCGACGCGCCATCCGGATTCGACTCGGTGCTCGAGACGGCGCTCTATCACGACGCCGGTGAGCGAGACGAGATGGAGCGGTTCTACGAGGGCGTGCTGGCCCTGCGGCGCGTGTCGAGTTGGCCCGACGGGATCGCCTACCGGATCGGCGACGGCGTGCTGCTGCTGTTCGACCGCGATGGAGTGAAGGCTCGCGGCGGACCTATTTCCGCCCACGGCTCAAGCGGCCCCGGCCATGCCTGCCTGGTGGCGGCGGACTCCGAATACGAGGCGTGGAAGGGCCGGCTCGTTGACGCGGGGGTCGCGATCACCCACGAGCACGATTGGGACCGCGATCGCCGGTCGTTCTACTTTCACGATCCAGCCGGCAACCTCTTAGAGATCGCAGACGGCGATCTCTGGCCTCGATAACAGCAGCGCCTCACCTGCGGTCCGACTCTCGACTATGAACCCGCCGAGCGACTGCAGTTGATCCCACTTCATCGGCCCGTCGCCGGGCGGGGGGTGGTCAGTCGGCGGGTGGAGGCTCGTGCAGGCCGAACGACGAGCCCTGATCGTCGCGACAGAGGGCGAACCGCCCCCACTCGGTCTCCGGGGGTTCGTCTGTCTCGCCCTCCAGCGTCTGGGCGTCGCCGCCCAGCTCCCGCACCCTCGCCATCGCGGCTTTGATGTCGCTGACGCTGAAGAACACCAGCGGGCTCGCCCCTTCGTCACCGCCGTGCAAGCCGCCCGGGATGGTCGGCGTTCGGATCACGCCGCCCTTGCCGGACTCCGCCTCGAACTGCCACCCGAAAAGCTCGCCGTAGAACCTCTTCGCCTGCTCGACATCGCCGACGCCGACCTCGAACCAGCTCAGCTCGCCGCTCATGCCCGCAGGGTAGCTTCACGCCGACGGTGGCCGAGCGCACATTGACCGCGCGAGAGCTCAACCGGGCGCTGCTGGCTCGCCAGCTACTGCTCGAGCGAGCACGGACGCCCCTGCCTCGCGCCCTCGAGCGCATCGGCGGGCTTCAGGCGCAGTACGCGCCGTCGATGTACATCGGGCTTTGGGCGCGGGTAGACGGCTTTGAGCGCGACCAGCTCACCCGGGCGCTCGAGCGCCGCAGCGTGGTGCAGGGGACGTTGATGCGGATGACCATCCACCTCGTCTCCAAGCGCGACTACTGGCCCTTCGCCGTCGCGGTGCGCAAGGCTCGCCGCGCGGCGTGGCTGAAGACGCGCGACCCCTCGGCGAAGGAGATCTCGGCCGCCGCCCGGAGCGTGCGGCGGGCGATCGGCGACAGCTCGATGACCAGCGCCGAGCTCGACGCGACGCTCGGCGACCGGGAGGGACCGGTCGCCGTGTGGCGCAACGGCGTCGGGCTCTGGGTGGACCTCGTTCGTGTGCCTCCCTCGGGAACCTGGGAGCGCCGGCGCGCCGACACCTACGCCGTCGCCGAGGAGTGGGTCGGCCCGGAGGACGTCAGCGCGGCCGATGGGCTGGCTCACCTGGTGCGCCGCTACCTCCGTGGATTCGGGCCGGCGTCGCGACACGAGATCGCCGACTACGCCGGCCTGGCGGTGACCGCCGTCGACCCGGCCCTGGAAGGACTCGAGCTGCGTCGGTTTCGCGCCGAGGACGGCACGGAGTTGCTCGACCTGCCGCGCGCCCCGCTGCCAGACCCCGAGACACCGGCGCCCGTCCGCTTGCTGGCGACCTGGGACGCGACGCTGCTCGCGCACGCCCGCCGCACGGGGGTCCTGCCCGAGGAGCATCGGTCGAGGGTCTTCAACATCAAGACGCCTCAGTCCGTGTCCACCTTCCTCGTCGACGGCGCCGTCGCCGGCACCTGGAAGTACGAGAAGGGCCGCGTCAAGGCGCAACCGTTCGGCCACCTGGACGCCGCGACTCGCCGCGAAGTCGATGCCGAGGCGGAGCGGCTTGCCGCGTTGCACGAGTCCTAGCGCCGAGCCGCCGACCGCCGGTTTGCACGTAGGAGTACCCTGGATGGGCAACTAGTCCACCGCCTTTCAAGACTCCTCCTTCTCCTCCCTTGATTGCGTGGCATCGGCCAGAGGAAAGCGGGAACGGAGTCGGTCTTGAACGGATACCAGCGGCACGCTGATCGAAGGCAGCGCGTCATCAAGGACGGAACCCTGATGGTCCGCATCGATGAGCAGCTCTCGAAGTGGTCGGTTTGGGTGATCGGGGAGTTGGACGACGCCAACGCCAACACGCTCGAAGCCGGGCTTCAGCGGCTCGACGGCGGCAAAGCGATAGCTCTGGACCTAAGCCGTCTTGAGTTCATGAGCGCAGCGGGCGTCGAAGTCTTGGTGCGACTGGCCCGTGCCAACCGAAGCGTTGAGATGGTCCACTGCTCCGCGCCGGTCGAGCGGCTGCTCTCGGTTTGCGGACTCGATGCTGCGGAGCATCCGTGGTCGGCCGAGGTTCCATCGGACGAGCGCTCCGCGCTCGGGGCCGTGGGACTCCGGGACCTCGGTGCCTAGGGGATGGAGCTAGCGGGACTTGAACCCGCGACCTCCTGATTGCGAACCAGGCGCTCTCCCAACTGAGCTATAGCCCCAGGACATGCGCTCGCCTGTAGGCGACCACTCGAAGGGAGGATAGCTGCGCTCAAGCGGGCACTGTGGGGCTGCCGATCTAAGCTGGTGCCTTGAGCTTCCGACGTCGCCTGACGCTGTTCTTCGTGCTGATCGTCGTCCTGCCGATGATCGCGCTTGCCGTGCTCGTGGCACAGGTCACCGGCGAGTCCGAGAGCGGCAAGGCCGACGCGAGGTTGGCGGGCCTCCTGGAAACGGCGATCTCGATCTACGAGCGCGCTGTCGATGACGCGCAGGCGGCCGGCAACGACCTTGCCCGGGACCCGGCGCTGGGCGAGGCGCTCCAGTCGGGCAGCCCGGGACGCGTGGAAGAGGTTGCCCAGCGGTTGGCCGACGAGCAAGGCGTCGAGGCCCTTCAGATCGTGGACTCCGATGGCGGCGAGCTTGCGTCGGTCGACTTCACCTTGCCGTTCGCAACGGCCTCGCTGGAGCTGAACTCAGACGCGGGCTCGACGTTGGGAACCATGCGCGTCTCGACCACCAGCGTGGCGGCGTATGCGCGCGAGGTGGAGGAGCTCACCGACGAGGAGGTGGCCGTCGTCTCTGACGCGGGCACGGCGATCGCCGGTAGCGCGACCGTTGAGGAGGCCGAGCTTCCCGACAGCGGCGAGTCGGCGGACCTATCCCTGGATGGCGACGAGGCTCGCGTCGCCGCCGCGGAGCTGCCGGCCTCAGGCGGGCTGGAGGTCGCGATGGTGGCGCCCGTCGACGACAGCGGGTTCCTGTCGAGCCCCGGGGCGGCGGTGGCGCTGGGGGCGTTCCTCCTCGCAGCCTTGATCTTCATCGCGATGCTCACGCGAACGCTCTCGGGGCAGGTGGCGGAGATGCTCGGGGCGGCGCGCCGGATCGGCGACGGCGACTTCAGCCGCAAGATCCCGGTCCACGGCAACGACGAGATGGCGGGGCTCGCGAACGAGTTCAACAAGATGAGCGACCGCCTGCGCGACCAGATGGACGAGCTGCGCAGCCAGCGCCTCGAGATCGAGCGCTCGGTGCAGCGGATCGGCGAGGCGTTCGCCTCCGGCCTCGACCGCGAAGCGCTGCTCGAGATCGTGGTGCAGACGACCGTCGGCGCCTGCAACGCCGAGTACGGCCTGATCGCGCTCAGCGGTCACGTGGGCGCGGAGGCGCAGGCGGGGCAGGCCACCGAGCCGATGCAGGAGGCCGCGTTGGCGGCAGAGGAAGCGGCGCTCCGCGCGCGCGACGTGGTGGACGCCGAGCGCGACGGCGCGCAGGCGATATCGAGCCCCCTCAGCCGCATGGGGCGGCCGGAGGACACGCTCGGGGCGATGACGGTGGCCCGCACGGGCAGCCCGTTTGCGCCCGAGGAGCATGACGTCTTCCGCTACCTCGTCGGCCAGGCGTCGGCCTCGGTGGAGAACGTCTCGCTGCACGAGATGGTGAGCCAGCAGGCCGTCACCGACGAGCTCACAGGGCTGGCGAACAATCGCTCCCTCCGGGATTGGCTCGCGCGCGAGGCGGCGCGCGCGCAGCGGTTCAGCCACGACCTCTCGCTGCTGATGCTGGACATCGACGACTTCAAGCAGGTCAACGACACCTACGGCCACCTGCAGGGCGATGCGGTGCTGCGGATGGTCGGGAGGGTGCTGGAATCCGAGGCGCGGGCGGTCGACCAGCCCGCGCGCTACGGAGGCGAGGAGTTCGTGATCGCCCTGCCCGAGACGGACACGGAGGGCGCCGCGGGGCTGGCCGAGCGCGTGCGCTCAGGGATTGCAGCCGAGGGCGTACCGCGGGTGGACGGCGAGGGCGCGATCGGCGTCACGGCGAGCATCGGCGTGGCCAGCATCCCCGCCACGGCGCGTGACGTGTCGGAGCTGATCGCCGTTGCCGACGCGGCGCTGTATGAAGCAAAGCGTGCAGGCAAGGATCGAGTCGCGGTGGCGGAGCCCGACGAGGCAGAAAAGGCTGCTAGTCAGGCACAAGCGCGCGGCTAGAGGGCGCAGGGACGGGCGTTCTGGCGGCGAAGATAGGCGTGAACCTGTGCCTACGGCGCCCGTGGCGGCGCCGAGCGTCCGAATTCTGCGGAGTAGTCTTTCAGCGAGTCGAACCCCATGGGAATTCTCGACGAAGCGATCCGCGAGCACCTCGATCTGAAGCGCCGCCAGGGCGCGGCCGACGAGGAGCTCAAGCGCTTGGAGGACGAGGCCTTCGGGCCTCCGACGCGTCCCGGCGATCCCGACTTTCCCGACCGCGAGTCCGAGGAGGAGCCCCAGGGCGACGGCTCGGGCACCGGCGCCGAGATCGCGACGGCCGAGTCACAACTCGAGGAAGACGCTCCGCCCGCTGAGGAGGCCGGTCCCCCGGAGGCGGCCGAGGGCGAGGACACCGAGCCGGTCGGGCCGACGGTGCCGGAGGAGCCCCCGCCCGTTGAGCCCCCGCCGGTCGAGGAGCCGCCGCCCGAGCAGCCACCGCCCGTGGAGGCGCATGCCGACCCGGTCGCCGAGGAGCAGACGACGTTCTACGACCAGAGCCAGGAGTCGGAGCTCGAGCTGGGCGACCTGGACCTGGAGTTCGACGAGGAGGTTGCCGAGCCGGGAGAGCCGGTGCCTCCGCCGCCGCCCGAGACCGGCGAGCCGCCGATCGAATCGCTGGACACGGCTGAGCACGAGCCGCCGATCGAATCGCTCGACACCGTCGAGCATCGGATCGAGGAGCTCGAAGAAGAGCCGGTCTCCGAGACGCCGGAGCCGCCGGAGCCCGCGCAGGAGCCCGAGGGCAGTGCTGGGACTCGCGAGGAGGGCGCAGAGGACGTGCTGGAGGAGACGCCGGAGTTCCTCAGAGACGCCCCCGAAGACGACGAGCTCTGGTTCGAACAGGGCGAACCGAAGGACTTCGACTTCGACGACTGACGTCGGGCGTGTCAGCTCACGCTAGACGTAGCCGCGCGTCCTGGCGGCTTCGACGACGCGCTCGATCCCGACGAGGTACGCCCCCTCGCGCAGGTCGAGGCCCTCTTCCTTGGCGCGCGATGAGACCTCGCGGTAGGCCCGGCGCATGATGTTGCCGAGCTTGTCGTTGACCTCGCGCTCGTCCCAGCGGAAGTGCTGGAGGTTCTGCACCCACTCGAAGTAGGAAACGACGACGCCGCCGGCGTTGGCCATCAGGTCGGGGATGATGTAGACGCCCTTGTCGCGAAGGATCTGGTCGGCGGCCGGGGTGGTGGGGCTGTTGGCGCCCTCCACCAGCACCTTGCACTGCATCCGGTCGGCGTTGTGCTCGTGGATCATCCCGCCGAGCGCCGCGGGGATGAACACGTCGCAGGGCACGGCGACCAGGTCCTCGGGGTCGATCTCCTCGGCGCCCTCGAACTCGGTGATCAGGCCGCCCTTTGCGATGTGGTCGTGCAGTGCGTTGGCATCGATCCCCGCGTCGTTGCGGATCGCGCCGTTGGCGTCGGAGACGGCGACCATCCTCGATCCGAGCTGCTGCATGATGCGCGCGGCCCAGGAGCCCACGTTGCCGTAGCCCTGCACGGCGAAGGTGGTGTCGGCGGGGCTGAGACCGAGGTGGGGCGCCGCCTCGCGGAAGACGAACACGCAGCCGCGGCCGGTGGCAGCGTCGCGCCCGAACGAGCCTTCGAGCGCGATCGGCTTGCCGGTGACGATCGCGGGGGTGTGGCCGTGGAGCTTTCCGTACTCGTCCATGAACCACGCCATCACCTGTGCGTTGGTGTTGACGTCCGGGGCGGGGATGTCGCGCGTGGGCCCAAGGACCTTCTCGATCTTGTCCATGAAGGAGCGGGCAATTTTCTGCACCTCGGATTGCTCGAGCTTGTTGGCGGGGCAGTTGACGCCGCCCTTAGCGCCCCCGTAGGGCACGTTGGCGACAGCGGTCTTCCACGTCATCAGCGAGGCGAGGGCGCGCACCTCGTCGACGTCGACCTCGGGGTGGAAGCGGATGCCGCCCTTGTACGGGCCGCGGGCGCCGTTGTGCTGGATGCGGTACCCGGAGAAGACGTGGACCTTGCCGTCGGAGAGCCTGACTGGGATCTGGACGGTGACCTCGCGGTAGGGCGTCCAGAAGACGGTGCGTATGTCGTCGGCCAGCTTCAGGTGGTCGGCCGCGATGTTGAAGTAGTGGCGGACGATCTCGAGGTTGGAGACCTCGGCGCGCTGGCCCGGCTTCGCCTCGCCCCTCGACTCCGCCACGGCCTTCGCCTCCTCGACCGCCTGCGGGGACTTGTCGACTTCCTCGCGCTCGCCTACCGACTCATCGTCAACGGTCTTCGTTTCGGCCATCCAGTTCCTCCGGAATCCCGCTCGGGAGCGCCATCCTCCCACAACTTCCCCACCTGGCAGGGGGTATGCGTGAAGAGTTGGCGACCTGCAAGCCGGCTGTCTTACGTGCTGTGAGGAGACAGGCGAGCGCCGCCGCACCGGACCTACAATCAGTCGCCTGGGGCCATAGCTCAGTTGGGAGAGCGCGTGATTTGCATTCACGAGGTCGCGGGTTCGAATCCCGCTGGCTCCACCTACCGCAGACGTCCGCGGACTACCGGTTCCGGATCTACGTAGTCGGACGCGTAGCGGATCCCCGCGTGTTGACAGTTCTTCGGCGGGTCCAGGCGGAGGGTCAGCTGCCGCATGCCAGCCCCGAGCTCGGCGGCGCCGACGTAGTAGCAGCAATTCGTCACGGCGTCATAGACGGCCAGCCAGTCGATCGTGGTCGCGGTGTACATCTTTGTTCGCCTCACTCTTCCGTTGGTGAGCGAGTGGGAGCACGGCCGGACCTCGATGACGCCGTCCTTCGCCGCTGCGTACTTGACCTGGACGCGCTCGAGTGTCTCGCGTCCGGGTCGGGCGACGATGAGGTCGAAGTCCCAGTCCTCGCCGTAGGGGAACGCAATCCGAAGGCCGCGGCGGATCAAGTCGAGTGCGACTTCGAGCTCCGCGCGGTCGCCTTTCTGCTTCAGTGGCGCCATCTGTGCCTTCCGGTGCTGCCGACACCGTAAGGCGCACTTCGTCACAAAACCAGCCGCAGGCGTGTCGGATTTGTGGCGCCGTGCGGTTCTTCCGCTGTGGCGGGGCGCCGGTGATGCCCTCCGGGGGGAGGAGGAGCGCCCCCGTGTCCTGGCCGGCCCCGATGCGATCCCGAAGCTCCGAGCAGCGAGCGTCCGTCTGCAGCGCGCGCACTCCGGCGAGCGGAGCAGCTCCGGACTCTCCGATGGACAGGCCGGTCGCGGCGAGTTGCCGCATCGCGCCGGTTGCCTCGTCGTCGGTCACGGCGATGGTTCCGGCGATGCCGCGCCGAAGGGTCGGCCACGCGGCGGGGGACACCTCCGAGCAGTCCAGCCCAGCCATCGCCGTTCCGGGCGCCGGCACCGAGACCGGCTCCCCGCGCAGGAGTGACGCGCCGAGGCATGCGGCGGTGGTGGGCTCGACACCCACCACCCGGGCGCCGACCTGCGCGCCGTGCCTTGCCGCCGCAGCCGCGAGGGACCCGACTCCGACGGGCACGACGATGAGGTCGTAGGCGGCCTGCTCGGCCGCCTCCGCGAAGAGGGTTTGGTAGCCGTCGATCACCCACTCGGCCGAGCCGCCGTCTCCGACGTCGGCGATGACCTCGACCCCAGGGTCTCCCGCGGCCATGGCGGCAGCCTCGACCGCGTCCTCATACGTCCCGTCGACTACCACCACCTCGGCGCCCTCCGACGCGATCGCCTCCCGCCGCACCGCCAGCGAGCGTGCGGGGAGGTAGACGCGACACTCCATCCCGCGAAGAGCGGCGGCGTGGGCAACTGCCCGGCCGTGGTTCCCTGCGCTGGCCGCGACCAGCGTGTGCGTGTCTGGCCGCT
>Ga0081538_10000868_pt1 | contig 32618 bp, 33 predicted proteins | sample TabmetS5T2R1_FD_71022 | JGI IMG/M metagenome (GOLD analysis project Ga0081538, IMG submission 71022) | Tabebuia heterophylla rhizosphere microbial communities from the University of Puerto Rico - S5T2R1 | ecosystem: Host-associated > Plants > Roots > Rhizosphere ...
AGCTTCTGAATCGTGATCGCACGATCGGGGTCCAAGTGCGAGTACGCACCCACGGCGAGACGGGGAGGCACGAATGCACCCGCGCAGACGTACCGCGCTGCTGCTCGCACTGCTGGCCCTGGGGCTGGGTCTGGCCGCCTGCGGCGATGACGACGACTCGGCCGACGGCAATGACACGACCGGGCAGGCCGCGAGCACGGTCTCGATAAGCGAGGCGGATCTGCCAGAGGGGTTCGAGCAGACGCCCACGATCGACCTCCAGGGCAAGGAGTGGCGCTTCGACAACGTCCCGGGCCACTACTGGAAGGTGCTCGATGACCGCGGCTTCGCCGTCGGGCTGCACTTCCAGTCAGACAAGCCGTTCAGGTGGGCCACGGACGTGCCCAAGGGAGAGCTCCTGTACATCGTGTACGCCATCCCGGGCAACTGTGGCGACGGCAGCTTCGCCAAGGCGTCGAAGTCTGAGGACGCGAGCATCGTCGGACCGCTACCGGCGGGCTTCGACCACTGGCACGGGCTGGTCGGGGCCGGGCCGAAGCAGGGCCACTGGCTGATGCACACCGCAGTGCGCGACTTCACGCTCGCCGGGCCACCTGGCAACCCGATGGCCGGGACGAAGGTTGAGGCCGGCCAACCCGGCTTCATGCCTGTGTGCGACATCCGATGAGACCGCTGGCGCTGGCGCTGACGCTCGGAGTCCTCGCCATCGCCGGATGCGGAGGCGACGACGACGAGTTGGAGAACGGCTCGGCACGGGAGCCCCCTGAGGCGACCGGTCGCACGGCCGTCGACATGAACGACCAACTGACCTTCGAGCCGAAGAAGATCGAGGTCTCAGTCGGCGCAAAGGTGACGTGGAAGAACGCCGGGAAGATCGCCCACACCGTGACCGCTGACAAGTCCAAGGCAGCCGATCCCTCATTGGTCAGCATTCCGGCGGGCACCAAGGAGTGGGACTCCGGCCTGGTGAATGGAGCAGAGTCCTACGCGCGCACGTTCGAGAAACCCGGGACGTACCGGTACATCTGCATCCCACACGAGGGCGTCGGGATGGTGGGGACCGTCGTCGTCATGTAAGAGTCCACGAGCACCTCGACCTCGCCGGTCGAGGGATCCAGGAGCGTTACCGCGGCGGGGTGCTGCTCGCAGACGAGCAGCCGCCCGTCGCCGTAGGGGGCCATTCCGTTCGCGACGTTGGCCTCCGTCCGGATGACCGTGATGTCGCGCGTCTCGAGGTCGAGTCGCTTCACGTCGACCTGCGGGCGCTGCGTTGTGAAGTAGAGCGCGTGCTCGGCCGCGACGTAGACGGGGCCCTCGTGCGCGTCGGTCTCGACGATGCGGTTCACACGGTCAGAGTCCGGCGAGCCGCGACGGCGTTACGTGCTGAGCAGATAGCCGCCGAGGAAGCCGAGCATCGTCGCGATGGCCGCGCGTCTGCTGACCTCGGAGAAGGTGTGCGGGATGATCGCGATCGAGACGACGGCCAGGATCGCCCCGGCCGACAGCGCTTGTGCGGCGCCGATCGCCTTGGCGCCGGCACCCGCCAGCGCCGTGCCGCCCAGCACCGTCGCGAAGCCGAGCGCCAGCCCGATCGCGGTCAGCAGGGTTATCGCGAACCGGCGCGGCCGGCCGCCGTGGACGATCAGATGGGCGGAGCCGTAGGACTCGACGAGGTTGCCGAGCAGCACGCCCACCAGGAGGGCGACGCCGATGCCCGAGCCGGCCACGGTGAGGCCGAGCGCGATCGACTCGGGAACGCCGTCCACGAAGATCCCGGCCGCCACGACCTCGCCCTCCGCCGCCTCGTCGGCCATCGGCTTCGCGCGACCGGCGACCATGGCGTGGCCCATGCGACGCATCGCCCGCGTGCCGGGATCGCGGGTGAGCCAGACGTCGGCGCCGACGTAGGCGAGTGTGCCGGCCGCTAGCCCGGCGGCGGTGAGCCCGGGCCCGGCCGCGCTGTCGGCCGCCGGGACCAGCTGCAGCGCGACCGCGGCGAGCAGCGTGCCGCCGCCGAAGGCCGTGATCGTCGCGGCGAACCGGGGCGGCAGCTCGACCAGCACGGCGACTACCGCGCCCGCGACCAGGCTGGCGGCGACCACCAGCCCCCAGGCCGTGGACGCGCCGAGGTTGGCCATGGCTATGCCGCCGCGGGCGCCCTCGCGCGCAGCTCGAGCAGCGCGTGCAGAAAGACCTCAGAGAAGGTGGGGAAGGGCTGAATGACGTCGTCGATGACATCGAGCGGCACGCGGGCACGGATTGCCAGCGTCGCCTGCTGGAGCCACTCGCCGGCGTCCGGCCCGAGCGCGTAGGCTCCCGTCACGCGCTCGCCGTCGGAGACGAGGGTCATGAAGTAGGGCTTGTTGGCGTACTCGCGTAGGTAGGTGTAGGTCCGCGGCACTTCGGCGAGCGGCACCGTGACCGAATGCGAGCCGTCCGCCACGCCGACGGCGGCGGCCTGGGGATCGGTGAACACGACCCGCGGCACGGCGTCGTAGTTCGCGTCCCGCTTGCCGCCCGCGATGTTCGCGGCGGCTACGCGGCCCTGGTACTTGGCGACGTAGGTCAGCGGCCAGATGCCGGTCACGTCGCCGATCGCCCAGATCCCTTCGCCGGCCCTCATCGTCGCGTCCACTTCGATGCCGCGCGGTCCCGGATCGATGCCGACGTTCTCGAGGCCGATGCCTTCGACGCGCGGCCGCCGCCCGGTCGCGACGAGCAAGCGGTCGCCCCGCAGCTCCTCGCGCTCAGGGAACTCGAGCACGAAGTCCTGACCATCGCGACGCACCGCAGAGGTATGCTGCCCGAAGCAGAGCTCCACGCCGTCGGCAGCCATCGCCTCGCCCAGCGCCCTGCCGAGCGGCTCGGGCTCTCGCGGAAGCACGCGCTCCGCACCCTCGACGAGTGCCACCTCACCGCCCATGCGCGCGACCACCTGAGCCATCTCGACTCCGACGGGGCCCCCGCCGAGGACGAGCATGCGTCGTGGCACCTCTGTCAGGCCGGTGGCCTCGCGGTTCGTCCAGACGCCGTCCAGCTCGCGCAGGCCCTCGATCGGCGGGATGAACGGCGACGAGCCGGTCGAGATCACGATGTCCCGCGCGCTGTGTTCTTCGCCATTGACGGACACCCGCCCGGGCCCTTCGATCCGACCGCTGCCGCGCAGGACGTCGATGCCCTTGCCCTGGTACCAGCCGAGCTTCCCGGCGTCGTCGTAGCTCGAGACCATGAAGTCGCGCCACGCGAACGCCGGCTCCGGGCGGACCAGACCATTGACCGCCTCCGCTGCGCCGGGCGCCTCGCGAGCGCCCTGGAGCGCCTCGCCAGGGCGCAGCAACGTCTTCGAAGGCATGCAGGCCCAGTAGTCGCACTCCCCACCGAGCAGCTCGCGCTCGACAATCGCGACCCTCAACCCGGCGTCGGCGAGTTGGCCGGCGCAGTGGCCTCCGCCCGGGCCGCTGCCGATGACGATTACGTCGTAGTCGCTCACACTGCCCCCTTCGCCCGATCGAGCTCGTGGGCCGCCTTGATAAGGCCGATGTGGCTGAACGCCTGGGGGAAGTTGCCGAGCTGCTCGCCGCTCGCCGTGTCGATCTCCTCAGCGAGCAGACCGAGGTCGTTGGCGTAACCGACGAGCTGGTCGAACAGCGCCTGGGCGCGCTCGACCTCGCCGGCCTGGGCGAGGCACGCGACGAGCCAGAACGAGCAGATCGTGAACGTGCCCTCCTCGCCGGTCAGGCCGTCGGCGTTCATGCCGTCCTGGTTGCGATAGCGCAGGACGAGCCCGTCCTCGGTCAGCTCGTCGGCGATCGCGTCGATCGTCGACTTCATGCGCTCGTCGGTGGCCGGAAGGAAACCGAGCATCGGCATCAGCAGTTGGGCGGCGTCGAGCTCGTCCGAATCGAACGACTGCGCGAACGCCTGCCTGCGTTCGCTCCAGCCGCGCTTGAGTACGGCGTCGCGGATCTCGTCGCGCGCCGCTTCCCATTCGGCGACCTTCGCGTGCTCGCCGAGCTGGTCCGCGAGCTTGACTGCGCGATCGAGCGCCACCCAGCACAACACCTTCGAGGAGAGGTGGTGACGTGGCTCGCCGCGCATCTCCCACATGCCCGAATCCGCCTCCTTCCAGCGTCGGGCCGCGGTGTCGGCGAGGTCGGCGACGAACTGCTGAATCTCCATGTGCAGGTCGCCGAGCTCCTCCTGGTAGAGCCACAGCGAGTTGAGCAGCTCGCCGTAGACGTCGAGCTGCACCTGGTCCCAGGCGCCGTTGCCGACGCGGACCGGGGCCGAGTCGCGCCAGCCGCGCAGGTGGGGCAGCTCGCGCTCGGACAGGTCGTGCTCGCCACCGATCCCGTACATGATCTGGAGCGAACCCTCCCCGGCGCGTCCGCCGGCCGAGCTCGTCATGAACGAGACAAACTCCTCGGCCTCGTCGGAGCAGGCGCCGATGTAGAGCGCCTCGATCGTCAGGCTCGAGTCGCGGATCCAGGAGTAGCGGTAGTCCCAGTTGCGCTCGCCGCCGACGGTCTCTGGGAGCGAGGTGGTGGGTGCCGCCACGATCGCGCCGGTGGGGCGGTATGTGAGCCCCTTCAGGACGCGTGAGCTCAGGCGCACCAACTCCTTGTTGGGGCCGTCGTAGACGTCGTGCTCGGCCTCCCAGGAGCGCCACGCCTCGGCCGTGTCCTCGATCCTGTCGTGGACCTGGTCGGCGGGCGTGGGCGAGGGGGGTGCCTTCTGCTCCGCGGCGGCCCAACGCAGCGCGAACCCGGCGCGCTCAGCCTCCGAGAGCGTGAACGAGGCACGCATGACGGCCTTGTCATCGACTTCGAGCGGCACGCTCGACGAGACGCCCATGCGACCCGACCCGAACGTGCGCGCCCCACCGTCTTCCGCTCGGATGAGCGGCCTGATCAGGCCGTACTCCGGACGCGCGGCCAGCTCCAGCGTGAGCTCCACCTCGCCGGAGATGCCCTCGATAGCGCGCAGCAGCTCGTGCGGAGCATCGAAGCCGAGCTCGTGGCCGCGCTGCCCAGGAGCGAACGCCATGGCGTCGAGCAGCCGAACGCTCCCCGTCTCGGTAGTGAACGTCGTCTCGATCACGAGCGTGCCAGGCAGGTAGCGGCGCTCGGTCTTGTAGACGCCCCCCGGCCGTAGTGACCAGTGGCCTCCCTCGGGGTCGAGAATCCGCGCCATCACCGCGGAGCTGTCGTAGCGCGGGAGGCAGAGCCAGTCGACGGATCCGTCGCGGCTCACGAGCGCAGCGGAGTTGCAGTCGGCAAGCAGCCCGTAGTCGGCGATGGCAGTGAAGTCGTCGTTGGCGCCCGCGGCCGTCGAGGCCGGGCCGGGCGTGATCGTGGTGGTCTCGCTCATGCGCTCTCAGTCCATGGGCGGCGTGACCCGTTACACGCCCTGTAACGCCGGGCCCTCCCGCTGGACGATGTCCACGTGAGCGCGCCGCCACCTGACGAGATGAGTTGCAGGGAACTGGTCGAGGTCGTAACCGACTACCTCGAGGGCACCATGGACCCGCGGGAGCGGCTGCGCTTCGAGGCGCACCTGGAGGAGTGCCCGTATTGCATCAACTACCTCGCCCAGATGCGCGAGACGATCGCCGTCCTGGGCGAGCTGACCGAGGACTCGATCAGCTCGGACGCCCGCGGTGAGCTACTCGCGGCCTTTCGCGACTGGCGGACGTCCCGATGAAAGATCGCGCGCCGCTCGCCGCGCGGCTGCTTGCCGTTCCGCTCGTCGCGATCACCGTGCTGGTCGGCATCTGGGTGACGGGCGGCTTGCTGACCAACGACTTCGAGCTCGCGATGACGCTGACCGCTGTCTGGATGGGAGTGACCGGCCTGGCCTGCGGTGTGGTCGCCTGGCGCCGACCGGAGCTGCGCCTCCCGGTGCTCGGAACCTATCTCGTGGTGGCGGTGGCGGTGGGCCTATATCTCGGTCGTTCGCAGTTCGTGGACGACGTGGTTAACGAACGTGTCGTCAGCGTTTCGCCCCCCGTCACGGAGGATGCGGAAGGAGCCGCCCCGCCGCGCAACGTGCTGCTGGCCCAGGGCTCTTTCGAGCCAGTGGCGCACTCCGCGCGCGGCACGGCGCGCGCCATCCGGACTCCGCGCGGACGGGTGCTCACACTGACCGGCTTCGAGGTCGACAACGGGCCAGACCTGCGGGTCTACGTGGTGGCCGGGCCGGCGCGGTCCGAGGAGGAGGTCGACGAGTTCACGGACCTCGGTGCGCTCAAGGGCAACAAGGGCAACCAGCAGTACGACCTGCCCGGTGAGATCGACCTCGGCCGCTCCCACACGGTTGTGGTCTGGTGCCGGGCGTTCTCGGTGAACTTTGCCCGGGCGCCGCTGTCGTGAAGCCGGGCGAGCGGTTCCCCGACCTCGATCTGACCGATCACACCGGCCGGCAGCGCACTCTCTCCGAAGTGGCCGGCGGCGATCCGCTCGCCCTGTTCACCTCGCGCGGCTGGTGGTGCCCAAAGGAGCAGCGCTACATGCGCGAGCTTGCCGGACTCCAGGGCGAGCTCGAGGTGGCTACGCCCGCATCGTCGTGATCAGCGTCGACCCGCCGGAGGTCCAGGCGGCGTTTCGAGCAGGGCTGGGCGCGCGGCGTGCTTCACGCTCCATCCGGACCTGACCATCCACGCGAGCTACAACGGCTACTGGTACCTCGGCCGCGCGACGATGGAGGAGCTGCGCCAGGACCTGCGAGCAATCACCCGGGCCATCCGATCTGACTGGGAGGTGCCGGCGGCGTGAGGCCCTTCGCGCGGGTCGTCTTCGACGGCGCGGGGCTGATTGCGGACCCGCAGGCGCGCGGGCGCCGGCTTCGGATCGACCCCCGCTGTCTGGCGGGGTCCCCGGTGAAGGGCGCCTACGCGCATGTCTGTGCACTCACGGACGACGACGCGGCGCTGCGTTTCGACGAACCCGAGGTCCAGCAGGCCCGACGCGACGCACTGGCCTGGTGGATTCCGCTTCTCGGCGAGTCGTTGGTGTGCGTGTCGACGTTCGCGATCGACGCGAGTCTGTGCGCGGGCGCGCTGACGGTGGCACGAGATGCAGCGCGCTTCGAGGACGATCCCTTCGCCCGGCTCTTCCCTGGGACGGTGGTTCGCACCGACCTGTTCTGCGCCGTCAACCCTCCGGTCGGCCCGGTGATCGAGCGCTACTCGGGCGCCCCTTGGCCTGGCGGCACGGATGATCGACACGCACATCAGCGAGCACTGAGGCCTTCGTTCTTGGATCGGGTCATCCGATCTGCGCAGGGCCGCCGATGTGCCAGACGTGCAACGACTGAACGGTGACCCCCATGCTGAGTGAGTCGGCGTAGGCGTCCGCCCGCTCGGCGGCCACTTGGAGGTTCGGGGCCTTGACTTTCACCCGCATCCTGCACGGCTGTCGCGCATCCAGCGCCGGGACGTAGAGCATCGCCGTGATCTCGAAGCGATACTCCTGATCCTCCACAGCGACCCGACTATAGGGCGCCCTGTTGCGCCTGTGGCGGAGACACGCCCTCCCCATGCGCCTCCCCACGAAAGCCCGCCTGAACGACGAAACCCGCTCGATGAGCGGGCTTCCGTAGTACCGCCACGGGGATTCGAACCCCGGTTTCCGCCGTGAGAGGGCGGCGTCCTAGTCCCCTAGACGATGGCGGCGCGCCGACGCGCGATTGTAGCGGTGGCCTTCGCGTTTGCCCATGGGCCCGGGTAGGATGCAGCCGTTCATTCGGCCGGTGGTCGAGGGAAGTCCGGTGTGAAGCCGGCGCGGTCCCGCCACTGTGAACGGGCGCAGATGCGTCGCACGTAGCCACTGGGAGCCGTCGCTCTCCGGGAAGGCGTGACGCGGAGCCCCAAGCCAGGAGACCTCACTCCGGCCGCAGCCCATACGACCCTCGAGGAAGGGGTGGCTCCATGTCAGTTTGGTCCCGATGCGCTCTCTCAGGGGCGCTGATCCTGGTCTCCCTGGCCGTGCCTATGTCCGCCGCCGCGGTGCCGGTGACGGTGAACGTGCGGGTCGAAGGCCCGACGAGGACCGTCTTCGACGGACCGGTGACGACCGACGCGCACGACGTCACGACGGCAACGGCCGGAACCCGCAAGTGCGACGGCACGAACGGCGGCGCTGAGCCGTCGCCGGGGCCGACCGCCACAGGGGCACTCGACGATGCGGCGCGGCTGGCCGGATTCACGATCGACGGTCCGTACGGCAACTTTGGCATCGACGACTACTTCATCGAGCGCGTCGCCGACCAGCAGATCGACCCGATGACCTCCTTCTGGTCGCTCTGGATCAACCATGCCTTCTCGGACAAGGGTGGCTGCCAGAAGCGCGTGCTGGCAGGCCAGGACGTGCTCTGGGCTGGCATACCGTTCTCGGTGAGCGTGCCGCTCAAGCTCGAGGGGCCCGCGACCGGCGTCGTCGGGCAGCCGCTCTCAGTACGGGTGATCGACGGCCAGACCGGCGCTCCCCAGGCGGGCGCCACCGTAGGCGGAGCGACCACCGGCGCCGACGGCCGCGCGGCGCTCACCTTCGCTGAGAAGGGCATCTACCGCCTCAAGGCGGAGAAGCCCGCCACGATCCGGTCCAACACGATCGTGTTGTGCGTCGACCCGGCCGGCGCGCTCGCCTGCAGCTCGACGGACACCAGCGGTCCGGCGATCACGTTCGGGGCGGCCGGCGGTCAGCGCGGCGGTCTCGCCAGCACGCGCGGGCGCTCGCGCACCATGCTGATCAGCTGGGCCGGGGACGACGCGACGGGCAGCGGCGTCTCCCACTACAAGGCTGAGGTGAGCCAGCTGAGCGACGGGGCGGAGGCGAGCCAGGGGAGCTGGCGCACCCTGATCGACCGGACCACCGTCAACGGTGTCCATTTCCGCGGCGAGGCGGGTGATGCCTACCAGTTCCGCATCACCGCCACCGACCGGGCACTCAACGAGACGACGATCACCACCGATCCCGTGATCGTGCCGGTCGACGACCGCAGCCAGCGGCTGTTGAGGTTCTCGAAGCGCAACTGGAAGCGAGTCAAGATTGCGGCTGCCTGGGGCGGGACGGTCGTCCGCCCGAAGGAAGCCGGTGCCAACGCCCGGCTGCGCTTTCGCGGCACGGGCCTGTCGCTCGTCGGCCGCAAGCTGCCGAAGGGCGGCCGCCTGCGAGTGACGCTCGATGGCAGGCGCACGACCGTGCGGCTGCGCGGCCGGAGCACTCACCGCAGCGTCCTCTGGACCAGCCGCAAGCTCGACCCCGGTGCCCACACACTCGTCCTCCGCACGCTCGGGGGCGGCCCGGTCGAGCTCGACGCCGTCGCGCCGCTGCCGTGAGCCGGCGCGCGCTCGTAGTCGGCTGCCTCACCGCGCTGCTGGCGGCCTCGCCGGCCGTGGCGGTTGCACCGGTGGTCGAGCAGATGGTCGTCTTCCGCGATGGCGACGCCGTCACGCGTACGGTCGCGGCCAAGCAGGTGCGCGTCCGGGTCGGTGGCCGGCGCTGCACGGCCGGGGAGGGCACCGCCCTCGCCGCGCTCGTGCGAAGCCGCGTCGGCCGGCTCGGGTTGCGCGACTTCGGCTCCTGTTCCACGCGCGCGCGTGACTCCGCGGGGCTGTTCGTGAGCTCGATCAAGGGTGAGCGCAACCGCGGCCAGGACGGCTGGGTCTACAAGGTCGGCAATCGCGGCGCCACCGCCGGGGCGGCCGATCCCGGTGGCGCCTTCGGCCGGGGGCGGCTCAAGCGGGGCCAGCGCGTGACCTGGTTCTTCTGCCGCCTGCGCGGCGGCGGCTGCCAGCGCACGCTTGCGCTCGAAGCGCGCCGCGACCCGGGCACTGTCAGCGTGACCGTTCGCGGCTACGACGACGAGGGACGCGGCGTGCCCGTCCAGGGAGCGACCGTCAGCGCGGGCTCGGTGACTTCCCTCACCGGCGCGGACGGACGCGCCACGCTGGCGCTCTCGCCCGGCCGCCACCGGCTGGTGGCGGAGAAGGACGGTCTCGTACGCTCGTTCGCTGAGAGGGTCGTCGTGCCGTGAAGCGCCTCGCCGCGCTCGTCTGTCTCGTCCTCAGCCTCACGACCGCCGGTTGTGGCCTCGGCGAGGGCGAAGAGCGCGGCGGCGCCGCCGTGGAGATGCGCGTGACCCGCGACTTCGGTCACGACCTGCTTGGCAGCGCGCGCATCGACAGCGTGCGCGAGGACGAGACCGTCATGCGCATGCTGCGCTCGGACTTCGACATCGACACCCGCTACGGGGGCCGCTTCGTGCAGGCGATCGACGGCCTCGAGGGCAGCGGCGCCGGCGGCAACGAGGACTGGTTCTACTGGGTGAACGGCGTTGAGGGGAGCGTCGGCGCCGCCGAGTTCGAGCTCTCGCCCGGAGACCGCGTCCAGTGGGACTGGCGCACCTGGGGGGCGGCGATGCGCGTCCCGGCAATCGTCGGTGCGTACCCGGAGCCGTTCGTGCACGGGCTCGAGGGCAAGCGACGGCCGGTGCGAGTCGAGTGCGGGAGCAGCGACTCGCAGGTCTGCCGCGACGCGCGCGCTGCGCTCGAGGAGGTGGGTGCCTCGCCCTCCGGCGCATCGCTGGGCGCGCCGGGGACGGAGACCGTGACCCGGCTCGCGGTGGCGCGCTGGCCGGAGGCGCGGATCGTTCGCGGCGCGTCGGGGCTCGAGGAGGGCCCCGCGACGACGGGCGTCTTTGCCCGCTTCGACCGCGACGGGCGCTTTATCGAGCTGCTCGACGAGCGCGGCGAGGTCGCGCGCACGATCCGTCCGGGCGACGGGGTCGGCATCGTGCTCGCCATGCGGCCGCTCGAAGAGGAGCTCGTCTGGCTCGCGACTGGCCTCGATGACGAGGGCGTCGCCGCCGCGGTGCGGGCGCTCGACGACGACGATCTGCGTGACGCGTTCGCCGTGGCCGTCGATGGTCGTACGGTGGAGAAGCTTCCGCTGGTGAGCAGATGAGCCTGATCCCCATCTACAGGCCCCGCCCGAGCCCGCTGCACGCGTCGCGCGCGGGAGTCGGCGCGCTCTTCTGCTGTGCGCTCGCGCTGACGGGCGCGCTCTACCGGCACCCGCTCGTGCTCGCCGCGACGCTCACCGCCGTGATCCTCGCTGGCGTGGCGGCCGGTGTCGGTCGCGAGATCCGGCGCTCGCTCCTGCTCGCGCTGCCGCTCGCCCTGCTCGTGACGATCGTCAATCCGCTGGTCTACGCCGAGGGCGACACGCTGCTCGTGCGCGGCGGCGAGATCCTCGGCCGCCGGATCGACATCACGCTCGAGGCGACGCTCTACGGCGCGCTCACGGGGTTGCGTGTGATGGTGATCGTGGTCGCGCTCGGCCTGCTCTCGGCGGCGGTCGACCCCGATGAGCTGCTGCGCATCTTCCGGCGCGCGTCGTACCGCTCGGCGCTCACCGCCTCGCTCGCCAACCGGCTCGTCCCGGTGCTGGCCCGCGACGCGATGCGGATGAGCGACGCCGCCCGCTGCCGGCCGCGGCCGCCCGCCCGCTTCGCGGTGGCGCGCGCCGCGCTCACCGGCGCGCTCGATCGCTCCGTCGACGTGGCGGCGGCGCTCGAGGTGCGCGGCTACGCCCTCGGCGGTCGGCCGCCGCGCCGCCGCCGCCCCTGGTCGCGCCACGACCTGCGCTTCCTCGCCGCGGCCGTCGCCATCGCGGCGCTCGCCGTGACGGGCGCGATCGCGGGCATCGCCTGGGTCGAGCCCTACCCGACCTTCGAGCTGGCCTGGGGCGCGGACGTCTGGGCGCTCAGCGCCGCCCTGCTGGTGCTCGCGCTGGCGCCGTTCGCGGGACGCCGCGCGCGCCTCGGCATCGGAGGTGGCGCGTGACACTCGCGCTCGCCCGTGGCTTCGGCTACCGCTACCCGGACGCCGCCCGTCCGGCGCTCGAGGATGTCTCGCTCGAGATCGAGCCTGGGACCTTCACCGTGCTCGCCGGCGTCTCCGGCTCCGGCAAGTCGACGCTGCTGCGCTCGCTGTGCGGGCTCGTTCCGCACTTCCACGGCGGCGAGGCCTGGGGCGAGCTGAGTGTCGGCGAGCTCGACGTCCGCGAACACGGTCCGGGCGAGCTGGCGGCGGTGTGCGGCACGGTCTTCCAGGAGCCCGAGACGCAGATCGTGATGAGCGGCGTGCGCGCCGAGCTCGAGCTGCCGCTCGAGCACCGGCGCGAGCCCGCGGGTGCGGTCGCGCGCGCGGTTGAGGAGACGGCGCTCGCGCTCGGCGTCGCGCACCTTCTCGAGCGCCGCACCGAGACGCTCTCGGGGGGCGAGCTGCAGCGCGTCGCGATCGCGGCGGCGATGGTGCATGCCCCGCGGCTGCTGCTGCTCGACGAGCCGACCTCACAGCTCGACCCGGTCACCGGCGATGAGCTCGTGTGGCTGCTACGCCGGCTGAACGAGGACTTCGGGACCGCGGTCGTGATGGCCGAGCATCGGCTCGAGCGCTGCCTGCCCGCCGCCGACCGTGTGATCGCGATGGACCGTGGCCGCATCGCATGCGATTCCACCCCCGCCGGCTTCCTCGCCTGGGCGGGTGCGGGCGCGCCGGCGCTCGAGACCCCGGCAGCGCGGCTGTTCTCCCTCTCAGGCCTCGCGGCACGACCGGTCACGGTCAAGGAGGCGCGCGCGGGGCTACCACCGCTCGAGCGTCCCGCCGCGCCGGAGCCGGACGGGCGACGCCCGCGGCTGCGACTGCCGTGGCGCCGCCGGCCGGAGTCGGCGCTCGCGCTGCGAGGCGTCTGGCTGGAGGTCGAGGACGGCCCTGTGGTGCTGCGCGGCATCACGCTCGAGCTCGCCCCGGGCGAGCGCGTCGCGCTGATGGGCCGCAACGGCGCCGGCAAGAGCACGCTGCTGAGGGTCGCGAAGGGGCTGGTGGAACCAAGCCGTGGGCGCGTCGACCGCGCGGGCGACGTGGCCCTGCTGCTCCAGAACCCGGGTGACTACCTGATCCATGACCACGCCGTCGACGACGCCGGCGCGGGCGGAGTGCTCCGCGCCGGGCTCGCCGGACGCGAGGACGCCAACCCGCGCGACCTCTCGGGCGGCGAGCGCCAGCGGCTCGCGCTCGAGGTCGTGCTGGGCGGCCCTTCGGCGACGGCGGTGTTGCTCGACGAGCCGACGCGCGGGATGGACCGCATCCACCAGGACGAGCTGACCGCCCGCATCGGCGAGCTGGCGGACTCCGGCGCCGCCGTCGCGGTCGCGACCCACGACACCGAGTTCACCGCCGCCTTCGCCGATCGCGTCGTGCTGTTGGGGCAGGGGATCGTGATCGCCGACGGGCCGCCGACCGAGATCCTGGGCGGCGGGCGCCACTTCTCGACCCAGGTGGCCCGCATCACCGACGGCGCGGCGCTGCTGCCCGAGGACGGCGCCGCCGCGCTGCGGTCCGCGCCCGTCGCGGAGGCGGCCGGGTGAGCTGGCAGGCGTCTTCGCTGCTGTTGCTCGGGCTCGCGCTCGCGGCCGGCTTTGGGTGGTACGAGCGCGACAAGCCGCCCGCGCGCGTGCTCGCGCTGGTGGCCGCGCTGGCCGCGCTGGCGGTGGTCGGCAGGCTCGCCTTCGCGGCGATCCCGAACGTCAAGCCGACGACCGACATCGTGCTGTTCGCGGGCTTTGCGCTCGGAGCGGTGCCGGGCTTCGTGGTCGGCGCGGTCACCGCGCTGGTCTCGAACATCTTCCTGTCCCAGGGTCCCTGGACGGTCTGGCAGATGGCCGGCTGGGGAGCCGTCGGGGTGGGCGGCGCGCTGCTGGCGCGCGCGCTGCGCGGCCGCGAGCCCAACCGCCTCCTGCTGGCCGCCGTCTGCGGGCTCGCCGGCCTCGCGTTCGGAGCCTGGATGGACGTGTACCAGTGGACTCTCGGCGCGCGCCAGGACCTCGACTCGTATCTCGTCGTGGCGGGCACCTCGCTGCCCTATAACCTCGCCCACGCGATCGGCAACGTCGTCTTCTGCCTACTGATCGGCCCCGTCTTCATCCGCGCGCTCGAGCGCTACAGGCGCCGCCTCGAGCTGCGCTGGCTGCCGGCGGCCGCGGCGGGAGCTCTGCTGCTGGCACTGGTCCTTCCGGCGAGCGTGCTGGCCGCCACGCCGAGCGAGCGCGCCGAGCGCTACCTGCTGCGCGCCCAGAACTCCGACGGTGGCTTCGGCGCAGCGCCCCGGCAGGCGTCCAGCCCGCTCTACAGCGGCTGGACCGGGCTCGGGCTCGCGGCGTCCGGTCTCAACGCGCGCGACGTCGCCCGCCGCGGTGGGCGCTCGCTGGCCGGCTATCTGCGCAGCGGCGTAAAGGGCCTGCGTGACATCGGCGAGATCGAGCGCACAGTGCTGGTGCTGCGCTCGGCCGGCCTGGACCCGCATGACATTGCCGGGCGCAACCTGATCGGCGAGATCCAGGCGAAGCGGCGGGCCGACGGCTCGATTGCGGGCTTCGTGAGCTACACGGCCTTCGGGATCCTCGCCCTGCGCTCGGCGGGCGAGCCGGCCGGCGGCTCGACGATCCGCTGGCTCGTCAAGAGCCAGAACGAGGACGGCGGCTTCGGCGTCGCACGCTCGTCGTCGAGTGACGCGGACATGACCGGGGCCGCGCTGCAGGCGCTGGCCGTCGCCGGGCGGGCGAAGAGCGGCGCCGCGCGCCGGGGCGTGGCATACCTGCGCTCGAGCCAGGCGGCGAACGGCGGGATCGCGCAGATGAGCGGCCGCAGCCCGAACGCCCAGTCGACCGCGTACGCCGCGCAGGGCCTGCTCGCCGTGGGCGCCGGAGGCCCGGTCGTGAGCCGCGCGCTCGCCTATCTCACCCGACTGCAGCGCTCAGACGGCAGCATCGCTTACTCGGCAACGAGCTCGCAGACGCCGGTGTGGGTAACGGGGCAGGCGCTCGCAGCGCTCGAACGGGCGCCGCTGCCGATCGCGCCGGTCGCGCGCGCCGAGCCGCCAAAGCCCAAGCCGAAGGCGGCCGCCACGGCTCCCGCACGGGACCAGGCGCCGAAGGCCGCCCCCGAGCCGAAGCAGGACGCGGGCAAGCCCAACAGCGGCGGCGGCTCGTCGTCCGAGCCCGCCGCCCCCGCGGCGGCGGCGGACGACAGCGGACAGACGTCGACGTTCGAGGACAGCGCCGGCTCCGAGCCCGCGACCGGGAAACCTGCCTCGACGCTGCGCCTCGATCCGGCGGACGGCGACGACGGCGGCGGCTCGATCTGGGTCGTGATCGCGGCCACGGCGGGGGCCCTGGCGCTGCTGTTCGTCTTCCGGCGACGCCTGCGCGCCCTGCTGCCGCGCTAGCCGCCGAGCGCGCGGCCGATCAGGCGATCCATCACGCGATCGGGCAGCACCCGCGACGCGACCGCGCGCGACTTGGCCTCCTTACCGACGACGTAGCGCGCTCGCGGCCGCGACGACGTCAGGGCCGCGCCGATCAGCTCCGCCACGTCGCGCGCCGGCAGGCCGCGCTCCTGCTCGATCTTTACGGTCTCGCTGCGCACCGCCTCGATCATCGGGCCGTAGAGCCGCTCGCCCTCCGGTGTGATCCCTTTCACCAGCTCGTCGGCGAGCGCGTTGCCCTTCTTCCAGATCGGCGTCTTGATGCCGCCCGGCTCGATCACGATGACATCCACGCCCTGCCGTAGGAGCTCGCGCCGGAGCGAGTCGCTGAACGCCTCGAGCGCGAACTTCGACATGTTGTACGCGCCCAGCAGCGGCAGCGCGACGCGGCCGCCGATCGAGCTCACGTTGACGATCCGCCCGCGCCCGCGGCGCAGGGCGGGGAGAAGCGCCTGAGTGACGGCGACCTGTCCGACCAGGTTGACCTCGAGCTGCCTACGCAGCTGGTCGAGGGGCAGGAACTCGAGCGGCGCCGCCACGGCGATCCCGGCGTTGTTGACGAGACCCGCGAGCGCGCCGGCGCCGAGCTCCTCGCCGATCGCGGCGATCTGCCCGGCGTCGGTCACGTCGAGCTTGACCGTCCGCAGCCCGCTACGTGCGAGCCGCTCCGCGTCCTCGTCACTTCGCACTCCCGCCACCGGCTCGAAGCCGAGCTCGCTCAGGTGAAGGGCTGTCGCCTCGCCGATGCCGGTCGAGGCACCGGTTACGAGAACCGTTCCGGAGGCCATGAGGGCGAGACCCTATTCGCTAGCGTCGATCGCCGTGGAGGTCGATGAGGCGATCCGGACCAGGCGTACGCACAAGGTGTACGGGGGCGAGCCCGTCGCGCGCGCGACGCTGGACGAGCTCTTCGAGCTGGCGCGCTGGGCGCCGAACCACCACATGACGAACCCGTGGCGCTTCCGCGTGCTCGGGCCGGATTCGCTCGCGCGCCTCAAGGACGCGGCCGGACCGGAGGCGGCCGCGAAGCTCGAGCGCGCGCCGACGCTCATCGTTGCCTCTGTGCTGCGCACGGGCGACGCGGTCCAGGACGAGGAGGACATGCTCGCCGCGGCCGTGGCGAGCTACATCGTGCTGCTCGGGGCGCACGCGCGCGGGCTCGCCGGCTATTGGCGAACCCCAGAGGTGCTGCGCCGACCCGAGGGCCGCGCTGCGGTCGGTGTGGGGGAGGACGAGCATGTGCTCGGCCTGCTCCACCTGGGGCCGCCGCGACAGGAGAAGGAAGCGCCCGGGCGGCTGCCGCCAGGCGAGTTCGTAACGTACCTGTCGTGATCCCGCGCTCGGACGCCCTCGCCACGCTCGGGAGCGAGACCTTCGACCTGGCGGTCGTCGGTGGCGGGATCACCGGGGCGGGCGTCGCGCTCGACGCGGCCTCGCGCGGCTACAGCGTCGCGCTCGTAGAGAAGGGCGACTTCGCGGCCGGCACCTCGAGCCGCTCCTCGAAGCTCGTGCACGGCGGGCTGCGCTACCTGCAGAACTTCGACCTCGGCCTCGTGCGCGAGGCGCTGCTCGAACGCTCGCTGCTCGTGGAGCTGGCGCCGCATCTCGTCAGGCCGCTGCCGATGCTCGTCCCCGGCTTCGGCGGCAAGCGCCCCGACCGCAAGCTCGGCGTCGGGCTCAACATGTACGACGTCATGTCGTGGCGGCGCGGCCGCGACGAAGAGGAATGGAGCCCGGCGCGGCACCGCATCGTCGACCACGCAGAGACGCTCGAGCTGGCGCCCGCGCTCGAGGCGCGCGACCCGAACGCCGCCTACCTCTTCTACGACTGCCAGACGGACGACGTCCGGCTCGTACTGACGATCCTGGGCGAGGCCGAGCGCTTCGGCGCCGTGCTCGCGAATCGCTGCGAGGCGACCGGACTGGTCGAGCGCGGTGGCCGCGCGGCCGGGCTGCTCGTGCGGGACGCCGAGGGCGGCGCTCAGTTCGAGCTGCGCGCCGCCAACGTCGTGAACGCGACCGGCGTCTGGGCCGACCGGTTGCGCCCCGACGAGATCTACGGCGAGGAGGAGGTCCCGCGCATCCGCCCGAGCCGCGGCACCCACGTGACGCTGCCGCGCGCCGCACTCGACGTGCGCGCCGGCGTGATCGCGCCCGCGGGCGCCGGCCGTACGGTGTTCGCGCTCCCCTGGCTCGGCCGCACGCTGATCGGCACGACCGACAACGACTACGACGGCTCGCTCGAGCACGTGCCGCCCTCGTCCGCGGACATCGACTACCTGCTGGAGGCCGTCAACGGCTTCTTCGGGACGAGCATCGAGCCGGCCGACCTGACCGGCGCGTACGCCGGCGTGCGGCCGCTGATCTCAACCGCCGACCCCAAGAAGTCGGTCGACATCTCGCGCAGGGCGGAGCTGTACGAGACGAGCTCGGGGCTCGTCACGATCACGGGCGGCAAGCTCACCACCTGGCGGCGGATGGCCAAGAGCGCCGTGGACAGGATCGTCGAGCGTGAGGGCCGCGAGGCGCCCTGCCGCACCCACGAGATCCCGCTCGGACTGCCGCTCGACCCGGCGGAGCTGTCCGAGCACACGACGGTCGACGCCGAGAGCCGCGCGCACCTGGCGGCGCGCTACGGCCACGCGGCGCAGTTCGTGCTCCGGCTCGTCGAGGCCGCGCCGCAGCTCGGCGAGCGGATCAGTCCGGAGCTGCCCGACATCGTTGCCGAGGCGCCGTTCGCCGCGGCCCACGAGCAGGCGCGCTCGCTCGGCGACGTGCTGCTGCGTCGCACACGTTTGGGCCTGCTCGACGCACGCGCCCTGACGGCGCCCGGGGCGGAGCGTCCGTGCGTCGTCGCCGAGGCGATGGCGCCCGAGCTCGGCTGGGACGCCGCCGGCGTGGCGCGACAGCTGGACGACTGGCGCGAGCTCGCCCGCGCCGAGGGGCTGGTGGCGCCCGAGCCGGCCGCGACGGGGGCGGCCGCGTGATCCTGCGCCTGCGCGAGCGCACGCTCGACCTCTCCGAGCCCGTGTTGATGGGGATCCTGAACGCGACGCCCGACTCCTTCTCGGACGAGCAGCGCCCGAAGTCGGTGGACGAGCTCGTGGCGCGCGGAGGCGAGCTCGTGGACGCGGGCGCGGCGATCGTCGACGTGGGCGGCGAGTCGGGACGCACCGACAAGGAGGCCGTGCCGGTCGAGCAGGAGGCCAAGCGTGTGCTGCCGCTCCTCGAGCGGCTGGCGGCGGAGGGCGTGCTGGTCTCGGTCGACACCTGGCGCGCGCCGGTCGCGCACCGCGCGCTCGACGCCGGAGCGGCGATGATCAACGACGTCAGCGGACTCGCCGACCCCGCGCTCGCCGAGGCCTGCGCCGAGACTGGTGCCGCGCTCGTGATCACGCACACGCGCACCCCGCCAAAGACCAAGGCGTTCCCGGACTACGACGACGTCGTGGAGGACGTTGCGGCCTTCCTTGACGAGCGCGTCGAGCTGGCCCGTGCCCACGGGGTCGCAGAGGACGGCATCGTGATCGATCCCGGGATCGACCTGGCCAAGACGCCGGCCGACTCGATCGAGCTCCTGCGCTCGCTGCCCCGGCTCGCGGAGCGTGGCCTGCCGCTGCTGCTCGCGGTGTCGCGCAAGGACTTCGTCGGCGCCCTCACCGGGCGGCCGCCCAACGCGCGCGACCCGGGGACGCTGGCAGCGGTCGGTGCCGCGCTGCGTGGCGGCGCGAGGATCCTGCGCGTGCACGACGTCGCGGGCGCGCGCGACTACCTGAACGTCCACCTCGCACTCGAGAACGGGGCCGAGCACTCGCTCGAGCTCGCCAAAGGCCTACGCCGGGAGGTGCCGTGAACGCCGTCACGATCGCCCAGCTCTCCGACCTCCACTGCGGCTCGCCGCACTTCGTGCCGAGCCTGCTCGACCGCGCACTCATCGAGGTCAACGAGCTCAATCCGGACGTCGTGATCATCTCCGGCGATCTGACCGGCGACGGCCTGCGCGGAGAGTTCCAGCTCGCGGCGGAGTACCTGGAGCGCATCGAGTGCGAGCGGCTGATCGTGATCCCGGGCAACCACGACTCGCGCAACGTCGGCTACGTCCACTTCGAGGAGCTGTTCGGCGATCGGCGCGCCGTGCTGCACCACGATGGCGTTTCGATGGTGGCGGTCGACTCGACCGAGCCCGACCTCGATCACGGCGTGATCGGGCGCGGGCGCTACTCGTGGATTGTCGACCGCTTCCGCGAGCACGAGGCGTTCCTGCGCATCTTCGTGCTGCATCACCACCTGCTGCCGGTGCCCGGCACCGGCCGCGAGCGCAACGTGGTGCACGACGCGGGCGACACGCTCGAGTGCCTGCAGCGCGCCGACGTCCACCTCGTTCTGTCGGGCCACAAGCACGTGCCGTACGCCTGGCGGCTCGAGAACCTGTTCGTGGTGAACGCTGGGACGGTCTCGACCACGCGCCTGCGCGGCAAGACGAAGCCCTGTTACAACCTGATCGAGGCCTCCGAAGAGCGGGTGACTGTCTACCGCAAGTACCCGTTCCACGAGCAGGAGGCGATCATCTCCTTCGATCCGCGCACCTTCGAGTACGAGAAGGACCAGGCGCTGCTCGGCGAGACCCAGCACGGCTGACACCTCGCAGTAATTCCTACAGGCCGTCCGCCTTCGGACCGATAGTGGCCACAAACCGAAGGAAGGACTCAGATGATCGCTCGCGTCGTCGCGCCGCTCGCGGTGGCAGTCTCGTTGCTCGCTGTCCCGTCGCTCGCGCAATCCGCCACGCCGTTCTCGCCCGGCTCCGGCACGGGGCATGACCTGGCGGTCAGTTCCGACGGCTCGGCGCATCTCGCCTGGATGAGCCAGGGAACTGACGACGCTGTGAGCTATTGCCGCGTGCCGGCGGGAGGATCGGGTTGCGACGTGACGCACTCGATCGAGTTCCCCGGGCTCTCCTCCGACGCGCTCGGGCAGGTCCAGATATTCGCGCCCGAGGTGAACCTCATCATCCTGTACGCGGCCTGCACCCAGTGCACCGATGGCCTCGAGCGGGCAAATCGCTGGGTCTCGACGAACAACGGGAGCAGCTTCAGCGTCGGCGAGCTCGCTGGTGAGATGCGGCTGGGCGGCGAGGGCCACTACATCGGGAGCGGCGACATCTTGGGAGTGAACGGTGGGCAGTTCCAGGCGATGGACTCAGCGATTGACCCGCTCGTGCTCGGCAGTGGCGCCTACGTCTACTCGCCGTCTGCAGTGCGCGCCGCCCCGAGCGAGGCCGTTCACGTCGTGAACAACCTCTCGACCGTCAAGTACCGGGTGTACAGCGGAGCGCTGACGCCGGCCAGCCTGAACGTGATCGGCGGCTGGAGCGCCGACCAGTTCCTGTCGGCGCCCGAGCCCGACAACGAGGAGACGCACCTGTCGAGCCGCGCCGATCGCGCCCTGCTCACCTACAAGAGCGCTTTCTCGGTGAGCGACGTGCGCATCGGCCTGAGGCAGTACAACGCGACGACGAACACGTTCGGAGCGCCGACCTACCTGCCGCGCGTGGGTGGAATCGATACGAACGGGCTCGACTATCCGCACCACTCACAGGACCCCGGCAACCGCATCCACGTGGTGTGGCGCACCCTCCATGACGGCGGCAGGCTGCGCTATTCGCGCTCGGATGACGGCGGGGCCTCCTTCTCGGCGCCGGCGAATCTCGCGATACGCGAAACCTTTCTCGATCCCGTCGTCGAGGCCGGTCCGGCCGGCACGGGGTTCGCCGCCTGGCGCACGACCGGCAGCGCGATCCGGGTCGTTCCCATCGACCCGCAGCCCGAGCCGACGGCGCCGCCCGGCGGCGGCTCCGGCCCAGGTCCCGGCCCCGGCCCGGACACCGCTCCGCCGAGTACGGCCGGCCTGCGCCCCGCTGACTCGACCCTGCTTCCAGGGCAGCGCACGAGCTTCAGCTTCAGCTCGAGCGAGGCCGGGCTGGCGGTGCTCACCTTCCAGAAGCGCGTTAGGGGCCTGAAGCTACGACAGCGCGGGCGCACCCGTTGCCTGCCGCAGACGAAGAAGCGGCTTCGGGTGCTGCGCCGCTCGCTGGTCCGGCAGGGCCTGTCCGGCCGCAAGCTGACGCGGGCCCTTCGCAAACGTGCTTGCAGGCCGTGGAGGCGGATCGGCGAGATCCGTCAGGCGGTCGTCGCCGGGCAGAACACGATCGCGTTCAACGGACGCATCGCGGGCCGGCGCCTGACGCCCGGGACCTACCGCGCGCTGCTCGTGATCACCGACCAGGCCGGGAACGTCTCGCGCACTGAGCGCGTGAGCTTCCGGGTCGTCGCAAGGAGGAACGGGAGACGCTAGCGCCGGCGCGGCGGCAGAATTGCCGCCGTGCCCGCCATTGCGCTCATAGACGGAGAGCACCACCCGGCGGCGGTTCGGGAGCTGCTCGACGGGCTCGACCTCGCCGGCGTGATCTTCTGCGGCGGCGAGGAGAAGCTCGGGCCGGGATCGCTCCAGCACCACTACGGGCGCGCGGTCGAGACCGACCCCGACGCGGCGCTCAGGCGGCTGGCACCCGCGGCCGACGCGGTGATCGAGCTCGCGGACGAGCCCGTGCTGCCGGCGTCGGCCAAGCTGCGGCTGGCTGCGCTCGCGCTGTCGCTCGGGCTCCGCTACGAGGCACCCGGCACCGTGTTCGAGCCGCCGCGCTACGAGCCGGTCCCGTTCGCGGGTCCGAAACTCGCCGTAATCGGCACCGGCAAGCGCACCGGCAAAACGGCCATCGCGAGCCACTGGGCCACCTTGTTGCGCGAGGGCGGCGCGGATCCCGTCATCGTCTGCATGGGCCGCGGCGGGCCGGCCGAGCCGCAGGTCGCAGGGGCGGATACCGACCTCGCCGACCTGCTCGCGATCGCCGCCGGCGGCGGTCACGCGGCCTCGGACTACCTCGAGGACGCCGTCCTCGCCGGCGTGCGGACAGTCGGCTGTCGCCGGATCGGCGGCGGGTTCGCGGGTGCGCCGGCGGAGTCGAATGTGCCGGCCGGCGCCGTCCTCGCCTCCTCGCTCGGGCCCGACGCGATCATCTTCGAGGGCTCGGGCGCCTGCATCCCGCCCGTCGAGGTGGACCGGACGGTGTGCATAGTCGGGGCCGGGCCGCCGGAGCCGTTCGCCGAGTACCGCATCGAGCGCGCCGATCTGGTGCTCGCCGCCGAGCGGGCGGAGGCCCCGGCCGGAGCACTGCGGTTCCGGCTCGAGGCCGAGGCGGCCGAGCAGCTGCCCGACGAGGCCCGCGTGGCGGTGTTCACGACCGGCGGGCCGGCACCGCACGGGCTCGACCCCATTGTCGCCTCCACGAACCTCGCCCGCCGGGCGGCGCTCGCGGACGACCTCGAACGCGCCCGCGCCGAGCGCTGCGACGTCTACCTGGTTGAGCTGAAGGCGGCCGCGATCGACACGGTCGCGCCGGCCGCGCAGGTGCACGGCGCGCGGATCGTGTTCCTCCGCAACCGCCCGCTGGGTATCGATGAGGCCCTACTCGAACTCCATCGCGATGTCGCCTGAGACGATCGTCATCCACAAGGGCCACGGCCTCCCGTATTCGAAGGGGCTGATGGCTCAGTCGCTGTCCGCCAGCGGGCTCAGCCCCGAGCGCTCGTTCGAGCTCGCCCGCGAGATCGAGCGGCGGCTGCTGCTGCGCGGCGACCGCGAGATCGACATCGACGGCCTAGACGAGCTCTGTCTCGAGGTGTTGCGCGCGGGCGAGGGGGAGAGCGCCGTGCGCCGCTACCTCGGCTGGCGCCGGCTCGACAGGCTCGACTGCCCGCTGGTGGTGCTGATCGGCGGCACCACGGGCGTCGGCAAGTCGACGCTCGCGACGATGCTCGCCGCCCGGCTCGGGATCACCCGCGTGATCGCCACCGACGTGATCCGGCAGGTGCTGCGCGCGTTCTTCACCGCCGAGGCGATGCCGACCGTCCATCACTCGGCATTCGACGCGGGCGGCCTCGAGGGCTATGCCGACCAGGCCGAGCACGTGGCGACGGGCGTCGCGGCGATCGTCGAGCGAGCGGCCAACGAGGGCAAGCCGGTGATCGTGGAGGGCGTCCACGTGCTCCCGGGCCGGGTCCCATCCGGCCTGCGCGAGAGCTGTGTGTTGGTGGAGGCGCTCCTCGTGGTGCGCGACGAGGGTCTCCATCGCGGGCATTTCTCACACCGTCCGGGCAGCCGTCCCGCCGCGCGCTATCTGGCCGCATTCGACGAGATCCGAGCCCTCCAGGCGCATCTGGCCGGCTGCGCCGAGGACGCAGGCGTGGCCGTGATCGACAACGAGAACGTCGACGAAGCGCTCGCCCGTCTGATGGAGCTCGTGTTCGACGCGGTCGACAGGGCGACCTGACCGGTCTGCGCCGCAGCGAACGCTAGGGTTGGCCGCCCCCATGACGGTCCTGAAGAAGAAAGAGCTCGAGGAGAGCCCGCTCGCCGACCTCCACGCAATCGCTTCGGAGCTCGGCCTCGAGGGCTTCCGCTCGAAGCGCAAGAACGATCTGATCGCGGCCATCCTCGACGTGTCCGGCAGCCCCTCGACGACCACCGACGAGGAGCACGACCCGGACGAGGTGCCAGCCGACGAGGCGCTCGAGACGCCCACTGTCGAACGCGAAGAGGAGCCGGAGGAGGAGGAAAGCTCGGAGGAGACCTCGGAAGACACCTCCGAGGACACCTCGGAAGGCACCTCGGAGGGAACATCCGAGGACGAGGCGGAGGAGTCCGACGAGGCCGCCCCTGAGCGCGAGGAGGAGCTCGCGACCGGCGTCCTCGACATCCTCGCCAACGGCAGCGGCTTCGTGCGCGTCGACCCGGCCGGGCAGTCGCGCGACGACGTCTACGTCTCGCCCGCGCAGATACGCCGCTGCGAGCTCAGGGCGGGCGACCTCGTCGGCGGGCCGCTGAGGCCGCCGCGCCGGAACGAGCGACATCCCTCGCTGATCCGCGTCGCGACCGTCAACGGCACCGACGCCGAGCCGCCGGAGGAGCGCCCCTGGTTCAGCGATCTGACCGCGGTCTTCCCGTCGGCCCGCATCGACGGCCCCGCCTCGCTGCGCAAGCTGCCGTTCGGCCGCGGCTCGCGCGTCGCCGTGGCCGGCCCGCCCGGCGCCGGTGCGAGCAGGCTGCTGCACGAGCTCGCCGGGGCGCTTGCCAGCGCGGGCGACATCGATGTTCAGGTCGTGCTCGCCGGCGTGCGTCCCGAGGAGGTCGGCCAGTGGCGTGCCGGCGACCTCGACGTGGTCGGCGGAAGCTTCGAGCGTTCCGCCGACGCCCAGACACAGGCCGCCGAGCTGGCCGTCGAGCGCGCCAAGCGCACCGTGGAGCGTGGCGGCCACGCCGCGGTCGTCGTCGACTCGCTCGCGGCGCTGCCGGGCAGCGCCCAGCGCCGGGTTTTCGGGGCCGCGCGCGCCACGGAGGAGGGCGGCACGCTGACGGTGATCGCGGCGACGGGCGACTCCGACGATGCGCTCCGCTGGGCGACCACCCGGATCGTGCTCGAGCCCGGCGGCAAGCCGGGACCGCGCAGCGGCACGCTGCGCGAGGACGCCCTGAAGTAGCGGTCTACTCGACCTTGAGCGTCTGCGCCATCGTCGTCGGGTGGACGAGGCAGACGAGCCGATAGGTGCCCTTGACCTTGGGTGTGACGCTGTAGGTGCCGCTCGTCCGGCCCGTGTAAAGCGACGAGAACCCGCGCGGGCCGTTCGCCACCGCCACGTTGTGGGGGCGGGCCCCGGCGAAGCTCCACGTCACCGTCTCGCCGACCTTTGCCGTGATCCGGCCCGGGCGGAAGAAGTCGTCCCCGACCTCGAGCGGATTGCCGTCGAAGACACCGGAGCTGCCGATCGGCCTCGCGAGCTGGGGCACCTTCAGATCGTGATTCGGGGTTCGGTCGAAGCGACGCGGGCGGTTGATGTCGACCATGTCGGTCGGCATCTTCGAGCAGGGCTCCACGCTGTCGTCCGGCACGACGAACAGGAACCAGAATCCCATCGAGGCCACGTGCAGGTTGTGGTTGTCGTGCACCGCCACTCGCCGCAGCACCTCGCCCTCGGTGATCGGCACGCCCTGTCTCGTAGCGAACGTGCCGTTCCCGATCGGACCCGGCTCATGCAGGATCGGGCGGATCGTGTTGTAGACGTGATTCGGCATTCCGTGGTACGCGGGCGCCTTGAATATGGGCCGCCTGCAGGTACGGCTCTGAAGCGCCTGGTACTTGGCCCCGCCGTGCTGATGTGAGACGCCGACCATAATCCGCCCGTTCAAGCCCTCCGGCACCGTCCAGTCGGTCGCGTTCACGAAGTTGGAGCCCCTGCGACCCCCGCCGGGGACGTCATACGCCATCCCGTTGTCGTTGAGGGAGCAGTCCCCGACGATGATCGGGAGAATCGCCGTCCGCCGCTCGGTCGTGTAGTGGACGCGCGTGCGGATGTAGAAGCTCTTCGGCTTCTTGTAGTGGTTCATCACCATCGCCGTGAGCCGCCAGTCGGGCGCCGTCCCGTCTGCCTTGCGGTTGACGATCCCGTACCTCTTGCGGGTCGATGCCGGCAGCGGTGTGGCGAAGCGTCCGAGCGGATGCTCCTCGCCGCGCCCGCCGATGAAGCCCGACTCGCCCCAGCAGCTGCCCGGGGCCGGGCTGTCCGTCCCCGGCGCGAAGTAGAGGAAGTGGTGCACCATCATCTTCGCCATCGGGAGCGGCTTCGCATCCGGGTCCTTGGAGTCGACGAGCGCCATTTCCTTCCAACCCGTGACGTAGCCGGGCTCGGCGGGTGCCTCGTGGCCGTTGGCGCGCAGCGTCACCTGGTGCGTGTCGTGCACGTAGGGCAGCGTCTGGATCTTGGGGGAGTAGAGGGTGAGGACCTTCTCCTTCGCGCCCGCTGCAGGGGCGGCGACTCCGAGCATCGCGATCACGATGGCGAGCACGGCCACCGACGGCTTCCGCATCCTTCTCCTCCTGGGTACTTGCAGAACGGCTGCTAGAAGACTAACGCCGGTACGCGACGCGGTGCCAGCTCGGCTCCGGCGAGAGCTCGATCAGCTCGAAGTTGCGGTCGGGCTGCGCGTAGCCGAAGGAGTTGTCGGTCTCGTCGAAGACGAGCTCGAGCTCGCCCTCCATAACGCGCTGGTCGAGCCAGGCGCCGCGGAACACGAGTCGGCGGATCCAGTGGACGAGCGAGCGCTCGGAGGGGCCGTTGAGGTCGCCCCAGCAGTCGTTGATGTGCTCGCCCAGCTCCGAGTGAGGCTCCGTCACCTCACCGTTGACCGCCAGGTTTACGAGGTCCTCACGCTCGTCGTCGCCGAGCGGTCCGTCGACGAAGCCGAGCTTCGCCGCCGCCTGCTCGACGCGCTCTGTGAAGTCGCGCTCGTTGAACGTGAAGCGCAGCTCCCCGTACTCGAGCACATAGTCCGACCCGGACTCGTAGTTTCCTCGGCGCGCGGTGTGGTCCATGGGGTTGAGGCCCGGCGCGGGGCGAGGGCGCCGGGCGTCGTGATCTTACGGTTGATTCCTTCACACGCGCGCGACCTGCAACCGCGGTTGCAGGGAGCGGCGAATCGGCCGCGGATTCAGCGTCAGCGCTTCTTCTTGACGGTGATCGTGACGTTGCCGCTGGTGGCGGCCCCGCCGGCGTTGTCGGTCGCACGCGCGCTGAGCGTGTGCGTGCCCGCGAGCGAGGGGCCCGCGTTCCACTGAAGGGTGTAGGGCGCGCTCGTGTCCTCGCCGAGCTTGGTCTGACCGCTGAAGAACTCGACCCTCGCCACGCTGCCGTCCGAGTCGGCCGCATTCGCGGCGAGCGGGATCTTCGCCGGGGCGGTGAAGGTGGCGCCGGGCGTCGGTGACGTGAGCGAGACGCTCGGCAGCTGGTTCGGCGGCGGCGCCGAGCCGTCGAGCGTGACCATCCTCGCGACGGACGGGACCCCGTCGGAGTCGACGATGACGAGCATGTAGACGCCGGGGACGGCCGTGTGCACGTTGGCGGGCACGCTTGCCGTGAGCGTGCCGGTTCCAGTGGTGAAGACGAGTGGCACGTAGCGCTGCTCCATCTCGACCGAGTGCGTCTGGGACCCGAGCCGGATCAATCCGACCTTCCGGATTGAGGCTGCATCCGGTGTGGTGATCTGGAAGCTCGTGCCGTGGCTGACCGTGCCGGGTGCACCGGTGATCGCGGGACGCGGCGCCAATTCGCCGGAACCGTCCTTCTTGAACAGGTACGGCGGGGTGAAGATCTCAGCGTTCTTGGCCAGGTACTCGACCTGGTCGCAGGTCCCGCAGATGCCGCCCCCCGAGGAGAGCACGCGGCCGTCCGGGAGAAGCAGCGCGGTCGAGTGGTACTGACGAGTCACCGCCTGTGCCGCGAGCGTGGTCCACTGACCGGTCACCGGGTCCCAGCGCTCGGCGTTGTATACCCCGCCATCCATGTCGACGAGGCCCGCGCCGGTCGAGTTGCCGCCAGTCGCCAGGACGCTGCCGTCCGCGAGCAGCGTCAGGTTGTGCTGGCGGCGGCCGAAGGCCATCGGCGCGGTGGCGGACACCTGTGGCGTGGCCCCGTTGAAGTCGATCACACGCGCGTCGTTCGACGATTGGCCCCCGCCTGCCACGAGCGTCTTGCCGATGTCGTAGACGGCGCGGCTGCCGTAGTCGCGATAGATCGCGTCACGCTGGCCGAGGCTCTCCCACGAGCCACTGCCCGAGGGGTCGAGCTTGCGCAGCGTCTGATCAGGCCCGGAGTGGAAGACACGACCGTCCGGCGCCACGTCCAGCCAGGGATAGAGCGGCAGGTTCAGCGAGGCCGTGCTCAACGCCCGCAGGCTGCCGTCGGTCCGGCGCACCTCGGGCATGTCGGGCCCACCCTCCGTGATCAGCATCTCGCCGTTGGTCAGCGGGGTGACGGACGGATACCAGCGGCCGGCGGCCATGTTCGGCCCGAGGCTCCAGTCGTTGTTCGCCGGGTTGAAGAGATGTGTCTGGACGATTCCGTTGAGCTGCGCATCCTTGTTGCCGCCCGCGAGGAACAGCGAACCGTCAGCGAGGTGGGCGAACCCCGCACAGAAGACGTTGAAGCCCGTATCGACGGTTGCCGGCGTGTGCGTCCCCGTTACCGGGTCGTACACGGTGGCGCGCGTGAAGTCGTGCACCGGAAAGGCCTCGGTCGCGCGATCGCCGACCGAGTCCCAGGCGAGCACCTTGCCGTTGGGCAGCAAGGCGACGTGAATGCCCACGACAGGCCAGTCGACGACCGGTCCCCACTGCCCGACCTGACCGGGATCGTCCGCGACCGCGGCCGCAGCCGCCCGCGACTCGCTGGCGGAACGCAGGCGCGTCTCCCTGCCCAGGCGTGCCTCGGTTGCCGCGTCGTGGACGACCTCGTCCTCGGCCCGATGGCCCTCCGGGGTGTTGGCCGGGTGCGCCATGGCGAATCCCGGGAGACAGAGCGACAGCGCCAGCGGCAGGGCGACCGCGGCGCGCAGCGCGACGAGCGACGAGCACCGCATTTGATGGATCAACGGGCCGGTCAGGGCGCAACTTGCGGAAGATGCCCCCGGAACGACTGCGGGCCGGATCGCTCCGGCCCGCAGAAGGTGATGTACCGAGTCCCGGCTAGTCGCAGAACCCGGGTGCTCCGAGCTCGTTGAACCCCGCGAGGACATCCTTCGTCGCCTCGAAGTCACCGCTCGCATAGGCGTCGTTCACCATGTCGATGACCTGCGCCTCAGTGCGCGGGTAGTCGACGCCCGAGCTCACCGAGTTGAGCAGCGCCGCGATTCCGTGCCGCGTGAGCGCCTTCGCCTGGCCGCCGCCCGCCTGCAGGCCCTGCAGCAGCGTCAGGTCTGCCACTGTGTCCGGGGCTTCCTCGAAGACGTCTCCCACGATGTCCCCGGGGCTATATCCACCTTGCCAATCCTCGGTGTGGTTCTTCCAGTAGCCAGGGGTGCACCCCTCGGCGCCCGGGGGCGTAGTGGTCGTCGTCGTGGTGGTGGTCGTGGTCGACGTCGTAGACGTAGTTGAAGACGTCGTCGTCGCGAGCCCGACCCCCGCCAGCGTCGCCGCGAGGGCGAAACCGCAGACGGCGAGCACAGGAACACTGAGCAGCTTGGCCAGCCGGCCTCTGCGACCTCTCATAAAGACGCTCCCTCTGGTACGGCGCCCTGACCCATCCAGGGCTCCTGGCTGCATTACTGGTCAATTCGTACCATCGGCTAGGTCTCATCGGTAGGCCCAAAAACGGCCGTATTGTGGATGGATGCCGCGCCTCTGCCTGGCCGTGCTCCTCGGTGCGCTTCTGGTCCTGGCCGGTGCCGCGGCAGCGCCGGCGCGTGCCACCACGACCGAGGCGTCGGCGAAGGCGACCTTCCTCGTCTACCCGAAGGTGGCGAGCTGGATGGAGCGCTACCCGCGCTCGACCTGGGTCACAACGGCAAGCTTCCGGCCGCAGCTCGGCGTCTGGCAGGTGAGCGTGTTCTCAGGGACAGCGGGCGAGACTGCCCGTGGGAAGGTCGACCGGTCTGGGCGGGTCGTCGAGGCGTGGGTGGGGCCCCAGGTCGCCTGGCCGCTTGCGCGCGGGGACGGCGTCGGGGGTGCGATCAACCAGCCACTGGTTTGGGGCTCGTTCTGCCTCTTCTTCCTGATCGGGCTCGCGAATCTCCGCAGGCCTTTCAGCCTGCGCAACCTCGATCTGCTCGTCTTCCTGTCGTTCACGGTCTACCTCGTCTACTTCAACGACGGCCGCGTCTTCGCGAGCGTCGTGGCCGCGTCGATCCCGTTGGCCTATCTGATCGCCCGCTGCGCCTGGATCGGGTGGACGAATCGCGCCGCGCCGGCCGCCACCGCCTTACCGGTCTGGTTGCTGGTGGCTGCGACCGTGCTGCTGTTCGGGTTCCGGGTCGGGTTGAACACCGAGCAGGCAAGCGTGATCGACGTCGGCTACGCAGGCGTGATCGGGGCGGACCGGCTCGTGAACGGCGAAAGCCCCTACGGCAACTTCCCGGTCAGGGACACCGGCAAGCCGTGCGGCCGCCCGAACGAGGACGGCGAAATCCGGGATTGGATCCAGGCGAACGGCCGCTGCGAGAGCGCGAATCCGCTCGGCGACACCTACGGGCCGGTGAACTACTACGCCTATGTCCCCGGCCTGGCCCTCTTCGGATGGAGCGGGAAATGGGACGAGCTTCCGGCCGTGCACTTCACGAGCATCTTGTTCGACCTGCTCACGATTCTCGGGCTCGCCGCGATCGGGTTTCGCTTCGGCGGCGCACGACTGGCGGCTGTGCTCGCGTTCGCGTGGGTCGCGAACCCGTTCACGCAGTACGTGTCGAGCTCGAACACGAACGACGCGATCATGCCCGCCTTTCTGGTCTGGGGCTTCTGGGCGGCGACGTCCGACGCCGCTCGCGGAGCGTTCACCGCGCTCGCGGCGTGGACGAAACTCGCGGCGCTCGTCCTCGTCCCGCTCTGGGCGACCTTCCCCGACACACGCCGATGGCGAGGCCCGACGGTCTTCACCGCGGCCTTCGGGGCGGTGACGCTGCTCGCCTTCTTGACCCTACTGCTCGGCGGAGACCCCATCGATTCGCTTCGGGTGTTCTACGAGCGGACCTTCGAGATCCAGCTCGACCGCCACTCACCGTTCTCGCCCTGGGACTGGGGTCAGTACCACGCGCGCGGCATTCCGGACCTCGGATGGCTGCAACCCATCGTGCAACTGGTGGTAGCCGGAGCTGCGCTTGCGCTGGCCTTCGTGCCGCGCCGCAAGACGCCGCTACAGCTTGCGGCGCTCAGCGCGGCGCTGCTGATGGCCTTCGAGGTGACCCTCACGCACTGGGCGGCTCTTTACATCGCGTGGTTCTTCCCCTTCGTCGCCCTGGCCGTGTTGGCCGCAACCGAGCTCGGGGGCAGGGTGCCGGCGCCGTCAGCCGCGCGCGCCCGCCTCGAAGCCGAGCAGCGCACCGAACCGCACCCCTCGGGAGCCGCCGCCTGAGGTCGGGGCGGGGTGCGCTTATGGATGGTCAGGAGATCTCTTGATCCTGGCCCGGCGCGACATGAGCGACGGCAGCGGCCGCATCGACACCATCGACGTGACGCTGGTCAGACTGCCCTGTTGGTGATTGAGCCGCACCACACTGACCCCGGAGCCTGAGTCCGGACTGCCTGCGTGGCGGGCGAGCATCCGCGCCGCTTGCTCGGCGCTGGCAAGCTCTGCGAGCACGCTGCCGTCTCTGTCATCGACAAGTAGGTAACGGGCCATGCTTGGCAGGGGTGCCCAGGGTCCTATCGTGCCCGCTCGGAGTCGTGCTCGATGCCCCGGCTGAAGCGCCCGAGCGCCCGCTTCTCGGGCGTATCGGGCAGCTGCTCGACGCCGTGGCTGAAGCGCCTGCTCAGCGTCTTCTCAGGCGTGCCCGGCCATCGCTCGACGCCGCGGCTGAAGCGACCGGTCAACCGCTTCTCCGGGGTGTCGGGTAGCTGCTCGATGCCCTCGCTGAAGCTGCCCGTTTGGTCCGTCCGCTGTTTGGTCACTGCCGTCATTTCCACTCGCCTCATGTGGCCTGCCGGGTCTTGGAGCGACCCCGACGCGCCGCGTCGGGGGAACGAGCGCGCCGGGGTCTGGGGACGCCGCCACTCCGGAGGCGGGAGGCCAGAGCTCGTCGAGCTCCATCCCCAGCCTTCGTTGTGCGCGTCGCCTTTCGTCAACATGTATTCGTCATCATTGGACGTCTGATTCTCTTGGATAAGACAAGGGTACCCATAATGAGTCAGTCCAAACCTTAAATAAGACATCAATGTCTCGGCGGGAGACAACGCTTCGCGCTCGGGTGAGCGCCGCGATCCTGGAGGCGGCGGCGGCAGTTCTTGCCGAACGGGGCGAGCAGGGAAGCATGGCCGATGTCGCCGCGGCCGCCGGCATGGCGCGCGCCACCGTGTACCGGTACTTCCCGAACCGGGAGGCCTTGTTCGAAGCTCTAGGGCGGGTCGCGCTCGAGGAGGCCGGCGAGCGGCTCCAAGCGGGCAGGCTTCAGGATGTCCCGGTGCCGGAGGCATTCGAGCGTGCAGTGCGCGCCCTGGTCGCGGTCGGCGACTATCTCGTCGTCATCTCTCGCGAGACCGCTCGACCCGACCCGGAGGAGTTCGAGCAGCGAGTCGCCTCGCCGCTGCGCAAGCTGATCGAGCGAGCCCAGTCCCTAGGGGAGGTGAGGGATGACCTTCCGGCGTCGTGGCTCATGGAGTCGCTCATCGGGATCGTCGTGAGCGGGCTCCAAACGCGA